>ERZ777003.2918-NODE-2918-length-18020-cov-5.850320_pt1 | contig 18020 bp, 16 predicted proteins | sample MGYA00374956_ERZ777003 | MGnify/ENA primary metagenome ERZ777003 (study PRJEB29302, sample SAMN06268252) | bioreactor metagenome | isolation source: Joint BioEnergy Institute, California, USA | place: USA:Joint BioEnergy Institute, California, USA | collected... | reverse complement strand
ATCACTGACCATCGTGATATCCAGCTCAGACATGCGTCACCTCGTTCGTGCGTTCGACCGCCCTTGTTTCGGAGCCATACACCGCCTGCTTGAACGGCTCCAGGCCCACGCGATCCACCGTATCGATGAATCGTTCTTCTTCGCTTTCCCGCAGTTCGAGGTAGGTTCGAATGAGTGTTTCGATGACATCAGGCACCTGCTCGCGCGCGAAAGAACGGCCAATGATGCGACCGATGGCCGCGCCAGCCGGCTGGCCCACGGTCAGACCAGCATGCGCCGAAGGTGCGCCGGAGTCTGTGCCATCAAATGGCAGCCCCGATTCGGGAAGCGGCTTGCTTTGCCGTCCGCCCAGTGTGATCTGGTACCACTCTTCGCCGTTCTTGTCGACTCCGAGAATCCCGATGTGCCCCACGTGGTGATGGCCACAGGCGTTGATGCACCCGGAGATGTTGAGTTCGAGTTCGCCAATGTCGAACTGGTAATCAAGGTCTTCGAAGCGTTGCTGAATGGCGGTGGCTACCGGGATCGACACAGCATTCGCCAGGGCACAGAAATCACCTCCCGGGCAGCAGATGATGTTCGTAATGAGGCCTACATTTGGCGTAGCCAGCCCGGCTTCATCGAGCCCCTCCCAAAGGGTATGCAAGTGGCGTCGCGGCACATCCGCAAATACTACATTCTGCTCGTGCGTGACGCGCACTTCCCCAAAACTGTATGCATCGGCCAGGCTGGCGATGCGCTCCATCTGTTCCGCGGTGACATCGCCCGGAGGCTTCCCGATGGCCTTCAGCGATGCGGTGACTGCGGCGTAGCCACGCACCTTGTGCGGGTGGACATTGGTGCGCAGCCAGCGCGCGAACCGCGGATTCGCCTCGGCGTGTTCCTGCAGACCATCGTCCTGGGGCTGTGCAACGTAGGCTGGCTGGGTGAAACGTGCCGAGATGGACTCGACCCATTCTTCATCCAGCGTGCCAGGGCCACCCCTGACCTGGGCCCATTCTTCCTCGACCTTGGCCGCAAATACCTCTGGAGTCAGGTCGCGCACGAGAATCTTGATGCGCGCCTTGTACTTGTTGTCGCGGCGCCCGTACAGGTTGTAGACACGAAGGATGGATTCGAGGTAGGTCAACAGGTGCTGCCAGGGGACGAATGGGCGGATCAGACTACCGATGACGGGCGTGCGGCCGAGACCACCGCCGACCCACACTCGAAATCCGATTCCGCCTTCTTCATTACGTACCGCCTGCAGCCCGATGTCATGTACGCCCACCGCTGCCCGGTCCTCCTCGCCACCGCTGACCGCGATCTTGAACTTGCGCGGCAGGAATGCGAACTCGGGATGAAACGTCGACCACTGACGAATGATCTCGCACCAGACGAGCGGATTGACTACCTCGTCGGGCGCGATGCCTGCGAAATGGTCCGTGGTCGTGTTGCGTACACAGTTCCCGCTGGTCTGAATGGCGTGCAGCTGTACGGTTGCCAGCTCGGCCAGAATTTCAGGGACATCCTGCATCCGTGGCCAGTTGAACTGGATGTTCTGCCGCGTCGTAAAGTGACCGTAGCCCCTATCCCAGCGGCGCGCGATCTGCGCCAGCTTGCGCAGCTGATACGACGCGAGCATGCCGTAGGGAATGGCTACACGCAGCATGGGCGCGTGCTTTTGTACGTACAACCCGTTTTGCAGACGCAATGGCAGGAATTCTGCGTCGCTCAGTTCGCCTGCCAGATAGCGACGCATCTGGTCACGGAATTGCTCTACCCGCTGATCGACCAACTCCTGGTCGATCGAATCGTAGACATACATGGATTCAGCCTGAACGAAAATGAACACCGGCCGCAGCCCGCACGGGCTGCGGCTTTCGGATCCATATTAAGAACAGGGATTGTTCAGGCCAACGAAGTTTTGGTGATTAACTTATGCGTGCAAGTAGGCTTGCGGGCACGAAAACCCACACCCCTGCTCAGCCGCGTTTGCGCGACTCCTCCAGCCGTTGGAGAAGCTCTTCCGTGACATCCCCCGTCACGTAGTGACCATCGAAACAGGACGTCTCGAACTGGGCAAGCGCCGGGTTCACTTCGCGAATGGCCGTGCGCAACGCGTCAAGATCCTGGTAGACGATGCCATCGGCACCAATGATCCGTCCAACCTCTTCATCGGTGCGCCCGTATGCGATCAGCTCACCACGCGTGGGCATGTCGATTCCGTACACGTTCGGCCAACGCACTGGGGGTGCAGCCGAAGCAAAATACACCTTGTTCGCACCGACAGCACGCGCCATGTCGACGATTTCTCCGCTGGTGGTACCTCGAACGATCGAGTCGTCGACCAGCAGAACGTTCTTGCCCTTGAACTCCACCCCGATGGCATTCAGCTTCTGGCGCACCGACTTCTTGCGCACCGCCTGTCCGGGCATGATGAAGGTTCGCCCGACATAACGGTTCTTGATGAAACCTTCGCGATACTCGAGGTTGAGGCGCTTGGCCAGCTGCATCGCTGCCGGACGCGCCGAGTCGGGAATGGGCATGACTACATCGATGTCGCCCAACCGGAGCTGCTTGGCGACACGCTCTGCCAGGTGTTCCCCCATGCGCAGACGCGCGCTATATACCGACACGCCGTCCATGAGCGAATCGGGACGCGCCAGATAGACATACTCGAACATGCACGGCGCGAGCATCGGGTTCTCTGCGCACTGCCGGGCAATCAGCTCGCCGTCGAGCGTGATATAGACGGCTTCGCCGGGCGCCACGTCTCGCACGAACGCGAAGCCCGTGCCTTCGAGCGCTACCGACTCGGACGCAACCATCCATTCCGGACCCTCGTCCGTATCCTTCCGCCCCAGGACCAGCGGGCGGATGCCAAACGGATCGCGAAACGCCAGCATGCCGTATCCCGCGATGTGAGAAACCACCGCGTACGCCCCGCGCGCGCGCCGATGCAGCCTGGCCACCGCAGCGAACAGGTCGTCCGCATGCAGCGATGTTCCGGTTGCCACCTGCTGCAGCTCGTGCGCGAGCACATTCAGCAGCACTTCCGAGTCGGAATTGGTATTGATGTGGCGGCGGTCGATGAGGAACAGCTCACGGCGCAGCTCAAGGTGATTCGTCAGGTTGCCGTTGTGCGCGAATACGATGCCAAACGGCGCATTGACGTACAACGGCTGCGCCTCTTCTTCGCTATCGCTGGAACCCGCCGTGGGGTAACGGACCTGGGCAATTCCGCACACACCGGACAGCGCCCGCATATTGCGCGTGCGGAACACGTCGCGTACCTGGCCGCGAGCGCGGTGCATGCTGAAAACATTGTTGTGGGCAGTGGCGATGCCGGCTGCGTCCTGTCCCCGGTGTTGCAGCAGCAGCAAGGCATCGTAGAGCAATTGGTTGACGGGGGAGCGGGCGACGACTCCTACGATTCCGCACATGGAAGTCAAATCCTTAGCTGCGCGGTGGCAGCTGACAATGGTGACGATGTTTCACGCCGGTGCGCGAGCCCCGGCGTGCGTTGAACGGAAACGAAGACCAGGGCCGGACACACGGGGCTGGCAGGCTGGGGCAGGACATTTTAAGGCCTGGGTTCACTGGGATGTGTGCAAGGCGCTCTGCGAGGCCTGTTGTGGTCGGGAAGACGGTTCACTCATGACGGGCACCCCTGTGTAGGGGTATGGCACCCAGTGGGCATACGCCTCGGGCAAACGATGCTTAACTGCAATGATGCCCTGCTCGATGGCGTGCGACAGCCATGCTTGCCGCCACCAGCTCTCCGCCGGCAATGGCGTGTATCCTGCGGCTACCACCAGAACGAGCACGAGCAGGATGCCGCGTGCCAGCCCGAACATGGCTCCCAGACCACGGTCGGCCGGAGCCAGCCCCGTGGAGCGCACGATCCCACTGACTGCGAGACTGACGACCCCGATGATGAGCAGGACGCCAAGAAAGACGCCCACGTAAGCGATCGCGAGCCGCAACAGGTTGTTCTGGATCAGCGAGGCAAGGACGTCGTTCACGACCGGGCCCCACCATACGGCACCAAGAAATGCCGCGGCGTAGGCAAGCAGGGCGAGAACCTCGCGGACGAGCCCGCGCACCATGCCCAGGACGACCGAAGCCAGAATGACTGTCAGGACGACGAAGTCGAATCCGGTCACAGGGGCACCAGGTTACCGTTATAACCTCCGGGGATGGATTTCAGCCGTGCCTGGGCGCTTTCAGCCTGTGCGCGCGTTTCGAAGGGGCCCAGCCGCACCCGGTAAACTTGGCCATCAGGGGTCTTGATGGTTTCGATGTAGGCGATCAGACCGGCACTACGCAGTTTCGCGAGCAGGGCATCTGCCCCTTCCCGCGAGCGCACGGCCACGACCTGCACGGCGTACCGGCTCCTGGACTGGTTCGCTGCGGCAGGTGGGGGTGGCGGGACGGGCTTGCCCTGCAGCAATGCCAGAGCACGTGCAGCTTCCGCTTCCTTCTGCTGCGCCGCCGCGTTGGGTTGCGGTGCACGCGTCGGACTTGCCCGCTCACCGGCCCCGTCCTGTGCTGCCGCAGGGGCCGGGGAACGCGACTGCTGGCCCGTGGAGCCAGCCTGGCCAGCGGGTTCGACCGGCGTTATGGAAGCAATGCTGGCGGGCACGCGTGGATCGCGCACTGCGCCCGAAGTCTCGGCCTCGGCCACTGCCGCAGGAGCTGGCGCGTCTGCCGGCCGGTTGCCTGAAGCGTCTGGCCCGGCGTCGGACGCAGGGGCACCACTGGTAACGAATGAGGGCTGGAATGGCGTGCGCTGGTTGGGAATATTGATGGCAACGTCGTCAGGCAGTGGCACAGGTTCCGAATCGAGCACCATGGGCAGGACGATTACGGCCACCAGCACCATGGCGATGGCGCCCAGCAAGCGGCGCCTGGCGCGCCGGCGCAACTCCCTGGCGACCTCGTCGCGCCCCGCTGACGAGCGGCGCCGCAGGTAGGCCGACTCTGGCCTCTGGTCGAGGGACGCAGCGTCATTGTCTTGCTTGCGCGTAAAGATCCCCATGGGACAAAACCTCAGCCACTGTCAGAAACGAGCCAAAGACAACGATTCTATCATTCTCGGTTGCACGCTCACGCACCATCGCAAGCGCCTGCGATGGTGTATCACACAGCGTTATGCTGCGGTCGGCGTCAGCCTCGGGGATGCCTGCTGCACGCAGCCGATCTGCCAGGAAGTCTGCGCTGGCCGCACGCGGCCCCGTGAGGTTCGTGCAATACCAATGATCGATCCGGTCGCCTAGCTGCGCAATGACTGCATCGACGTCCTTGTCGGCGAGCATGCCGAATACGGCATAGGTATAGGGGAAAAATCCCATGCTGTCGAGATTCTGCGCCAGGACAGCCACCGCATGTGGGTTATGAGCGACGTCGAGGATCAGCGTCGGCCGTCCCGGGATGATCTGGAAGCGGCCCGGCAGACGCACGTTGAGCAGGCCCTGCCGCACAGCCTGCTGGGGCACGGCGAGGCGGTCTTCGAGGGACTCCAGTGCCGCCAGCACGCCTGACGCGTTCAGTAGCTGGTTGGCTCCGCGTAGCGCGGGATACGCCATGGCATTGCGACGTCGTTCGCGGCCCGCCCAGTTCCATTGCTGGCGATCCGCGGTGTAGTTGAAATCGACCCCGAAACGCCGCAGGTCAGCGCCGATTTCGCGTGCGTATTTGAGAACTGACTCGGGCAGCTGCGGGTCGGTGCAGATGGCGGGCTTCCCGGAGCGAAAGATATGGGCTTTCTCGCGCCCGATTTCCTCGCGTGTACTGCCCAGCCACTCGGTGTGGTCGAGGTCGATGCTGGTGACAATGGCACAGTCGGCGTCGATGATGTTGACGGCGTCGAGCCGCCCGCCCAGGCCGACTTCCAGAATCGCCACATCCAGCCCACTGTGCGCAAACAGGCGCAGGATGGCCAGCGTAGTGAACTCGAAATAGGTGAGCGAGACCTCACCACGTGCCGCCTCCACCGCTACGAACTGCCCGATGAGCGCAGCATCGTCGACCGGCTCGCCATCAAGGCGCGCCCGCTCATTGAAACGCACCAGATGCGGCGACGTGTAGGTACCAACTCGATAGCCTGCAGCCAGCAGAATGGCCTCAAGCATCGCGCAGGTGGAGCCCTTTCCATTCGTGCCGGCAACGGTGATCGTAGTGCAGGGCAAGCGCAGGTCGAGTCGCCGCGCAACTTCCCGCACGCGATCCAGGCCCAGATCCATCGTCTTTGCATGGATCGATTCGAGATAGCTCAGCCAGGTGTCCAGCGAGGCGCTGGCCGAAGGCGCGCCATGGGTCATGCACCCGCTGTCCGCGGCGGCCGTGTGGGTTCCGTCTTGCATCCTGATTCCTTCAACTTCGGTTCGATGCGTTCAGTTTTCAATCTCGAACACCTGGCGCAGATAGGCCAGGTAGGCCGCGTCTTCACACAGCGTGGCATCGGGTGTGTCAGTGACCTTGGCGACCGGCTGGCCATTGCAACGCACCAGCTCGAGCACGATTTCGAGCGGCTCGCAGCCAAGGTCGTTGGTGAGATTGGTGCCGATGCCGAATGCCACGTTGCAGCGGCTGGCGAACCGGCGCGACAGTTCCAGCGCCAACGGGAAGGTCAGGCCATCTGAAAACACGAGCGTCTTGCTGCGCGGATCGACGCGGTTGCTCTGGTAATGCTCCAGCAGTCGCTCGCCCCAGACGTATGGGTCCCCGGATGCATGCTGGACCCCGTCGAACAGCTTGCAGAAGTACATGTCGAAGTCGCGCAGAAACGCGTCTAGGCCGTATACGCCTGAAAGCGCGATGCCGAGGTCGCCGCGGTATTCCTTTGCCCAGGTCTCGAGGGCAAACACCTGCGAATCGCGCAAACGGGGTCCGAGCGCCTGGCAGGCCAACAGATACTCATGCCCCATCGTGCCCAGGGGAGTAATGCCATGCTGCTTGGCAAAATACACGTTGCTGGTACCGGCAAAGTTTCCCCCCAGCTGTTCGATGAGCGTAGCAACGACTTCCTGGTGCCACTGCTTGGAGAAGCGTCTGCGGGTACCGTAATCGGCCACGCGCAGGTTGCGCGCACCCGGGTCGTTACGCACCAGATCGATCTTGGCACGCAGCCGCTGCCGACCTTCGTCCCACGAGGGCAATGCGCCGTTGTGGCGGAAGTAGACCTCATTGACGATGGCAAGCACCGGGATCTCGAACAACAGGGTGTGCAGCCAGGCTCCCTTGATGCGGATGTCAATGCCGCCAGGACCCTCCCCCGGCTCGATCGACACGCAGTATTCCGGCAGGTGGAACAACCCGAGAAAGTCGATGAAGTCGCTTTTCAGAAAGCGCAACTGGCGCAGGTAGGCCAGCTCATCCTCCGTGAACCGCAACTGACACAGATGATGGACCTCATCACGGATCTCAGCGACGAAAGGCCGCAGATCCACCCCCTGCGTCCAGCAACGGAACCGGTATTCGACCTGTGCGGCGGGAAAATGGTGCAGCACCACCTGCATCATGCTGAACTTGTGCAGATCGGTGTCCAGCAGCGACGTGATAAGCATTTCCGGTTTGCCTAATCTGGTTGCGCCTGCAGCCTCTCATGCCGCGGGAGGTTCGTTCCGGGGCTCCACCGTGGTTCCAGCGCCGTATGCAGCCCTGTCGCTCCGCGTCGCGCCCGAGTACACGTGTTCCGGGCCCGGGAAGGTGCCCGCACTGACTTCCTCGACGTACCGACGGAACGCCTGGAAAATTACGCCGCCCGCGCCAGCGCCGGACTGCAGCCCTGCGGTGAAGTCCTTCACGAATCGTGCAGGCGATGTGGTCAAGCCCAGCATGTCGTGCATCACCAGTACCTGGCCGTCGCATGCCGCACTGGCGCCGATGCCAATGGTGATGAGCGTGGTCTCTTCGCACACCCGGCGGGCCACTGGTTCAGGCACGCCCTCGATGACCAGCATGGCCGCACCGGCCTGCTCGAGTGCGCGGGCATCGGCAACGATTCGCTCGGCATCTTCTTCCTTGCGCCCCTGCACCCGGTAGCCGCCAATGGCATGGACGCGTTGCGGGAGCAGGCCTACGTGGCCACACACCGGTATGCCGCAGCGCACCAGCAGATCGACCGTCTCGACCAGTTCAGCTCCCCCTTCAAGCTTCACCATATGAGCGCCGGCCTGCATGATGCGAACGGCATTGCGCAACGCCACCGCGGGGCTTTCCTGGTACGAGCCGAAAGGCATGTCGGCAATGATCCAGGCGCGCGAGGTGGACCGCACCAGGCAGCGTACGTGATAGCAAATATCGTCCAGTGTGACCGGCAGGGTCGAGTCGTTACCCTGGACCACCATCCCGAGCGAATCGCCGACCAGCAAGGAATCGACCCCCGCCTCTTCCATGACCTTTGCGAAACCTGCATCGTAGCAAGTGAGCATGGCGATCTTGCGGCCGGCATCAAGCTGCTGTCGTAACGTGGTAAGGGTATGACGCATATCGATAAGACCAGATAACAGTTAGTGGTTCGGGGGGTGCATGGTTGCCCTTCTGCATGGGATGGATAGCAAGACGCATGCGTCGTGGGCCCGACCGACCGGGGCCGACCAGGCATGCACCAGCTTTGTGCACACTCTGCGGAAAGCGCACACAACCGCAAAACATAGCACAAAGCCTGACCCTCCTCCGGCCGACGGCCGCACCGGTTGAGGAGCGGACCTCGTACAAGGCGTAAAATATTGATTACGCCGCCTCAAGCCCATAGTGAAGCCGGAGTCTAACGCATGACCCACGTTGTTACCGAAAACTGCATCAAGTGCAAATTTACCGACTGCGTTGACGTCTGTCCCGTGGACTGCTTCCGCGAAGGCCCGAACTTTCTGGTAATCGATCCCGACGAGTGCATCGACTGTGCAGTCTGCATTCCCGAGTGCCCGGCCAACGCGATTTTCGCGGAAGAAGACGTTCCCCAGGACCAGCTCCATTTCATCCAGCTCAATGCGCAACTTGCCGCCCAATGGCCGGCCATCACGCGCACGAAGGAACCCCTGCCCGACGCCGACGAGTGGAATAACGTCCCCAACAAATTGCAGTACCTGGAACGATGAACGACGACTGCAGTGGCATGAGGCCGGCACGCCTGAGCTTGCGTTTCCGCCCGGGCCCCGCCTGCCCGCCGCACGCATCACGCGAGTCGCCAGTGCATCGCACCGACCCCGGGTTTCGCTTAGACGTTGCCGTAGCGGCGTACTCTCCAACCTGCTGGCTCAGCCGTGATCCACGGCCGCCCTTTTTCTGGGCGTACCCGCGTATCCTGGCGAAACGTAACTGGTAAACCGATTTCGCCTTCAGAAGGATTTCACCTTGCTCTATCAGATCTACGATTGGCAACGGTCCTGGCTCAGTCCCGTCGCGACGCTTGCAGGTGTAGGCGCACAGTGGTTTTCCAACCCCATGAGCCCACTGGCCTACAACCCCACCTCATCCTATATCGCCGCCGGGCTCGAGCTTGCGCACCGCCTTGGGAAGGAATATGAAAAGCCGGCCTGGAACATTCATGCCACCGAGGTCGACGGCAGATCCGTGCGGGTCAGGATCGAAACCGTCCTGACCAAGCCTTTCTGCCAGCTCATCCATTTCGCCCGCGAACTGCCTGCGCAACGGCCGTCTGACCCACGCATCCTCATCGTCGCGCCGATGTCGGGTCACCACGCCACATTGTTGCGCGACACCGTGCGCACCCTGCTTCCAGCGCACGATGTCTACATCACCGACTGGATCGACGCGCGCATGGTGCCGGTTTCCAAGGGCCCGTTCAGCCTCGACGACTACGTTGCATACGTGCGCGAATTCCTGCAGGCGCTGGGCCCCGATATCCACGTAATGGCCGTCTGCCAGCCCACCGTGCCCGTGCTGGGCGCCGTCTCCCTCATGGCGGCCGACCACGACCCGGCCCTGCCCCGTTCCATGATCATGATGGGCGGTCCGATTGATCCGCGCTGCTCTCCGACCCAGGTGAACAGCCTGGCGTCCACCAAGCCCTACGAGTGGTTCGAGCACCACCTGATTTATCGCGTGCCCGCGCGTTATCCTGGCGCCGGGCGCCGGGTGTACCCGGGTTTCCTGCAGTACGCGGGATTCGTTTCGATGAATCCCGGACGCCACCTGCAGTCGCATTACGACTACTTTCTGAAGCTTGTTCGGGGCGATGGCGACGATGCCGAAGCCCATCGCCGTTTCTATGACGAGTACAACGCCGTACTCGACATGGCTGCCGAGTTCTACCTCGACACGATACGCATCGTCTTCCAGGAGTACCGGCTCCCGCTGAGCACCTGGGACGTCGCCGGTCGGCGCGTCGACCCGGCATGCATCGAGACGGTTGCGCTCTTCACCATTGAAGGCGAGCTCGATGACATTTCCGGGTTGGGCCAGACAGAAGCAGCACAGCGGTTATGTCCCAACATCCCCGAGCATGCGAAACGGCACTTCATTGCCGAAGGTTGCGGGCACTACGGCATATTCTCGGGCCGTCGCTGGCGGCAGAACGTTGCGCCCCGGATCCATCAGTTCGTTCGTGAGTTCAACCAGTCGATCAACAGGAAATCCAGGAATGGAAGCAAGCGGGAAGGCGCTAGTTGACCAGATTGAAGACCTGCTGCCTCAAACCCAATGTACCAAATGCGGCTTCGATGGTTGCCGCCCCTATGCCGAAGCCATTGCGCGCGGCGAGACTACGATCAACCGGTGCCCCCCTGGCGGGCAGGCCGGCATCGAGGCACTGGCCGCGCTCCTGGACGTACCACCTCTCCCCCTTGACGCATCCCGGGGAGCTTACGGCCCCCTGCAGGTCGCCTGGATAGACGAGCAGCATTGCATCGGCTGCACCATCTGCATCAGGGCTTGCCCGGTAGACGCCATCGTTGGTGCCAACAAGCGCATGCATACGGTGCTGGCCGACCTCTGCACAGGGTGCGAACGTTGCGTGGCGCCCTGCCCGGTGGACTGCATCACCATGCAGCCTGCAGTGCCCGAACGATACTGGACCCGCGCAGATGCCGAGCAGGCGCGCCGGCGGTTCGAGCAGCGCAACCAGCGCCTGCGCGAGGAAGCTGAACAGGCCTTCCGCCTGTCGGCTTACCTGGGCATCAACGTGCACACGCCCCCCGCAGGTGCTGCGCAGAATCCCGCTGGCAGTGTGCTGCAGGCAGAAGACCGCAACGCCAGCGCGGCAGAAGCCGTTCCCGCGCCGGTGGTAGCCGAGCACCGCCGCCGCGCTGCCATTGAGGCGGCGCTCGCGCGGGCACGGGCACGCCGCGCTACCAGCCGCTGAAGCCCGTATGAGCATGCCCCTTGCGGCCCGCGCGGAAATGTTCCGTCGCTTACGCGAGGCCAATCCTCACCCGCAGACGGAACTTGAGTACGGTTCAACCTTCCAGCTGCTGATCGCCGTGATGCTGTCGGCCCAGGCTACCGACCGCTCGGTCAATCTCGCCACCCGCGGACTGTTCGCGCGCTGTCCTACGCCACAGGCGATGCTGGAGCTGGGCGAGGAAGGCGTGGCCGAGGCCATCAAGACGATCGGGCTGTACCGCACCAAAGCGCGCAACGTCATCGCCACGTGCAGGATTCTGGTGGAGCAGTACGGCGGCGAGGTTCCGGATACGCGGGAAGCCTTGGAATCGTTGCCCGGAGTTGGGCGCAAGACCGCCAACGTGGTGCTGAACACTGCGTTCAGGCAACCCGCCATGGCGGTCGACACGCACATCTTTCGCGTCGCCAACCGCACTGGCCTGGCACCAGGGAAAGACGTGCGCGCCGTGGAAGAAGCTCTATTGAAACGGGTGCCGAAGGAGTACCTGCTGGACGCCCATCACTGGCTGATCCTGCACGGGCGCTATGTGTGCGTGGCGCGCACGCCACGGTGCTACGAGTGCGGCATCGCCGACCTCTGCGAGTATCCCGACAAAACGCTGGCTCCCGGCTCCACGGTCAGCAGGAGCGCCACGCGCAGGCATGACGGCTCGAAGGCGACGCAGTCTGTCGCAGGCAAGGAGGATGCGCCCGCAGCCTTCCACGACCAGGCGCAGGCCTGCTCCGACGCCACCCGGACAGCAACGAGCGCGAACCGCCCCCTGCGACGCCGTGCAGCGGTGCGCAAACAGGGCTGATTCGCCCTCCATACACGCCGTGTTGCGCGGCAGGGCCCGGCTCCCGCCGTCCGACCTTGCCGGTATTTGCGCGTTGTTGTGCCAGCAAGAGCATCGGGCCACCCCAAGGCGGCCCGACCAGTCATTCACACGATATTCCCGCCGCACGAGAAGGCGCAGGTGGTGCAAAGGTCACCCCGAACCGGGTGTCGAACCTCTGCCCGCCACGTCTCAGTCTTTCCCTGGCCCGTACGGCCCGCGCACCCCGTTTACACACCCCAGCGCGGGATGTGGTGGCTGCCCATCGAGATGCAGACGTTCTTCACTTCGCAGAACACCTCGAAACTGTACTCACCGCCCTCGCGGCCCACGCCGGAATCCTTCATGCCGCCGAAGGGCTGACGCAGGTCACGCACGTTCTGGCTGTTGATGAACACCATGCCGGCTTCGATGCCTCGCGCGATGCGGTGCGCCTTGCCCAGATCGTTCGTCCAGATATAGGACGCCAAGCCATACGTGACATCGTTCGCCAGCGCCAGGCCGTCTTCCTCTCCCTTGAAGGGCATCAGCGCGGCCACCGGCCCGAAGATTTCTTCCTGGGCGCAGCGCATGCGGTTGTCGACATCCACCAGCACCGTGGGACGCACGAAATTGCCTTTCGCCAGATGCTGAGGCAGATCAGCGGGCTTGTCAGGTCCCCCGGCGAGGATACGCGCGCCCTCCTTCTCGGCCAGCCGGATATAACCCGTGACCTTTTCCCAGTGCTGCGGCGTGATGAGCGCACCCACCTGGGTATTCGGATCGGTGGGATCACCCACGATCAGGCGCTCGGCGCGCGCGGCAAACTCCTTGACGAAATCATCGTAGACGGTCTCCTGGATGAAGATGCGCGAACCCGCGGTGCAACGCTCGCCGTTCAGCGAGAAGATCGTGAACAACGCGGCATCGAGCGCGCGTCCGAGGTCGGCATCGTCGAAGATGAGCACGGGCGATTTGCCGCCGAGCTCCATGGAGAACTTCTTGATGCCCCCCGCATTGGCGATGATCTTCTTGCCAGTGACCGTACCGCCCGTGAACGAGATTGACCGCACGGCAGGGTGACGCACCAGGGCATCACCCGCTGTAGCGCCATAACCTTGCACCACGTTGAGCACGCCCGGGGGAATGCCTGCCTCCAGGGCGAGCATGCCAAGCTGATCGGCCGTCAGCGGCGACAATTCGGACATCTTCAGCACCGCGGTGTTGCCCAGTGCCAGGCAAGGTGCAGTCTTCCAGGTGGCGGTCATGAAAGGCACGTTCCACGGAGAGATCAGCGCGCACACACCCACCGGCTGGTACAGGGTGTAGTTCAGCATCTGATCGTCAACGGGATAGGTGTGCCCATTCACCCGCGTGCAGACTTCGGCAAAGAAACGGAAGTTCTCTGCCGCGCGGGGAATCAGCTGCTTGCTGGTCTGGGAAATGGGCAAGCCCGTGTCGGCCGTCTCCAGCCGGGCCAGTTCGGGGACGTTCTTTTCGATCAGGTCGGCAAGCTTATGCATCAGGCGCGAACGCTCGCTTGCCGGCGTGTTCGCCCACTTGGGAAAGGCGTCCTTGGCCGCCTGTACCGCAGCCTCGATTTCCGCCGCACCCCCTGAAGCAACTTCTGCCAGCGGCTCGCCCGTGGCCGGGTTATAGGTGATGAATCGCTCGGCGCTGTCGACCTGTTTACCGTTGATCCAATGCTTGATCGTCATGATTGCTCCTTGCCGACGTTGCGGCTGGCTTGGCCTCAGCATGCTGATGCTCGTCAGACCCAAACTAATTAACTCGTTAATAATCTTACTTTTTCACGATAGTGTCAATCGTAAACCGTAACGAGTTCGCCGCGGGCGCGCAGTCCACCCCAGCTTCGGCTTCGCTAATATCATTCTTCCTCTGTCGGACGGCAATTTCGTACTGATCAGGCCCGGACAGGTTGCGGGCAACAGCATGCTGCATTGCCCGCCCAAGGCGTGCAGTTTATTATTAACATGCTAACAACTTAGGACGATGCATCATGCCTCACATTTGGGTTGAGTACTCGGCCAATCTCGACGCCGAGCTGGACATCCCGCAGACGCTCAAGACGGTGCAGGATGCCGCCATCGGCGACGGGAAGGCATTCCCGCTCGCCGGCGCACGCACCCGTGCGGTCAGGGTCGATGGCTATCTGATCGCCGACGGCCACCCCGACAATGCCTTCATTCATGTTGTCATCAAGGTCGGGCACGGACGCACGCTGGAAGAACGCAAGGCGTTGGCCGATCGCACCTTTGCCGCGCTCAAGGAACTCACTGCACCCATCATGGCGCGCCGACCGCTCGGGCTCTCCCTGCAGGTTGACGAGGCGGATCCTGTGCTCAACCTGAAATCCAGCAACTACCGCGAGTATCTTGCGCAACGCAGCGGCGCCATGAACTAGCCACGCGTCGAAACTGCCGTCATGAGCCCGGCAAGCGCACTGCTTCGTTGCAACCTGGGCTATGCCAGCATGCGCCGGGCCTCAGGCGTCAACTTCCCATGGAGACGACATGACAGCCGTAGTCGATTACGCCGCTCTCGCCAATCCGCAGCGCGGCAACTTTCCCCGAACCGTCGTCGGGCTTCTGCTGAATTACCGGCAGACGCTCGAAGCGTTGGGTGATGCGGTCAACCATCCACCCTACAAGGCCCCACCCAAGGCACCCGTGCTGTACATCAAGCCGGCGAATACCTATGCGCGGGACGGCGATGCCATCACGGTTCCGGATGATATTTCCGAAGTGGTCATCGGCGCCTGCCTCGCGGTCGAGTTTGCGCGCTCCGCAACCCGCGTGCGAGAAGAAGACGCGCTCGACTACGTTGCCGGTTACCGCGTGGTCGCCGACTTGTATGCCTCGCACGACGTGTTTTATCGCCCGCCCGTCAAGCACAAGTGCCGCGACGCCTTCTGCCCCATCGGCGCGCTGCAACCCGCAGCCAGGGTGCACAACCCCGATGATCTGGCCATTCGCGTACTTGTCGACGATCAGGAAAGGCAGACCGCGACCACCCGGGATCTGGTGCGTTCTGCCCGACGAGCCATTGCCGACATTACCGAATTCATGACCCTTTCCGCAGGCGATCTCCTGCTGCTTGGCATTCCTGAAGGTGCGCCACGGGCACGCCCCGGCCAACACTACCGCATCGAGATCGACCAGGTCGGCAGCCTGTCCAACAAGCTCGTCCGGTCCCAGGCCTGAACCACGACTGGCGCTTCCCTGCCCTTTCACGGATCTCCCATGAAACACGCACGTGTCATTTACGAAGACAAGACCCAGCTGGCGACCGCGGCCGACGATGGTCGCCTGCGCCTGAGCGATGGTCGCATCGTCGGCGAGGCCGACGTCGTGTGGCTTCCACCCATCGAGCCCCGGACCACCTTCACCCTCGCCATCAACTATGCGGACCACGCCAAGGAACTGGCGTTCAAGGCACCGGAGGAACCCCTCGGATTCTTCAAGGCTGCCAATACCTTCATAGGTCACCGCGGCCAGACGGTACGCCCAGCCGACGTCACGTTCATGCACTACGAGTGTGAACTGGCGGTGGTCATCGGCGCTACGGCCCGTAACGTGCGGGAAGAAGACGCCTACGACTATGTAGCCGGCTATACCGTAGCCAACGACTATGCAATCCGCGACTATCTCGAAAACTGGTATCGCCCGAACCTGCGCGTGAAAAGCCGCGACACCTGCACACCACTGGGCCCCTGGTTCGTGGATCGCGACGATGTGCCGGACCCCATGAATCTCGAACTGCGCACCTACGTGAATGGCAAGCTCACGCAAAGCGGCAATACGCGCGACATGGTGTTTGGCGTGCCGCGGCTCATTGCGTATTTCAGCAGTTTCATGACCCTGCAGCCTGGTGATCTCATCCTGACCGGCACGCCCGACGGCATTGTCGACACCCAACCCGGGGATGAGGTGGTCACCGAAATCGAAGGTGTTGGGCGGCTGGTCAATACCATTGTCGCGGGATGACTTCACATCGCGGGCTTGAAGTTGCACTATTTGGCGTGGCAAAGAGTATGATTCACCGCCTCGCGCCGCATCCCGACGCAGACAGGAGGGGCTTGCCGCAATGTCGTCAGGTGGTCACACCCGTCGCCCAGGCAAGCCGCATGGCAGATTTTTTCACGAGCACGAACCCGACATGCTTACCCCAGACATCATCCAGACCGTTGCCCGTCGCCTGCACGAAGCCGAACGCTCGCGTCAGCAGATCCGGCAGGTTTCGCTCGACTACCCCGAGATCACCATTGAAGACGCCTACGCCATCCAGCGCGCGTGGATCGACATCAAGCTCGCCGAAGGCCGCATCATCAAGGGTCACAAGATTGGCCTGACTTCGCGTGCCATGCAGCAGTCATCGAACATCAACGAGCCCGATTACGGCACCCTGCTCGATGACATGTTCTTCCACGACGGTGGTGAGATCCCCACCCAGCGCTTCATCGTGCCGCGCGTGGAGGTCGAACTGGCCTTCATTCTCGGAAAGCCACTGAAAGGGCCTGAGGTCACGGTTTTCGACGTATACGACGCAGTCGATTACGTCATCCCGGCACTGGAAATCATCGACGCGCGCTCGCAGCAGGTCGATCCCGAAAGCGGGCGCACCCGCAAGGTGTTCGACACCATCGCCGACAACGCTGCCAATGCAGGTGTGGTCATGGGCGGACGACCGGCACGCATTGGTGACTTCGACTGGCGCTGGGTCAGTGCCATTCTCTCGCGCAATGCGGTCATCGAGGAGACCGGCGTTGCTGCCGGTGTACTCAACCACCCGGTCAACGGTGTAGTCTGGTTGGCCAACAAGCTGGGGCCGTATGGCGTAACGCTGGAGCCCGGCCAGGTCATTCTGGGCGGTTCGTTCACCCGTCCCGTGCCGGCACGTGTGGGCGATACGTTCCATGTCGACTATGGCCCGCTCGGCGCGATCAGCTGCCATTTCGTCTGATCGTCGTCTCCCTGCAGTCCCTTGCGCAACGGTCGTATCGGGCTGGTGCGCACGGATTGCCCGAAGGACCGCCCGGGCACGCCGGGCGTCGAATCCATTGTTGTAACATTTCACTTTATGGACCAGCTCAAGAACTCCTTCAAGACCGCCCTCCTTCAGAAGCAACCCCAGATCGGGCTCTGGCTGGTGCTGGCCAACGCGTATACGGCGGAAATCTGTGCCGGCGCCGGCTTCGACTGGCTCCTCATCGATGGCGAACACTCGCCCAATTCCATCCCGCTGATTCTGCAGCAACTGCAGGCCGTCGCCCCGTATCCGGCTGCCCCGGTTGTGCGTGTCCCCTGGAACGACACTGTCCTGATCAAGCAGGTCCTCGACCTGGGCGCGCAAAACCTGCTGGTTCCCATGGTGCAGAACGCGGAAGAGGCAGCCCGTGCCGTCGCGGCGACGCGCTACCCGCCTGCCGGCGTGCGTGGGGTGGGCAGTGCCGGCGCCCGCGCCTCGCGCTGGAACCGCATTCCTGATTACCTCCACCGCGCCAACGACGAGGTCTGCGTCCTGGTGCAGCTCGAAACACCCGAGGCGCTGCAGAATCTCGAGGCCATTGCTGCAGTGGAAGGTGTGGACGGCATCTTCATCGGCCCGGCGGACCTCAGCGCTAGCATGGGCCACATCGGCAACCCGGGGCACCCGGAAGTGCAAGCGGCAATCGACGATGCCATCAAACGCATCCTCAAGGCCGGCAAGGCGCCGGGCATCCTGCACTCCGACACCAGTCTATGCCAGCACTGGCTGGATCTGGGAGCCGTGTTCGTTGCCGTTGGACTCGACGGTGCGCTGCTTGCACGCAGCGCTGAACGCCTCGTCGCCAATTTCAAGAAAGCCCAGGTACAC
>ERZ777003.2911-NODE-2911-length-18088-cov-6.610991_pt1 | contig 18088 bp, 20 predicted proteins | sample MGYA00374956_ERZ777003 | MGnify/ENA primary metagenome ERZ777003 (study PRJEB29302, sample SAMN06268252) | bioreactor metagenome | isolation source: Joint BioEnergy Institute, California, USA | place: USA:Joint BioEnergy Institute, California, USA | collected... | reverse complement strand
ACTCGCCCTCGTCGCCACCGTCGCAGAGTGGGCCAAATGAGTCCCCTACCTAGCGCGGTGGAAGAACGCAATTTCCGTGAAGCCGCCGCGGCCGCGGAAGGCGGCCTGCTCGATCTGGCCGGCCCAGTCCTCCGGCGGCGCGTCGCCGAGCTCGGCATGGATCGGCACCGGCTGCCGCGCACGGCGGAACTTGCGCGCGACGCCGGGCGCCGCCCAGACCAGGGCGGAGGGGCAGGCGTTGTGCCAGCCGATCATATACGTCCAGTGCGTGCCGCTCGGCGCGACCAGATGGCGGATGCGCCCCAGGTCCTCCAGCGCGTCCACCAGCACGGAGCGCCAGCGCGTCGGCGAGTGCAGCCAGAGCTTGCCATCCGCCAGCCGCAGCACGGTCATGCGGACCGGAAGGTGCAGCAGGCCGCGGACCGACTGCGGCCCGCTGTCCACGATCCAGACGCCGTCCGCGACGGGCTTCGCCACGTCGAGCGGCGGGTAGGTAATCTCGATGCTCATGGTGTGGTCAGCATACCCACCACCGCGCCGGTCATGCAGCAGGCGATCGAGGCGGAGACCAGCGCGGGCAGGCCCAGCGCCACGATGTCGGCCCGCCGCTCCGGGCACATCGCCGTCATGCCCCCGACCATGATCCCGACCGAGCCGAAATTGGTGAAGCCGCACAGCGCGTAGGTGAGGATCAGGCGCGAACGGTCGCTGAGGCCGGCGCCGTCGGAGCGGGCGAGTTCGAGGTAGGAGACGAACTCGTTGACCACGACCTTCACGCCGAGCGAGCGGGCGACGGTCGCCGCCTCCTCCGCCGGCACGCCCATGGCGAAGGCGAGCGGCCAGAACGCCCAGGCGGCGAGGCGCTCCAGCGTAAGGCCGGTGAGCGGCCCCAGCATCTGGTTGACCAGCGCGACCAGCGCGACGAAGACGATCAGCGACGCCATGATGCCGAGCAGCAGGGAGAGGCCGTCTCCGGTGCCGCGCACCACAGCCTCCATGGTGGAATCGTAGAGCCGCGGGGCGCGGGTCTCCTCCTCGACGGGCGGCGCCGCGGCGCCGGGGGCGGGCGGGATCATCAGCAGGGCGGCGAGCACCGCGGCCGGGGCGGAGACCAGGCTGGCGGTGAGGAGCTGGCCGGCGGCGTCGGGCACCACCGGGGCGATCAGCGCCGCGTACACGACCAGCATGTTGCCGCTGATGGTGGCGAGGCCGGCGGTCATCACCGCGAACAGCTCCGCGCGCGAGAGGCGCGCGAGCCAGGGGCGGATGAGCAGCGGCGCCTCGACCATGCCGAGGAAGACGTTGGCCGCGACGGAGAAGCCGCAGGCGCCGCCGACGCCGAAGGCGCGGCGCAGCCCGCGCGCCATCCAGGACACGACCACCGGCAGCACGCGCCAGTGGTAGAGCACCGCCGAGAGAGCGCCGACGACGAGGACCAGCGGCAGGCCCTGGAAGAACAGGATGAAGCTCGCGCCCGGCCGCGCCTCCTCGAAGGGCAGGGGAGCGCCGCCGAGATAGCCGAAGACGAGGCTGGTGCCGGCGAGGGTCGCGCGGTGCAGCGCCTCCACCGCGGAGCCCGCGAGGGCGAAGGTGGCGCGGAACGGCGCCAGGTGCAGCATCAGCGTGGCGAGAAGGATCTGCAGGCCGAGCCCGGCGAGGATGACGCGCCAGGACACGCCGCGCCGGAAGCCGCCGAGTGCCCAGGCGAGAGCGGCGAGGGCGAGGAGGCCGAGCGCGGATTGGATCTGGAGCGCGCTCATTCGGCCGCCCTCGCCGGCGACGGCGGTGCGTCCTCGGGCAGCTCGACGAGCTGGATCGCCTGGCCGCGCCGGGCGATCTTGCGGGTGGTCGTCTCGATCTCCGCCACGTCCTGCTGCATCTGCGCGAAATGGCCGCGCAGGGCCGCCACGCGACGGTCGAGCCGGCCGAGCTCCTCCATCAGCCGGTCCACCTCGATGCGGATGCGGTGCGCCTCGGCCTTCAGGCGCAGGTCGCGCATCAGGCCGCGCATCGTGGTCAGCACCGCCCACATCGTATTGGGCGAGACGATCCAGACGCCGCGCCGCGCGGCCTCGGCGACCAGTGCGGGGTGCTCGGCGTGCAGTGCGGCGCAGATCGCCTCGCTGGGCACGAACATCAGCGCGCCTTCCGCCGTCTCGCCGGGCAGGATGTACTTCGTCGCGATGGCGTCCACGTGCCGGCGCACATCGGCGGCGAAGCGGCGCGCCGCGACGGGGCGCTCGGCCTCGGCGGCGGCGCGCAGCGCGTTCCAGGCCTCGAGCGGGAATTTGCTGTCCACCACGATGGGGCCCGGCGGGTGGGGCAGGCGGATCAGGCAGTCGCAGCGCGTGCCGTTGGAGAGCACGTGCTGCCAGGCGAAGCCGCCGGGCGGCAGGCGGTCCTCGACCAGTTCGCGAAGCTGCACTTCGCCGAAGGCCCCGCGCGCCTGCTTGTTGCCGAGGATCCGCTCCAGCGTCCCCACCTGGGCGCCGAGCGCCTCGATGTTGGCGCGCGCGTTGTCGATCACCGCGAGGCGCTCATGGATCCGCGCCGCCTGGGCCTGGGTGCGCTCGGCCGCCTCGTCCAGCCGGTCGGCGATCAGGCGCTCCTGTTCGCGCAGACGTTCCGCGGTGGTGGCGGCGAGACGCTCCTGCGTTGCGGCGAGCGCTTCCAGACGGCCGGCGAGCATCGCCAGCGCCTCATGCACGCCGTCACGCCGACGGCCGGCAAGCAGGAATGCGGCGACCAGCAGTCCGGCGGCAAGCGCCGCGGCGGCCGGCACCAGCAGAGGCAGCAACCAGTCGGGCATCAGGTCCCCCCTCGGCGGGGGGAGCCCGATTCGCCCCCGCACTCAGTGCCGGAAATGTCGCATTCCGGTGAACACCATGGCGAGCCCCGCCTTGTCCGCCGCCTCGATCACCTCGGCGTCGCGGATCGAGCCGCCGGGCTGGATCACCGCCGTCGCGCCCGCAGCGGCCGCGGCCAGCAGCCCGTCCGCGAAGGGGAAGAAGGCGTCGGAGGCGACCACGGAGCCCCGCGTCAGCGGCTCCGCGAGGCCTGCGGCCTTCGCCGCCTCCTCGCTCTTCCACGCGGCGATGCGCGCGGAATCGACGCGGCTCATCTGCCCCGCGCCGATGCCGACCGTGGCGCCGCCCTTGGCATAGACGATGGCGTTGGACTTGACGTGCTTGCAGACGCGGAAGGCGAAGAGCAGGTCGGCCATCTCGGCCGCGGTCGGGGCACGCTTCGTCACCACCTTGAGCTCGGCCTCGCTCACGCGCCCCGCGTCGCGCGACTGCGCGAGGAACCCGCCGGCGACGCTGCGGAACGTCATGCCCGGCGCGGCCGGGTCGGGCAGGCCGCCGGTCAGCAGCAGGCGCAGGTTCTTCTTGCGCGCGAACACCGCCCTGGCGGCCTCGTCGGCGTCGGGGGCGACGACCACCTCGGTGAAGATCGCGGCAATGCGCTCCGCCGCCGCGGCGTCGAGAGGCCGGTTCGCCGCGACGATGCCGCCGAAGGCGGAGACGGGGTCGCAGCGCAGCGCGAGGTCCCAGGCGGTGGCGAGGTCCTCCGCTACCGCCACGCCGCACGGGTTGGCGTGCTTGACGATGACGATCGCCGGCCGCTCGAACTCGGCGACGCACTCGAAAGCCGCGTCGGTGTCGTTGAGGTTGTTGTAGGAGAGCTCCTTGCCCTGCACCTGCACCGCCGTCGCGATGCCGGGGCGGTTCGTGCCGTCGGCATAGAAGGCGGCGCGCTGGTGCGGGTTTTCGCCGTAGCGCAGGGTCTGGCGCAGCGTGCCGGCGAAGGCGAGGCGCGGCGGGAATTCCTCGCCGCCGCCTTCCTGGCCCGCGAACCAGGTGGCGATCGCCGCGTCATAGGCCGCGGTGCGCGCATAGGCCGCGGCGGCGAGGCGGCGGCGGAGCGCGAGCGTGGTGCCGCCGCGCGCCTCGATCTCGGCGCGCACGGCGTCGAACTGCGCGGGCTCGGTCAGGACGACGACGTGGGCGTGGTTCTTCGCGGCGCTGCGGATCATCGCCGGGCCGCCGATGTCGATGTTCTCGATGCAGTCCTCGAAGCCCGCGCCCCGCGCGACCGTCGCCTCGAAGGGGTAGAGGTTGACCGCGACCAGGTCGATCGGCGCGATCCCGTGCGCCTCCATCTGCGCGCGGTGCTCCGGCAGGTCGCGCCGGCCGAGCAGGCCGCCATGCACTTGCGGCACGAGGGTCTTGACCCGGCCGTCGAGGATCTCGGGAAAGCCGGTGTGCTCGGAAACATCCTTCACCGGCACGCCTGCCTCGCGCAGCGCGCGGGCGGTGCCGCCGGTGGACAGGATCTCGACCCCCTGTGCGGCGAGGAAGCGACCGAACTCGATCAGCCCGGTCTTGTCGGACACGGAGAGCAGCGCGCGGCGGACGGGAACGAGATCGGTCATGGCGGGAATCCGGGCAAGGCGTGGGCGCGTGCTCTAGCCCCGCCCCGGCGCCGCTTCAACCGGGCATGGTCCAGGCCCCGCCGCGGGCCCGCTCCTCCTGCGCGATCTCAGCGCGGCGGGACGCCCGCGAGATTGAGGCTGAACAGCACCGTGATCACGGCGAGGCCGATCACCGCCGCGCGGGCGAGCAGGGAAAGCGTGTCCACGAGGAAGGGGGAGGTGGGCAGGGAGAAGATCCGGCCTCGCACCGGGTCGGATCGGCCGGTGTTGGTGTTCGGTCTCCTCGTCATGGCCGTTAACGGTCGGCTCAGGATCGCTTGCGGGCACGACGGCCGGCCGAAGCCAGGCGGTTCAGGCCCGGCCGGCCACCGGCCCCGAATTGGGAATCGGGGCGGGGACGGTTCAAGGGGAGGTGAGCGCCGGGCGGCGGGCCATGCCCTGGCGCCCTGGCCAAAGGCGCGACTACAGCCCGAGCAGGTCCAGCGTGTGCGCGACTACCTTGGCCTCGTCGAAGCGCTCCAGCGCACGGGCCCGGCCGGCCGCGCCCATGCGCGCGCGCAGCGCCGGGTCGGCGGCGAGGCGCGCGATCGCCTCGGCCAGCGGTGCGACCGTGGCGGGCGGGACGAGGAAGCCCGTCTCGCCGTCCACCACCTGCTCGCGCGGGCCGCGGATGTCGGTGGCGACCACCGGCAGGCCGGTCAGCATCGCCTCGATCACCGACATGGGCAGGCCCTCGAAATGGCTCGGCAGCGCGAAGACATCCGCCGCGGCGAGCAGCCGCGCGACGTCGTGCCGGTAGCCGAGGCGCCTCAGGCGCGGGCCGAGCGCGGCGGCGGCGCGGGCGAAATACGGCTCCAGATCCTCGCCGTGGTCGGAGGGCAGGCGCTCGCCGACGACCCAGAGCACGGCGTTGGGCGGCGCGCGCTCCATCGCCTGGAGGAGTTCCGGGTGGCCCTTGTGGCGCACCAGGCGCGAGACGGCGATGACGACGCAATCCCCCTCGCGCGCGCCGAGTTCCGCGCGCAGCGCCCGGCGCGCCTCCGGATCGGGGTGGAAGAGCGCGGGGTCGCGGCCGTTGCGCACGGCGACGGCGCGCGGGTGGATGCCGAGGCGGCGGGCGTCCGCCGCCTCTTCCTCCGAGACGGTGAGGAAGATGTCGGTGACCCGCCCGCCGAGGCGCTCCAGCCGCAGCGAGAGCGCACGGCGCCACCAAGGGCCCGGTTGGTTGAACAGGAAGCCGTGGCCGGTATAGGCGATGCGCGGCACGCCGGCGGCCCGCGCCGCGGCGCGGGCGAGCAGGCCGGAGATCGGCATGTGGGCGTGCACGAGGTCGAAGCGCTCGGCCCGGAAGATGTCGAGGAGCGCGGCGAAGGCGCGCGCCTGGGCGATGGGGTTGAGGCTGCGCGCCATCGGCACGGGCAGGATGCGGAAGCCCTCCGCCCGCGGGAGGTCGAGCAGCGGGCCCTCCGCGCAGATCCCCACCACCTCGTGCCCGCGCGCGCGCGCGCCGCGCATCAGCGGCAGCAGGAAGTGCCGCAGGCTGAAATCGACATTGGTGACTTGGCAGATCTTCACGGCGCACGGGGCTTAGCGGGAGAGGACTCGCTGCTCCAGTCCACTCCGCTCGGACCTGGGGGGCGGCGGTCGCGCATCGAGGGGACTGCGCCCTCCGCGGCGCTGCGGGGCCTCCGGGATGCCTTGGCGCGCCGCTCGCGTCGGCCGGATGCCGCGGACGGAACGGGGCCGGCCTATGCCCTCGCCGTCAGGCAGGCCGCGGAGCCTTGGGCGGAAGCGGGAAAAGGGTCACGAAGCGTTCGGCCAGCGCGCGGTCGCCCTCGATGCGCAGCGCACCCGCGGCCTCCAGGGCAGCCAGGGGCTGGCCGCCATAGATCGCGCCGGCGAGGGCAGGCGCGGCGCCCGTGAAGACCAGATCGGCGCCGTCCAGCGCGCTGCCGTCGCTGCGCGCGATCTCGATCCGGCCGCCGGCGAGATGGGCGAGGAAGCCCTCCTCGCCGATGCGGAAGCCGATCCGCGCGTCGAGCCCCTCGGCCCTGATCGGGTCGAGCATGGTGCGGAGCGACAGCATCAGCGAGACGGCACTGATCGGCAGCGTCGGGTCATGCAAGGGCGAGCGCGCCGCCCAGCGGCCCAGGGCCTGGAAGACGGGCTCGCTCTCGCGGCCCCAAGCCGTCAGCTCATAGGCCTGGGCTGCGGCGGGCGGGGGCAGCTTGCGGCGCACAAGCAGGCCGGTCGCTTCGAGCTCCTCGAGGCGCTGGCTGAGGACATTCGCGCTGATCCCGGGGAGGCCGGCGCGGAGGTCGCTGAACCGCCTCGGCCCCAGCAGCAGCTCCCGGATCACCAGCAGCGCCCAGCGGTCCCCGACCAGATCGAGCGCATGCGCGACCGCGCAGGCGTCTTCGTAGCGGCGGCGCCGGCCACCACCGCTGCCGCCATCGGCCTCAGAGATCGAAGTCACTTTTCCGAACATCTTAGTTGCTATTTCTAACCATATCGGGCATCACGGTCCACGGACGATCCCGAGGAGCGACCCATGCCGCGGCTGATCTTCGTGAACCTGCCCGTCGCCGATCTGGCGCGCGCCACCGCCTTCTACGAGGCCCTGGGCGCCAGGAAGAACGAGCAATTCTGCGACGACACCGCGTCCTGCATGGTCTTCTCCGACACGATCCACGCGATGCTGCTGACCCACGACAAGTTCCGCCAGTTCACGCCGAAGGCGATCGCCGATGCGAGGCACAGCACCGAGGTGCTGATCGCGATCTCCGCCGAGAGCCGCGAGGCGGTGGACGCGATGATCGGCCGGGCCCAGGCGGCAGGCGGCCGGGCCGACCCCGGCCCGAAGCAGGACCACGGCTTCATGTACTGCCGCAGCTTCGAGGATCCGGACGGGCACATCTGGGAGGTGGTGTGGATGGACGTCGAGGCCGCGATGGCCGCCCACCAGCGCCCGGCGGCGGACTGACCCGGCCACAGGCGGCGCCGACAGACGCAACCCGGTCCGAAGGCAGCCATCCCATGCCCGCCGTCGCTACATGCCTCTGGTTCGACGGCCAGGCCGAGGAGGCCGCGCGCTTCTACGTCTCGGCCTTCCGGGCGCTCGGCAGGGAGGCCGCGGTCGGGGACATCCTGCGCCACGGCGATGCGGGCCCCGGGCCGAAAGGCGGCGTGCTGACGGTGACCTTCACGCTCGACGGCCAGGAGTTCATCGCCCTCAACGGCGGGCCTCACTTCACCTTCTCGCCCGCCATCTCCCTGTTCGTGAAATGCGCCGGGCAGGCCGAGGTGGACGGGTTCTGGGAGAGGCTGTCCGAGGGCGGCAGGACGGAGCGGTGCGGCTGGCTCACGGACCGGTTCGGGGTCTCCTGGCAGATCGTGCCCACGGCGCTCGGCGAGATGCTGCGCGATCCCGACCCGGCGCGGGCCGGGCGTGTCATGCGGGCCATGACGAAGTTCGACATCGCCGCATTGCAGCAGGCCTATAACGAGGGCGCGCCGGTCGCGTGAGCCGGAGGGCCGACGTTCGCGGTGGCGTCAGGGCACCGGACCCCGCCTTGACCGCGCCGCGCCTCCGATCTGCCGGGGACGGACCGGCTGTTTGCAGAGTCCCCGCTGGCGGGCAGCCGTGAACTGCGCGCGAGCCCGCCCGCCGCGGGCGGTCGTCAGCGCGCCGGTCGCGCCTGGTTTTCGGCTGGCTGCGGCGGCGCGGGGAGCGACACGCGCGAGATCGCCCACTGCACCGAGCCCACCCCCGCCTCGGCATGGACCACTACCTGCATGGTCCGACGCGGCTCGCCCGCGAGGTAGAGGCTCTCCTCCAGCGCCACGCGCCCGCCCCGCGCGCGCAGCCGCCAGCCCGCGCCGCTTGGCAGGCGCAGCAGCACCGCGCTGTCGTCCTGCTGCAGGCTCGCCACCACCGCCGGGTGCAGGTGGAAACGCAGCGCGAAGGCCGGCGGGTCGGCGGCCTCCACCACATCCTCGCCGCGCAGGTCGTCGCCGGATTCGCTCAGGTAGAGGCGGCGGCGGTGGATCGCGGCGAAGGGGCGGCGCCAGCCGTCGTGGCTCGCCTCCAGCCACTGCGCGCCGTTCGCCTCGTGCCGCTCGACCTCGACCCGTTCGGGGCGGCGGCCGAGGCCGCCCTCGCGCAGCTCGGCGCTGTTGGTGTCGGCCAGGACCAGCGTCGAATGCGCGGCGGTGGCGCGCAGCGCGTCGCGCCAGGCGGGCTCGGCGCTCGGCATGGCGCCGCAATTGACCACCAGCCGGTCGCGCCCGACCGACATTTCGAAGGAAAGCGTGCCGGCATGGGAGAAGCGGTCCGCGCCCCGCGGCAACCCGTTCGGTGCGAGCCCGCCCAGGGCGGAGCGCTCCGGCGGCGGCGCGCCGCAATCCATGATCACCAGCGTCCGCCCGGCCTGGAGACGGTGGAAGCCTGTCTCCGGCAGCGCCGAGGGCGCGCGCCCGCGGGCCTGGCCGTGGTTCAGCACCACGTCGAGCAGGCCTGGGGCTTCCTCGCGCGTGCCGTTGAAGAGGGCAGGCCCGCCATCGCCATGGCGGAAGAGCCGCAGCGCCGGCGCCGCCTGGTCCAGCGTCGCGCCGAGCTGCGGAGGCGCCTCCACTCCCGCCCCGTGCAGCAGGTTACGGATCTCGATGAGGTCCTGCAGCGCCAGAAGCTGCTGGCCCGGCGAGCGCTCCACATGGCCGCCATCGGGATGGAACTGGCGCTCCAGTTCCGAGGGGAGGAAGCGCAGGCAGCGGGCCAGCCAGGCGTCCTCCTCCAGGGCGATGGCGGCGGCCAGGGCGCCCTTCAGCGCGATCAGCGCGCCGCGATGCTCCGCCTCCGCCGGCAGCGCCGCGACGACGTCGCGCGCGTCCTCGGCCAGCCGGAGCATGAGCTGGCGGCGGAAGGAGTCCTCCGCGGTCGCGGCCAGGAAGTCCCAGTGCCCGAGCCAGGCCGAGATCCGCGCGCCGGCGACCTCGGGCGCCCTCGCGATGCTCTCGCGCGCGCCGCGGGCGAGCCAGTCGGCGGTCAGCGCCCGGGCGCGGAGGCGGGCGGGGTCGGTGCCGAAGGCGCGCAGGTCGCGCAGCCAGGCGAAGCCATGGGCCGCGGCGCGCCAGGCTGCCGGGCCGCTGCGCGCGTCCCAGCCATTGCCGCCGCCGCCCGCGAAGCCGGTGTCCCCGTCCTCCGCCGGGGCGAGGCGGCGCACCGTGCCGGCCACCTCGAACTCGCCGCGCAGCAGGCGGGCGCCACGGTTGGCGTCGCCGGGCCAGAGGTCGCGGAAGGCGCGCGACGGCGCGTCCGGCACGCGCATGGGACGGAGCTGGGCGAGGCGTCGCCGGACGGAGCGGAACAGAGTGTCCATCAGGGCGTCTCCCCTCACGCGGCGTGGCGCGGCGGTGGTGACCGTGACGGCGGCGATTCGCTGTTGCCGCGTAGCGCGGTGATCGCCGCGGCGTAGTCGGGCGCGCCGAACACCGCCGTGCCGGCGACGAGCACGTCGGCACCGGCGGCGATGCAGCGCGGCGCGGTCTCCGCGGTGACGCCGCCATCCACCTGGAGCGCGATCTCGCGGCCGGTCGCATCGATCATGCGCCGCAGCGCGGCGATCTTCGGGAGCTGGCTCTCGAGGAAGGACTGGCCGCCGAAGCCGGGATTGACGGTCATCACCAGGATCAGGTCGGCGAGGTCGAGGACGTGCTCGACCGCCTGCACCGGCGTCGCCGGGTTGAGGACGACGCCGGCCCGCTTGCCCAGGCCCCGGATGGTCTGGAGGGTGCGGTGGAGATGCGGCCCGGCCTCGGGATGAACCGAGATCAGGTCGGCCCCGGCCTCGGCGAAGGCGGCGAGGTAGGGATCGGCCGGGGCGATCATCAGATGCACGTCGAAGGGGATCGCGACCTCGCGGCGCAAGGCCTTCACCACGGCCGGGCCAAAGCTGATGTTCGGCACGAAATGGCCGTCCATGATGTCGAGGTGCAGCCAGTCGGCCCCGGCGGCCGCGACGGCGCGCGCCTCCTCGCCCAGACGGGCGAAGTCGGCGGCGAGGATCGAGGGGGCGATGCGAACGGAAGGGCGGACCACGTTAAGGTTCTGCCGCAATGGCCCGGTCGGGACAACCATCGGCTGGTCCCAAATCTCCGCGCCGTTCCCGCGGCCTGAGACGGGCGGTGGGGTGCCGGGGCGTTGTGCCCCGAATGGTACGCGCCGCGCAGGCTGCATGCAGGGAACCGGAGCGCCGCCGCCGCCCTCGGCTCAATGCGGTGGGGAGCGCCGGCGGACGGGAGAGGGGGAGGGGACGAACCGCGCGCGCCGGCCCATGCCGCGTGGCTTGCGCCCGTCTCGCCGCACCTAGATCGGCAGTGCCGTGGTCGATTTCACACGCTCCATGGCGAAGCGGGAGGTGACCTTGCGCAGGGACGGCACCTCCGCGGTCAGGCGGCGGTAGAAGGCGTCGAAGGCGGCCATGTCCGGCACGACGACGCGCATCAGATAGTCCACGTCGCCACCGAGGCGCCAGCACTCGACGACCTCCGGCATCCGCTCGACCGCCTCGGCGAAGCGGGCGATCCAGGCGGCGGAGTGGTCGCCGGTTTCGAGCGCGACGAAGACCGAGATCGGCAGCCCGACGCGCACGGGGTCCACCAGCGCGACCCGGCCCGTGATGATGCCCGCCTGCTCCATGCGCCGGATTCGCTTCCAGCAGGGCGTCGGGGTCAGCCCCACCTCGGCCGCGATCTCGGCAAGGGAGCGGGAGGCGTCCTGCTGGAGCAGGCGCAGAATGACGCGATCGGTTTGGTCCAGTTCTGTCTGCGCAGCCAAGGCCAATTCCCTTGCGAATCGGCGGGCTGGGTAGCACGCAATTCTCTCCCTGGCGAGATTCCGGGCGGCCAGGAGAAGGGCGTTCCCCGGCGGTCCGGAAGGCGGGCCCGTGCTTGCCCGGCCGGCGGGCGCTCCGCCAGCACGGTGGCTGGGGGGCGCGGCCTTCCGTCCGGTGGCCGGGAGGGACGGGAACATTGCCGCCGCCGGCTCTCGCCCGTAGCCTCCGCCGCTGATGGCTCCGCCCCGAGTGGGCGATCCTGGGAAACCCGAGACCGGGGAGCGCGGCGTCCTTGTCCAGCCAAGTCGGGATTGCGGCTCCGCGGCGGCGCGGATCGCGGGAGGGCGGCGGCGCCGAGAGCAACGGCATCGAATCCACCTACGCGTGGTGGCGCCTGGTGGCGACGATGGCGATCGGCGCCATCGGCGGCGTCGGGATGTGGTCCATGGTGGTGGTGCTCCCCGCCGTGCAGGCGGAGTTCGGCGTCGCGCGCGCCGGCGCATCGCTGCCCTACACCCTCGTCGCCCTCGGCCTGGTCTTCGGGGGCGTGCTGATGGGGCGGCTGGCCGACCGGTTCGGCGTCCTCGTCCCGGTGGTCGTCGGCGCGCTCTCGCTCGGCCTCGGCTATGTCCTGGTGGCCCAGGCGGAGAGCCTGACCGTCTTCGCGGCGGTCTATGGCGTGTTGATCGGCCTGTTCGGCACCTCGGCGATGTTCGGGCCGCTGATGGCCGATGTCTCGCACTGGTTCACGCGGCGGCGCGGCATGGCGGTCGCGCTCTGCGCCAGCGGCAATTACATCGCCGGTGCGTTCTGGCCGCCCGTGCTCCAGCACTTCGTCGCCGCCGTCGGCTGGCGGGAGACGCATGTCGGTGTCGGGCTCTTCTGCGTCGCCACCATGCTGCCGCTGGCCTTCCTGGCGCTGCGCCGGCCGCCGCCGGCGCAGTCCTCGCCCTCCTCGTCGTCCCTCTCGGACGTCGAGGCGCGCCTCGATTCGGCGCGGGAGGCGGCCGGGGTGCGCCCGAACGTGCTGCAGGGACTGCTCATGCTGGCCGGCGTCGCCTGCTGCGTGGCGATGTCCATGCCGCAGGTGCACATCGTCGCCTATTGCGTGGACCTCGGCTATGGCGCGGCGCGGGGCGCGGAGATGCTGGCGCTGATGCTGGGCTTCGGCGTGATCAGCCGGCTTGCCTCCGGCTGGATCATGGACCGCATCGGCGGGGCGGCGACGCTGCTGCTCGGCGCGCTGGCGCAGGCGGTCGCGCTGGCGCTGTTCCTGCCCTTCGACGGGCTTGTGTCGCTCTACGTGATCTCCGCCCTGTTCGGACTGTTCCAGGGCGGCATCGTCCCGAGCTATGCGATGATCACGCGGACCTTGTTCCCGGCGCGGGAGGCGGGGACGCGGATCGGGCTGGTGATGTCGGCGACCCTCGCGGGGATGGCGCTCGGCGGGTGGCTGTCCGGGGCGATCTTCGACGCCACCGGCTCCTACCAGGCGGCGGTCGTCAACGGGCTGCTGTGGAACCTCGTGACGGTCTCGATCGCCGCCTGGCTGGTCCTGCGGCAGTCACGGGACCGGAGGCGGTCGCCGCCGGCCTTCGCCTGAGGCGGCGCCCCGCGCGTCTGCCGCCTTTTGCATCGGCGCGGCGTGGCTCTCCGGGCGCGTAGCCCGCTCCTCCTGTCGGTCTGATGGCGCTGGCAGAGCGCGGCGGCCGGGCCTTGCGCCCGCGTCATGTTCCTGTTGTGTTCTCATCGGGAGTGTGGAATATATTCCTAGGTCCGCAACGGATCGAGGAGACACCGCATGACGCGCTTCACCGGAAAGGCCCTCCCGCTGACCGAGTCGGGATTCCGGGCCGCGCTCGACCTGGCCGGGCTGAGCGATCCGGTGGCGGACGCGCCGCGCCTCTGGGCGGTGATCGAGGTGGAGACCCGCGGCTTCGGCTTCGACGCCCGGCGCCGCCCGCGCCTCCTGTTCGAGCGGCACGTCTTCCGGCGCGAGACGGGCGGAGCCTATGACGCCGAGGCGCCCGACCTCTCCCACCCGACGCCCGGCGGCTACGGCGCCGAGGCGGCGCAGTACGGCCGGCTGGCGCGGGCACTCGCGCTCTGTGCGCGCGACGGGCGCGGCGAGGAGCCGGCGCTGCGCAGCGCGTCCTGGGGGCTCGGCCAGGTGATGGGCTTCAATGCGGCGTGGCTCGGCTTTGGCTCTGCCGCCGCGATGGTCGAGGCGATGCGGGATGCCGAGGATGCGCAGCTCCGCGCCGCCGCGGCGTTCATCGGCGCCCGCGGTCTCGCACGGGCGCTCCGCGCCGGCGACTGGGGCGCGGTGGCGCGCGCCTACAACGGAAACGGACCTGCGGCCAGCGGCTACGCGGAGCGGCTCCGGCAGGCGCATGCGCGTCTCGTCGCGCGGGGGATGCCCGACCTCGCGCTGCGCACGGTGCAGGCGGCGCTGCTCTATTGCGGCTTCGACCCGCGCGGGGTGGACGGGCTGCCGGGCCCGAACACGCGGCGCGCGATCCGCGCCTGGCGGCTCTCCGTCGGGGTGGGGGAGGGCGAGACGCTGGACGAGACGCTGCGCGACGCCCTGATGCGCCAGGCGGAGCTGGCCGGATGATCGCCCGCTCGCCCCTCCGCTACGGGGCAGCGAGCAGGCGGAGCGCGGCGGCGGGGTCGATGCGCCCGTCGTAGAGCGCGCGGCCGACGATCACGCCCTCGATGCCTTCCCCCGCCACGGCCTTGAGCGCGGCGAGGTCCTCGAGCGAGGCGACGCCGCCCGAGGCGATCACCGGCGTCCGCACCGCGCGGGCGAGCGCGACGGTGGCGTCGAGATTCACGCCGCCGAGCATGCCGTCGCGCTCGATGTCGGTGTAGATGATCGCCGCCGCGCCGGCGTCCTCGAAGCGCAAGGCGAGGTCGCGGGCGGTGATCGTGGAGGTCTCCGCCCAGCCCTCGGTCGCGACCCGCCCGTCGCGGGCGTCGATGCCGAGCGCGACGCGGCCGGGGAAGGCGCGGCAGGCGGCGCGGGCGAATTCCGGGTCCTTCACCGCGGCGGAGCCGAGGATCACCCGGCGCACGCCGCGCGCGAGCCAGGCCTCGACCGTGGCCATGTCGCGGATGCCCCCGCCGAGCTGGACGCGGAGCGACGGTCCGACCGCGGCGAGGATCGCCTCCACCGCCGCGGCATTGGCCGGGCGGCCGGCGAAGGCGCCGTCGAGGTCCACCACGTGCAGCCAGGCGAAGCCGGCGGCGAGGAATTCGCGCGCCTGCGCCGCCGGGTCGGCGGAATAGACCGTGGCTTCGGCCATCTCGCCGCGCCGCAGGCGCACCACCTCGCCTGCCTTGAGGTCTATCGCCGGGTAGAGGGTGAGCGTCATTGGATCTGTGGCCACGGCCGGACGTTGCCGCCGCGCCGGCCGCGCGACGGTTCCAGCAGCTTGTAGTAGTAGTGCCCCGCCACCGTCCGGCCGCGCACCCGCGCATAGGCCGGGTGGGTGCCCCAGCGGACGTAGCCCAGCGACTCGAACAGCGCGATCGCGGTCGTCTGCGTCTCGCGCACGTCGAGGTTGAGCACGCGGTGGCCGAGCGCTGCCGCCCGCTCCTCCACCCGCCGGACCATCAGCCGCGCGAGGCCGTGACCGCGGGCATAGGGCGCGATGTAGGCGTGGGTGAGCTGGGCGGCGAAGGCCTGCGCCTCGTTGTTGCGCGGCGGGCGGACGAGCTGGGCGGAGCCGACGACGTGGCCGTCGAGCCGGGCGATGAACAGCTCGCGCTCCGGCACGAGCAGCACGCCGCGGAAGTGGCGTTCGAGCGCGGCGCGGCCCTGCGGCTCGATCCAGCCGAAGCCGCCGCCCTCGATGATCGCGGCCTCGGTTGCCTCGCACAGCTCGGCCAGCTCGGCGTCGGTGAGTTCCTCGCAGCGCTCGACCTCGAGAATGTGCTCCCCGTGTGCGGGAGGCGGCGGTTCGGCGGTGCCGCTGCTCATGGTTCCCATCGCAGGAAGTTGGCGAGGAGGCGCAGGCCGACGGCCTGGCTCTTCTCGACGTGGAATTGCGTGCCGACATAGTTGGCGCGCCCGACGATCGCCGCCACCGGGCCGCCGTAGTCGGTCGTGGCCAGCACGTCCTCCGGATCGAGCGCCCGGAAGGCATAGGAGTGCACGAAATAGGCGTGGTCGCCCGGCGCGATCCCGTCGAGCAGCGGGTGGTCGAGATCCCGCGCGAAGGCGAGCGCGTTCCAGCCCATCTGCGGCAGCGGCAGGGGGGCGCCGTCGGGGCCGCGCGGGTCCATGATCTCGACGGTGCCGGGGAGCCAGCCGAGGCCGAAGGAGACGCCGTGCTCCAGCCCGCGCTCGGCGAGGAGCTGCATGCCGACGCAGATGCCGAGGAAGGGCACGCCCTGGCCGCGCACCCGCGCCTCCAGCGCCTCGACCATGCCGGGCAGCGCGTCCAGCCCGCGCCGGCAGGCGGCGAAGGCGCCCTGGCCAGGCAGGATGATGCGGTCGGCGTCGCGGAGGTCGGCCGCGTCGGTGGTGACGGCGACTTGGACCTTCAGCTCTTCCTCGCGCGCGACGCGTTCGAGCGCGCGGCGGACCGAGGCCAGGTTGCCCGAGCCGGGATCGATCACGGCGACCTTCATGAGCGACGGATTCCCTTAGGCGGCATGGCGGCGCGGCAGCGGCGGCGGTCCGTCATGCGAGGGCGGCGGTCCGGGCGAGGCCGGGGCGCTGCGCGAGCAGGCGCCCCCAGGCGGCGTCCTCGTCCGGCGCGGCGACGATCGCGGCGAGGCGCCAGCCGCGGCGCTCCAGCGTCCAGCGGCGCAGGTCGCGGGCGTGGAAGCCGACGAGGAACTGCAGCGCGAAGGCGGCGTAGGGCGCCGCCTGCTCCGGCAGCAGCGTAGCGACCAGCACTGCGACCGCGAGGTAGATCACCAGAACGAGCCACATCCGGTGCCACAGGAACCAGAGGGGGCCGAAGAGGAAGGCGGCCCAGGAGAAGGCCTCGCGCAGCAGGACCGGCGGCCGCGGGGGCCGTGCGGGCGTCGTCCCGGGCATCGCCTCGGCCGGCGTGACGCCGGGCGCTGCATCGGGTTCCGCCTCCGGCGGAGCGTGGACGGTCCAGATGTGCATGGTCGGATCAGGCCTCCAGCACGCCCTTCGTCGAGGGAATCGCGTCCGCGGCGCGCGGATCGGGCTCGCAGGCGGCACGCAGCGCGCGCGCCGCGGCCTTGAAGCAGGCCTCCGCGACGTGGTGCGCGTTGCCGCCGGCCTTCAAGGCGAGGTGCAGGGTGATGCCCGCGTTGAAGGCGAAGGCGCGGAAGAATTCCTCGAACAGTTCGGTGTCCATCTCGCCCACCTTGTCGCGGGCGAAGGGGACGGACCAGGCGAGGAAGGGCCGGCCGGAGAGGTCCACCGCGCATTCCACCAGCGCCTCGTCCATCGGCACGACCGCGTGGCCGTAGCGCCGGACGCCGCGCCGCTCGCCGAGCGCGCGGCGGAGGCACTGGCCGAGGACGATGCCGACATCCTCGGTGGTGTGGTGGAAGTCGATGTGGAGGTCGCCGCGCGCCTGCACGGCGAGGTCGAACAGCGCGTGGCGGGCCAGCGCGGTCAGCATGTGGTCGAGGAAGCCGATGCCGGTGGCGACGTCGGCCGTGCCCGAGCCGTCGAGGTCGAGGGTGATGCGGATATCGGTCTCGGCAGTGGCCCGGTGGATCTCCGAGCGGCGGCGGCGCGCCGCGTCGGCCGGGGCAGGCGAGGGGGAGTCCATTGGGCGGGTTTACGCCCGCGGGGAGCGGGAGGGAAGGCGCGGCGGGCGAGCCGGGGGATCGAGCCGGCCATGCAACGGCAACGCCGCGCCGGCTCGGCCGTTAGGGGCCCCATTGCGGCCGGTTGGCCGGCCGTGGCTCGAAACCAACGAGGAGATTCCCGAAGATGCGCCCGATCATTGCGAGCATTGCGCTGTGCGGCGCCCTCGGGCTCGCGCTCCCGGCCCCGGCGCAGACCCAGAGTCAGACCCCCGGCGGTGCCCCGATGCGCTCCGACGACGCCCGCCAGCCCGGCGTGCGGATCGAGGGGACGGGGCCGGAACGCGCGCAGCAGCCGGAAGCCGGGGCGAACAGCTTCACGGAGGGCCAGGCCCGCAGCCGGATCGAGGACGCCGGCTACACCGACGTCACCGGCCTGCAACTGGACGACCGGGGAATCTGGCGCGGCCGCGCGATGCGGAGCGGACAGCCGGTGGACGTCGCGCTCGACTACCGCGGCAACGTGATCGCGGGGCCTGGCGCGAGCGCCTCCGGCCTTGGAACCACCGGCACCGGCGCCACCGGCGCGCCGGCGCCTGCCCCGTCGCCCGGCGTGGGCGGCGGCGCCGCCACGACGCTGCCAGCAACGCCCGCCCCCGGCGCGGCGGCACCGCCGCCCGCGACGGATCGGCGCTGAAAGAACCAGGACGATGCCAGCGGCGGCGCCGTCTCCGCGCCGCCGCGAAACCCAATCCCCACAGAGGACGAATCCCCCATGGCGACCCGCACGATTGCGCGCCTGTTCGACAGCTACGAGGATGCGTCGCGCGCCGCGCGCGACCTCGAGACGGCAGGCTTCACCTCCGACCAGGTCAGCCTCATCGCCAGCGGCCAGAGCCGGGGCGAGACGACCACGGCGAGGCCGGACGACTCCACCTCCGGCACCGGAATCGGTGCGAGCATCGGCACGTTGCTCGGCGGCGGGGCCGGTCTCGCGGCGGGGCTTGGCAGCCTGGCGATCCCGGGCTTCGGGCCGGTGGTCGCGGCGGGCTGGCTGGTCGCGATGCTGGCCGGC
>ERZ777003.2909-NODE-2909-length-18103-cov-6.395944_pt1 | contig 18103 bp, 17 predicted proteins | sample MGYA00374956_ERZ777003 | MGnify/ENA primary metagenome ERZ777003 (study PRJEB29302, sample SAMN06268252) | bioreactor metagenome | isolation source: Joint BioEnergy Institute, California, USA | place: USA:Joint BioEnergy Institute, California, USA | collected... | reverse complement strand
TGACCGAATGATATCGGTCTAATCTATTGATTTCACAAGCTAAACTGGCGGAGGGAGTGGGATTCGAACCCACGAGACCCTTTTGGGGCCTACGCACTTTCCAGGCGCGCGCCTTCGACCACTCGGCCATCCCTCCACGAGGCGGCGGACCATAATCGCGCTGCATCCGCACCGCAACCATCGCAGCACGCCGCGCGATGAGGATCAGACCCGCAACGACTGCGCCCCCAGGAAAACGCACCACCCGCTGCCCCGGTCGTGGCCCCATCTCCTCGCCGTCAGCGCCCGACGCGCGCGGCTGCCCCCTCTTCGATGGGCAGCGCCTCGAACAGCGCCGCCAGTGCCAGCAGATCCATCGCCCGTTGCACAGGTGCGGCGCGAAGCTGCGCCGGCGCGATCCGCCTCAGCGCCTGCGCGGCGAGGTCGTGCCGGCCGATCCGCACCGCCGCCTCTGCCAGGCTTGGGCCGCTGGCTCCCGCCTCCAGGGCGGCGCCGATCCAGAGGGCCGCCGGCTCGGCCTCGCCGCGCGCGGCGTGGAACTCGGCCATTGCCGTGGCGGCATAGCCGCGCTGGTCGGGCGCCACCAACTCGGGGAACCGTCCCGGCGGCGGCTCCACGCCCGCCGCCCCGGCGGCGAGCGCGGCCTTGCGAATCTCGACCCAGCCAGTGGCGCGGGGCGCGGCGGCAAGCTCGCGCAGGAGGCGAAGCGCGTCCTCCTCCCGGCCGCAGCGGTACAGTTCCACCGCCACGCGCGCGCGCAGCGCATCGCCGATCCCGGGCAGGCGCTCCAACGAGCCGCCGTGCAGGGGCGGGATCCGCAGCCCCAGCAGACTCGGACCGGATGACGGCGCTGCTCCCGCCCCACCCCCGGACGGCGGTCCGGCGCCTGCGGCACGGGCCGAGGCCGGCGGCGCCATCGCCTCCAATGCCGCCGTCGCGAGGAAGCATGCCGCCTCGCTCCGGCCGAGGTCGTTGAACGCCCCCGCCACCTCGAGCAGGTGCTGCGGTCGGCGTGCCCCTTCCCGCGGATCGGCGGCCTCCGCTGCGGCCCGCATCGCCTCGGCCGCCTCCAGCGCCCCCGGCGCGTCGTCGAGCGACGCGTGCCGCAGCCGCGCCACGCCGCGCAGCACGCGCAGCCGCTCGGGCACCGCGAGCCGCGGATGCGCCGCCGCCTCGACGGCGAAGCCGGCGAGTTCCGCCGAACGCTCGCGCCGCCCCTCCTGAACCGCATGCCGGGACACCTCAAGCAGCGCCGCCGCCCTTCGGTCCGGGCGCGCCACATCGAGTGCCGTCGCCTCCGCGGACTCCGCATCGCCCAGGGCGAGGAAGGCCCGCACACGCCCCGGATGGGCGGTGCCCGGGGCGGCGCGCGCGGCGCGGTGCAGGGCGGCGCGCGCGGCCTCGGTCTCGCCGGCGCAGGCGAGCGCTTCGGCGAGCGCCTCCCAATCCGGTACCTGGCGCCGCGGGGGGCGCGCCTCGATCGCGGCGGGCCAGCGTTCGAGCAGCGCGGCGAAGGTCGCGTTGACCTGGCGCGTCGCCGCGGGGGCCTGGCCATCCTGCCGCGTGGGCTCGGCGCCGCCGCTGGTAGCCGCCGGGGCCGTGCTCCCCTCGCCCGCCGCCATGCGCGAACCCCGGGCCGTGTGGTCGCGGCAGAGCAGCCGGGCCAGCTCCGAATAGGCCTGGGCGCGCCGGGCGGGCCCATCCGGGCCGCGGCGGGGGCGCTGCTGCTCCGCCAGCTCGTCCAGCGCGCCGAGATCGGCAGCGTGCGCAGGATCCCGGCGCGCTGCCCAGAGCAGCTCCGCGACGAGGATGCGGTCGGCCGCCTCCGCGCGCCGCGCCCCGTCGCGCTCCGTCCCCGCGTCCTCGCGTTGCAGGCGCTGGAGGATCGCCTCCGCCGCGTCCAACCGGCCGGCCAGGGCCAAGGCACCCGCGAGGCCCGGCAGCAGCCGGTCATCGTCACGCGCGGCCAGGCTGGCCGCGACGGCGAGTTCGATCAGGCAGGCGGCGGGGTTGGGGCCGGCCAGACAGGCGGCCTCGGGACCCGCGGGCGCCGCCGCTGCCCGGCCGTCCCGCACGAGGCGCGGACCGTCCGGCGGCGCCGGGATCAGCGCGAGCACGGTGACGGTGGCCGGGACCAGGAGGAAAGCGAGGGGACGCAACACCGCGCCAGCTTGCCATCCGCCGCGCCGCACCGCGAGCCTTTCGTTCGGATGCCGAACGGTGCGGCGCAGCCCATCGCGGCGGGCCAGGCCTGAGGTGCCCTCCATGCCCGCAGCGCCGCTTCGGCCACTGCGCGCCCCACGCCCTCTCGGAGAAACCGCCGTAGCACGCGCCGGGAGACGCCCTCACCGGCCCCGGCCCGGTGGCGCGTGCCCTCTCGGCGGCGGCATCGCCGACCGCCCGCGCACGCCCCTTCCTGTTCAGCCGGCTGCGCCGGGCCGCGCCAGGGCGAGGTTCGAGTCCTCGAACAGCCGCACCGCCTTTTCCACGTCGTAGGGCTGCTCGCGCAGCGTCTCCGGGTCCCACTCGCTGCGCGCGACGTTGAAGAAGTCGCCGCCATAGACGTGGATCGCGCCGGTCAGGCGTGGGATCGGGTTGGTCACCGAATGGACGATCTCGGCGCCGAGCGCGGTGCAGTCGCCGGTGGAGAGCGACCTGGCCCCGGCCGCCTCGATGCGGCGACCGCCCTCCTCTTCCTCGATGCGGCGCCAGAAGATGTTGTCCTCGCGGCCCGAGTAGATGCCGATCACCGCCCACATGCGATGGTTGTGCGGCATGATCGTCATCATCGGGCCCCAGACGACGTTCAGGATGGTCAGCTCCGGCGAGTGGTGCAGCCGGATCAGCCCGGCGCGGCTCGGCTCTCCGAGGCCGCGCAGCACGCCGGAGGAGTCGGAGACCGCACGGGCCACCACCTCGCGCACCGCCCGATGGGTGCGATCGGCCACGATGGCGTCGCGGCAATCGGCGACGAAGCGATCGAGGTCGAACATGCGACGCGCCTCCCCGGGGAGGGCGCCGGGCGCCCCCGCCGTGCGCCAAGGCTACGCCATCCGCCGCCCCGAATTCAGCGGAATTCCGCCGCGGCGCGCCTCACGCGAACAGGAAGCCGAGCCGATCGCCCTCCAGCACCGCGCAGGTGAGCGGCCCGCCCGACCAGGCGGCGGTGTCGAGGTTGATGCGGTTGTCCCGCACCTCCGGCGCGAAGCGCGCGGTGTGGCCGTGCACGACGACGACGCCGTGATCCGCCTCGGACTGGAGGAAGTCGTGACGGATGCCGAGCAGGTCGTCCTCGCTCTGCGCCTCAAGCGGAACGCCGGGGCGCAGCCCGGCATGGACGAAGAGATAGCCGCCCTCCCGGTGATGCAGCGTGAGGCCGCGGTCCAGGAAGGCGCGGTGCTCGGGCGGCAGCGCCGTGGCCCAGGCCTCGCTCGGGGCGTCGGGATCGAGGCCGTAGCTCGCCAGCGTCTCGCGCCCGCCGCACCACAGCCAGTCGGCACGCGCGCCATGGTCGCCCTCGAGCACTTGGCGCACCATCCGCTCGTGGTTTCCGATCAGGTTGATGGTGCGGACGCCCGGCACGGGATCGCGCAGCAGCAGGCGGATCACGCCGGCGCTGTCCTCTCCCTTGTCCACGTAGTCGCCGATGTGCAGCAACAGCGGCGCGGCGACGGGACGGCGCGCGAGGTCCTCGGCGATCATGGCATGCAGCCGCGCGAGCCGCTTCGCACAGCCATGCACATCGCCCACGGCGTAGACGCGCCGGCCGCGCGGCAGCGTCGCGGGTGCCTCGGTGAAGCGGATGGAGGGAGCGGCCATCTCACTCCTCGCCGAGGAAGATGGCGAATTCGCGCGCCGGCGCGCGCTCCGTGATCAGGGTGTTCTCCGGCGCGTCCGGATCGGCGTAGCCGAGGGACATGCCGCAGACCACCGTCTCGCTGTCCGGGATCGGGAGGTGCTTGCGGATGGTCCTGTGGCGGCGAGCGAAGGCGGCCTGCGGGCAGGTGTCGAGCCCATGGGCGCAGGCGGCAACCATGAGGTTCTGCAGGAACATGCCGTAGTCGAGCCAGGAGCCGATCACCAGCCGCCGGTCTATGGTGAAGATGATGCCGACCGGGGCGCCGAAGAACTCGAAATTGCGGGCGTGCTGCCGGCGCATGCGCTCGGTCTCGCCCCGCTTGATGCCGAGCAGGCCGTAGAGGTCCCAGCCGACCTTGCGGCGGCGGGAGAGATAGGGCTCGAAGAACTCGGGCGGGTAGTACGGGTGCTCGGCTTCCTCGAGCGCGCCCGCCATGTGCTCGGCGACCAGCGCCTCGGAGAGACGGCGCTTGGGCTCGCCGGTCAGCACATAGGCCTTCCAGGGCTGCATGTTGGTGCCGGAGGGCGCGCGCGCGGCGACGTCGAGCAGGCGCTCGACCAGTTCGCGCGGGACCGGGGTCGGGAGGAAGGCGCGAATGGAGCGGCGCGAGGTGATCGCCGCCTCCACCGCGGCGACGGCATCGGCCTTCGGAACGGAGGTCATCGCAAGCGCGTCAGGCGCCATCAGAAGCCCCGCGCCTCGGCGAAGCGCACCAGGCCGCCGCGTGGCGTGCCGAGCACCTCGTCCTCGCGCATCACGAGCTGCCCGCGGATGATCGTCATCACCGGCCAGCCCGTGCATTCCTGCCCCGCGAAGGGCGTCCAGCCGCAGGGCGAGACGATCCAGCTCTCCTCGATCACGCGCTTCTTCCCGAGGTCCACGATGGTGAAGTCCGCGTCGTAGCCGGCGGCGAGCCGGCCCTTGCCGACCACGCCATAGACCCGCGCCGGCCCGGCGCACATCAGGTCCACCAACCGCGTCAGCGGCAGCCGCCCGGCGTTCACGTGATCCAGCATCAGCGGCACCAGCGTCTGCACGCCGGTGAGCCCCGCCGCGGTGTCGGGCCAGGGCCGCTCCTTCGCCGCGCGGCTGTGCGGCGCGTGGTCGGAGCCGATGCAGTCCACCGTGCCGTCGCGCACGGCGGCCCAGGCGGCCTCCTTGTGGCGCTCGTCGCGGATCGGCGGGTTCATCACGGCGTAGCCGCCGAGCCGCTCATAGGCCTCGTCGGTCTGGCTGAGGTGGTTGATCAGCACCTCGACCGTGGCGATGTCACGGAAGTCCTTGAGGTACTCCAGCTCCTCCGCCGTGCTGACGTGCAGGATGTGCGCGGGGCGCCTGGTCTTGCGCGCGAGCGCCATCAGCCGGCGGGTGCCGAGGAAGGCGGTCTCGACGTCGCGCCACTCCATGTGGTTGCGGTGCGGCATGCCGGGCGTGAACAGCTTACGCCGCTCCTGCAGCCGGTACTCGTCCTCGGAGTGGTAGCAGATGCGCCGCCGCCCGGCGCGCATCACGCGCTCCAGGTTCTCGTCGTCCTCGACCAGCAGGTCGCCGGTGGAGGAGCCGGCGAAGACCTTGATCGCGCAGACATTGGGCTGCAGCTCCAGCTCCGCCAGCGCGTTGATGTTGGTCTTGGTGGCACCGACATAGAGGCCGACGTCGCACCAAGCCCGGCCCTGGACATATTCGCGCTTCCAGTCCAGCCGCTCACGCTGGTCGATCAGCGGCGAGGTGTTCGGCATGTCGAACACCGCGGTGAGGCCGCCGAGCACCGCCGCGCGAGTGCCGTCCGAGACGTTCTCCACCTTCGGATCGCCGGGGTCGCGCAGGTGCACATGCGGGTCGATCAGCCCCGGCAGCACGTGCAGCCCGCGGCAGTCGATCTCCTGCGCGGCCGCCGCGGTGCGCAGGTCGCCGAGCGCAGCGATGCGTCCGTCGCGCACGCCGACATCCACAGCCTCGATCCCCCAGGGCAGCACGCATTGCCCGCTGCGCAGCACAAGGTCGTAGGAGGCCATCAGCCCCTCCTCTCCGGTCCGGTCGTCCGTCCCTGTTTGGCACCGCGGCGCGCGGGCCGGTAGCCCCTGCCCCGCTCAACCCGAAAGCTTGAGGTCGTAGGTGATCCACATCGTGCGGGTGGCGAGGCGGTCATAGACGCCCCGGCCGCGGTAGTTGTCGTCCGCGGTGATCCAGCGGATCACGGACCAGCCGCGCGCGCGCCCGATCTCGGCGACGGCCTCGATCAGCGCGTCCGCGATGCGCCGGCCGCGGAACTCCGGGTCCACGAAGAGGTCGTCGAGGAAGCCGCCGATGGTGGCGCTGAGCGGCCGCGCGAAGGGGCGGTAATGGGCGAGGCCGACGGCGCGGCCCTCCGCCGTCTCGGCGACGAGCGCCTTCACCTCATGCGCGGGGTCGTGGATCCAGGACCAGACGCGCTCGCGCATCTCCGGCGTCTGCGTCACCTTGTAGAACGCCGCGTAGCCGGCGTAGAGCCGTTCCCAGTCGGCGCGGTGGCGGGCTTCCAGGGGGCGGATCGTGATGCCTTCGGGCATGAGGGTGTGGTGCTCCTGTTCAGCGCGGTGCCTCGCCGCCCTCGGGACCGTAGAAGATCACCCAGGCGGCGAGGTCGTCGGAGAAGTCCTCGAAGCGGTGCTCGGCGCCGGCGGGGACGAAGAGCAGGTCGCCGGGGCCGAAGGGCGCGCGCCGGCCGTCGCGGAAGAAGGTGCCGCGGCCGGAGACGATGACATAGACCTCGTCGCGCGTGTGCGGCCCCTGCGGGTCGCTGCCGCGCGGGGCATACCAGCGGATCTCGAGCGAGCCGTGCTCGAAGATGCGCGCGCTGCGCCGGCCGGGCTCGGGCGGGACGAGCGCCGCCGCCGCGGCGGCGAAGGCGAAGCGGGGATCGGCGGCAGCGGGCTCGGGCACGGGCGGCGTCCTCCTGAGCGCGATGGCGGGCAGGCTACGCGGCCTGCGCACGTCCCCGCAACGTCGGGGGCAGGCGCGGCGACGGATCGAGGCATCCCTGGAACCGGCACCGCGCCGGCCGGTTTGGCCTCCACGGAACCACGACGCATCGCGTGGACGCCGCCCGTTCCCCCGCCTTGCACACCGGCCCGGCCGAGCCGGGGCCGCCGGAGGAGACAGCGGGGCTCGCCTTCCTCCAGGAGCGGTGTGGGGCGAAGCAAGCCGCCAGGGCGCCCGCCGCCCTCAAAATGACCACCCGCCCGCCGGCAGCGGCGGGCGTGGGCGGGATCGAGGCGGCAGCGCGCATCGCTTACCGCCTCGCCCCCTCGCGCAGCCCGCGCGGCCGCGACGGAACCGGCGGCATCAGCGTCGCGCTGACCGCCGATCGGGGACCGGCACCGGCTCAGGGCGTGGCCACAACCGCTCCGCCTGGCCGCGCGGCAGGGGCGGCCGTGAACTGTCCGGGTTCACGGCGTAGATCTCCGCGTCGAGGAAGATCGCGCCCTGCCTCGCGAACCACTCCGCATCCGCCTCATCCGCCGCGCCGTAGAGGTAGACCATGCTCGGCTCGGCCTGGTCCATCCGGCGGAAGAACTCGATGCGGTAGTTCGGCATCGGCGGCCCGCAACCCCATCCGAAGCGGCATCACTCCGCCGCTTCGAGGTGCATCCGCTGTGCGTACTCCTCCAGCGGCGCGCAGGTGCACACCAGGTTGCGGTCGCCATAGACGTTGTCCACGCGCTTGACCGGCGGCCAGTACTTGTGTCCGCGGACGAAGGGCAGCGGGAAGGCCGCCTGCTCGCGCGTGTAGGGGTGCGTCCACTCGGCCGCGGCGATCTCCTCCGCCGTGTGGGGGGCGTTCTTGAGCGGGTTGTCGGCCTTGTCCGCGCGGCCCTGCTCGATGGCGCGAATCTCGGCGCGGATCGCGATCATCGCGTCGATGAAGCGGTCGAGCTCGGCCTTCGGCTCGCTCTCGGTCGGCTCCACCATCAGCGTCCCAGCGACCGGCCAGGACATGGTGGGCGCGTGGAACCCGTAGTCCTGCAGACGCTTGGCGATGTCCTCGACCAGAACGCCGCCGCCCTGCTGGAAGCCACGGCAGTCGAGGATGCACTCGTGCGCCACCATCCCGCGCGCGCCCTTGTAGAGCACCGGGTAGTGACCCTCGAGCCGCTTCGCGACGTAGTTCGCGTTGAGGATCGCGACCTGCGTCGCGCGCGTCAGCCCCTCCGCGCCCATCAGCCGGATATAGGCGTAGCTGATCGGCAGGATGCAGGCGCTGCCGAAGGGCGCGGCGCTGACCGGGCCGTAGCCGGTGGCCGGACCGGCGCCCGGATGCAGCGGGTGGTTCGGCAGATGCGGCGCGAGGTGCGCGGCGACGCCGATCGGCCCCACCCCCGGTCCGCCGCCACCATGCGGGATGCAGAAGGTCTTGTGCAGGTTGAGATGGCACACATCCGCGCCGATCGCGGCCGGCGAGGTAAGGCCGACCTGCGCGTTCATGTTCGCGCCGTCCATGTAGACCTGACCGCCGTTCGCGTGAATCAGGTCGCAGATCGCGCGGATGTCCTCCTCGAACACGCCGTGGGTGGAGGGGTAGGTCACCATCAGCGCGGCGAGCTTGTCCGCATGCGCCTCCGCCTTGGCGCGCAGGTCGGCGAGGTCCACGTTGCCGTCGCGGTCGCAGGCGACCACGACGACGCGCATCCCCGCCATCACCGCCGAGGCCGGGTTGGTGCCGTGCGCGGAGGACGGAATGAGGCAGACGTCGCGATGCCCCTCCCCTCGCGCCCGGTGGTAGGCGCGGATCGCCAGCAGCCCCGCATACTCGCCCTGGCTGCCGGCATTGGGCTGCAACGACACGGCGGCGAAGCCGGTGATCGTGGCGAGCCAGCGCTCCAGCCGCCCGATCAGCTCGGCATAGCCCTCCGCCTGGTCGGCGGGCGCGAAGGGGTGGATGTCGGTGAAGCCCGGGAAGGTGATCGGGATCATCTCCGCCGTCGCGTTCAGCTTCATCGTGCAGGACCCCAGCGGGATCATGCTGCGGTTGAGCGCGACGTCCTTCTCCTCCAGCCGCTTGAGGTAGCGGAGCATGGCGTGCTCCGAGCGGTGGCTGTTGAACACCTCCGCAGTGAGGAAAGGCGAGGTGCGGGCGAGCGCCTCCGGAATGCCGCCGGCGGGGCTGAGCACGCCCAGCCCGGACGGCGCTGTGCCGGTGGCCTCGGCGATCGCGGCGCAGAGCGCGACCAGATCCTCGCGCGTGACGGTCTCGTCGAGCGCGATGCCGACACAGCCCTCGTCCACGCGGCGCAGGTTAAAGCCGCGCGCCAGCGCCGCCGCCATCAGCGCGTCCGCCACCTTGGCAGAGCCGCATTCGAGGGCGATGGTGTCGAAGAAGGCATCGTGGCGCAGCGCGAGGCCCGCGCGCCGCGCCGCGTCGGCCAGCAGCCGCGCCTGGAGGCTCACCCGGCGCGCGATGCGCTTCAGCCCCTCCGGCCCGTGCCAGACGGCGTACATGCTCGCCATCACCGCGAGCAGCACCTGGGCGGTGCAGATGTTGGAGGTCGCCTTCTCGCGCCGGATGTGCTGCTCGCGCGTCTGCAGCGCGAGGCGCATCGCCGGCGCCCCGGCCGCGTCCACCGAGACGCCGACGAGGCGCCCGGGCATCAGCCGCTTGTGGGCGTCCTTCACCGCCATGTAGGCGGCATGCGGCCCGCCATAGCCCATCGGCACGCCGAAGCGCTGGGTCGAGCCGACCACGACATCCGCGCCCATCTCGCCGGGCGGCGTCAGCAGGCAGAGCGCGAGCGGATCGGCCGCGACGATGGCGAGGCCACCCGCGGCGTGCGCCGCCTCGATCTCCGCGCGCAGGTCGCGCACCTCGCCGGTCGTGCCGGGGTATTGCAGCAGCAGGGCAAAGGGCTTCTCGGCCGCGCAGGCCGCCGCCACCTCGCCGGGCGCCACGACCTTCACGGTCACCCCGAGCGGCTCGGCGCGCACGCGCACCACGGCGAGAGTCTGCGGATGCAGGTCGGACGCGGCGACCAGCGTGCGGCTCTTGCCGCGCGTCGCGCCGAGTGCGAGGTGCATCGCCTCCGCCGCGGCCGTCCCCTCGTCGAGCAGCGAGGCATTGGCGACCGGCAGGCCGGTGAGGTCCGCCACCATGGTCTGGAAGTTCACCAGCGCCTCGAGCCGCCCCTGCGAGATCTCCGCCTGGTAGGGCGTGTAGGCCGTGTACCAGCCGGGATTCTCCAGCACGTTGCGCAGGATCACCGGCGGCACGTGCGTGCCGTGGTAGCCGAGGCCGATCAGCGACTTCACGCGCTTGTTCTTCTCGGAGAGCGCGCGCAGCTCCGCGATCACCTCCGCCTCGGTCGCCGGCGGCGGCAGGGCGGAGAGGTCGGCGGTGCCACGGATTCCCGCCGGCAGGGTGCGCGCGGCGAGATCCTCGAGGCTCGAAGCGCCCACCACGGCGAGCATCTCCGCGATCTCGGCCTCCGAGGGACCGATGTGGCGGCGCGCGAAGCTGCCCTGGTCCTCCAGGGCGGAAAGCTCCTCGAGCGCCACGCTCATGCCTGGCTCTCCAGGAAGGCGGCGTAGGCGGCCTCGTCCATCAGAGTCTCGATCTCCGCCGGGTCGCGCGGCTCGATCCGGAAGAACCAGCCCTCGCCGGTCGGCTCGCGGTTGATCAGGCCGGGGTCCTCGGCGAGCGCGCTGTTCACCTCGACGATCCGCCCGGAGACCGGGGCATAGACGTCGGAGGCGGCCTTCACGCTCTCCACCACCGCCACGGCCTCGCCGGCCGAGACCTCGCGCCCGATCTCGGGCAGGTCAACGAACACCACGTCGCCCAGCGCGTTCTGCGCGTGGTCGGAAATGCCGACGGTGGCGGTGTCGCCGTCCATCCGCACCCATTCGTGGTCCTTGGTGTATCGCAGCTCGGCCATCGGGGCATTCCTCATCGGGCGTAGCGGTGGGGGACGAAGGGCAGCGGGACGACGCGCGCCGGCAGGGCCTTGCCGCGCACCATCAGCTCTAGCGCGGTGCCGTCCTCGGCATGCGCGGGCGCGACGTAGCCCATGGCCATCGGGCCGTTCAGCGTCGGGCCGAAGCCGCCGGAGGTGATCTCGCCGATCTGGGCGCCGCCGCCAGGGACGTGGATGGGCGTGTGGGCACGCGCCGGCTGGCGACCCTCCGGCCGGATGCCGACGCGACGGCGCTTCGGCCCGTCCGCGAGTTCCTGCCGCACGCGCTCGGCGCCGGGGAAGTCCCAGGCCATGCGGCGGCGCTTGCCGATGGTCCAGGTGAGCGCGGCCTCGACCGGGCTGGTGGTCGCGTCGATGTCGTTGCCGTAGAGGCAGAGCCCCGCCTCCAGCCGCAGCGAATCGCGCGCGCCGAGTCCCGCGGGCGCGACGCCGGGAAGGCGCAGCAGGTCGCGCGCGAACTCCTCGGCCCGCTCGTCTGGGACAGAGATCTCCACCCCGTCCTCGCCCGTGTAGCCGGAGCGGCTGACGATCGCGGGCACGCCGGCGATCGTCATCTCCGCGATGCCCATGAAGGGCAGCTTCGCGACATCGGGCGCGAGGGTGGAGAGCACATCCAGGGCCTGCGGTCCCTGGAGCGCGAGCAGCGCGCGGTCCTCGCGCCGCGCGAGCCGCAGCCCCGGTGGCAGCGCCGCCGCGATGCGGTCGAAATCGTCCTGCTTGCGGCTGGCGTTGACGACGAGGAAGAGCCGGTCGCCGAGATTGGCGACCATGAAGTCGTCCTCGATGCCGCCCTCCTCGTTGGTGAGCAGCCCGTAGCGCTGGCGCCCCGGCTTCAGGCCCTGGACGTCGGCGGGCGTCAGCCGCTCCAGCGCCTCGGCGGCGCCGGTGCCGATCAGCTCCGCCTGGCCCATGTGGGAGACGTCGAACAGCGCGGCGGCGGTGCGGCAGTGCTGGTGCTCGGCGACGATGCCGGTCGGGTACTGCACCGGCATGGCGTAGCCGGCGAAGGGCACCATGCGCGCGCCCAGCTCGCGGTGCAGCGCGGCGAGCGGGGTCTCGCGGAGCGGGGCAGTCCCGGTGTCGTGCGGCGATTCGGCCACGGTCCCTCCTGCCGCGACGCGCGGCCTGGAATGTTGATCCGCGGCCCCCCTCTGTCCGATGACCTGAGAGATTCGGCGGCAGGGCCATGCCCGGCGCCTTACTCCTTCGGTGCCGGCTCCTTGCGGAACCGGGCTTTCCAGAGGTCCCTTCCCCGCGCGGCCCTTCTGCCTGAGCGTTTCCGGGGGCCGGTTGCGCCTTCGGCGGCGATCCTCGCCGGCACGCCAGCGGACCGCTCTCTCCCGCGCGGGATCAGCGGGATGGATGCAAGATGGCCCAAGCCCCGCCGGGGCGCAACGGCGGGGTGGAGATTGTCCCGAACGGCGCCGGACCACGCCGCGCCGCGCACGGCACGGGGACCGGTGACGGACGGACGACGGACCGGATGACGGCGAGGCCGGAAGATGGCAGGACGGCCCCGCACCCGCCCGCCCGCCGTGCCGCGGTCGGCCGGCCGGCCGGGCGGCAGGAGGGACTCGGTGATGTCAGCGGATCTGGCCGGAAAGGTGGTCGTCGTTACCGGTGCGGCGGGGAATCTCGGGCGGGCGGTCGCCGCCGCCTTCGCGCGGGCGGGCGCCACGCTCGCGTTGCTCGACCAGGACGAGGCCACGCTGGCTGCGGTGGGGCCGGGCGGGAGCGGCGCCGCTGCCGTGCTGCGGGTTCCGGCGGACGCCCTCAACCCGGCCTCCATGGAGGCGGCGGCGGAGCGGGTCGCGCGCGAGCTCGGCCGCGTGGACGCGCTGTGCAACCTGATCGGCGGCTTCCGCATGGGCCACCCCGTCCATGCGACGCCGGCCGAGGTCTGGCGGCTGATGATGGACCTGAACGCGGGCTCGCTGCTGAACGCCGCCCAGGCCTTCGTGCCGCGCATCTTGGCCGGGGGCCGCGGCGGCAAGGTGGTGAACGTCGCCGCGGCGGCGGCCACGCGGGGCACCGCGGAGATGGGCGCCTACAGCGCCTCCAAGGCCGCGGTGATGCGCCTGACCGAGAGCATGTCGGCCGAGCTCCGCGGCGCCGGGGTCAACGTCAATTGCGTCATGCCGACCACGATGGACACGCCGCAGAACCGCGCCGCCATGCCGAAGGCCGATCCGCGCGGCTGGGTGACGACCGAGGCGGTCGCCGACGTCATTCTCTTCCTCTGCACCGACGCGGCGCGGGCGGTGCACGGCGCGGCGATCCCGGTCTCGGGCGGCGCCTGAGGGCATGCGCGGAGCGGCGCCCCAGGCGGGCGCCGCCACAGCCGCCGCTGCTCAGCGCAATCCCCGCCGGCGGTTCAGGGCCAGCTCCTCCGGCGTGAGCTGGAATCCGATGAGCAGCGCGTAGTCGCCGAGCCGCCGCCCCTCGCCCAACGGCAATGTGATGCTGAGCTCCTCCGACTGGACGCGCGTCCGGCCGACATTGGCGGGGAAGGAGACCCGCGTCGTGAATTCGCGCTTGTTGAGGATCGTCTCACCCCCTGCGTCGGTCACCGCGACGAACCAGGGCAGGTCGGCGCTGCGCGTCTGCGAGGCCGGCCCGCGCTCGGCCTGCAGGCCAACCGTGAGGCGCACCTCGAGCGCCCGGCCGCGGTTCGCGTAGTCGCAGCGCGCCTGGAAGCCGGTGATGCGCGCCTCGAGATCGAGCGCGGAGAGGTCCTGGCCGCCGCCGGGGCGGTAGCGCGTGAGGTCCGCCGCTTCGCCGACGATGCCGACGCTGGGGCAGGTCGCCGGCAAGACCACCCGCGGCCCCTCGCCGCCGCACCCCGCGGCAAGGAGGGCGAGCACCGCGAGGGCCGGGGCGGGCGTCGCCGCACGCCACCACCGATGAAACTTTCCGCGCATCCCCAATCTATCCCCCTTGAGCCCTCGCGGGCGGTGGCTAGTGTGCCGCCCGGCCCCCGGGGCAGCAACCCGCCCGAGACCGCCCCCGGCACGAGACGCATGCCCCAAGCGATGCCCCCCCCGATGACGAAGCCGCCCCTCACCGTCCTGCTCGCGGGCCCGCGCGGCTTCTGCGCCGGGGTGGACCGCGCGATCAAGATCGTCGAGGAGGCGCTGCGCCGGCACGGCGCCCCCGTCTATGTGCGCCACGAGATCGTGCACAACCGCTATGTCGTCGAATCGCTCGAGCGCCAGGGCGCGGTCTTCGTCGAGGAGCTGGACGAGATCCCCGACGACGGCCGCCCGGTGGTGTTCAGCGCGCATGGCGTGCCAAAATCCGTCCCCGCCGAGGCGGCGCGCCGCCGGCTCTTCTACCTCGACGCCACCTGCCCCCTGGTAAGCAAGGTGCATCGCGAGGCGGAGCGGCATTTCGCCGCCGGGCGGCACATCCTGCTGATCGGCCATGCCGGCCACCCGGAGGTGATCGGCACCATGGGCCAGCTTCCTCCGGGCTCGGTAACGCTGATCGAGGACGCCGCGCAGGCGCGCCAGGTGCGCGCGCCAGAGGGCCAGCCCCTCGCCTACATCACCCAGACGACGCTCAGCGTGGACGACACGGCCGAGATCGTCGCCGCGCTGCGCACGCGCTTCCCCTCGATCGCCGGCCCGGCGAAGGAGGACATCTGCTACGCGACCACCAACCGCCAGGCCGCGGTGAAGACGATCGCGCCGCGCTGCGACCTGCTGCTGGTGGTGGGCGCGCCCAACTCCTCCAACAGCCTGCGCCTGCGCGAGGTTGCGGAGCGCGCGGGCTGCCCCCGCGCGGTCCTGGTGCAGCGGGGCGCCGACCTCGACCCGGCCATGGCCGATGGATGCACGGCGGTGGGCGTCACCGCCGGCGCCAGCGCGCCTGAGGCGCTGGTCGAGGAGGTGCTGGCGCGGCTGCGCACGCGCTTCGAGCTCTGCATCGAGGAAGTGGTGGTCCGCGAGGAGCGCATCGCGTTCAAGCTGCCGGCGGCGCTGACCGACGACGCCCCGCTCGCCCCCGCTGCGACGACTCCCTGATGGCAGTCTACACCGAGGTCTCCGACGAGGCGCTGCGCGCCTTCCTCGCGGAGTATGATCTGGGCGAATTGGTGGCCTATCGCGGGATCGCGGAGGGCGTGGAGAACTCCAACTACGCGCTGCGCACCACCACGGGCGACTTCATCCTGACGCTCTACGAGCGGCGGGTGGACCCGCGCGAACTGCCCTATTTCCTCGGCCTGATGGACCACCTGGCGGCGCGCGGCCTGCCCTGCCCGACGCCGGTGCACGGGCGCGACGGGGCGAGCCTGCGCCAGCTCGCCGGCCGCCCGGCGGCGATCTGCACCTTCCTGCCCGGCGTCTGGCCGCGGCGCGTGCGGCAGGAGCACTGCGCCCCGCTCGGCGATGCGCTCGCCGCGCTGCACGCAGCGGGCGAGGGCTTCGAGCCGGTGCGCGAGAACGCGCTCGGCCCCCGAGGCTGGCCGCCGCTGCTCGATGCCTGCCGCGCGCGCGGCGACGAGGTGCGCGAGGGGCTGATCGCCGAGCTGGACGCCGCGCTCTCCGGCATCCTGCGCGAATGGCCCGCGCCCGGCTCCCTGCCCCGGGGGCACATCCACGCCGACCTGTTCCCGGACAACGTCTTCTTCCTCGACGGACCGGACGGCAAGCCGCGCGTGTCCGGGCTGATCGACTTCTACTTCGCCTGCACCGACCTTCTCGCCTACGACATCGCCGTCTGCCTCAACGCCTGGTGCTTCGAGACGGACCTCTCCTTCAACGTGACCAAGGCGCGGGCGATGCTCGCCGCCTACGAGGCGAAGCGGAAGCTGACCGAAGCGGAGCGCGAGGCGCTGCCGGTGCTCTGCCGTGGCGCGGCGATCCGCTTCCTGCTGACGCGTCTCTACGACTGGACGCACACGCCGCCCGGCGCGCTGGTGACGCGCAAGGACCCGCTCGAATACCTGCGCCGGCTGCGCTTCCACGCGGAGGCGCGGGGGCCCTCGGCCTATGGGCTCTGACGGCGCGGCGCCGCCGGAGGAGAGCGGCGCCGAGCTGGCCACACCCGCGGAGCGGCCGCCCTCGACCGAGCCAAGGCGGGTGGTGGAGGTGTGGACCGATGGAGGCTGCAAGCCGAATCCGGGGCCGGGCGGCTGGGCGGCGGTGCTGGTCTATGGCGAACATGAGAAGGAGCTCTCCGGCGCCGAGGCGGAGTCGACCAACAACCGCATGGAGCTGACCGCGGCGATCGCGGCCCTCGAAGCGCTGAAGCGCCCCTGCCGCGTCGTGCTGCACACCGACAGCGAGTATCTCCGGAACGGCATCACGCGCTGGGTGAAGGACTGGATGCGCAAGGGCTGGCGCACCGCGGCGCGGCAGCCGGTGGCGAACCAGGAACTGTGGCAGCGGCTGCTCGCGGCCGCGGCACCGCACGAGATCGACTGGCGCTGGGTACGCGGCCATGCGGGCGACCCGATGAACGAGCGGGTGGACCGGCTGGCGACGATGGCGCGGGAACGGCTGACGGGTGGCAACGGACACCCGCCGCGATGCCGATGAGACACCGCGACCAGCCTGGGTTGCATTCCGCGCCGGACACCGCCTAGCCTCGCCCGATACCGGCAGCAGGACATTGCTGCATGCCGGACGAAAATGCAGGGGGAGGATAAGGCCTGATGCCAGCGCTACCGGGCAGGATTCGCGGCGTCGCAGCGGCTGCCGTCTTCGCACTCGCACCAGCATTGGCCGCAGCGCCGGCCGCCGCGCAGCGGACGCTCACCATCGCGACGATCACGCCGCCCAGCGCGCTCGATCCGCACTACCACAACACCACCAACAACAACCAGGCGCTGCGGCAGATCTTCGACAGCCTCGTGCGCTTCGACAACGAGGGGAAGCTGCAGCCCGGGCTGGCGGAAAGCTGGCGCCCGATCGACGACCTGACCTGGGAGATCAAGCTGCGGCCCGGCGTGCGCTTCCACGACGGAACGCCCTTCGAGGCCGAGGACGTCGTCTTCACCATCCGCCGCGCGCCCAACGTGCCGAACAGCCCGGCCGCCTTCACCCCCTATGTCCGCAACATCGCCAGCATCGAGGTCGTGGACCCAACGACGCTGCGCATCCGCACCCGGGCGCCCAACCCGATGATGGAGTGGGACCTGGTGTTCGTGCTGATGCTCTCGCGCAAGATCCACGGTCCCGAGCCGACCACGGCCGACTTCACCAGTGGCAGGCTGGCGATCGGCACCGGGCCGTACCGCAACGTCTCCTATGTCCCCAACGAGCGGCACGAGCTCGCGCGCAACCCCGACTACTGGGGCGGCGTCGAGCCCTGGGAGCGGGTGGTGACGCGCTACGTCTCCAACGCCGGCGCGCGCGTCGCCACGCTGCTCGCGGGCGAGGTGGACCTGATCGACGGCGTCCCGTACCAGGACGTGCCCCGCCTCTCCTCCGATCCGCGCCTCGCCGTGTTCGGCGCGGACAGCATCACCTCCGTCTATCTGTTCCCGGACTCGGCGCGCGAGCAGGCGCCGCATGTCAGCGACCGGTCCGGCCAGCCGCTGGCGCGGAACCCGCTGCGCGACCGCCGGGTGCGGCACGCCCTCTCGCTTGCCATCAACCGGGGCGCGATCGCGGAGCGGCTGTATCACGGCCAGGGCCGCGCCGCCGACCAGCTTGCCTCGCCGCCGGCGCAGCACCGGATCCCCGGCCTGGAGCCCCTGCCCTACGACCCGGCGCGGGCCAGGGCGCTGCTCGCCGAGGCCGGCTTCCCCGACGGATTCCGCATGACCATCCACGGCCCGAGCGGCTTCTTCAGCGGCGACGAGAACCTGCTGCAGGCGATCGCCCAGGGATTCACCCGCATCGGCGTCGAGACGAGCGTGGAGGTCCTGCCGCCGGCCCCCCTCTACACGCGCGCCACGAACCGCGAGTTCGCGCTGTTCATGACCTATCTGAGCAGCGACACCGCCATCAACTACCTGCGCCAGGTGGTGATGACGCGCGACCCGGCGCGCGGCACCGGCCCGTTCAACCGCCAGCGCTACTCGAACCCCGCGGTGGACGAGCCCGCGGCGGAAGCGCTGCGGACCATGGACCCGGCGCGGCATGCCGAGCTGACCATCCAGGCCAGCCGCGCGCTGCTCGAGGACATGGGCGTCATCCCGGTGATCTACCTGCGCTACAACTGGGCCGCACGGCGCGACCGGGTGCGCTACCTGCCTTCGCATCGCGGCTACACCACCGCCATGTGGGCGAAGCCGGTGCAGTAGCCGCGGCCGCGGCGCGTTGCCCGCGCGCCATGGCATGCGCCC
>ERZ777003.2907-NODE-2907-length-18114-cov-6.310095_pt1 | contig 18114 bp, 17 predicted proteins | sample MGYA00374956_ERZ777003 | MGnify/ENA primary metagenome ERZ777003 (study PRJEB29302, sample SAMN06268252) | bioreactor metagenome | isolation source: Joint BioEnergy Institute, California, USA | place: USA:Joint BioEnergy Institute, California, USA | collected... | reverse complement strand
TCGTCCTCAACCCGAAGCTGCTCCTGTGCGACGAGCCGGTCTCGGCCCTCGACGTCTCGGTGCAGGCGCAGATCCTCAACCTGCTCGAGGACATGAAAGCCCAGTACGGGCTCACGATGCTGTTCGTTGCCCACGATCTCGCCGTCGTGAAGCGGGTCAGCGACCGGATCGTGGTCATGTACCTCGGCAAGGTCTGCGAGGTGGGGCCGCCCGACGCGATCTACAGCCAGCCGGCCCACCCGTACACGACGCTGCTCCTCTCCTCGATCCCGGAGCTGGACACGGGCGAGCCGGCGCCCCGGCGGACCCACCAGGAGATGCCCTCGCCACTGGCGCCGCCGAGCGGCTGCCGGTTCCGCACCCGGTGTCCCAAGGCGGCGCCGATCTGCGCCACGACCGAACCGACCATTCGGCCGGTCCGCCCCGGGCAGTTCGTCGCCTGTCACTTCCCCGAGTAATGGAGCACCGTGTCCTGGCGCATCCAGTCGAGGATGTGCTCGCGGCGCCGGATCAGCCACCGACCGTCGACTTTGACCAGTTCGTCGAGGTAGCGCAGGCCACGGGTGCGCAGCCGGGGCCCCTCGGGTGGCACGTCGACCAGGTGCGCCAGCGCGTAGGTTTCGGCCACGGCGTGGTCGCCGTCGATCGTGGCGATGTGGTTGCCCATGAAGTGGGTCGACACCTGCAGATTGACGATCTCGAGCGGAAACGGGTGGGGCGAGCGGCCCATGAAGAAGTCCATGAGCGCGTCGATCCCTCCGGCCACCCGGACACCCTCGTAGATGCCCTCGGCGTCGTCGGTGAAACAGGTCCGCAGCCGCGCCCAGTCCCGCCGGTCCACGGCGGAGAAGTACCGGGCCACGACGTCGTTGATCGCCCAGCGGTCGCTGTCGACCATGGCCACGCCTCCTCAGTACATCGAAGAAATAAAAAGGGAAGAATCACAGGAAAGGTGAACCATGCCATCGCTGGCTGATGACAAGGCTGAGATCGAGCTGTTGCTGACCCGGTACGCCCGCGCGTGCGACAACCGGGACTTCGACGCGGTAGCGGAGTGCTTCACGCCCGACGCCCAGGCCGAGTACTCCGGCGTACGCCTGCCGCCCGGCGTGGCCAACATCAAGGCGCACGTGGCCCAGCTGGCGGCCCTGACGCTCACGCAGCACATCGTGGGAAGCGTGAGCGTCGAGATCGACGGTGACCACGCCCGCTGCGAATCCTACGCGCTCGCCCACCTCGTGCGCGCGACCGGCGACGGCCACGAGGTGGTCCACAGAGGACTCTCCTACTCCGACCAGTTGGTCCGCACGCCGAAGGGGTGGCGCATCCGGGAGCGGATCCACCGTGTCCTGTGGAGCACCAGCGAGCCGACCGTCTGGCCAGTGCCGGCGTTCACCCATCGGGCGCAGCCGCAGTGAGGTCGCCCAGGGCGAGCGCGAGTCGCCCGACGGCTTCCTCGAGCCCGGCCGGGTCCAGCATCGAGAACGACAGGCGAAGCGCGTGGGGATACGGTCCGTCGGTGACGTCACCGGCGCGGTCGTCCACCGGGGCGAACTCGTTGCCCGGCACGACGGCCACCCCTCGCGCCATCGCCGCCCGGGCCAGGGCCAGCGCGTCGACGGGAGGGTTGCGCAGCGTCGCCCAGACGAACATGCCCCCGGCCGGCATTGGCGCGCGGACCCGCTCACCGAGGTGCCGACGGAGGCTGTCGACGAGAGCGGTCGCGCGCTCGCGGTAGAGGTTCCGCAACCGGGCCACGTGCTCGTCCCGCCAGCCGGGGGTCGCCAACAGCGCGGCCACCAGACGCTGGGAGAGGGCGGCCGAGCTCAGGTCGGCCGACTGCTTGGCGACGACCAGGGCCCGGAACAGGCCCGCCGGAGCGACCGCGTAGCCGACCCTCAGTCCCGGTGCGATGGTCTTGGAAAAGCTGCCGAGGTACACCACCTGCTCGCCGAAGCTCGCCACGGGCGGGAGGGATTCGCCGGTGAACCGCAGCTCGCCATAGGGGTCGTCCTCGACGACCAGGAAGCCGTACCGGTCCGCCAACTCCGCCAGCCGCCGGCGGCGGCTCGCGGACATGGTCGTACCGCTGGGGTTGGAGAAGTTCGGGACGGTGTAGCACAGCTTCGGGCGCAGCCCGCGGGCGAGGGCGGCGGCGAGCTGGTCGGTGTCCAGGCCGTCGTCGTCGACGGGAATCCCGACGAACCGGGGCTGGTAGGCGGCGAAGGCGCGCAGGGCGCCCACATAGGCCGGCGTCTCCACGACCACCGGGTCGCCGGGGTCGAGCAGCACCGTGCCGATGAGGTCGAGCGCCTGCTGGGAGCCGGTGGTGACGAGGATCCGTCCCTGTGGCTGTGGGAGACCCAGCCGGGCCCGGGCGTCGTCGGCGATGAGGGCCAGCAGCCCGGGCTCGCCCTCCGTGGGCGTGTACTGCCACAGCCCGGGGTCGCCGCCGGCGAACAGCTGCTGCGCCGCCTGCGCCAGCGCCTCCGTTGGAAACGCCTCCGGTGGTGGCAGGCCACCGGCCAACGACAGCACCGATCCACTGGTCGTGACGCCGATCAACTCCCGCAGTCGCGACGAACGCATCCCGGCGGTGCGGGCGGCCAGGCGAGGGGCGATCCCGGTCATCCCATCGACCATCCTCCGTTGGCCCGAACCACCTGCCCGGTCACGAACCGCGACGCATCGCTGACCAGGTAGAGCACCAGCAGCGCCTGGTCCTCGGGCGTGCCGACCATGTTGAGGGGCGACTTGGCGGCCATCGTGGCCAGCCACTGCTGCCGCCGCTCCTCGTCGACGGAGCCATCCGGATTGGTGAAGTAACGGGCACTGAAATTCGTCAAGGTTGCGCCGGGCGCGATCGCGTTGACCCGGATGCCCTTCGGGCCCAACTCGAGGGCGAGCGTCCGGGTCAGCCCGACCGCAGCGAGCTTGCCCAGATGGTACAGGCCGTACCCGGCGGCGGGGATGTCCGCGGCGGTCGAGGATATGTTCACGATGGCGCCGCGGCCCCTCTCCGCCATGACGCGCGCGGCGGACTGGCAGCCGTAGAGCAGGGCCTTGAGGCTGATCGCCAACTCCCGGTCCAGGTCGTCCCCGGTCACCTCCAGCAGGGGACGGACCAGCGACGGCACGCCGGCGATGTTGCACTGGATATCGAGACCGCCGTACTCCTGGACGGCCGTCGCCACCAGGCGGTCCAGATCCTCGGGACGTCGCACGTCGGTGGACACGAACCTGGCCCGGCCGCCGGCGGAGGCGATCCGTTCGACCGTCTCCTCACCACGACCGACGTCAATGTCACCCACCACCACGGCCGCGCCGCACCGGGCGAGTACCTCGGCCACGGCCCGGCCGATGCCGCTGCCGCCTCCGGTGACGACCGCGACGCGACCGTCGAGCCGGAACGCCGACTCGACCGCCTCACTGCTCATATCTTGGCCTCCCGGGCATCCCAGCGGGCGCGGGCCCACTCGCCGATGATGTTCAGGCTGAAGACCGTGAGGAACATGAACACGCCCGGCACCAGGGCGACGTGCGGGTGACGGCGCAGCTCGGTCAACCCGCCCTCGGCGATCATGTTGCCCCAGCTCGGCTCCGGCTGCTGCAGGCCCAGTCCCAGGAAGGCGAGCGACCCCTCGGCGACGATGAGGACGGCCGCGACGATGAACGCGTACGACAGCATCGGCAGCGCGACGTTGGGCAGGACCTCGCGGAGCAGCACGCGGACGTGCCGGGCGCCCAACGCCCGGCTGGCCAGCACGAAACCACGCTGGGCGTGGACCATCGTATTCGCCCGGGCCAGACGGATCATGGTCGGGATCCCGACCACGGCCAGGGCCAGACTGTTCTTCCAGACCGCCTCGAACACCGTGGTCGGGCTGCCCAGCACGGCGGCGAAGGCGATGAGCAGCACCAGCGCCGGGATCACCAAGGTCGCCTCGGCGACGATGCCGATCGCGATGTCGACCCAGCGTCGGAAGTATCCCGCCACGATCCCGATCGCGCCACCGATGACCAGGCTCACGACGACGGTGACGGCCACGGTCAACAGGCTCACCCGAGCGCCGTAGATGCACCGGGCGAGCAGGTCGAGACCGAATCCGTTGGTACCCAACGGGTGCGCGGAGAACAGGTCAGGCGTCTGATAGCCGGGCACGCCGATCGTGAGGGTCGTGTCCCGCGCGTTGCCGAGCGGCAGCACGTCGGCCAGCGCCGCCGCCGCGATGAGCGCCGACAACCACCCGATGCTCAACACGAGGCCCAGATCGAAGGTTGGTCCCCACAAGGCCCGGCCGATGAGCTGCAGGCCCTTGCCGGTCACCCCGAGCGCGAGCACCACCACACCGACCTGGACAAGGATCGGCGCCGACCCGGCGGGCACCAGCCCGACGTAGAGCAGGACGGCACCGACCACGGCAACCGCGGCGCCGATGATCCCTCGAGGCATCGCGCCGGTCACCCGTCTCGGCATCGCGCCGACCTTCCATTTAGGCATGTCGTCGCCTCACTCGGGGATCGAGGTACCCATAGAGGACGTCGACGATCAGATTGATGAGCAGGTAGACCGCCGCGACCAGAAGCACACCGCCCTGCACGAGCTTGAAGTCGTTGTTCCGGGCGCCGTTGATGATGACGCTGCCGATGCCCGGCAGGACGAAGATGGCCTCGACCAGGATGGTGCCGCCGAGCAGCCGGCCGGCGCTGACTCCGGCCAGGGTGATGAGGGAGAACGACGACGGCCGCAGGGCCTCCCGCAGCATGATGTGCCAGGTCGGCATGCCTTTGGCCCGGGCGGCGAGGATGAAGTCCTCGCGCAACGTCGCGACGAGGTCGTTGCGCAGCAGTCGCACGAACACCGGAGCCTCGGCCAACGCCAGGGTCAGGGCCGGCAGGAACGCGTGCTGGAGGTTCTCCGCCCAGCCCGCCTCCGTGGGACGGGCCCACTGTCCTAACGGGAAAATGCGCCAGTTGATGGCGAAGACGAGCAGCAGGACCAGCCCGAGCAGAAACGGGGGCACCGAGATGAGGCCGACCGTTCCGGCGGTGATGATGCGGTCCACTCGGCCGCCAGCGTGGTAGGCCGACCACATGGCCAGCGGAATGGCGATGACCAGGGCCATCGCGATGGCGAGGGCCGCGAGCTCGACGTTGACCGGGAAGGCGCGCATGAGCCGGTCCGAGACGTTCTCGATCGGCGGCACGAGGTTGCGGCCGAGATCACCCTGCAGCACGCCGCCCAGCCACTTCAGGTACCGCTGCACAGGCGGGTCGTCCAAGCCCATCTCGGCGCGCACCCGAGCATAGTCCTCGATCGTTCCGGTCTCGCCCAGCACGGCGACGGTCGGGTCCCCGGGGCCGAGCTGAAGAAGGACGAAGGTTCCGATGCTCACCAGCAGCAGCACCGGCACCAGCAGGGCCAACCGGGTCGCCACCATGCGAAGCATCGGAATCCTCCGCTACACCAGAGGGCTCACGCCGCCGTCGACCTCGATCGTCTGCCCCATCACGTAGGAGGCGGCGTCACTGGCCAGCCACAGGATGGCGGCGGCGATCTCGTCGGGGTCGCCGATGCGGCCGGTGATGCTGATTGACCCCATGGCCGCGATCTCCTCGGGCGTCCGGTTTCGCTCCATGAGCGGCGTACGGATCGGACCCGGCGCCACGCAGTTCACCCGAACCCCGTGGGGCCCGTGGTCGATCGCGAGGGCGCGGGTGAGCCCGACGACGCCGGCCTTGGCGGCAACGTAGGCCGGGTTGGCCCGCATGCCTCGCAGCCCGGCCCCGGAGGCGACGTTGACGATCGCCCCGGACTGTCGAACCAGGTGGGGCAGCGCGGCCCGGCAGGTCAGGAAGACCGAGGGGAGGTTGAGCGCCAGCCACTGGTTCCACTCGTCCAGTGACAGGTCGGTGACGGTCTTGCCGGGCCGGCTGCCGCCGACGACGTTCACCAGTACGTCGATACGGCCGTACGCGTCCAGGGCCTGGCCGACCAGTTCCGCCGCCCCGGCCTCGGTCGTGACGTCACAGGCCACCGTCCGGACCGGATCGCCGGCCGCGCCGTCCGGGGGCCGCAGCCGCGCGCCCATGGCCGCCAGGCCGTCGCCGTCGAGGTCGCCGAGCGTCAAGCGGAACCCCGCCCGGGCGAACGCCCGGGCGGTGGCCGCCCCGATGCCGCCCGCGGCACCGGTGATGACGGCGACTCGACTGGTCGCCGATTCGGTCACGATGACAACTCCGCCTCGTGGAACATGAGCACGGTGTTCGCGTTGAGCTTCAGGCCTTTCACGTGGTCGGCCACGATGATGGTCTCCGGCTGGGCGGTCAGCGCGAGCCACGGCACGTCCCGGCTGTACGCCTCCGCGATCTTCGTGATGGCCGCCTTGATACCGGCCTCATCCTTGGCCGCCCGTCCTTCGGCGATGGCCGCGTCGACCTCCGGGTTGATGTAGCCGGAGTAGTTGCCACCACCGGTCTTCACGAACTCGGAGTTGAAGTCCCGGTTGAGCGCGAAGAACGGCTCCGCGTCGACGATGGTGGACCCGAAGCAGGCGATGTCGTAGTCCTTGCGCACGATGACGGCCGAGGTGTTGGCGGCGATCTCCTGCTGGTCGGTCAGCTTCACCTCGAAGCCCGCGGCCTCGAGCATGCCCTTGACCGCGGTACCCCAGGTCGGCAGGCCGGTGTGGCAGCTCACGCGAATCGTGCCGTCCCAGCCGTCCGCCTTGGCCTGGGCCACCAGCTCGCGCGCCTTCTCGATGTCGTACTTCGGCCCGCTCACGCCCGCGTACCACCGCGACTGGGGCGCGATGAGGTCGGTTGTCATGACGCCGTGGCCGCCGTAGACCCGCTGGTTGAGCGTCTCGAGGTCGATGGCCGCCGCCACCGCCTGCCGGACGCGCACATCGCGGGTGGGCGAGGTCGAGGGGATCTCCGTTCCATCGGGCTGGTCGGTGCACTTCGGCGCCGGCTCACCGCCCTGGCACACGACCGTGATGCCGTTGTTCATGATGAGCGTGTCGTTGGCCGACGAGTGCTGCACGAAGCCGCTGACCCCGTCGGCCTGGGCGTCCGCGATCGCCGCCGCGTCCCGCAGGAAGGCGACGTCGACCGTACCGGCCCGGAAGGCCTCGTAGGTCTGGGGCCCGGTCCCCGCGAAGATGAACCGCAGGCGTTCGAGCTTCACCGGACCTCCCCAGTAGTTGGGGTTCCGGGTCATCGTGACCGACTCGTTCGGCCGGAAGCTCTCGATGACGAACGGGCCCGCGCCGGCCCCCACCGGATTGAGGCCCAGGTCGTCACCGAGTTTCTCGACCGCGGTCGGCGAGACGATCATGCCTGGGGTCGAGGCCAGGGCGAACGGGAAGCCGTTCCACGGAAACGCGAGCGTGAAGATGACCGTCAGGTCATCGGGCGTCTGGTAGTCCGTGATCGGGGTGATGAGGGAGGACGTGCGCGATCGCTTCTCCACATGTCGCTTCATGCTCGCCACGACCGCGTGGGCGTTGTAGTCGGTCCCGTCCGCGAACTTGATGCCGGGGCGCAGCTTCAGCGTCCACTGGGTGAAGTCCTCGTTCGGTGTCAGCGACTCGGCGGTCTGGGGCTCGTACTCCCCGGTCTCCGCGTTGTAGCGCATGATCGTGTCGTACAGCGCGGAGAGCTCGTGTCCGCTCGAGTTGCCGGTCCCCGCAACCTCGGTTGGATCGAGTGACGTCGTGGCCGACCACGTCGCCATCGTGAGGGTGCCGTCGGTGGTCGAGGTCGACTCGTCGTTGCTGCAGGCGACCAGCGTCGCGGCGATCAGGACCGACGCCGCAAGCGCCGCGGTCACCCGCCCCCGCTTCCCTCCTGCCCGGTATCCAGAACTCATCTATATCTCCCGGTGTTGGCAACGCTGCGGGTGATGATTGCGGGTAAGCTAACAGAACCCAGAGTGCCAATCAAGCGCTCGCTTGGACACGGATCCGTTACGGAAACGGGGACACGGGATATCACCAAGCGCTTGTTTGTGGGTATAGTCCGTTCCGGGCCGCGCGGTCGGCGCCTCGCGGCGAAGAGTTCAACCCCTGGTGAGGTTTCGGTGGCCGAGTCGCTGGACCGGCGGCAGCAGATCATTGACCGGGCCGCGGAGGCGTTCGCCCGACGCGGCGTGGCCGCGACGACTGTCCGCATGATCGCCGACGAGGTCGGCATCCTCTCCGGCAGCCTCTACCACCATTTCGAGAGCAAAGAGGCGATCGTCCACGCGATCCTCGGGCCCTACCTGGACGAGCTGCGGGCCCGCTACGCCCTGGCCCTGGCCCGGCGGCTGGATCCGGCCTCCCGGCTACGTGAGCTGGTGCACGCCTCGCTCGAGACCGCGGCGGCGCATCCCCACGCCACGCAGATCTACCAGAACGACGTCAACTACCTGCGGGGTCTGGAACGGTTCGCGTACCTCAAGACGGTCGGTCGGGAAGTCCAGGCCGTATGGCTGTCGGTCCTCAACGAAGGCATCGAATCCGGGGCTTTCCGTTCGGACATCGACCCGAAGGTGTTCTACCGACTCATTCGCGACGCCGTCTGGCTCTCCATCCGGTGGTTCCGGCCGAGCCCCGAGTATCCGGTCGCCCAGCTCGCCGACCACTGCACGACGCTGTTCCTGGAGGGCCTGACCGCGCCCGACCGGCGCCCCACGCCGCGGCCCGGCCAGCGAGCCGCGACCCGGGCCGGGCGGCGCCTTGCTACCCCGTCGGCGACCCGACCCAGCTGACCAGAGCCCGGGACGCGATAGTTGTGCCGGGGCGCAACAGCTGCCGCGGGGCACGATCGCGACCACGGTCTCACGTGGTCGCGATCGCGTTGCCGATGAGGTAGCCGAACGTCATGGCCGCGGCGAGCGTCGCCCCCGCACCCGGGTAGCCGGGGCCGAACGGGCTGGCCGCAACGTTGCCGCAGGCGTACAACCCCCGGATCAGCCCGCCCAGCGCCGAGCGGACCTGTCCGTGCTGGTCCGTGGCCGGCCCACCCTTCGTGCCCAGGCAACCGAGGTACAGCTGGACCGCGTAGTACGGCCCGTCGCCCAGCGGTCGGAGGTTCCGGTTCGGCGACACCCTGGCGTCGCCGCGGTAGCGGTCGTAGACCGACTCCCCGCGGCCGAACTGAGGATCGCGACCCTCCGCCGCCGCGGCATTGAACCTCGTGACCTCGTCGCGCAGACCCTCCGGATCGATGCCGACCCGCCGCGCCAGTTCCTCGAGTGTGGGTGCGGTGGCCATCCACGCGGGCGTCGGGCTGTCGGGGGTGACGGTGGCGATCGAGTACGAGTCCCGGAAGCGCTGGTCGAACACCAACCAGCACGGCAGGTTGCGGTACTCGTACCGGATCGGATCGAAGGCCGCCAAGGCCTTGCCAAAGTCGTTGTAGTTCATCGCTTCGTTGATGAAGCGCCGGCCGGTCCGGTTGACAATGATGCCTCCGGGGAGCGTACGCAACCCGCTCGTCGGCCGGAACAACGGCTGCCCGTCGTAGGTGTCGCCCTCGGCGTACACCATGGGGCCCCACCACGCCTCGGTCATGTTCCCGAGCGCGGCCCCGACGGCCTGGCTCATCCGCAGGCCGTCGCCGGTGTTCGACGGCGGGCTGGCCGGGGCGACCATGGGAACCCCGAGGAACTGGTTGACCAGCTGCCTGTCCCACTCGAACCCGCCGGTGGCCAGCACCACGCCGCGTCGGGCCGTGATCTCGACGGGGCCGTCGGCGGACTCCGCCACAACACCCACCACGCCGCCGTCCAGCCCGGTGCGCAGGGCCACGGCCCGGGTTCCGGTGTGGATGGTCGCGCCGTGCCGCAGCGCCCCGTACAACAGCTCTCCGACGAGCGCGGCCCCCATGCCCACGATGCCCTTCGCCGTCCGCTCGGCAATCAGCGCCCAGTCCCACCGGTCGAGCGTGTCCATGCCCCACTGGTCGAGCTCGAGCTTCGTCACCGGCACCGTGCTGTGCGTGGGGCGGAGCTTGGTGCGCAGCTCGCCGAGCACCGTGGTGTCGAACAGTCCACCTTGGATGGTCCGGCCACCGGGCCGAGCGCCGGGCAGGTCCGGCTGGTAGTCCGGGTGCTCCATGTTCGGCACGAACCGCAGCCCGGTATTGGCCACGACGAAATCCAGCATGGGGTTGACGTGGTTCAGGAACGCGTCGATGAGGGCCTCGTCGACGCGGCCGAGCGTCAGCCGCTGAATGTACTCGCGCGCCTCCTCGAGGCTGTCGGCCACCCCGGCCTCGCGCAGGTACCGGTTCGCCGGGGCCCAGATGGAGCCACCGGAGACGACCGTGGTGCCCCCGATGACCGGCGCCTTCTCGAGGATGGCGACCGTCAGGCCGCGGGCGGCCGCGGTCAGGGCGGCCGTCAGACCGCCGGCACCGCTGCCAAGAACGACGACATCGACGTCACGCGGCATCGACATCCTTAGCCTTCCCTTCCAGTGCCTGGCGGAGCTTGCCGAGAAAGTCCTGGGCGGCCGGCTCGACCATCGGTCGCATGAGCAGCTCGATCATGGGTGCCATCGGCCCCTGCGGCTCAATCTGCAGATAGAAGACGAGATGCGAGCGTCCGGTCGCCGGCGCCCCCGGGGCCGACGCGGCACCCGGCCGGGGTTCGGCGGGCGCGGGCGGCGCCGTGAGGGAAGCCGAGCGACGACCCAGCCAGCGCACCAGCCGGGCCGCGAGTCGCTGCACCAGCCGGCGCCACCAGCCCGCCGGGGTCGGGGCGCTGGTGGAGCGCTCCGGCGGCGCGGGGGCGGAGTCGCGGGCATCACCGGTGGCGCCCTCAGCGGACACCGCCGGGGCAGGGCTCAGCTCGAAGCGACCGTACCCGGTCAGCCGTTCCGTCAGACCGGTCAGTTGGAACTCGGCCCGGGACATGGGCTCCCACGTGGTGATGTCGACCTGGATGTCGACATCACGGGCCAGGATGCCCACGTCGCCCCGCAGCGTCCAGATGGAGCGGCGATCGTCGACGATCTGCAGCTTCTGGAAGCCGACCATGTAGTGCGCCCAGTTCGGGATGACCTCGACGTAGCGCCAGACGTCCTCGACCGGCGTGTCCAGGTCAATGGCGTACTCGGCCTCGATCACGCTGAACCCCGCACGGTGATGGTGATGGGCTGCTGACGCATGCTCCACGGAAACACGATCTCGATGGCTCCGTTCGGGCACTCGACCCGGCATACGTCGCAATGGCTGCACTCGTCGGGGTACCGCACCATGTTCTGCACCCCTTGGTCGATGTGGAGGATGTCGCCTGGACACACGTCCTGGCAGATCCCACAGAGCACGCACTTGGTTTGATCGATCCTCGGTGGCACGTCAGGCTCCCTTCCTGGCGGGCGTGGTCAGGCGGACCACCTTGGTCGGCTCGGCGGACGCGGCGAGTCCGCCGGCGTCCGAGTCGAACCGCCCCGTCCGGCCGGTGCCGAGCGCGAGGCGCTGCTCGCGCCAGGACGGTGTCGGCACGACCCGCCGGCACACGGGCCGCTCGCCATCATGGGTCACCTCGACCGCCACGCCGGTCCAGGTCTCGTCGTCCGGGTCGGGCTTGTCCGTGCGATGGTGGCCCATGAGGAAGCTGAATCGTGTCTCGTCCCGCTCCGTCGCCGCCGCCGTCATCATCTCGTCGAACAGCCGCAGGTCGAACGCCTCGTGCGCGCGCATCAGCTCGTGTCCGTTGCTCGCCTTGACCTGGGCTTCGACGTCACGGAAGGCGGACAGGTAAGTGGCCGCCTGGGCAAGACCGATGGCGTTGCGGTCCATGCCGACGTACTTGGTCATGAGGTCCTGCAGCTCGCGCTCGAACTCCCGCCAGCCGATTCCCTGGGCCCGGTTGAGCGGCTCCAGCGTGCGCTTCCGCTCGGCCGCGACGACGTCGGCGTCCAGCGGCGCTGGGCCGTGCTCGCGGGCGAACCGGGCGGCCTCGATACCCGCGACGTAGCCGGAGGTCAGCGACCCCGCCAGCGCGTAGGCCGGCGTCGCCAAGTCGCCGGCGGCGAACAGGCCCGGCACGATCGTCTGTCCGGTGCCGTCCACCACGACGCCCTTGGGCGAACCGGTGGCCGACCACGCGCCGTTGAACAGCTCGAACTCCACCGGATGCCTGGCCAGGTCGATGCCGGACTGCTCGAGGAACTCCCGGAACAACGGAGCATCATAGGATATATATGAGTTGATGTCCTGGAGCACCGAGGCCGGCAGGTGAGTGCAGTCGATGTAAATGGGACCGCGCCCCGCCCGGGCCTCGGCCGCCGCCTTGGCCACGATGCCGTGGCCGAATGCCCGCTCACCGGGTACGTCGGGCAGGTTCGCGATGAGGTCACCGTTGCCGTTGATCAACCGCCCGCCGGCCTCGAGCAGGTTGCCCATGGCGCCGGTCGCGAAGCCACGCGGGAACAGGAACGTGCCGAGGAACTCGATGTTCTGGGCCGACGCCCCTGCGCGCGCCGCCAGCGCGAAGCCGGTCGCGCCGTGATACGGGCGGTGGTAGGTGTTGAACGGGTCACGCCGCGGCGAGTTGAAGATGACCCGCTCGGCGTTACCGGTGGCGATGATCGTGGCCCCCGCCCGGAAGGTGACGAACTCGCAGGAGCGGACGTCGAAGCCGGTAGCCCCGGCGGCCCGGCCCGCCGCGTCCCGCAGCACCGACGTCACGTGGACCCCACCGACGAACCGAACCCCCGGGGACCCCAGGGCCTGGTCGGTCAGCAATGGCTTGATGTTCTCGCCGTCGAACTTCAGCACGATCGGTCCCGGCGTCCACATGCGACCGACGCGCTCGTAGGCACCATCCGGTGTCCGCAGGGGAACGCCGGCCTCGTCGAGGAGCGCCAGGACCTTGGGCAGCGGTTCGATCGCCAGCGGCCACGCGACGGACATGTTCACGAGCCCGAGCGCGATGTCGCAGTACCACTTCGCGAACGCCTCAGGCGTGTCCCACTCCTCGCCCAGGTCGAGGTACGTCGTCAGGAACGCCAGCCCGCGACCGGCGTCGCCGGATCGACGTATGGACCTGACCTTGTCAACGATCACCACCGACGCGCCGGCCCGGGCCGCCTGCGTGGCCGCCACACAGCCCGCGATTCCGCCGCCCACGATCAGCACGTCCGACTCAATCACGCTCACCCGCAGCCGCCCCCTTCCGTCCCTGGCCAGCGTAAGGTTCTTCTTCACGCTGGAACGCTTGTCCCGTAATAATTCTCGCGTGCAGAAAACCGTCCCCTATCCGATCGAGTCCGTCGATAACGCGCTGCGCCTGCTGCTGTGGCTCCGCGAGCGTTCGCGCGTCGGCGTCGCCGAGGCGGCCCGCTATCTCGGCGTGGCGCCGTCCACCGCGCACCGCTTGCTGAGCATGCTGCGCCACCACGGCTTCGCCGTGCAGGACGGCCGCCGCGCCTACCTGCCCGGCCCGGTCTTCGGACAGCTCGGCATCGTCGGCAAGCCGCACCGCGACCTGCCCACCATCGTGCGGCCGTACCTGCAAGCCCTCAGCCAGTCGCTGAAGGAGACCACTCACCTGGTGGTCCGGGAAGGAACGACCGTGCGCTTCCTCGACGGGGTCGAGGCACCCCACGCCCTGCAGGTCGGCTCGCGAGCCGGCATGTCGTTGCCGGCCCACTGCACGTCGGGCGGCAAGATCCTGCTGGCTCAGCTCACTCCCGCCGAGGTGTCGGCCCTGTACCCGCGCGGCCTGCCGGCCGGTTACGGCCCCGCCGTGGCCGACATGGCCACGCTCAAGCGCCAGCTCGCCGCGGCACGACGGGCCGGCTATGCCATCAACCGCGAGGAGAGCGAGCGCGGAATCATCGGCGTCGCCGTGTGCCTGCGCGACCGCAGCGACCGAGTGGTCGGTGCCCTCGCCTGCGGCATGCCGACCGCCCGCTGCCCCAACACGCGCATCCCTCTGGTCGCCGCCGAGCTGCGGGCGGCGGCCGAACGCATCCGGTTGGAGCTGCCCGAGTCCTGAGGCACCGGCCGAGTGCGCCGCCCGCGCCGCGGGGCGCTCAGGCGGGCAGGAACGTCTGCAGCGCAACACTGAGACCGCCGTCGACCACAAGGACCTGGCCGGTGATGTACCCGGCCTTTGGAGAGAGCAGGAAGACCGCGACCGCGGCGATGTCCTCGGCCCGGCCGGTCCGGCCCAGCGGGATGACCGCCCCACGCCGTCGCGCCACCTCCGGATCCCGGCTGCTGGCCGAGAAGTTCGTTCCGCTGACCACACCGGGCGCGATCGCGTTGGCCCGGATGCCGGCCCCGCCCCACTCGAGCGCCATCTGCTGGGTGAGCGAGATGACGGCGGCCTTCGCCGCGTTGTATGAGCCGGCGCCCGGCGCCGGGTACAGGCCGCACAGCGACGACACGTTCACGATGGCGGAGCCCGGCCCCAGGTGGGGGCGAGCGGCCTGAGCGCAGTAGAGCGCGCTGCCACAGTCCACTCTCATCACGAAGTCCCAGTCCTCGGCGGTGACCATGGCCAGCGTTCCCCCGCGCACCAAACCGACGTTGTTGACCAGTCCGGTCAGCGCGCCCATGGCGCCGACGGCGGCGTCCACCACCGTACGGGCCCCGTCCACAGTGGCGACGTCGCCCGCGACCACATGCGCCCGCCCACCGGCCTGCTCGATCCGCCGTACGGTCTGGGCCGCCGCATCGGCATCGAGATCGTTGACGGCTACGGCGGCGCCGGCGCTCGCTACGGCCAGCGCGGTCGCCGCTCCGATTCCCGATCCGGCGCCGGTCACCAGCACCGCGCCACCGGACAGTTCCATGTCTCTACTCCTCGATAGCTAGGAGTACGTTCTTGGTCCGGACGAACTCGTGGAGTCCGGCCCGTCCACCGACCTTGCCGTACCCGCTCTGCTTGACCCCGCCGAATGGCGCGAACGCCCCGGCCGGCGCCCCGGCTCCGTTGATGCCCACGTTGCCGACGTCCAAGGCCGAGGCGACGCGCATCGCTCGATTGATGTCGGCCGTGTGGACGTAACCGGCCAAGCCGTACGGGTTGTCGTTGGCCAGCCGTACCGCCTCCTCCTCGTCGGTGAACGACATCACCGACAGCACCGGACCGAAGATCTCCTCGCCGGCCAGCTCGCTGCGCGGGTTCACGTCGGCGAAGAGCGTGGGCTGCATGAACCAGCCCGGCCGGTCGAGCGGAGCGCCGCCGTAGACCAGTCGGCCGTCCCCGTTCTCGCGCGCCCGGGCGACGATGCCGAGCACGCGGTCGCGGGCCGCGGCGTCGATGAGCGGGCCCATCTGTACCTGCGGGTCGAACGGATCGCCCACCGGGACCTCGCTCAGCGCAGTGGCCAACCGGTCGAGCACCTCGTCGTAGATGGTCTCGTGCACGAGCATCCGGGTCGGAATCGTGCACCCCTGGCCGGTGTTGGCCGCGATCAGCAGCGCAAACCGGCAGGCCCGCGCCACATCGGCGTCGGGGAAGACGATCGACGCGCTCTTGCCCCCGAGCTCGAGCAGCACCGGCGTGAGGGTCTCGGCGGCCGCGGCCTGGATCCGTCGGCCGGTGGCGGTGCCGCCGACAAAGGCGATCTTGTCGACGCCGGGGTGGCGCACCAGCGCCTCGCCCACGTCCGCCCCACCGGGCAGGACGCTGATGACCCCGGGCGGCAGGCCGGCCTCGTCGCACAGCCGGGCGAAGCGCAGGGTGGCGAACGGCGCCTGCTCCGGTGGCTTGATGACGACGCAGCACCCGGCCGCGAGGGCCGGCGCCACCGTGGTTTGGATGTTGGCCAGGGGGTGGTTCCAGGTCAGGATCGCCCCGACCACGCCGATCGGTTCCAGCAGCGTGACGTCGAACATCCCGGGCCAGCGCAGGCTGTCTCCGGTCGCCTTGTCCAGCCATCCCGCGTAGTACTCGAAGAACGTCGGTCCGCTCGTGTACCGCGCGTAGGAGAGCGCCGCCGGCGTGCCGACCTCCAACGCGTTGATGGCGGCCAGTTCCTCGGCGTGCTCACGGATGAGCTGGCCCAGCCGGTTGAGCACGTCCCGACGTTGGTTGACCGGCCACCGTCGCCAATCGGACAGCGCCGACCGGGCGGCGGTGACCGCCCGGTCGACATCGTCCGGTCCGGCGAGCGCGAACCGCTGCTGGACCCGACCGGTGCTCGGGTCGATGTGCTCGCGCTCGCCACCCGAGCCGTGGTCCAGCCACTCACCGCCGACCAGCAGGCCTGGCACGAGCAGTTCGGCTGGAGCGGCTGGACGAGTGATCATGGTCAGCTCCTCCCATCCACGGGCACGCGACCCTTGGTGATGTACAGACCATCGAAGATCATGTTCGACCGGGTGGAGCCGCGCTTGACGCCACCGACGTACGACGCGAACACCGTGTGGCCGGTGACGAAGTAGAGCGGGACCCCCGCCGCCGCCTCCTCCCAGGCTAGCTTTGCCGCCTCCTGGAAGTACCGGGCTCGCTCGGCCGGGTCGGTCGCGGCGTCCGCCTTGGCGATGAGCTCACGCATCCCGGGGATCTCCACCTTGGACGGGTTGTACCGACCCTCGGCCAGGAACCGGTCCTTGAACCGGGAGGAGGGCTGGCGGGCCGGCGGGAAAGCCAGCGGCGAGGCGGCGACCGTCGGCGGCGTGGTGGCGCTGCCGTAGAGACGGGACAGCATCTGGGCGGGGTCGATGAGCTGCAGGTCCATGTCGAAGCCCGCCTCCTTGAGCTGGGCCTGGACCAGCTCACCCATCTGAACGTAGGCGGTGAACGAGCCGCCGATCTCCGCCGTGAAGGAGACGCCGTTGGGGTAGCCGGCCTCGGCCAACAGCTGCTTGGCCTTCTCCGGGTTGTACTCGTAGGCCTCCGCCAGCTCCGGCGAGTAGGCGATCGAGTTCTTCGGGAACCAGCCGGTGGCCATCTCGGCCTTGCCGCCGGTCAGGGCGTCGGCGATCGCCTGGCGGTCCAGGGCGTAGTAGAGGGCCTGGCGGACCTTGAGGTTGTCGAACGGCGGGATGCTCTGGTTGATGATCAGCGCCCGCACCTCGTTCGTCGGCGTCGAGAAGACACGCAGCCGACTGTCGGCGCAGGCCGCGTCGACCTTGCCGTCGTCGATGTACTGGATGTCCAGGTCGCCGGCTTGAACCGCGCCGAGGCTGGCGTCGGTAGCGGTCTCGATGAAGTCGATGCCGGCCAGCTTGCGCTCCGCCGCGTTCCAGTACCCGTCCCACGCCCGAACGCTGACCCGCTCACGCGCGAACCACGGACCCTCCACCTTGTACGGTCCGGCCCCGACCGGGCTTGCCGAGAACGCCTCCGAGCTGCCCGCCGCCTGCACGGCCGTCGGCGAGGCCATCAGGCCGGCCCGGTCGGAGAGAATGATCGGCAGGGCGGCCGGGTTCGGCGGATCGAGCTTGAAGTGCACGGTGTGCTCGTCCACCACCTCGACCGCGGTGACGTTGGCCAGCTCGGCCTTGATGTTCGACTCCGGGTCGTTCTTGGCCCGTTCGATGTTGAACTTCACCGCCTCCGCGTTGAACGGGGTGCCGTCCTGGAAGACGACCCCTGGGCGGAGCTTGAACTCCATGGTGTCGTCGCTGACCATCTTCCACTCGGTGGCCAGCCCGGGAACCGGCTCGTCGTTCTCGTTGAGCTTGACCAGCGGATCGAAGATGGTCTGCAAAACAGTGATCTCGTTCGCCTCAACCTGGCGAATGGGATCGAGTGAGCTCGCGGGAACGCTGCCGTACTTGAGGATCGCGGTTGGGTCGTGTTCGATCCCCGCCACCGGGGGGCCGGGCGGGCAGCCGATGGTCGGCGTGTCGGGACCCTCCGCCTCCTGCTGGGGCGGCCGGGCCTGGCACGCAGTGATCGGAAGGAGACTCAGCGCAAGGGAGAGGGCCAGTATCCTGGATCGTCTCTTCGCGGCGAGGGCAGAGCGAGGCATGGTCTGCACCACCTTCGGATGTAAGGAGAATCCCCGGCCGCAACCAGGGTCGGTCTGGGCAGCCGGGGCCTAGCGTGCGCCGACGCTACCAACAAAGCGCTTGCTTCGTCAACGCGCTGTACTAGGGCATGTCTGCTGGATCATGTGACTGGGTCGCGGAGCCAGATTCTGATTGAGGCGATGT
>ERZ777003.2905-NODE-2905-length-18114-cov-14.170995_pt1 | contig 18114 bp, 16 predicted proteins | sample MGYA00374956_ERZ777003 | MGnify/ENA primary metagenome ERZ777003 (study PRJEB29302, sample SAMN06268252) | bioreactor metagenome | isolation source: Joint BioEnergy Institute, California, USA | place: USA:Joint BioEnergy Institute, California, USA | collected... | reverse complement strand
AGGCGACCTGCCTTTCAAGCAGATGGTCGGGGTTCGATTCCCCGCCGCCCTACCACACGGCAGCCATCACGCGGTGACGTGCCGGGCGTCTCCCGGCGTCACCGCGACGGCCGCACACCTCTTCACTCGGAAGTCGGCTAACGGTAGGCCGCGTGGCTTTGGACCACGCTGTCCAGGTTCGACCCCTGGCTTCCGATCCCCATCGGCGGGCAGAGCGGTACGAATCGCATCCATCCTGCCCGCCGCCAGCGAGCGTCGCTAGCTCAATGGGTAGAGCAGGGGCCTTTTAAGCCCACGGTTGCGGGTTCGAGTCCTGCGCGACGCACCCCAGAACGATCGAACGCGTCTTCCCTAACCCCCGGACGGCTCCTAGAACTCGGGGAGATAGGAGTCGTGCGCGCCGTCCACCAAGAGCGACTGCCCGGTCGTGAACTCGGTCTCCGGCAGGCAGAAGAAGAGCACCGCGGCGGCGATGTCCTCCGCCTTCCCGACGCGGCCGAACGGGATGCGCTTGGCGGCAGGCTCCCACCAGTCGGCACGCGGCGCGCCGGGGCGCTCGGCGATGTTCCCTGGCACCACGCAATTGACCGAGATGCCGTACGGGGCAAGCTCGAACGCCATGTTGCGCGTCATCACCTCGACCGCGCCCTTCGCGCTGTCGTAGACACAGGCGTCCTTATGGCAAGCGCGGGCGCCGATCGTCGAGAAGTTCACGATCCGGCCCCGGATCCCCTTCTCGATCATGTGGCGCGCGGCGTGCTGGGCGAGGATGAACGGGGAGCGATAGTTGACGTTGACCTGGTACTCCCACTCCTCGTCGGTGACGTCCCAGAAGTTGCCGCGAATGCTCATCCCAGCGTTATTGACGAGGATGTCGAGCCGCTCAACCTGCTTCAGCGTCTCTTCCGCCAGGCGATGCGCATCCTCGACGCGCGAGAGATCGGCCGTGATGCCGATCGCCTCGACACCCAGCTCGCGGATCGCCGCAACGGACGCATCGACATCCGCTTGCTCCCGGCCAGAGACGACAATAGTGGCCCCTTCCCTTGCGAGCCACTCCGCCGCCGTTCGGCCGAGCCCACGGGTGCTGCCCGTGACCAGCGCCGTCTTCCCCGCCAATCGCCCGTATCCGACCGCCTCTGGCATCCTCGCTCTCCCTCGCTGCCGCATACGCATGCGCTCATCTACTGACGTTTCGCGGGCCGATTCTACCAACGCGCCCGACGCGGGCTAGCGGCCGCCCGCGCGCGAATCGCCGTGGTATCGTGCGGGCGATGACACGACACGATGCCCAATCTCCGCCTTCATCGCCGATTCAGATCGAGACCGATCGCGTCGCGGCGCTGGCCCGGCTCCACGCCGCGATCGCGAATTGCCGCCGCTGCGTCGAGGCGGGCTTCATCCCCGTCGCTCATCCGATCTTCCGGGGCGCGATCGGGAACCGGGTGATGGTCGTGGGCCAGGCGCCAGGACAGCGCGCGCACGAGCGGCCTGCCCCGTACTCCGGCGCGACGGGTAAGACGCTGCGCGCGTGGCTGGCGCGGGCGGGGTTCGACAGTGAAGCGCTCCACGGGCGGTTCTACCTGACGAGCCTCACGAAGTGCTTTCCGGGGCCGAAGCCGAACGGGAAGGGGGACCGGCCGCCCTCGGCCGCGGAGATCGCCCTTTGCTCGAGTCACCTCGATGCTGAGCTGGCGCTGGTGCGACCGGAGCTGGTGCTCTCCCTCGGGCGGCTGGCGGCGAGCGCGCTGCTTGGTCCGGCGACGCTCACGGAGCTGGTCGGGACCGTGCGCGAGGCGGAGCGGGCCGGACACCGCTTCCTCGTCCTGCCGCTGCCGCACCCGTCCGGCGTCTCCCATTGGCTGAACGACCCGGCGAACCGCGCGCGACTCGACCGCGCCTTGGCGCTGCTGTCCGCCCTGCGCGAAGAGCGCGGCTTCTGAGCGTGAGAGAGCGCACCGCCCAAGCACTGAATTCGGTCAACCTATTGACAAACGTCCATTTGCCCCAGAAAATGCAGGAGTTCGCGGCGGTCGCGGTCACCGCCCGCACACGGACTTTCGTTGCTGACCGCGCTCACGATGGCGGACTACTCCGCCCCTCTGAAGGAGGCCTTGATGTTGCAGCCGGCCATCATCCTTGTCGCTGTCAGGGCGCGAGCCGGATAGGCGCAGGCTGCTTCACGCCTCGATTCTCCGCTCCTCGTCGGCACCTCAGTCTCGGCTTCATCCTCGTTGCCGAGCCTGATGCACGTGTGCCCGGAAGCAAGACCGATTCCTTCGTGACAGCTTGAGCCACCGGCCAGACCGCCGGCGGTCGCCCGCTGCAGCGATCGTCTGCCGGCTCGCCGCGCCCTGGCGTTCCCCGTTCGCTGGTTTTCGCAGCGCAGGTACGCCGTTCCCGCTTGGCTCGGGTCACGAAGGAGGTTCTTGATGCTTGTCCTCGTCCAGATCAGCAACCGGCATTGTCGTTATCCACCTTTGCTGTCTGGAGGACACTTCCGTGCCACGTATCCGTTTCGAGGAGCACGACCTCGACGATTACGACCTGCCCGATGATCGCCATCACTCGCGACGACGCGATCGCCGCCACCGCGCGGACCGGCTCGATGACTCCGCTGGCTCACGTCGCCGGCGGCGCGACACGCGTCGCCCGGAGGACGAGTCGTTCAAGTGCGGTCACTGCAAGGCGTTCATCGGGCCGACCGTCTCCGGTGGCCGGCACCGGAACCATTGCCCGCTCTGCCTGTTCTCCCGTCACGTGGATGACCGGAGACCGGGCGACCGGGCGAGCGATTGCCGCTCACTTATGGCTCCAATCGGGACGTTCTTCCGCCCGAACGGGGAGCAGGTGGTCGTCCATCGCTGCCTCGGCTGCGGGTGCGAGCGTCACTGCCGCGTCGCAGCCGACGACAACATCGTTGCTTGCATGCAGCTGCCGCTGGTCGCGCCGCGCTCAGCTCGTGGCGGCGCGGCGCTCGTGGACGAAGAGGCGATCGCCTAGCGCTTGCGGAAGAGCCGTATCAGGCCAAGCGCCGCCATGTAGGAGGGCGTCGCCCATTCGAGATTGATGAGGAGGTCGTCCGGCACCGGACCGAGTTGCTCGGCCATGCGCTGATGGATGCGCTCCGTCAGGACGCCTTGGTCGACGCGGTCCGGCGCCGGCGCGACCATCTCTTCGCCGATCAGGAGGAACACGCCTAGCTCGGCCAGCAGCCGGTCGAGGTGCGCGTCAACATCGTCATACGGGCCGAAGTGCGTGAGATAGAGCCGCTTCGCGGAGAACGCGCGCAGCCGGGCGATGCTGGTGCGCCAGGCATCCGGATCGAGGTCCGGCGGCGGCACCGGCGGGCAGACGTAGCTCGTACCCTGCATGCGGATACCGCCGACATCCCCGGTGAACACGCCAGCGGTGGCCTCGTCGAAGTACGCGATGTGGTGCGAGGCATGGCCGGGGGTGAAAGCGACGCGCAGCCGCCGCCCGGCGACGCTCAGAACTTCGTCGTCTTCCAGCGGCAGGACCTGCTCGGCAGCGATCGGCGCGACCTCACCCCAGAGGGAGTCCATCTTGTCGCCGTAGATGCGCGTCGCGCTCGCCAGCAGCCGCGACGGATCAACCAGGTGCGGCGCGCCGATGGGATGGACGCGAATGACCAGCTTCGGGTTCTCCCGCGCCAGGACTCCGGCGGCGCCGGCATGGTCGAGGTGAATGTGCGTCAGCAGCACATGGGTCAGATCGGAGAGCGCGAATCCCGCCGCGCGGACGCCCGCCTCCAGAGTGGGGAGCGTCGTCGCCGGTCCAGTCTCGATCAGTGCAAGCTCTCCCTCACCCGCCAAGAGGTAGGCGGCGACAACACCCCGGCGGCCCTGAAATCCGAGATCGAGGAGCCAAAGGCCGTCCGCCAGCGGCGTCGCCGCGACGTCCTCGCTCCAACCCCAATCCGCACCTGCTTCCTGCAGCCCCATCAGCACCTCCTCCCCTCTCGCCGTGCCAGCATACCGCACGGTCCCGGTTCCGCGACGGCCAATCTCCCCTTTTGGGGTCATCGCGCCCCGTCTTGGTCGGTCCTATAATGCAGAGAGCAAGAAAGGGCATGGCGCGCCTCACCGCTGTTGTCGCATGCAACCACCGGCGGCACGGCGCCGGTGCGTCGAGCCGGTCGCGGGCAACGAGGCGCGAGGCTCGCTCCTCGGCCGGGAAGGGGAGTGGCGCACATGGATGGAGAGGGCTTACTGACCGTTGCGGAAGCAGCCGAGCGGCTCGGCCGGTCGACTGAGCAGGTACGGCGCTATCTGCGGGAGAAGCGGCTGGCCGGCAAGCGGATCGGCGGCCAGTGGTTCATCCCAGAATCGGAGCTTGCCACCTTTCTTCAATCCCTCCGCAGCGAGCGGAGCTTCCTGGATCGGCTTCCCCGCGCTTCGGATGTCGATCCGCTCGGTCCGGTGATCGGCATCGGCGCGGGTGGTGGCTCGAACATGGCCGAGGGCAAAGAGGCCTATCGCCGTGCCTTCTGGTGGAGGCGCTAAGTGGACGCCCGTCAAGGCCGGCAATCCGCCGGCAACGCCCCGGTTGCCTTCGTCGACTCCTCCGCGATCGTTGCGCTCGTCGACCGCGACGACGCGACGCACGAGGCCGCGGTCGAGGCCTATCGCTCCCTCCTTGCGTCCGGGTACAAGCTCTTCACGACCAACGCCGTTGTCGTAGAGACCTACGACCTCCTCGCGACGAGCGTCGGGCACGAGGTCGCCCGACGCTGGCTGCGCGACATGCGCCTGCCGATCTACCACATCACCGAAGAGGACGCGGAGAAGGCGCGGAAACTGCTGTCCCGGCCGGATGCGAAAGCGGTCTCGCTGACCAATGCGCTCAGCTTCGTCGTGATGGAGCGCCTAGGCGTCACGGATGCCTTCGCCGTGGACCAGTCCTTCCTGACCGAGATGGGCTAAGCTGAGCGTAACCGAGCGCCACGGCCGGAACGAGCGCCGGGCGCACGGGCGTATCCCTTCGAGACGCCGCCAAGGAGCGAGTGCATGAGGATCGGGCGTCGCCGGACGAACGACACGACTCCGCCGGACCGTCCCGCCGAGCGTGTCTGCCCAACGTGCGGCGCCACCAACCCGGCGCGCCGGTCGATCTGCACACGCTGTGGCCGCGAGTTGACTCCCGCCACGGAAGCTCGCACGATCTGGACAGCCGCGCAGCCGACGCCGAGCCACACCAACGGCCACGAGACCGTGGTGATCGATCTCCTGCCGGCCAGCGATCCCTCGCTGCAGGCAACCCGGCCGATCGACATCACGTCCCGGTTCGACACGCTCTCCTCGTCGCTGTCCAACTCGCCGCCGACCTATCGTCCCCCCACTCCTCGCGGCGCAACCGGCGCGGACTACAGTACGCTCTCTCGTCCCCAGGCCGCGGGCGTGTTGGCGCCCAAGTCGCGAGAAGCAGCGCGGCCCTCCGGACCGGGCGGCTGGCTCCTCGGCCTGATCGCGCTCCTCATCATCGGCGGACTGATCGCTGCCTTCGGGTGGTCGCTCCTTCAGCCGCGCGTCGAGGCAGCCGTGGAGCGGGAGCTGGGCAACGCGATCGCGACACAGGTCGCGGCGGTCAACCTCGCGCCGCTGAGCCGGGACACGCGGCTGGTCCTCACGGAAGAGACGATCAATGTGAGCCTGGCCAAGCACGCCGATGCCTTCGAGCCGCTGTCTGACGTGCGAACGCAAATCACGCGGGATGGCGTCGCCGTGCGATTCTCCCTCTACGGCCTCAGCAGCACGTTCGAGGGCGAGCCGGTCGTCCGCCGTGGTCGCATCGTGATCAGCAATCCCGTGCTCAGCGGGCCAGCCGGTCGAGTCATGGATGCGACCGAGATCGCGAACATCCTCGAGAGTCACCTGGCGCGACTGATGGCGCGAGCCGATGTTACCCCGACGGAAGTGCGGCTTCGCGACGGCTCGCTGACCGTCATCACCGAACGGGGCCGGTAATCGGTGTCCGCGAGGTCGGCTCGGCAGCGCTCGGAGATTACGGGAAGCACCGCGGGCGGCCACGCTCCGGCTCCCCGCTTGGGCTGGCATGTTGTGTTGCGGCGCCAAAGCCGCCTTCGGTTCAGCTAGAGGAGACCCGGCATGGGCTGGTCGCTCAACTTGGTGCGGGTACGCGGGATTCAGATCAGAGTCCACGCCACGTTCGTCCTGATTCTGATTTGGGCGGCGTGGTACTGGGCAGCGTCGGTCGATCGCGGGCTGCAGGGCGCCCTTTTCGGCGTCGTCGCGACGCTGCTCCTCTTCCTCTGCGTCACGCTCCACGAGCTCGGCCACTCGATGCAGGCGATGAAATACGGAATTCACGTCGAGGACATCACCCTGCTGCCGATTGGCGGCGTGGCGCGCCTCGAGGTGCCGGACAACCCGAAGCAGGAGCTGTGGATCGCGCTGGCCGGCCCGGCCGTCAACGTGATCATCGCCGCCATTCTTCTCGTCATCGGCGCGATTCTGAATGCGACGGCGGTCGTGTCGCCGGGCGAGCTAATCGACAAGATGCAGGATGCCGAATGGGGCGGCCTCCTGCCCTACATCACGCTGGCCAACCTTTATCTCGTCGCCTTCAATATCCTCCCCGCCTTCCCGATGGATGGCGGCCGGGTGCTCCGCGCGTTCCTTGCCTTGCGCATGCCGTACCGCCGAGCGACGGAGATCGCCGTTCAGCTCGGTCAAGCCATGGCGCTGCTCTTCGGCTTCCTCGGCTTCGCGACGGGCAACTTCTTCCTCATCATCATCGCCGTCTTCATCTGGATCGCGGGCGGGCAGGAAGGCGCCCAGGTCGCCGCGCGCAGCATTCTCAGCCGCGCGACGGTCCGCGACGCGATGATCCGCCAGCCGCAGACCGTGCGTCCCGACGAGCCGCTCTCCCGCGCGATCGAGCTGACGCTGACGACCGCGCAGTCCGACTTCCCAGTCGTGGATGACTACGGTCGAGTCGTCGGACTGCTCACATTCGACGACATTCTGCGCGGCATGCAGAGCGGGACCGGCGCCGCCATTGCCTCGGTGATGCACAGCGATTTCCCGACAGCGCGCCCGGATGAGCCGATCATCGAGGTGCAATCGCGGATGGCGAGCGCCAACAGCCGCGCGCTGCCGATCATCATGATGGATGGACGGCTCGCCGGTCTGCTGACCGCGGCGGACATCAGCGAAGTCTTCCGCCTATTGGCCATGCGCGCGCAGATTCAGCAGCAGCGCGGCGGCGCGCAGCCTCGCCTGGTCGAGGAAGGTCCGTTCTAGCCCCAATCGGCTGCGCTCAGCTGAGAGACACGGGCAAGTCATCGCGGCTCCGTGTGTGCCGTCCCTGCCGGCCTACCCCATCGAGTTGGCACGAATCTTGTTAGTGTCAATAACGGTTGCCAGCGATGGCTGTGCAGACGGTTCGATGACGGAGGGTGGGCTACGATGGGCCTGATCACCTGGTTGATTTTCGGTGCACTTGCTGGTTGGATCGCCAGCCTTATCGCGGGAACGAACGAGCAGCAAGGCTGGATAATGAACATCGTCTTGGGGATCGTTGGCGCGATCGTCGGCGGCTTTCTCTATAGCTTGGTCGCGGGCGACGGCTTTGAGATCGGATTCAACATCGGAAGCCTGATCGTTGCTGTCATCGGTGCGCTCGTCGTGACCTTCGTCGTCGGCGCCCTCACCGGCCGGCGCGCCTGACCGCCCCGTCATTCGTCGACGCGGTCTCCGCGCTCCTTTGCGCGGCGGAGCCGGACTCCAACACGGTGACCGCGGAGCAGCGCGCCTTGCTGAAATCTCGTGCACTTAGCGGCCCCGGAGTTTCCGCCTCTCCGGGGCCGCCGCTTGCCAACATTGAAAGCTGTTGCGAACTGAAGGCAGGCGCCAGAAATCATCCGGACCATCCCACTCGCCCCCGCCCCTAACTCCCAGCCCCTGCCCCCCACCCAACGGTGTCCCCGCCTCGCGCTGGGCGAGACGGGGACACGGGGCGCAACGAGCTCACTCGCGAGCTGATTAGTTGGTTGGGGCGAATTCCATGGTCAGATTGACGCCCATGGTCGGGTTGTAGCCGAGCAGCGTCTGCGTCCCCTCGCCTCGCGCGATGGAGAACGGGCCGGTACCACCGGTGATCGCGCGCTCGCTCGGGATCCCGATATCGGCGACCTCGTAGCCTTCCGCGATCAACATGACGTCACCGACTTCCGAGCCGAAGTTGTAGACCTGCGTCGTGATCACCCACGCACCCGTCGTCGCGTGCGCTCCCTCGCCGACAAACCAGCCACGGCACGTCCACTCACCGAGAACAAGGTCGGGGAACTCCGGCGAGCCATCCGGGAGCACGCCATTCGACTCGGTCAACGTCCCGGCCGGGTAGATGTACCCCTGCGTGATGAAGGGATTGCCGTAGGCCGGCATGCCATCCTCGAACACCGGCTCCGGTGCAAAGAGGAAGCGGGTCCCGTCCTCCGCGACGTCAAACCGCAGCACACCTTCTTCATCCGTAATTTGGGCCAACACCTCGGACGCGGACTTGCCACTCGTGGCAGCGGTTGGCGTCCCGGCAGGCGGCGTGGCGGCCGAGGTGGCGATGCTCACCAGGAAGGTCGCCAGCAGCGCGGCGATTGCGATCAACGGGGTCCGATCAATAAGCTTCCGATCCACGATCCATTCCTCCACTTATGTTCCACGTAGGAGCCGTGGCTCGGCCGGCGTTCAGCACCATGCCGAGCCACGGCCGATCTTCATTACGGGTTGAGGCGATAGAAGTTGAAGAAGTAATTCTCCACCGGCAGGATCTCGATGGAGCTGAAGCCAGCCTCCTCGGCGTAGCGACGCAGGGTCGGCGGCCGCATCACCGTGCCGGTCCCAGCCGATGGCTGATCCGCCATCCCGACCGGCAGGCAGTGCAGTACGCTGAAGCCATACATGAACCGCTCGACGTCGTCCGTCTCGCCCGTGAAGCGCTCGCCGACGCGCTCGTCCATGATCAGGACCGTGCCGCCGTCTGTGGCCAGCCGGCGCATCGTCCGCAGCGCGCCGATCGGGTCGCTCATGTCGTGGACGCACTCGAAGGCGGTCACCAGGTCGTAGCGACCGGCCAGCTCCGGATCGGCGGCGTCGCGCAGCTGGATCTGGACGCGGTCCTCGAGCCCGGCCGCAAGCACGTTCGCCTGCGCTTCCTTTACCGAGTCGGCGTCGAGATCGAAGCCGTCAACGCGAATGTTCGGATAGGCCTTCGCCATCCCGATGCTCGACCACCCGAGACCGCAGCCGAAGTCGGCGATCCGAGCCGGCCGCGACGCATCGAGGAGCCGGGCATGGACGTCTGGCATGGCCGGGATGTACTCGCTGCCAAGCTGCGAGAGGAAGAGATTGCGATTCATTCCGGCCTGACCGTGCCGCAGGTCAGCGCCATAGTCCTCATAGGGAACGCCACCGCCCTTGCGGAACGCCTCGAGGACGGCGTGGATCGGGCCAACCGCGCCGACGACGATCTGCGGGAGCGGAGCTAGATAGTTCAGGCTGTCGTGCTCGAGCAGCACCTCATCGTGGCCCGCGGGAATGCTGAAGCGGCGCTCAGTCGGGGAAGCCTCGGGATTCTCGACCTCGAGGATGCCGGAAATCGTCTGCTGCTCCAGCCACTCGCGGACATAGCGCTCCACGAGACCAGTGGCGGCCGCCAGCTCAATCGAAGTCGCCGAGCCCAGGTCGGCCAGCTTGCGATAGAGACCCAGCTGATCGCCGAGATAGACGGTGAAGATGTCCCAAACGCCAAACGTAGCCTGCAGCAGATGCTCGATCAGCGCATCACGGCGCGTCGCGGCATCGTTCTCAATCACGACCGTCATCAATTACCTCCCGACGTGACGAACCACGAACGATAGGCAGTCAATCCGATTCGGGCGCCGGCCCCGCTTATTGGCCGACAACACGACTAAGCGGCTCTCACACTGGCTGAAGCCGGTCACCAGCGTAGGCGCCATAACTGGTGGCCGGTCGAGTGCCGGGCATGACGAGCACGGTGCACATCCTGCCGGACGGTCTGAAGGCACGCATCTGACACTCTGACAGATTTGCGGAGCCGGCGCGGATACGTCATCCGCCTATGGAGGTGACGTAGGAGGTGACGTACTACGTATCTCGGCGAGGAAGTGTCAGCGAGCGGTTACAGCAGCCCGTCGCGGCGGGCGACCTCGGCGGCTTCCCGCCGCGTGTTGACACCGAGCTTGGCGAGGATATTCGAGACGTGGGTGCGGACCGTGCCGCGAGAGATGAAGAGCGCCTCGGCGATCTCCGGGTTCGTCTTGCCGGCGGCGAGGAGGCGGAGGACGTCCAGCTCACGGTCGGTCAGGAGCTGCGCGCCAGCAGTGATCTGCGGCGTGCCGGCGCCGATCGTCGCCAGCGCCTCGTCCGCCAGCGCCAGCGCATCCTCGAGGGAGAGCGCTCTGCCGGCCATGCAGGCCTCCGCGAAGGCATCCTTGCCGAGCTGATCGCGCGTCCTGGCTTCTGCCTCCTCTGACACTGCCCGCGCGGGAAGCGAGAGCGCCACCCCCTCCGACTCTTGCAACGCGGCCGCCGCGCCGAAGAGTCGCGCCGAGGTCTCCCAGCCGCCAGTCGCCGCGGTCAGCGTCGCCGCATCGACGATACCGGTGACGAACGCCGCCCGACTTGCGCGCTCACGCAGCCGGCGCAGCGTTTCCGCGAGGTAAGACGCGGCTCGCGTGTAGTCGCCCGTCAGCCCCGCGAGAAGCCCGAGGTAGCGCAGAGGATCGATCGCATCGAGCCAGTCCCCAGCGGCGTCATAGCGCTCTGCCGCCTCGCGGAGAAGTGCTTCAGCGCGGGCACGATCCCGCCGGGCGAAGGCGATCGCGCCGAGATGGAAGAGAGCGTGAGCGGTCCAGATCTCGTCGCCGATCTCCAGGAAGCGCGGCAGCGTCTCTTCGAACAGCTCGGCCGCCCGGTCATACTCGCCGCGCCCGAGAAAGACGCCGCCCAGGAAGCTCCGAGCCGCCGCCTCGTTCCGCGCGTGTCCGGCCGCGCGCCAGCAATCGGCACTGGCCGACAGGTGCGCAATCGCGCGCTCGGTGTCGTGCCGCAGAAGAGCGAGCGCGCCGCTGCATCCTAGCGCCCGCGCGTGGATGTCGGGCGGAGCCTCATCCGTCACCAGAGCGAGCGCCTGGTCACACCAGCCGATCCCTTCGCTGAGGTGGCCTCGGTAGAACCAGAGGTCAAGCAGCGCCCCCGTCAGGCGCAGCAGCCCCTCCGCGTCGCCGGTCTTCTGGAACCAGCTCAGGGCCGCCCGCAAGTTGTCGTGGTCGGCTTCGATCTGCTGCAACTCGGCAGGCGTCGCCGGCATGAAGGCGCTCGGGAAGAATCGCTCCGCGAAATCCAGGAAGTAGCGAGCGTGCGCCGCCCGAGCCGCCGCCTCTTCCCCACTCGCCACCAGCTGCTCGACGCCGTATTCCCGAATCGTCTCCAGCATCAGGTAGCGCGGCTCCCCACCGCGGTCCAACGGCCGGATCAGACTCTTGTCCAGAAGGGCAGTCAACCCATCGAGGATGGAGAGGGAGACGTGAGCGCGTCCGCCTTCCGCCGCAGCCCCATCCAGCTGCCCGGCCACGGCCTCGGCAGCTTCCAGGGTGAAGCCACCGGCGAAGACGGCCAGCCGGCGGAAGAGGGCTTGCTCCTCAGGAGTCAGCAAGTCGTAGCTCCAGGCGATCGCGTCGTGCATCGTCTGGAGGCGAACCGGGGCATCGCGCGGCCCTTCGCGCAAGAGCGGAAGCCGATGCCCAAGGCGATCGAGCAATGCTTGCGGCGGGAGGTGGCGTAGCCGCGCGGCCGCCAGCTCAATCGCGAGCGGCAGTCCATCGAGCGAGCGCACGATCTCGGCAATCGTCGCCGCGTTCGAGAGATCGAGCGTGAATCCCGGCCGAACCGCCTGCGCGCGCTCGATGAAGAGCCGCACGGCCTCGCTGCCCGCGAGATCATCGAGCGCGATGGCACGGCGCGGCGTGGGCAGCGCGAGCGGCGGCACCGGGAACTCGTACTCGCCCGAGAGGCGCAAGACCTGCCGGCTGGTAGCCAGCACGGTGAGTCCAGGGCACTGCGTCAACAGTGTCGCGATATCTGGCCCGGCCTCGATGATCTGCTCGAGATTGTCCAGCAGCAGCAGGATTTGCCGGTCGTGCAGCGCGCCAACGACGCTCTGCAGCAGCGAGCGGTCGCTGCTCTCCGCGAGATTGAATGTCTGCGCGATCGTCGGGATGACGAGCGCCGGGTCTCGAATTGCGGCCAGCGGCACGAACGCGACGCCATCGACGAAGTCGTCGGCGACCCGACGCGCCGCTTCCAGCGCGAGCCGCGTCTTCCCGATGCCCCCGGGCCCGGTCAGCGTGACGAGGCGGATGTCCGACCGGGCCAGCAACGACACGAGCTGCGAGACCTCGCGCTCGCGGCCGACCAAAGAGGTAAGCATCGCGGGGAGCGGCGAACGCGGTAGTGGGATCCGGTCGCTCCGCTCGGCCGCGGTCACCACGCCGTTGGCGTGCGCCCGGATTGTCTCCTCGGCCATACCGCCCCCAAATCACACGCGGGCAGAAGAGCGTGCCATCATCATAGAGCCCTGAAACCCGGTCGACTAGTCCCAATTTGAACTGATTCGAGAGGTTTCGCGTTCGCGAGCAGCGACAGAGATTGCCTCCTACCGCCACGCTGATCCGTCCGGAAAATCCGGGCAATGGTTGGGCGCGCCACTACCCTTACTCGTACTCATCATTCCATGCGAAAGGGCTATGACTAGCTGCCTATTGCGCACTTCCTCGTTTCGCAGGACACGCGCTTCCCACTCCGCACTAGGATGAGCCCGACTGGGCCCGGTCACTCTCATGTGTCGCGCTGCCCGCGCCCCAGCGCACGACAGCGCGAGGGAACTCGCTGTTCGCCGGCTCGCGCGAATCGGCTTTGCCGAGCGCGCGCTGGAGGGAACCAACATGGCAGTCGAGCTCGAGATTCAGGACGGCAATCCCTGGTGGCTCAGTCCAGATGTTTGGGTGGTGCCCGGCCCTGACCCCACCGGACCGCCGGGCACGCCCATCGCCGGACAAACGGCATTTCTCTGGGCGCGTGTTCGCAACAACGGCAGGACGCGCGTCGACAACGCGACCGTCAGGTTCTATTGGGCGAACCCTGCCGTCGGCTTCGACCGCACCACCGCGACATTCGTCGGCAGCGCGAATGTCACGCTCAACGGCGGGCAGGTCGAGGACGTGCTCTGCCTGGCTCCTTGGCAGGTGGTCTGGATCAACGACGGCCACGAGTGCATTCTGGCCGAGGTCTTTCACCCCTCCGATCCGCTACCCCCGGGACCGGCGTTCAATGTGCCAACCGATCGCCACGTCGCCCAGCGCAATTTGAGCGTGGTGATGGCGGTGAAAGGATTCTTTCACTTTGCCTTCGAAGTCCATAACCCTACCCGCCAGCCGCGCGTCTACCGAGTCTTCGCCGAGCCGGGAGAGGTCGAGCAGGTCAAGCCGCTCGTTCCCACGCTCGGGCGGGACTTCCGGCTGCCGCCGCAGGGCAAGCTCGCCGAGTTCGGCTTCGTCGAGGCCACCTGCCCCGAACCGGAGTCGATCGCCCAGGCCAGACCCGAGGCCCCGAAGTTCGAGCTGCAACCTGGCGGGCGAACCGGGTTCAGCCTAGTCGGCCGGATTGAGGGCGGCGGCGCGCTGATCCACGTCTCGCAAGAGGCGGACGGGCAGATCGTCGGCGGACTGAGCGTCCTGGCAATTTCCGCGGAGGGGCGATAACGATGGCGTCCATCACCGTTCCCAATCGGCCATTCGCGACCGACATCATTACCGGTCTGGCGCTGCCGGATGGCATCTTCGTGTCAACGCTTGGCAAGCAGCGCATCAACGCGCAATTCAAGAACGTCGGCTCCGCGCAGATCGCTTCAGCGAGCATCTACGTCGAGAGCGTCTCCCATCCCGGCATCGTCGTGACGCCGCGCACCTATACCGTGTCGAATTTTGAGGCGGGCGCGACTCGTACCCTCTCCTGGGAAGCCGATTTCAGCGGCGCTCCGGCCGGCGTCCACTACGTCAGCTTCATCGAGGAAGATGCCACCGGCCGTAACCGGACCATCAAGAAGATCTTCGTCACCAGCATCGCATTCGACCCCACGACTACGACCTTTACCGCCACAACGCCAGAAGGGGCGATTACCGTCGGGCTCCTCGATCTCGTCGGGCCGAAGGGCGCGTGTTGCCCGACCCCGAAGAAGCCGGACCTCGTTCGGGCTCAATCTGGCGAGCGTAATCTCATCGAGCAGGTGGCTCGTTACTTCACTGACCACCGACCCGACTTTCCCTTCTGCATGCCCGGCTACCTGCTCCACGACCTCGAGGTGGCGATCACCCCGACCCCGCCATTCGATGGGCAGTACAGCGATCTTCCATTCCAAGACCCTTGGTGGAAGGTCGTCCTCTGTGTTCTCGCAGTCATTCTGCTCGTCGCCGCCGCAATTGCCGAAGCCGAGGGCGGCAGTGGCACCATTACCGTCGGCGGCGGTAGCACCGAAACCGGCAGCCCGGTCGGCGACTGTTGCGGAGTGCGGGCCGGAGGAGGCGGATCCAGCTATGTGGCAGCGGGATTGGTCGCCGCCGCGGCAGCCGCCGCGACCGCCGCGGCCCTGAGCGATGCTCGCGACCCGATCCGCCGCGGTCAGGACAACACCCCGCCAGCGCCGGGCGAGGTGACGACTGCCGAGCACTTGAAAGCGACGCTCACCTACATCGAGCCGGTCGCGCTGGGCCGTCCCTTCAAGGTCCAGGCCGATTGGACCTACACCCGTGTCACGACCGGCAACTCCTACACCTACTCCGTCAGCGAGACGAACGTGAACGAGCACGTCCTCTCGCACTATGAGATCGAAGCCCCGGATGTGGCGCGGCTGTACCTGCGGGAGCCGTGGGTCGTCAAAGCGCGGTTCTTCGACGAGAACGAGAAGATGCTGAGCGGCGGCGATCTGTTCGTCCAATGCTTCCTCGTCGGGCCGAACGGCCAATTCGAGACGATTATGATGCAGGACGACGGCATTCCGCCCGACGAAAAGCCCAACGACGGGACCTACACCGGCTACTTCCTCTTCGATGTACTCGAGAACGCGGCGCGAGGGCTCTGGCAGTACTTTGTCATCGCGCAGGACGTGAACACCGCGCAGCCAGGGTTACCGCCAGAGGAAGCGGCGCAGATCATCGGCGGGCTGGTCCGCACGCATCAGCTCACCATTGACTTCTCGGGCGGCACTTGCCCCTTCGTCGCGGACGGCTACGTCCACGTAATCTGATCCCGTGAAGCGAGCGGCAACGCGTCGAGGGAGCCAGCTCCAGGCTACTCGCCAGCTCCCTCGGCGCCGCCCGCCGTTTCTGGCATCTCGATGTCGACGACCTCTCGCCGCACCGTCTCTTGGACGGGCACGCGCTCGCTGACGCGACGACGAGTGACGCGGATCTCCTCTCGCACGATCAGGCGCTTCTCGACAACGAGCACCTCTTCGACGACCGGGATGATCAGCGTGTCCCCCTCCTGCCGCACCGGCGGCGGAGTTTCGACCTGCCGGTCGATCGGAACGCGCTCGACGCTGATCTCGTCCCGGCTGACCTCGCCTTCGGCCTGCACCGGCACAGTCTCGACCCGCTTGTGGATGCGCACCCGGCCCAGCTCGGTTTCGCGCGTTACCGGCTCGAGGATCTCCTCATGCAGCGAGACCTTCTGAGGCTCTCCCGCCTTCTCTTGGGGATCCTCTGGCTGGGGCACGGTCGGGGTGTTCATGGCGTTCTCCTTGCCAGTGCGATGAGTCAGTCGCCTCCAGCCGCTCCGAATAAGCGGAGCAGCCTCCGACTGAAAAGCAGCGTCAGCCAGAAGAGGGCGCGTATCCAGAGCGACGGCGTGGCTGACCGGGATGACTGCCGCGTGGCGGCTTGGGCTTCTGCCTGGCTGCCCGCCAGCTCCTCTGGGCGTCCCTCGGCTGCTTTGCGTTGCTTTCGCGAGCCGCTCGCTTTGGTCGGGATGACCGCTTGCGTCTGTCGGTAAATGACCGCGTTGAGCTCGCCGCCGAGCAGCAGGATGAGGCTCATGACGTAGATCCAGAAGATGAACGCCAGCACGCCGCCAAGCGCGCCGTACGCCTCATAGCCGCCGAAGACACGGAAGTAGATGCCGAGACCGTACGTCGCTAGGGCCCACAGGATAACGGCCAGCACCGACCCAGGGGATATCCATCGGAACGGCATCGCGGCGTTCGGCGCCGCCCAGTAGAACACGGCCAATCCAACGACCAGGAGCAGAGCGATCAGCGGCCAGCGGATGATCGCCCATATCGTCGGCCAGGTGTCGCCCCACCCGAGCAGCGAGGCGAGTGCCTGTCCGATCTGCTCCCCCATGAGGAAGATGCTGGAGGCGAGCGTGAGCGCCACGCCCAGCGCGACGGTCAGCGCCACCGCGACGGCCTGCTGGCGCAGCCAGGAGCGCCCCTCGCGGACATTGAAGGAGGCATTGAGCCCCTTCATCATCGCGGAGATCGCCCGCTTCCCGCCCCAGAGCGCCGTGACAGCGCCGATGGAGAGCACATCGCTCGCGTCGCTCCGCACCACGCTCTCGATCGGCTCCCGCAGCGCTTCGGCCGCGTCCTGCGGCAGGTGGTCAACCAGCCAATTCATGATCGAGTCCATGGCGTCGTCGGCGCCGAAGGAACGGGCGATAAAGCCGGAGAGCGCGGTGAGGAAGATCAGGAGGGGAACGACCGCGAAGATAACGTTATAGGCGACCTGAGCCGCCATCCCTTGCAGGTCATCCTCGCGGAACTCTCGAAACGTCGTCTTCGCCGCCGCCACGACGTCGACGCCTCGCACCTTCATGTCCCGCCTCCTCGCCACTCAGCCAGAGCGCAGCCCAGCCCCTTTCTGTGCATGCCTCGTACCAGGCCGGAGCATGCGAGTCCAGCCGCCGAAGTGGAGGATCGCTTCTGCCAGTATTCAGCGCGGCGAACAAGACCAAGCGCCCGAGCCTAAAGAGGCATTCACTTAGCAAGGATTATGAATGGCAGCGCTTGCCCGCGCTGCCACGCGCGGACGCCGATAAATGGTTGAGCGGCGTTAGTGAGCCGGTCGCCCCTCGCGGCGGCTCCCGTGCGGATTCGCGAAGGCGAGGACGCCGATCCCTTCGACCCCGATCGCGTTCGGCTCCAGATAGACGCTGGTGATGTTGAGCCCGGAGAACGGCTCAATTCCGAAGAGACGCCGCAAGAGCTCCTGGGGCCGGTTGTAGCCTTTGATGAGCGGCGTCACCATCGCCGCCACCTCGACGCGCGACGTGATCGGGCGCGTATCACCCGTTTCCGCGCGGTACCGCGCCACGTGCGCCTCGATCGCTGCCTCCGCGACGAGCAGCGCGCTCTCCCCCACCGCCTGGCTCATCGTCGCCTTGTCAATGATGTCATCCGCCCCGGCGACGCGGATCGTCAAGGTCACACTCGGCGCTTCACGCTGAGCGGCAATCTGCGGCGCCAAGATCGTGTCGACGATGTCCTGGACCGCCTCGAGGTCGGCGCTCATCACGACATCGCCTTCGCCGGTATAGGAGGGAATGACAAATGAGCCGGGCGGGTAGTTCCCGTCCGGCTGCAGCTTCGTCTTCTTCAACAATACGGCCGGGATTCCGGCAACGATGGCATACATCGAGCCGACCGGATAGCCGGACATCCCCGGCACCATCAGCATATCGACCCGGCGCTCTCGCAGGTGCGCCGCGGCCTCCTGAATATGCGCCGCGATGTAGTCCGGCCGGGCCGCCGTCTTCAGCAGGCTGCCATACTCGATGCCGACTCCGCCGCCCGGGAAGACCCGAACGCAGCCGACGCGCAGCAGCCCTCGCAGCAGGTCCCGCGCGCCCGGGGAGAGGTGGGAAGCCGCGATTGCCTGCTCGGCCGCCTCATAGGGGATGACCGCCTCGGAGCATGGCTCACACGCGGTCATCACCTCCTCGCGCGGCCGCTCGTACCGGCGCAGGCGCATCGCCGCCTCGGCGCCGGAGTGCGCGGGCT
>ERZ777003.2901-NODE-2901-length-18122-cov-9.396469_pt1 | contig 18122 bp, 20 predicted proteins | sample MGYA00374956_ERZ777003 | MGnify/ENA primary metagenome ERZ777003 (study PRJEB29302, sample SAMN06268252) | bioreactor metagenome | isolation source: Joint BioEnergy Institute, California, USA | place: USA:Joint BioEnergy Institute, California, USA | collected... | reverse complement strand
GCCGCCAGGAGGACCGCGGCGAGGAGGTCCGCGGCGAGGAGGACCGCCAGGAGGACGGCCGCCAGGAGGTCCGACAGGGCCGCGTCCGCGGCCGCGGACTAGCGGCCGCGGTGGCGGCATCGCCCCGGCGGCGACGAGGTCAGCGCCGCCGGCCGCTCACGCCGCGCCGGCGCCGAGGTGGACCTCGCCGGCGTCGAGCCGCAGCTCCCCCCCGTCCGGGGTGCGGACGCGCAGCCGCCCGTCGTCGGCGATCCCCGCCGCGACGCCGCTGCCGCCCTCCCACGTGATCGCGCGCCCCGCGAGCCCGTCGCGCAGCCGGTAGGCGGCGAGCACCGCCGCCGCGTCGGCGTCGACCCAGCGCGCGAGCGCCCCGTTGAGCGCCGCGAGCACCCGCTCCACGTCGCCGGCGTCGAGCTGCAGCGACGTCGCCCGCGCGCGCACCTCCGGCGGCAGCCGGTCGCCCGCGTCGGCGACGTTGAGCCCGATCCCGAGCACGGCCCAGCCCTCCTGCGGCCGGCCCTCGGCGAGGATGCCGGCGACCTTGCGGCCGTCGAGCAGCACGTCGTTGGGCCACTTGATCGCCGGCTCGCGGCCGGCGCCGTCGAGCGCGGCGGCGACCTCCGCGACCGCGACCGCGGCGGCGAGCGTCACGAGCGGCGACGGCTCGCGCAGCACCCACGAGGCGAGCACCGCCGTCCCCGGCGGCGCCGTCCACGTCCGCCCCTGGCGGCCGCGGCCGGCCGTCTGCTCGGCGGCCGTCACGAGCGTGCCGTGGTCGGCGCCGGCGCGCGCGAGCTCCTGCGCGCGCCCGTTCGTCGACGGCAGCGTCCGATGGTGCAGCCGCGGCAGGCCGAGCGGCCGCGGCGCGCGGGTCCTCATCGCGCCCCCTCCGCGTCGGCGACGAGCGCGGCGACGAGGCCGTCGACGTCGTGCTCGCGCGCCTCCACCGCCGGCTCGAGCCCGTGCGCGCGCAGCGTCGCGCTCGTCGTCGGCCCGATCGACGCCAGCCGCGGGCCGTGCCGCAGCGCCTCGGGGCTTCCGAGCGCGGTCAGCAGGAAGCGGACCGTCGAGGAGGAGGTGAAGGTGACGTAGTCGGCGCCGCGGACCGCCGCGCGCGCGGCCTCGTCGAGCGGGGCCGCGACCGTCTCGTACAGCTCGACGACCTCGACCGCGACCCCGCGCGCCCGCAGCGCGTCCGGCACGACGTCGCGCCCCCCGCGGGCGCGCGCGACGAGCGCGCGGCGCGCCGGCACGTCCGCGAGCGCCGCCGCGAGCGCCTCCCCGACCGCCCGCTCCGGCACGATGTCGGCGACGATCCCGTGCGCCCGCAGCGCGTCCGCCGTCGCCGGGCCGATCGCGGCGACCCGCGCGCCGGCGAGCGCGCGCGCGTCGCGGCCGCCGGCGGCCAGCCGCGCGAACAGCTGCGCGACCGCGTTCGGCGAGGCGAGGCAGACGAGGTCGACGCCGGACGGGTCGAGCGGGACGTCGGCGTCGAGCGGCACGATCCGGATCGCCGGCGTCTCGACGACCTCGGCGCCGAGCGCGCGCAGCCGCGCCGCGAGGCCGCTCGCCTGCGCCCGCGCGCGCGTGACCGCGACGCGCCGGCCGAACAGCGGCCGCTCCTCCAGCCAGCGGACGCCGGCGTACCGCAGCGACGCGACCGCGCCGACGAGCACGATCGCCGGGGGCCGCACGGCGGCCGCCGCGTCGGCGATCGTCGCGAGCGTCGCGACGACGGTCCGCTGGCCCGGCAGCGTGCCGCGCTCCACGACCGCGGCCGGCTCGTCGCCGTCGCGGCCGGCGGCGATCAGCCGCTGCGCGAGCCTCGGCAGCTGCGCGACGCCCATGTAGAAGACGAGCGTGCCGGGGAAGGCGGCGAGCGCCGGCCAGTCGAGCGCCGACTCCGGCTTGGACGGATCCTCGTGGCCGGCGACGAAGGCGACCGCGCTCGCGAGGTCGCGGTGGGTGACCGGGATGCCGGCGTAGGCGGGCGCGGCGATCCCGGCGGTCACGCCCGGCACGACCTCGAACGGGATCCCGGCCTCGCGCAGCGCGAGCGCCTCCTCGCCGCCGCGGCCGAAGACGAACGGGTCGCCGCCCTTGAGCCGCACGACGAGCCGGCCGGCGCGGGCGTGCTCGACGAGCAGGCGCGCGATCCGCTCCTGCGGCGTCGACGGGCCGCCGCCCCGCTTGCCGACCGCGATCAGCCGCGCGTCCGGGCGCGCCCCGTCGAGCGCGCCGGGCGGGATCAGGCGGTCGTGGAGGATCACGTCGGCGGCGGCGATCAGCTCCAGGGCGCGCGCCGTCAGCAGGCCGGCGTCGCCCGGCCCGGCGCCGACGAGGTAGACGCGCCCGCTCACCGCGGCGCCCCCTCCGGGACCGACGCGGGCGGGAGCGGCCCGGCGGCCGTCGCGGCGGCGCGCAGGAGCTCGTCGGCGCCGGCGCCGCGCAGCCGCGCCGCGACCCGCTCGGCGAGCAGCACCGCCGTCGCCGCGATCGCGTCCCGGCCGGCGCCCGGCGCGCCGCCGTCGGGCGCGGTCAGCTCGTCGCGCAGCCAGGCGGAGCCGTCCGGCATGCCGAGGAACGCCCGCATCGTCAGCCGGCCGGCTCCGTCGCGGCGCAGGTGGGCGCCGAGCGGCGCCTGGCAGGTCGCCCCCAGCAGCCGCGCGAGCGCCCGCTCGCCGGCGAGGAAGGCGACCGCGTCGTCGTCGCTGATCGCGGCCGCCGCGGCCTGCGCGCGCCCGTCGTCGGCGCGCGCCTCGAGCACGAGCGTCCCCTGGCCGGGCGCCGGCACGAGCGCGTCCAGCGGCGCTCCGATCGCGTCGGCGCGGCCGAGCCGCTCCAACCCGGCGACGGCGAGCACGAGCGCGTCGGCGACGCCGTCGGCGAGCTTGCGCAGCCGCGTGTCGACGTTGCCGCGCACGGCGACGACGTCGAGGTCGGGCCGCAGCGCCCGCAGCGCGGCGGCCCGCCGCAGGCTGCTGGTGCCGACCGTCGCGCCGGGCGGCAGCGCCTCGAGCGCGTCGGCGCCGACGAGCGCGTCGCGGGCGTCGCCGCGCGGCGGCACGCCGACGAGCGCCAGCCCGTCCGGCTGCTCGGTCGGCACGTCCTTGGCGGAGTGGACGGCGAGGTCGATCTCGCCCGCCAGCAGCGCCGCCTCCAGCCCCGCGACCCAGCGCGACTTGTCGCCCGCGCCCCCGGCCGCGCCGCGGTCGCCCCCCGTCAGCGGCACGAGCTCGACGGGCGTCCCCGCCCGCGCCCGCAGCAGCTCGGCGACCTGCGCGGCCTGCGCCCGCGCCAGCGCGCTCGCGCGCGTGCCCAGCCGCAGTGGCCGCGCCCCGCTCAACGGCGGGGGCGCCGGAGCTCGTGGACGTCGGCGAGCTGCCCGGCCCCCTCCAGCTCGTCCGGCTCCTCGAGGCCGAACAGCTCGCGCACCACCTGCATCCGCAGGTGGACGCGGTCGTCGGCGGTCCGCTTCATCCGCACCGTCGGCTCGTGCAGCAGGCGGTTGACGACCGCCTGCGCGAGCGCGGCGATCCGCTCGCGGTCGCGCGGCGAGGCCGACTCCCAGCGGCCCGCGTTCTCGCGCACGACCTGGGCGGCGATCTCCCGACCGCGGGCGCGCAGCGCCGCGACCGTCGGCAGCACCTCGCGCGCGCCGAGCCATTCGGCGAAGCGCTGGATCTCCTCCTCGACGATCCCCTCCGCGTGCTGGGCCTCGATCCGGCGGACGGACCTGTTGCGACGCACGACCGCGTTGAGGTCGTCGATGTCGCAGAGCGTCACGCCGGGCAGCTCGCGCACCTCGGGGGCGACGTCGCGCGGGACGGCGAGGTCGAGCACGAGCAGCGGCCGGCCGTCGCGCCGCGCCATCACGGCCGCGAGCTGCTCGGCGCCGAGGATCGGGTGGGGCGAGGCGGTCGTGCACAGGACGGCGTCCGCCCGCGCGAGCTCGTCGGGGAGCGCGTCGAACCCGGTCGCCGCGCCGCCGAACCGCCGCGCGAGGCCGAGCGCCCGCTCGCGCCGGCGGTTGGCGACGAAGATCGCCCGCGCGCCCTCGCCAGCGAGCGCCCGCGCCGCCAGCTCGCTCGTCTCGCCGGCGCCGATCAGGAGCACGCGCCGGTCGGCCAGCCCGTCGAGCCGCTCGCGCGCGATCGCGGCCGCGACCGACGAGACCGACAGCCGCCGCTCGCCGATCCGCGTCTCGCTGCGGACCCGCTTGCCGGTCGCCAGCGCGGCGCGGAAGAGGTGATTCGTGAGCGGCCCGGTCGTGCCGGCCGCGAGCGCCTGCTCGTAGGCGCGCTTGACCTGGCCCTGGATCTCGGCCTCGCCGACGATCATCGAGTCGAGGCCGCACGTGACGCGGTAGAGGTGGCGCGCGGCGTCGCAGTTGCGCAGCGCGTAGATCGAGCCGGCCAGCTCGGTCGGGCGGATCTCGGCGGCGCGCGCGAGCATCGTCAGCAGCCCGCTCTCGGCCTCGACCGGCTCGCCGGCGACGACGTAGACCTCGGTGCGGTTGCAGGTCGAGATCGCGACCGCCTCGCGCACGCCCGCGACCGCGCGCGCGTCGCGCACGAACGCGGCGACGCGGCCGGGCGTGAGCGCGAGCCGCTCGCGCACCGCGACCGGCGCGGTCTTGTGCGAGACGCCGATCGCGAGGACCTCGCTCACGGCCCGTCCTCGCCCCCGGCGGCGGCCGCCCGGCCCGCCCGCTCGCGCCGCTGCAGCTCGGCGTCGAGGTCGGCGAGCTCGCGCTCGAGCCGCTGCAGCTTCGTCGCCATGATGAGCACGTAGACGAGCAGGGTCGCGAAGAGGACGATGAAGCCGGCCGCGACGAACCGCCCGGCCTTGTCGTAGGGGACGGCGGGGGCGGCGGCGAGGACGGTCGCGAGCAGGGTCATCGGGCGGCTCCGGGGGCGTCGGAGGGGCTGATCGAGGGGGCGGGCGCCGGCGCGTCGGCGCGGCGGCCGACCGCCTCGGGCACGATCGCCGGCGCTGCGCTGCGGCCCAGCGGCGCGACGGCGTCGTCGCCGAGCAGGCGGCGGCGCAGCGCGCGCAGCTGCCAGGTCGCGTGCTTGTGGGCGATCTCGTACTTGACGAGCAGCCAGAACAGCAGCGTCATCGCGGCCAGCGAGACGAGGAAGACGAGCATCATCTCGCCCGGCAGGCCGCCCTCGGCCGTCGCGAACGTGCGCGGGTGGACGAGGCTCGAGGCCATCCGCACGGCGATGAAGTTCAGCGGCACGAAGGCGCCGGCCATGATCGCGAAGACCGAGGCGTAGCGGGCCTGGCGCTCCGGGTCCTCGATCGCGAACCGCAGCGGCTGGTAGGTCGCGTACAGCAGGAAGACGATCAGGAACGAGACGAGCGTCGGCTCGTCCCACACCCACCAGTGGCCCCACGAGGCCTTCGCCCAGATCGCGCCGGTGACGAGCCCGAGGATGTTGAAGATGAGCGCGATGTGGATGACGACGTAGGACCGCACGTCCCAGCGCCGCTCGTCGGTGCGGAGGTGCTTGTAGGCGAGGACGCCCGCCACCACGTACGCCACGAGCGTCACGATCGCGATCGGCACGTGGAGGTAGAACAGCTTCTGGATGAAGCCCTGGTCCGCGTCGTTCGGGGCGTAGAAGACCACGAGCGCCAACGTCACGGTCAGGGCCGCCAGGGTCGCGAGCGTCAACGCGCGCAGCCCCTTCGCATGCATGCGGGTCAGTCCTCCAGGAGGAAGTCGAACACGGCGTAGGCGAGCAGCCCGAAGACAAGATCATAGAGGCCGAGCACGAGCAGCCACCTGGCCGACGGCCAGCTCGCGCCGCCGGTCGCCAGCAGCGGCGCGGCCGCGCGCGCGGCCCCGATCAGCGCCGGCACGAGCAGCGGCAGCGCGACCATCGGGACGATCAGGTCGCGCGCGCGGGTCCGGATCGCGAGCGCCGAGACGACCGCCCCGACGACGGCGAGCCCGACGTCGAGCAGCGCGAGCACGGCGACGAGCCCCGGCAGCGACCGCCAGATCGAGCCCTCCAGCAGCAGCAGCGCGAACGCCGGCACCGCGACGAGCTCGACGAGCACGAGGAAGACGAGCAGCGCCGCCGCCTTCGCGACGAACACGGCCGTGCGGTCGATCGGCGCGAGCAGGACGGCGTCGAAGCCGCCCTCCGCCTGCTCGGCGACGAAGAGCCGGTTGATGCCGAGGATCGCCGCGAGCAGGAGCGTCACGAGCAGCACGCCGGCGGCGAGCGACCCCTCGACCGCGTTCCTGCCGAGCCCGAAGTGGAACAGCACGAACGTCGTGCAGGTGAACAGCACCATCGCCGGCACCGACTCGGGCGCGCGCCGCTCGAGCAGCAGGTCCTTGCGCAGCAGCGCGAGCGCCGGGCGCAGCGCGCCGGCCGGGCGGCCGGGCCCGCGGTCGCGGGCCGCCGCCGCGCCGCCGGCGCCGGCGCGGGCGCCCGCGGTCGGCGGCTGCCCGGGGGTCGCGGCGCCGGTCACGCGTACAGCTCCTCGACCGCCCGCACGTCGATCTCGGCCGCCGGGGCGCGCAGCGCGACGCGGCCGCCGCGCAGCCCGAGCGCGAGGTCGGCCTCGGCCAGCCCGCCGGCCGGGTCGTGGCTCGTGATCACGCGCGTGCGCCCGCTCGCGCGGCCGATCAGCGGCTCGATCAGCGCCGCCGCCGCCGGGTCGAGGTTCGCGCGCGGCTCGTCGAGCAGCAGCAGCGGCGGGTCGTGGAGGACGGCGCGGCAGACGGCGACGCGCTGCAGCAGCCCGCGCGAGAGCGTCCGCACCGGGTCGTCGGCGCGGCCGCGCAGCTCGACGCGGTCGAGCAGCTCCTCGACGCGCCGCTCCGGCACGCCGTGCAGGCGGGCGTGGAAGCGGAGGTTCTCGCGCGCCGACAGGTCGCGGTACAGGAGCGCGTCGTGGGCGAGCAGGCCGACGCGGCCGCGCACCGCCCACTGGCGCGCCGGCAGCGGCTCGCCGAGCACGACCGTCGCGCCGCCGTGCGGGCGCAGCAGCGTCGCGAGCACGCGCAGCAGCGTCGACTTGCCGGCGCCGTTGGGGCCGAAGACGACGAGCGTCGCGCCGGCCGGCACCGTCACCGAGACGTCGGCGAGCGCGAGCCGCTCCCCGTAGCGGCGGCTGACGCCGCGCAGCTCAATGGCAGGCGGCGCGTCCACCCTCGCGGCGCAGCTGCCTGACGACGTGGGGCAGCGTCGGGGCGAGCACGTCGAACAGCTGGGCGACCGCCCTCGGGCTGCCGGGCAGGTTGACGATCAGCGTCCGCCCCGCGATCCCGGCGATGCCGCGCGACAGCATCCCCAGCGGGGTGTGCTGCAGCGAGGCGGCCCGCAGCGCCTCGGCGATCCCCGGCGCCTCCCGCTCGATCACGTCGCGCGTCGCCTCGGGGGTGTGGTCGTCGGGCGTCAAGCCGGTGCCGCCGGTCGTGAAGACGAGCGGGATCCGCTGGCCGACGTAGCCGCGCAGCAGCGCCGCGATCGCGCCGCGGTCGTCGGTGACGCGGTCGCGCGCGACGACCTCGCAGCCGGCGGCGGCGGCGCGCCGCGCCAGCTCGGCGCCGGACAGGTCCTCGCCCTCGCCGCGCGCGAGCGTCGTCGAGACCGTCAGCACCGCCGCCTGCACGTCAGCCGTCCCGCCTCCAGGTGCCCGACCGCCCGCCGGACTTCTCCAGCAGGACGATCTCGCCGATCTCGACGCCCTTCTCGAGCCCCTTGACCATGTCGTAGACGGTCAGCGCGGCGACCGAGACGGCCGTCATCGCCTCCATCTCGACGCCGGTCTGGGCGCTCGTGCGCGCCTCGGCCGTGATCGTCACGCGACCGGCCGGCGCGTCGACGTCGATCGCGACGTCGACGTAGGCGAGCGCGAGCCCGTGGCAGAGCGGGATCAGCTCCGAGGTCCGCTTCGCGGCCTGGATGCCGGCGATCCGCGCGGTGCCGATCACGTCGCCCTTCGGCGCGTCGCCGTCGCGCACGGCCGCGGCCGTCTCCGGCCGCATCCGCACGACCCCGCGGGCGAGGGCGCGGCGGGCGGTGACGGCCTTGCCGCCGACGTCGACCATCCGCGCGCGGCCCTCGGCGTCGATGTGGGTCAGCTCGCCCATGCGGGCTGAAGTCTCGCAGCTTCGGCGCCGGCAGCGGCGGCGGCTAGGCGGGGGCGTGGCTGCGCTGCGCGGCGGCGATCAGCGCGAGCACCTCGTCCTCGCGGCCCTCGCGCACGAGCGCGACCGGGTCGGGGTCGCCGTTGACGATCGACTCGAAGAACGCCTTGCGGTCCTGGTAGGTCGGCAGCGTCGCCTTCGCCCACCCGCGCACCTCGTTGAGCAGCACCGCGAGGCGGGCGTACTCCTCGCCGAACAGCTGGGCGACCTCCCGCTTCATCCGCTTCGCGAGCGCCGGCGAGGCGCCCGCGGTCGAGATCGCGATCGCGATCGGGCCGGTGCGCAGGATCGCCGGCAGGATGAAGTTGCACAGCGGCGGCACGTCGACGACGTTGACGAGCATCGCGCGCGCCTCGGCGTCGTGGTAGACGGCGATGTTGACCTCGGCGTCGTCGGTCGCGGCGATCACGAGGAAGGCGCCGTCGAGGTCGGCCGGCTCGTAGCGGCGCGGGATCCACGCGATCGACCCCTCCGCCGCCAGCTGCGCGAGCTGCGGCTGCAGCTCCGGCGCGACGACGGTCACGTCGCCGTCGCAGGCGAGCAGCCCCTCGACCTTCTCCAGCCCGACGTCGCCGCCGCCGACGACGAGGCAGCGGCGGCCCCTCAGCTTCAGGCACGCCATGTAGAACGGCGTGTCGAGCATGTCGCGCACGCACGTCTGGTCGCACACGCCCTTGCGGTGCTGGCAGACGCACGGCTTGCCGCGGTAGGCCTGGGCCGGCATGGCCCCAGGGTAGCCGGCGCGTCAGGGCGCGAACCGGCGCCGGCGGCCGGGCCGCCTACCCTGGCCCCATGGCCGGCCCGGGGACGTTCGACGACGACGCGATGATCCGGCGCGTCCACCGCGAGCAGGCGGTCGCGCTCGCGGGCCCGCGGGCGCTGCTGATGCAGGCCGCCCACCCGGTCGCGTTCGCCGGCTTCTTCGCCCACAGCGGCGCGCTCGACGCGCCGTACGAGCGGCTCCACCGCACGGCCGAGGCGGTCGACCTCGTCGTCTTCGGGCCGCGCGCGGCCGCCGCGCGGGTCACGCGCCGCGTGCGGGCCGCCCACCGCCGCGTGCGCGGGACGCTCGCCGCGCCCGCCGGCCGCTTCCCGGCCGGCACGCCGTACGCCGCCGACGACCCGCAGCTGCTGCTGTGGATCCTCGCGACGCTCGTCGACTCCGGCCTCGTCGTCTACGAGCGGTGCGTGCGCGGCCTCACGCGCGACGAGCGCGACGCCTACTGGCGCGACTTCCGCGTCTTCGGGCGGATGTTCGGCCTGCGCGAGCGCGACATGCCGCCGACGATCGAGGGCTTCGACGCGTACATGCGGCGGATGCTCGCCTCCGGCGACCTGCACGTGACGCCGCAGGCGCGCGAGCTCGCGGTCCGGATCGTCATGCGCCCGCCGGTGCCGCTGCACCTGCGCCCGCTGCTGGAGCTGGCGAACTTCGCCACCGTCGGCCTGCTCCCGCGCGAGATCCGCCGTGCGTATGGCTTCTCCTGGGACCCGGCGCGCGCCGTCGCGCTGCGCGGCGGCGCCGAGTACGCCAAGCGCGTCCTCGTCCCGCTGCTGCCCGCCCGCCTGCGCTACGTCCAGCGCGCGGGCGCCGGCGCGGCCTGACGTCGACGGCGGTCGCGGACTCGCCGCCGGCGGGCGGCCGACGCCGCCGCCGCTCCAGCGGCGATACTGGACGGCCCGTGAACGACGTGCTCGCCCGCCGCTTCGACCTGGTCGCGCGCCGCACGACGCCCCGGATCGAGGCGCTCGGCGGCGTCACGACGTTCCTGACGATGAGCTACATCCTCTTCGTCAACCCGGCGATCCTGTCGGCGGCCGGGATGCCGTTCGCGGCCGTCGCGGTCGCGACGGCGCTGTCGGCGGCGGTCGCGACGGCGGCGATGGCGCTGGCGACGAACCTGCCGCTCGCGCTCGCGCCCGGCCTCGGCATCAACGCGATCGTCGCCTTCGACCTGATCCTCGGCCGCGGCTTGGCGTGGCCGGTCGCGATGGCCGTCGTCGTGATCGAGGGCCTGCTCGCGCTCGCGCTCGTGCTGCTCGGCCTGCGCCAGGCGATCATGCACGCGATCCCGCTCTCGCTCAAGCTCGCGATCGGCGTCGGCATCGGCCTCTTCATCGCGTTCGTCGGCCTGCGCGAGGGCGGCATCGTCGTCAACGACCCGGCGACCGGCGTCGCGCTCGGCGACCTCACGCGCGGCCCGGCGCTCGTCGCGCTCGCCGGGATCGCCGTCGCGATCGTCCTCGCGGCGCGCGGCGTGCGCGGCGCGATCGTGATCGCGATGCTCGTCGCGACGCTGCTCGGCGTCGCCTTCGGCGTGCTCGAGGGGCCGGACGCGATCGCGCGCTGGCCGCGCGCCGGCGACTTCGCGACGATCGGCGACGCGCTCGCGCCGGACGCGCTCGCCGACGCGCTCGCGCTCGCGCTGATCCCGGTCATCTTCGCCCTCTTCATGACCGACTTCTTCGACACGATCGGGACCGCGGTCGCGGTCGGGCGCGCCGGCGGGCTGACCGACGAGCGCGGCCAGCTGCCCCGGACGGGCCGCCTGCTCGCCGTCGACTCGGCCGCCGCGGCCGCCGGCGGCGCGATGGGCGCCTCGAGCGTGACGACGTACGTCGAGAGCGGCGCCGGCGTCGCCGAGGGCGCGCGCACCGGGCTGTCGACGCTCGTCACCGCCGCCCTGTTCGCGCTCGCGATCTTCTTCGTGCCGCTGATCGGGCTCGTCGGCCAGGGCGTCGCGCTCACGAGGGACGTCACCGTCCACCCGGCGATCGCGCCCGCGCTCGTGATGGTCGGGGCGCTCATGATCCGGCTCGTCGCCGAGATCGACTGGAGGACGCCCGAGTCGGCGCTGCCGGCCTTCCTCACGATCGCCGGCATCCCGCTGACGTTCTCGATCGCGGCCGGGATCGGGCTCGGCGTGCTCGGCTACGTCGTGACGATGGCGGCCCGCGGGCGGGCGCGCGAGATCCACCCGCTCATGTGGCTCGTCGCGCTCCTGTTCGCGCTCTTCTTCACCGCCGACTGGCTCGAGGCCCACGTCTTCTAGGCCGACGGCCGGCCGGCGGCCCGGCCGCGGTCATGGCTCGCGGCCGCGCGCCCTGCGGATCCGCGCGAGCCGCTCGCCGAGCGCCCGCTCGGTCGCGGTCGGCACGTAGAAGCGCTGGCCGACGACCGGCGCCGGCAGCAGCTCCTGCGGCGAGACGTGGCCGGGCCGGTCGTGCGGATAGTCGTAGCCCCTCCCGCGCCCGCCGGAGCGCAGCTGGACCGGCGGCGGCGCCGCGCCGTGGTCGCGCACCCACCTGCGCGCCGCCGCGATCGCCCGGTAGGCGGCGTTCGACTTCGGCGCCAGCGACAGGTAGATCGCCGCCTGCGCGAGCGCGTGCATCCCCTCCGGCAGCCCGACGAGCTCGACCGCGTGCGCGGCCGCGACCGCGACCTGGAGCGCCTGCGGGTCGGCGTTGCCGATGTCCTCGCTGGCGAGGATCACCATCCGCCGCGCGATGAAGCGGGGGTCCTCGCCGCCCTCGAGCATGACCGCGAGGTAGTAGAGCGACGCGTCCGGGTCCGAGCCGCGCGTCGCCTTGATCCAGGCCGAGATCGTGTCGTAGTGGGCGTCGGCGTCACGGTCGTAGTGGAGGATCCGCCGCTGCAGCGCGTCCTCGGCGTGGGCGAGCGTCACGCGGCCGTCGGGCGCGGTCGCGCACGCGAGCTCGAGCGCGCTCAGCGCCGTGCGCGCGTCGCCGGCCGAGCGGGTCGTCAGCAGCTCGAGCGCCGCCTCCTCGACCTCGACGGCGCCGCACTCGCCCCGCTCGAGCGCCCGCTCCAGCAGCGTGCGCACGTGCGCGTCGCCGAGCTCCCTCAGCTCGTACAGGCGGGTGCGGGACAGCAGCGCGCCGTTGACCTCGTACGACGGGTTCTCGGTCGTGGCGCCGATGAGGATCACCGTCCCGTCCTCGACCGCCGGCAGCAGCGCGTCCTGCTGGGCCTTGTTGAAGCGGTGGATCTCGTCGAGGAAGAAGATCGTCCGCCGGCCGCTGCGCCGCCGCTGGGCGGCCCGCTCGAGCACCTGGCGGACCTCCGGCCTGCCCGCCTGCACCGCGCTCAGCTCCTCGAGGACGGCGTCGGCGGCGGCCGCGACGATCCGCGCCAGCGTCGTCTTGCCGGCGCCGGGCGGGCCGTAGAGGATCATCGAGTGCGGCCTGCCCTGCTCGATCGCGGTCCGCAGCGGCGCGCCGGGGTGGAGCAGGTGCTCCTGGCCGACGTACTCGTCGAGCGTGCGCGGGCGCATCCGCGCCGCCAGCGGCGCGCCGGGGCCCGGGGCGGCCCCGTCGTCGGGCTCGGGCGGCTCGAACAGCGAGCTCATGGGCCCAGTCTGGCGGATGGCGCGGCCACGCGAGGCCGCGGCGCGGCTAGGCTGCCCACGATGACCGCCCCATCCGACCTCCAGCGCGAGACGACCGAGCTGCTCCAGCGGCTCATCCGCTTCAGGACCGTCAACCCGCCGGGCGGCGAGCGCGCCTGCCAGGAGCTCCTCGCCGACGTGCTGCGATCGGCCGGCTTCGCGGTCGAGCTGCTCGGCGCCGAGCCGGAGCGGCCGAACCTGGTCGCCCGCCTGCGCGGGCAGCGGCCGGGGCCGACGCTCGGCTACCTCGGCCACGTCGACACCGTCCTCGCCCACCCCGACGAGTGGACGCGCGACCCCTGGTCGGGCGACGTCGCCGACGGCTTCGTCTGGGGGCGCGGCGCGCTCGACATGAAGGGCCAGGTGGCGGCCGAGGTCGCCGCCGCCGTCTCGCTCGCGCGCGGCGGCTGGCGGCCGGCGAGAGGCGAGCTGCTCATCCTCGTCGTCGTCGACGAGGAGACGGGCGGCAGGCTCGGCGCCGCCTGGCTGACGCGCGAGCACCCCGAGAAGGTGCGCGTCGACTACCTCCTCAACGAGGGCGGCGGCGAGGTGTTCGAGTACCGCGGCCGCCGCCGCTACGGCGTCTGCACCGCCGAGAAGGGGGTCTTCCGCTTCACGATCACCGCCGAGGGGGTCGCCGGCCACGCCTCCCAGCCCAAGCTCGGCGACAACGCGCTGCTCAAGCTCGCGCCGGTGCTCGAGGCGCTCGCGACCCGCCAGCCGTCGTACGTCATGACCGAGGCGCCGGCCGCGTTCCTGCGCGGGCTCGGCGAGGACCCGTCCGACCCGGCCGCGGCGGTGCGGCGGATGGCCGAGGCCGACCCGCGGCTCGTGCCGCTGTTCGAGCCGATGTTCGGCGTCACGCTCGCGCCGACGCAGGCCGCCGCGTCGGAGAAGGTCAACGTGATCCCGAGCCGCGCCCAGCTGAAGGTCGACTGCCGCGTGCCGCCCGGGCTCGGCGTCGAGGCGGTGCGCAGGGCGATCGCGGAGGTGCTCGGCCCCGCCGACGGGCTGCGGATCGACTTCGACGAGCAGGTCGAGGGCAACGGCTCGCCGCTCGGCTCGCCGCTGCGCGACGCGATCAACGCCTGGATCGCCTCCCAGGACCCGCTCGCCGCGACGGTGCCGGTGGTGCTGCCGGGCTTCACCGACTCGCGCCACTTCCGCGCCGCGTTCCCCGACTGCGTCGCCTACGGCTTCTTCCCGCAGATGCACCAGAGCCGCCTCGAGACGGCGCCCCTCGTCCACGGCGCCGACGAGCGGATCGACGTGCGCGACCTCGGCTTCGCCGCCACCTTCTACCGCGACCTGGCGCGGTCGCTGCTCGGTTAGCGCGGCCGCCCGGCGGCAATGACACCGGGCGATGGCGCGACCGCGCACCCGCCTGGACCCCGCGATCTTCCGGCTGCCGATCGAGCGGATCCGCGACGGCTGGTACTCGGACGCGTACTTCGTCTCGACGAAGCGGCTGCTCGAGCACGACGGCCACCACCCGCACGTGCTCGTGCAGGTGTTCCAGAAGCGCCACTCGCTCTGCGGCGGGATCGACGAGGCGATCGCGATCCTCAAGCTCGGCGCCGGCCGCCGCCGCGCGGACGGCAGCTGGGAGCCGGGGTGGGACCGGCTCGAGGTGCGGGCGCTCCACGAGGGGGACCCGATCGCGCCGCTGGAGCCGGTGCTGACGATCGCCGGCGACTACGCGCTCTTCGCCCACCTGGAGACCGTCTACCTCGGCGTGCTCGCGCGCCGCTCGCTCATCATGCGCAACGTCAGGGAGGTCGTCGACGCGGCCGGCGGCAAGCAGATCTTCTACTTCCCGGCCCGCCACGACCACTGGCTCGTGCAGACCGGCGACGGCTGGGCCGCCCACATCGCCGGCGCGATCGGCGTCTCGACCGAGGCGCAGGCGTCATGGTGGGGCGGGCGCGGGATGGGGACCGTCCCGCACGGGCTGATCGGCGCCTACGGCGGCGACACGGTGCGGGCGGCGCGCGCCTTCGCCGCCCGCTACGCCGGCGAGCTGAACGTGACCGTGCTCGTCGACTGGGACAACGACTCGGTCGCGACCGCGCTCGCCGTCGCCGACGCGCTCGGCGACGACCTCTGGGGCGTGCGGCTCGACACGAGCGAGACGATGGTCGACCGCGCGCTGTGGGGCGAGCTCGGCGGCTTCCACCCGACCGGCGTCAACCCGCGGCTGGTCGAGAAGGTCCGCGCCGCGCTCGACGCAGCCGGCCACGAGCGGGTGCGGATCGTCGCCTCCGGCGGCTTCGACGCCGAGAGGATCCGCCGCTTCGAGGCCGCCGGCGTGCCGGTCGACGCCTACGGCGTCGGCTCGTCGCTGATCCGCGGCAGCAACGACTACACCGCCGACGTCGTGATGGTCGACGGGCGGCCGTGCGCGAAGGCCGGCCGCCGCTACCGCCCGAGCGACCGGCTCGAGCGCGTGACCTGAGCGGGCGATCGGGCGGCGCCCCGGCCGGCCGCGCCCGCGCCCGCCGGCCGGGCGGCGCGACCCGCCCGCCCGCGCCGCGGCGGGTCGCTATCCTCCCCGCGGCATGCTCGGCCGCATCGACCACATCGGCGTCGCCGTCGACGATCTCGACGCCGCGCTGGCGCTCTACGAGGGCGTGCTGAGGATGCCCGTCGTCCACCGCGAGACGGTCGCCGAGCAGGGGGTCGAGGCGGTCCTGCTCGACGTCGGCGAGAGCCATGTGGAGCTGCTGTCCCCGCTCGGGCCCGACACGCCCGTCGGCAGGTTCCTCGCCAGGAAGGGCCCGGGCTTGCACCACGTCGCCTACCAGGTCGGCGACATCGCGGGTGCGCTCGCCGCGCTGCGGGCGGCGGGGCTGCGCCTCATCGACGAGACGCCGCGCGTCGGCATCCGCGGCTCGCGCGTCGCGTTCGTGCATCCCGCCGCGACCGGGGGCGTGCTCACCGAGATCGTCCAACCAGCGGAGGGACACTGATGGCGGACCAGCTCAGGCGGATCAGCATCGGCTTCCACGGCCAGGCGGTGCCGGCCCGCGTCACGCAGGAGGGGATCGACGCGCTGCGGGCCGCGCTCGCGTCCGGCCAGGGCGGCTGGCACGAGCTCGAGAGCGAGGACGGCCTGATCGTGCTCGACCTCGAGAAGGTCATCTTCGTGCGGCTCGAGGACCACGAGTCGCGCGTCGGCTTCGGCCTCTGAGTCGTCCCTTGCCGCTGCTGTCGCTCCTGCGGTCGCTCGACCTCGCCGGCCTGCGCTTCGGCCGCACGTTCGCCGGCACGGCGCGGGCCCAGCGCCTCGTCGCCGGCTACTCGCAGCTGGGCCAGTACGCCGGCTGCTGGCTGGCGCTCGGCGCCGCCGGCGTCGCGCTCGACCGGCCCCGCCGCGCCCGCTGGGCGCGCGCGCTGGCGACCGTCGCCGGCGCCTACGTCGCCAACCAGGCGATCAAGTTCACCGTCCGCCGGCCGCGCCCGCGCGTCGACGGGCTGCCGCAGCTGACCGCCCCGCCGACGCAGCTGAGCTTCCCGAGCGCCCACGCGACCTCGTCGTTCGCGGCCGCGCAGGCGTACGCCGGGCTGGTGCCGGCGCGGCCGCTGCGCGCCGCCGCGTGGGCGATGGCCGGCTCGCGCGTCGCGCTCGGCGTCCACTGGCCGTCGGACATCGTCGTCGGCGCGCTGCTCGGCACCGCGGTCGGCAAGCTCGGCGGCGTCGGCGGCCGACGAGGGGCGGCGGCGTGAAGGTCGGCATCGTCGGCCTGCCGAACGCGGGCAAGTCGTCGCTCTTCAACGCGCTCACGCGCGCCGGCGCCGAGGCGGCGAACTACCCCTTCACGACGATCGAGCCGAACGTCGCCGTCGTCCCGGTCGAGGACGAGCGGCTGACCGCGCTGGCGGAGGTGATCGGCGCCTCCGAGGTCGTGCCGGACACGATCGACTTCCACGACATCGCCGGGCTCGTGAGGGGCGCCCACGCCGGCGAGGGGCTCGGCAACCAGTTCCTCGCCAACATCCGCGAGACCGACGCGATCGTCCACGTCGTGCGCGCCCACCACGACGACAACGTCGTCCACCCGGAGGGCCGGGTCGACCCGCTCGCCGACATCGAGACGATCGAGACCGAGCTCATCTACGCCGACCTCGAGCAGGCCGAGCGCCGCCACGGGCGCGTCGTGCGCGCCGCGCGCGGGGGCGACAGGGCGGCGATCGCCGAGGAGGCGTGGCTGAGGGAGCTGATCGCGGCGCTGCAGGCGGGCAGGCCGGCGCGCTCGGTGCCGCCGCCGGAGGAGGCGCCGAACGCGCTGCGCGACCTGCAGCCGCTGACGGCCAAGCCGGTCCTGTTCGTCGCCAACGTCGACGAGGGCGCCGACGAGGTGCCGCCCGCGGTCGCCGAGCACGCCGCCGCGCTCGGCGCGAAGGCGGTCGCGATCTCGTCGCGGATCGAGTCCGAGCTGGCCGAGCTGGACGACGAGGAGGCGGCGGCGATGCGCGCCGAGCTGGGGATCGGCGGCGACCGCCACCGCACGCCGCTGCAGCGGGTCGTGCGCGGCGCCTTCGAGCTGCTGGACCTGATCACGTTCTTCACCGTCGGCGCCGGCAAGCCGGCCCAGTCGTGGCACCTCAGGCGGGGGCTGACCGCCTGGCACGCGGCCGGCGAGATCCACTCCGACATCCAGCGCGGCTTCGTGCGCGCGGAGGTGATCGACTGGAGGTCGCTCGTCGACGCCGGCGGCTGGGCCGGCGCCCGCGAGGCCGGCCTGCTGCGCCTCGAGGGCCGCGACTACGTGATGCAGGACGGCGACGTCATCACCGTCAGGTTCACGCCGTAGTCAGAGCCTGGCCGGGTCGCCGCCGGCGGCCCGCAGCCGCTGCGCGAGCCTGCGCATGCCGAGCGCCTCGGCGGCGTCGGCGCCGGCCGCGAGGTCGGTGACGCGGTCGGCGGGGCGGGCGACGGCGACGCGCTGGAGCGTCGCGATCTCGCGGAAGGCCCGCAGCTGCTCGGCATGGTCGCGCAGCGCGGCGGCGACGCGCGGGCGCAGGCCGCCGCCGTCGTCCTGCGCGGCGGCGATCGCGCCCTCGAGCGAGCCGTGGCGGGCGAGCAGCTCCGCGGCCGTCTTGGCGCCGATCCCGGGCGCGCCCGGCAGCCCGTCGGAGGGGTCGCCGCGCAGCGCGATGAAGTCGGGCACGAGCGCGGGGGCGACGCCGTAGCGGGCGCGCACCGCCGCCGGCGTCACCGCCTCGACGCCCCTGACGCCGGTCCTCAGGTAGAGGACGGTGACGGCCTCAGCGGCGCATTGGAACATGTCGCGGTCGCCGGTCATCAGCAGCGCCGTGCCGCCGGCCTCGACCTCGGCGGCCGCGAACGAGTGGAGCAGGTCGTCGGCCTCCAGCTCGTCGCTGCCGGCGACGGTCCAGCCGAGCGCCTCGAACAGCTGCGCCGCGCGGGCGAACTGGGCCGCGAGGCCGTCGGGCACGGGCGGGCGGTCGGCGTGGTAGCCGGCGAACCGCGCGACCCGGTAGCGGGCCGCCTCGGCGCCGTCGCAGATCACGAC
>ERZ777003.2895-NODE-2895-length-18203-cov-11.317335_pt1 | contig 18203 bp, 15 predicted proteins | sample MGYA00374956_ERZ777003 | MGnify/ENA primary metagenome ERZ777003 (study PRJEB29302, sample SAMN06268252) | bioreactor metagenome | isolation source: Joint BioEnergy Institute, California, USA | place: USA:Joint BioEnergy Institute, California, USA | collected... | reverse complement strand
GCGCGATCGGTTCGGCAGGCAATAGCCTGCCCTACGTCGCTGCTGCCTGCCGCCTGCTGCCTGCTGCCCGCTTATCTCAGGATCTTCGGCACCAACGGAAGCTGATCGAGATACAGCTCATCCGCCAGGCCGCGCCGGGGGATCAGCACGCCGGCATGCCGCACCGTCGCAGCCCGCCGCGGGGCGACGATATCCAGGCATCGCACCACCTGGCAGACCAGCACGCCGCCGCGCGCATCGCGGGCTGGCAGATCCAGCATGGCGGACGGCGGGATCACGACGCCCAGGCTCAGCGGCTCGAATCCCTCGCGCCGCAGCTCGCGCACGACGACCGGATCCGCCCGCAGGTTCTGCACCTTCATCCGCACGCCGTCAATCCGGATGGCCAGATCGTGCATGGTTACAGCCGGCGTCGGAAGCTGCGGCGCCGGCGCGCCCGGCGGCGGTGGGCCGGGCAATGCCGGCAGTGTCTCGCCTTGCTCCACATCCGGCAGCGTGATTTCGACCGGATCGTCGGCATGGTGCTCGACATTGAACACCGCCACGAACTGGGCCGTGTAATCCACCAGGTAGCCGGTGAAGCTGCGCAGCACGTTGTTGGGATTGATCGGATCCTGCACGTCCAGGATCACCGGCTGGCCGATGTACTGCTCCAGCAGCGGCTCGTACGCATTGCCAAACTTGCCGACCAGCACCTGGCCGAGCTGCGTGACGTGGCTGGCCTGTGTGCTGAGCACGGTGGAGGGATGCGCCCGCTGGAGCTGTCCCACAGCCACCCCGATCGCCTGGCCGAAGGCGTCGCGCAGCGTGTTGACAAGGTTGCGGATCCACCGCCACATCCGCTTGAGCGGTCCGGGGTTGAAGCTCTTGCGGATCTGTTTCTGACGCTTGGCCTGCTGGACAGGATCCAGCTCGTCATGGAAGCGAACGATGCTGAGCACCTGCTGCTCGACTTCCGGCTGATAGAGCATGTAGCTGGTTTTGCGCCGCCCGCGCGTGTCGGTGTAGGCGTGATCGAACAGGATTTCCAAGCCGTTGCTGAAGACCTTCAGCGTGCCCCAGATGGTCTGGCCGCGTCCCCGCTCGAGCGTGACGTGATATCGGTGAAACAGCTTCAGGCACTTGTCGCGCGACCACTTGGTGACCAGCGTCGTGACGATGGCCGTCAGGAAGATGAACAGCAGCGTCAGGTAGAAGATGGTCGTGGCACTTGGCCCGCCCGGCGGCGGCGCCTGGGCTATCACGTGGATCATGGCCATGTTGTAGAAGGCTGGGGATTTGGCGTCCAGCTTTCCGAGGCGGCCTCACGCGGAGAGACGACGAGGCGAAAGGGATTCCTGTTTCCGTGGCACGGGCGCCAAGCCGGGCTGTATCCGCCGGCCGCCTATGCCCCAACCCAAGCAAGCCAAACCGCTTCGCCTCCCCGTCCCTTCGCGCGAGAGCGCCCTCCCGGCTCCGCGTGCGATGTCCCACTGGATGCCCGCCGGAATTCCCCGTAAATTGGACCACCTATGTCCACGCTCAGCTACCGCACAGCCGGCGAATCGCACGGGAAGGCCCTGATCACGCTGATCGAGGGCCTGCCTGCGGGTGTGCCGATCGACCAGGCCTTCATTGACGGCGAACTGCGCCGCCGCCAGGGGGGATACGGCCGCGGCGGCCGCCAGAAGATCGAAACCGACCATGCCGAGTTCCTCACCGGCGTGCGGATGGGCAAGACCATCGGCTCGCCGGTGACGATGCTCATCCCCAACAAGGACTTCCGCCTGGACGATCCGACCAAAACCCCGCCGCTGCACCGCCCGCGTCCGGGGCATGCGGATCTGGCCGGCTCGGTCAAATGGCTGACCACGGATTGCCGCGAGACGCTCGAGCGGGCCAGCGCCCGCGAGACGGCTGCCCGCGTCGCGGCGGGGGCGCTGGCGCGATGCTTCCTGCGCGAGTTTGGCATTGAGGTTTTCGGATTCGTGCGGCAGGTCGGTGAAGCCCGCGGCCAGTTCGAGGTGACCGAGGACAACTGGCGCGAGCTGCGCGACCGTCGCGACGCCTCCGAGGTCTACTGCCCCGATCCCCAAGCCGACGCGGCTATGCGGGCCTTCATCAACGACCAGAAGATGGCCAAGGACACAGCCGGCGGCATCGTCGAGACGCATGTGTTCGGCTGTCCGATCGGCTTGGGGTCGTGCATGACCTGGGATGGCCGGCTGGATTCTCGCATCGCAGCCGCGGTGATGGGGATCCAGGCGTTCAAGGGCGTGGAGATCGGCTTGGGCTTCGAAGCCGCGCGTCGCCCCGGCTCGAAGGTGCATGACGAGATCTTCTATGACGCATCGAAGCGCGACACGCCGTCGCTGGGCTTCGTACGCGGCAGCAACAATGCCGGCGGCCTCGAAGGCGGCATGACCAACGGCCAGCCGGTGGTCGTCCGCGGCGCCATGAAGCCGATCAGCACGCTCGGCAAGCCGCTGCGCAGCGTCGACCTCAACAGCAAACAGCCCTCCGAAGCCGGCTGGGAACGCAGCGACATCAGCGCCATCTCAGCCGCCGGCGTCGTAATGGAAAACGTGATCGCCTTCGAGATCGCCCGGGCATTCCTCGAGAAGTTCGGCGGCGATTCGCTGGCCGAAATCCGGGCCAATTACGAGAACTTCCTCGCCACAGCCCGCCAACTGCCGCTGCAGTGACGCATGGTGATTGATGTGAGAAGCCAATAGCCGGTTCGCCAAAACGAACCCTACGACCTGTCTTTGGCTCTTTTGTGCTTTGGAACTTCCTTGGAGCTTGGTGGTTGGAGCTTGGAACTTCCTGCCCCCTGCCTGCTGCCCACTCACCATCTCAGGGTCCGCTTCAACGCACCATGCCGCTAGTCCACGCGTTGATCCACCCACTGACACAACACATGGAACAGGAGCTGATGCACCTCCTGAATCCGCGCCGTGGATGGGTGGGGGACCAGCAGCTCGATATCGGCTAACCCGCGCGCTTTGCCGCCGTCTTTGCCGAGGAACGTGACGGTGACGAGCTTCTGCTGATTCGCCGCTTCCAGCGCCCGCAGGATCGACGGGCTGTTGCCGCTGGTCGAGAAGGCGATGAACACATCCCCTTCATTGCCCAGGGCTTCGACCTGCCGCGAGAAGACCTGCTCATAGCCGAAATCATTGCCGCAGCAGGTCAGCGCCGTCGGATCCATCAGCGCCACAGCCGCCAGCGCGCGGCGGTTCTTGTGAAATCGCACCGTCAGCTCCTCAGCCAGATGCATCGCATCCGCCGCCGATCCGCCGTTGCCCGCCAGCAGCACCTTCCCGCGCCCCTCCCAGCACCGCATCATGGCTTGCCCCAGCCGCTCCAGTTGCGGCGCCAGCTCGCGCACCGCCGGCAACAGGGCCACCAGCTCATCCACAGATCCGTTCAACAGGTCTCGCATGGTTACGATTCTAGTCGATTCCAGTTCCAACGCAGAGGGCGCAGAGGATTTCGCGGAGAACGCAGAACACGGATGGGCGTGATCAAATCCGCGCGTGGAGCGGGTGTCCCGTCTGCCATCATTTCGGCAGGCTATTTGTGGCATGGGCTACCAGCCCATGGAGCCATCAAAGGCGAAGAAACCACGGGCTCGTATCCCGTGCCACGGAGGGTTCCATTTCTCCCTGTGTCCTCCGCAACTTCAGCGTTGAACCAGGCAGCCCGGGTACGGCAGGCTATTGCCTGCCAGAACCGACCGCGAGATGGCAACAGCAATCCAACCCGCCGCGGCACGCAATAGCGTGCCCTACGTTGCGCGCTCTGCACCCACCTCCGCGCCCTCTGCGTTGGATCCTTCACCCGACGAACCCCACCTCCCCCGCATCGCCACGCGTTTGAACAGGTAGAACAGAATCGGATAGATCAGCAGTTCCAGCAGAAAGCTGCTGGCCAGGCCGCCGACCATCGGAGCCGCCAGGCGGCGCATCGTGTCGGCGCCGGCGCCCGTGGCGAACAGCAGCGGCACCAGGCCGAAGAACGTCGTCGCCACCGTCATCGTCTTGGGGCGAATCCGCTGAACCGCGCCGTCATGCACCGCCCACCACAGATCATCCGGGCTGCGCATGCGGCCTTCGCGCTGGAAACGCTCGAAGCTGTTGTCCAGATACAGCAGCATGATCAGCCCCGTCTCAGCATCCAGCCCCAACAGCGCGATCAGGCCGATGTACACCGCCCACGAGTAGTTGAAATCCATCAGGTAGATCAGCCATATCGCGCCGATCAGGCTGAACGGCACCGCCAGCAGCACGATCCCCACGCGCAGCCACGACCGCGTCGCCAGATACAGCAGCATCACGATCGCCACGCCCGCCAGACTGCCGGAGACCAGCAGATCCTGCCGCGATCGCTCCATGTACTCATATTGCCCCGACCAGACGATGCTGTAGCCGGCGGGCAGCTCGACATGATCGCCGACAACCTCCTTTGCCCGCCGCACATACGTGCCGACGTCGATGCCCGCGATGTCGACAAACACCCACGTCGTCCGCCGGGCGTTCTCGCTCTTGATCATCGGCGGGCCCTGCGTGATGCGCAGCTCCGCGAGCTGTCCCAGCGGAATGTGCGCGCCCGACGGCGTCGGCACGAGCACCTGCCGCAGCGCCGCGACGTTGTCGCGCAGCTCATGCGGATAGCGGATGTTCACCGGATACCGCTGCAGGCCCTCGACCGTCTCGGTCACGTTCATCCCGCCCAGCGCCGTCTCGATCACGTCCTGCACATCCGCGACGCGCAAGCCGTATCGCGCGATCTCGTTGCGGTTGATGTCGATGTCGAGATAACTGCCGCCGACGGTCTTCTCGGCAAAGGCGCTGGTCGTATGACCGGCTGTGCGCGGATCAGTCTGCAGGGCCTGGGAGATCTCATTGGCCAGGCGCGCCAGCACGCTCAGGTCATCGCCCATCACCTTCACGCCCACGGGCGTGCGGATGCCGGTCGAGAGCATGTCGATGCGCGTGCGGATCGGCTGGGTCCAGGAGTTGGTCAGGCCCGGGATGCGAACGGCGTCGTTCAGCCCCGGCACGACGATCGGCTCGCCGCCGGCGGGGTTGGGCAGGTGATAGCCGTAGACCAGCTCATCGACCGTGATCGGCCGGCGATCCGGCCAGATCTTGCGCGGCAGCCAGGCCGCCCACGCCGGCCAGCCGTCGTAGAAGCGCTCGATCGGCACCTGCCGCCAGGCTGACGGGTCGCGCTTCAGCATGATCGTCGTCTCGAGCATGCTCAAGGGCGCCGGATCCGTCGCCGTCTCGGCTCGGCCGATCTTGCCGAAGACGCTCTGCACCTCGGGAAACTGCTTGATGAGCCGATCGGTCTGCTGCAGCAGCTCCGTCGCCTTGGCGATGCTGATGCCCGGATCGGTCGTGGGCATGTACAGCAGATCGCCTTCCTCCAGCGGCGGCATGAACTCCTGGCCGATGCGCGTCGCCGGCCAGATTGTCGCAACTCCAAGCAGCAAGACGCCGATCAGAAGCCCCCACTTGTAGCGCATCGCGAAGACAAACAGCGGATGGTACACCGCCTTCAGGAAGCGCGAGATCGGGTTCACATCCTCATGGATGATCTTCTGCGGGATCAGCAGCATCCCCATCAGGATCGCCCAGCCGATGACGATCCCAGTGCGATACGCCTCCAGCCGCCCCAGAGGCGCGATCGTCAGCAGCGCCGCCGGAATCACCATCAGCGCCAGCGTGATCGCCAGATTCCGCCGCCAGCCCCAGCGCTTCGGCAGCACGCGCGGCGTGATGAACAGGCTCATCAGCACCGGGATCACCGTCACCGCCAGCAGCGAGGCAGCCGCCATGGCAAAGGTCTTGGTGAACGCCAGCGGCTTGAACATCCGCCCGTTCTGCTCGCCCAGCACAAACACCGGCAGGAACGACACCGTGATAATCAGCAGCGAGAAGAACAGACTCGGCCCGACCTCCGCAGCCGCTTCGGCGATGATGCGCGTCCGCGGCCGGGGCACGGCCTGCTGGCCGGCGCGCTGAAGGCGGTGCAGCCGCTCTTCCTCGCGGTCCAGGTGCTTGTGCGCGTTCTCGACCATGACGATCGAGCTGTCGACCATCACGCCGATCGCGATGGCGATCCCGCCCAGGCTCATGATGTTGGCGTTGATCCCCCACAGGTGCATGATCAGGATCGACGCCAGCACACCCGTCGGCACGACAAACACAGCCACCAGCTCGCTGCGCGCATGCAGCAGAAAGAGAATGCACACCAGCGCCACGACCGTGATCTCGACAAACAGCGTGTGGCGCAGCGTGCTCACCGCGCGATCGATCAGATCGGCTCGGTCATACCCGACCTCGATCGCCACGCCCGGCGCCAGGGTGCTCTGCAGCTCCGCGAGTCGATCGCGCACCAGATCGATCGTCGTGCGGGCGTTTTCGCCGTAGCGCATGATGACGATCCCGCCGACGGCTTCGCCGACGCCGTTCCACTCCATCACCCCACGGCGGATCTCCGGCCCGACGCGAACGTCTGCGACATCCGCCAGGTACAACGGCGCGCCGCCGTCACGGACGTCGATGGCGATCTTACGCAGCTCCTCCAGCACGCGCTCGGTGCGAAGCTCCTCGATGCGTGTGCCGTGGGCCTCGGCCAGCGCGATCTCCTCTTCACTGAGCGTGCCGAGATACCCCAGGCCGCGGACGACGTACTCAGTCTCGCTGAGCTCCATCACGCGCCCGCCGACGTCGATGTTCGACCGCTGGATGGCCTCTTTCACGGCGCTGATCGGGATGTCGTAGCCGAGCAGCTTGATCGGGTCGACGACGACCTGGTACTGCTTGACGAACCCGCCGATGGTTGCAACCTCGCTGACGCCGTGCAGCGCGGTGAGCTCGTATCGGAGATACCAGTCCTGCAGCGACCGCAGGTCGGCCAGGTCCACATCCGGCTGAACCAGCGGCTTGCCGTCGATGGGGCAGGCGTCGCGCCCGGGGAAGACGCGCTGATGCACCGTGTGCTGCTGCGTTTGCGCCGGCGAGAGATCGTGTGGATTGGCTGGGTCCACCCACACGCCGTTGGGATGATCCGCGCAGTACGGCCCGGTCGTCAGCACATACTGAAAGATCCAGCCGACGCCGGTCGCATCCGGCCCGAGGCGCGCGCTCACGCCATCGGGCAGCCGCCCCTGCACGGCGCTGAGCTGCTCGAGCACGCGACTTCGCGCCCAGTACAGGTCCGTCCCATCATCGAAAATGATGTAAACGAAGCTGCTGCCAAACATGCTGAACCCGCGCACCGTCCGCGCGTGCGGCACCTGCAGCATTGCCGTCGTCAGCGGATAGGTGACCTGATCCTCGACAATCTGCGGCGCCTGCCCCGGATAGTCGACCTCGACGATCACCTGCACGTCCGACAGATCGGGGATCGCATCGACCTTGATGCTGTAAACCGACCACATCCCCGCGCCCACGAGCACCGCGCAGAGGATCAGCACCATCAGCCGATTGCGAATGCACCATTCGATCAACTTCGTAATCATGGGCTTGTTCCGGAGTCAGTTGAACCACGGAGGCACGGAGATGAATGATGAGTGGTGATGGTTGCGTGAAGCAGGGTGTAGTCGCCAGCGTGTGACCGTTGAATTGATCATTTCGCTTCATGCGTCATGCAACATGCACCATGCATCACTCACGCATCAATCACCAATCGCCACTTGTCATCTCGTCGTGTCTCCGCGGTTCATTTGCCTTCCATTTCTTCTATGGCCCGATCGATCGCTTCTACGAACGCTTCGGGGTTTGCGCGGAACTTGCTGATGCAGTCGGCGCAGCAGAACTTGATCGTTCGGCCGTTGTGTTCGACTGGGACGGGGGCGCCCATCGCGCCGAGCTCCAGGCCGCTGACCAGGCAGTGCGTCAGCTCGAAGCCGCCGTCGGCTGTGGCGCGCAGGCGGACGGGCTTGACCTGAGCGGGGGTCCTGGGGACAGCCGCGTGGTCGTGGCCGCCATGCGCACCGTGGTTGGTCGGCGGCGCGTCGCCGCGGATCATGCGGGCGCGGGCCTCCGCGAAGCGGGCTTCGGAATCGAGCAGGAACTGGCCGCTGGTGACGACGCGTTCGCCCGGCTGAAGGCCGCTGCGAATCTCGACCATGCCGTCCTCGGTCGTCATGCCGATGCTGACATCGCGCGGTTCGAACTCGCCTTCATCGACCTGGACGAAGGCGACCTGCTGCCGGCCGGTGTCGAGGATCGCGCTGCGCGGCGCGAGGATGACTTGATCGGCCAGCCGGCTTTGCAGGCGAACATCCGCGAACATGCCGGGCTTGAGCAGGTTGTCGGGGTTGTTGAACTCCAGCCGCACGCGCGCCTGGCGCGTCTGGGGGTTGAGGAACGGGTAGACGTAGACGACCGTCCCCTCAAACTGCTGGCCGGGGATGTACGGCAGTGTCATCACGGCCTTCTGGCCTTCGCGGATGTAGGGGAGCTGATACTCGTAGATGGTCGCGATGACCCAGACGCGCGACAGATCAGCCAGGCGATAGATGCGCGCGCCGGCGCTGATCTGCTGGCCTTCGACGGCGTCTTTCTCGATGACGATGCCGTTGAACGGACTGGCGATGGTGAGCGCCTTGGTCGGCTGGCCGGCCTGCTCGAGCTGGCGGATCTGCTCGTCGCTGATGTCGAAGTACCGCAGGCGCGTGCGGGCGGAGTCGAGCAGGGCGGCGTTGGCGTCGGAGGGATTGCGCTGCTGGTTGCGCCAGGCCAGCAGGTATTCCTCCTGCGCCGCGTAAAGCGCGGGGGAAAAGAGCTCGAACAGCGGCTGGCCGGCCTGGACGGGCGCGCCGACGGCGTTGATGTGGAGTGTCTCGATCCAGCCGTCGACCTTGGTCGTGATGTCGCGCACCAGCGGCTCGGCGTACTCAATGCTGCCGACGGTGCGGATCGTGTGCACCAGCGGGCCGGTCGTGACCGGCGCCGTGCGCACGCCGATGTTGTGCGCCACAGCCGGGTCGATGGCGACCTTGCTGGTGTCGGCGAGATCCGCGGGCACCAGCGGCATGTGGCAGATGGGGCAGTCGCCCGGCTCGGGCAGGAGCACCCACGGATGCATGCCGCAGGTGTAGTACTGCGTGACGCCGCCGGGCGCTGCCGGTTCGCCGGCGATGGCGCGCCACACGGCGGATGCTTCCTTTCGCGCCCGATCGCTGATGGCGATGCCGAGGACAAGCGCGAGGATGAACGCGCCGACGACGGCAAGGACGACGCCCGTGCGCGGCCCGCGCTCAGCCGGGCGATGCGGATGGTCCGAGGCGTTCGGTTGGGGCTGCTGCGTCATGGCTGCTCCGTTGGCTGGGTGGTTGAGCTGGCGATGGGCATGGCGACGACCTGCTGGAGATCGGCCAGGGCCTGATGCAGCTCGGCAAGCGTGTCGTGGTACATCTGCTCAAAGCCGAGCAGGGCCTGCCAGTTGTCGATTAGCTCGACAAAGCTGCCGCGGCCGGCGCGATAGGCGCTGGCGCTGGATTCGACGGCTTGGCGGGCCTGCGGAAGGATTCGGTCGCGCAGCAGGCGGATTTGCTGCTGCTGCGACTGCACGCGCGCGACGGCGTCATGCACGCGGAAGGCGATGTCGTTGCGCGCCTCGGCGAGCTGGGCGATCGCGCCGTATTGAGCGAGGGCGGCTTCGCGCTCCGCGGCGCGCAGGCGCTGCTGCCAGATCGGGAGATTGATGCCGAAGGTGATGGACCACTGATCATCGCCGCTGGTCGGCATGCCGTTGAGTTCGTCGTCGACGAAGTTGTAGCCGACGCCGATGGTCAGATCCGGCCATCGCTGGAGGCGCGCCAGCTTCTGCTCGAGGCGCGCCGATTCGATCCGCTCGTTGGCTTGGCGGATGGCGGGGCTTGCGGACCAGGCAGCCGAGAGGAGCTGCTGCGCGCGCAGCTCGAGTTCGGCTGGTTCGGGCGGGCGGATCTCCGGCAGGGGGGCGTCGGCATCGCGGTTCATCAGCGAGTTGAGCATGGCGATGGCGGAGGCGCGCTGCTGGTGAAGCTGCGCGACTTCGCGCTCGAGCTCCGCCAGCTCGACAGCGGCGCGCAGCACGTCCTGCTGCGAGACGATGCCGGCGCGAAAGTTGGCTTGCGCGCTGGAATGGAACTGGTCGAGGAGCTGCCGCGTGCGGCTGCGGATTTCCAGCGACTGCTGCGCTCGGTAGAGCGACCAGTACGCCCGGCGGACGTCGGCTTCGACCTCCAGCCGCGTCTGCTCGAGTGCCGCAGCCGCGATGGCGACCTGCCGGCGGGCGATGTCGCCGCGCGTGTCGAGCTTGCCGGGGAAGGGCAGCTTCTGGCTGACGCCGAGCATGATGCCGACCTCGCCGGCTGCCGTTTGCGGCCCTTCGCCAATGGGCGAGATCTCGAACATCGGGTCTTCGAGGCTGGTCTCCTGCGGAATGCGCTGCGCAAGGCGTTCGACCTCGAAGCGCGCAGCCGCGATGCGCGGGTTGTGCCGCAGCGCCGCGGCGACGAAGTCTTCGACGCCAGCCTCCGCCGGCAACTCGATGGCTGGCCGCCGTTCGGCGTCGCTGACATCGCGATAGGCGATCGCGCCGTCACCCTCGCCGGCCTTGATGCGGTCGGCGAGGGGCGGGGCGCTGTCGGCTGCGCAGCCGGCGACGGCCAGGAGCAGGCTGGTGAGCGGGATCCACCGTGTAGGCATGGTTGTCTCCGGTCCCCCGCGCCGCCGGCGCGCGGCGACGCGGGGTGATGCTGTGGATCACTCAGCCGCGTTGGACGACTCCGACGGCTGGGTCGTGGCGGGCTTTTCAGCCTCCTTGAGCTTCTTGAGGTACTTTTCGGGATCCTTCTCGAAGGCGGGTTTGCAGTGAGCGCAGCAGAACTTGATCTCCTGGCCTTCGTGGACGATGACGACCGGATCGCCCATGCTGCCGAGCTCGCCGCCGGAGACGATGCAGGTGGTCAGCGGATAGGGCTTGGGCGGCGGGGCCTGCTCCTCGGCTGTTGCAGCGCCGGCGAACATGGCCAGCGAAGCGATGATCGAAGCAGCCCAGACGCGACGGGGATTGAGCTGGAACATATGAAACCTCCTGTCAGGGACGCGATTTCCGTGGCGGCGCCCGGCAGTCACGCGACGGCGCAGGCGTTCGCCTGTGAACGATGGATGATGTCAGATGAACAAACGGAATCGGCTGCGCGCGGCAAAGGATGCGGCGCGGCCGGCTTCAGTCGAAAGGAACAGCGGTCACGTTGTCAGCAGGCAGGACTGCTGAAGCAGGGTTTGTGCGCATGGAGGCACGGGTGGTGCGTGAGACTGGTGCAGGGCAGCAGGCTCAGCCGTATCGGGAGTGACGGGATGGATGGCCGGCGGGGCCAGTTCGGGCGCCAGCGGCTGAGTGGTGGCGGGGGGAAGGGCGTTGTGTTCGGTTTCGGTAGCCTTGAGGGTGGACTGATGCGGGCAATCGCAGGCGCCGTCGTGGGGCGCCTTGGAATGTTCGTCGGTCGGCTGGGCGGGCGTTGCCGGCTGGGGAGCCGGGGCGCAGCAGGCGTGATCGTCGTCGGCAGCGGCGGCAGCCGTCTCGTCGGCCTGGTCGGCCGGCGCGGCGGTCGTGTGGCCGGTCACGGCGCAGCAGCACAGGACCGACGTCCACAAGCCCGTGAACGCGGCGACGAAGGATCGGAATAGCCGGTTGTCCAGTCGCATCTATCCTGTGACCCGGGGGCAAAAAGGCCCCACGGCCTATGCATTATACATAACATCCGCCCCCGGGCGTCTATTCCCAGCAGCAGGCTCATCAAAAAAAGAAGCGGGCCCGGCTGCATATGTGTATGGGGCGGGCCCGACTTCTTCGGTTGCCGATCGCGACTGGTCACATCCCCGAGATGCGCTGTTCGTTGAACAGGGGGCCTTCTTCGAGTTCCACCTGTTCTTCCATCAGCAGCGCTCGTGTCTCGTGTGAGAGTCCGATCGGATGAAATTCGACCTCGTAAGCGACGCGCGGCGCGAACCACTTGCTGCGGACAATGCCGATTTCCCCACGGCACAGGAATAGATCGGGAATGTCCTGTTTCAGCCGGACATAGTCATCGACATTCAACTGGCTCATTGTGTCCTCCCTGCACCTGATGCACGAAGTGGCTGGGGGGAAAAGATCGATCTGGAACAGCAAAATGGAATATACATCACGTCCGATAATATGCGAGCCTTTTCTTTCCGATTTGTGAGAACTTCGCATTGAATCCAACTAACGGCCCGAACGGGTGCGATGGTCGCGCATTCTTCGCGCCTCCGTGCGACATTACACCATCGCGCCGACGGCGCGGATGGAGAAAACGCCTTCCCGTCAGCGGAGCGTCCGCGCGTGCGGGCGATGCGGCGCTGTTCTATGATCTGCCGCATGCTCGGTGACCTCGACACGTTCCAGCGGCGACTGCTGAGCTGGTATCAGGCGCATCGCCGCGATCTGCCCTGGCGGCCGCCCCGCGGCAGTGCGCAGCGCACCGATCCGTATCACGTGCTGGTCAGCGAGACGATGCTCCAGCAGACGCAAGTGGCGACGGTCGTGCCGTACTTCCGGCGTTTCCTGGAACGCTTCCCTACCGTGCAGGACCTGGCGGCTGCTGATGAGCAGGATGTGCTGCGCATGTGGCAGGGATTGGGGTATTACTCGCGCGCACGCAATCTGCAGGGGGCGGCGCGCATGATCGTCGAGCGCTTCGGGGGGCAGGTGCCGGCAACGGTGGACGATCTGCTGAAGTTGCCGGGGGTGGGGCGATACACAGCCGGCGCGGTGGCGTCGATCGCCCATGAGGTGCGCGCACCGATCCTGGACGGCAATGTGATGCGCGTCCTCTGCCGGCTGGACGCTGTGCAGACCGATCCGCGCACGCCGAAGGCGCAGCAAGCGCTGTGGAAGCGGGCTGAACAGATCCTGCCGGACCAGCAGATTGGCGATTTCAACTCGGCGTTGATGGAGCTGGGGGCGACGGTCTGCACGCCGCGTGCGCCGTCGTGTCTGCTGTGCCCGGTTCGCGAGCACTGCGCGGCCCGCGCTGCGGGGATCGAGCAGTCGATTCCGCCGGCCAAGCGCGCCCAGCCGACACCACTGAATCGCCGCTGGGTGCTCGCGATCGAGCACGATGGCAAGTTCCTCATGCAGCAGCGGCCGCCGCAGGGACGATGGGCGGCAATGTGGCAGTTTGTCACGCTCGAAGCCGCGTCGCGCCGGCCATCGGCGCGCGATCTGGCCAGCCGCATCGGTGCGACGCCGGTGCGCGTCGAGCATCTGGGGCAGGTGAAGCATGCCCTGACGCATCGCCGGTACGAGTTTGACGTCTACTACTGCCCGCTGGCGAAGGATGCGTCAGCCGGCGCGATCGCCGACAACTTGTCGGGCACCTGGCTGACGCCGCAGCGGATCGAGTCGATCCCCCTGCCCAAGCCGCAGGTGAAGGTGATGGAGCTGGTGACAGAAGCGCGACGCGCAAGCGGGCAGGCTCAATCCGGCTGCAAGGCGCGATCGCGTCAGGCGGAGACGAGCGCTGATTCGGGGAGATCGTCGAAGAGCGTCGGCTGAAGCGGATCCGACCGCACCTTGCGACGACGGCGGGGCCGACCGTTGGAGCCCGGGTCGGAGAGGCCCAGCATGGCCGGCTGGGTGCGATTGAGGACCAACCGGGCGTTGCGGAGTGTGCCGAAGAACTTGAACGTCGCCCGCAGCAGGCCCGAGTCTTTCTCGCGCATGAGGGCATGCGAGACGGCGCCATGCTCCTGCTGAAAGCGCGTGAGGGCTTCGATGACCGCCGCGCGCGTCCACTGCCGCCGCTGGCGGACGGCGTCGGGATCGATCCCAGCCGAGCGGAGGGCCTGCTCGTAGGATCCGAAGATCCGCACGGCTGCGCCATACATGCCGGGCAGTTCCGCCTGGATGGTGCCGCTGTTGACGCACTTGCGGGCTTTGAAGCGCCGCTGGAGCTCCTCGATGATGCGCGGGCGCGTCCAGCGGTGATATCGGGCGACGCGCTCGGGATCGATGCCAGCAGCCTGCAGGGCATCGTTCCACCGGCCGAAAAGCTGCGGATGGACCGCTGCCATCGCGGCGCGGGCCAGTTCATCTCCGCGGCTGATCACCGCGCGCCAGCTCAAGTCCTGGCGATTGCGGTGGGCGCGCCGGATGAGGGCGACGACGTTCCGGGGCGTCCAGTGGGGTTTGCGGCGCATCCGGTCGTAATCGATGCCGGCCATCAGTACGGCCTGGCGATACGAGCCGAAGTGGTAGTTTGCGGCAGAAACTAAAGCCTGATTGCGCCGCGCCATGGCGCAGTAGGAGATGTCCCAGCCTCTGCGGTACTGAGACTGGATAGCGGAACGAATCCGATCACGATCCCATCTGCGGTTCTTCATAGGTCCTGCTGCCGACCAGGCGCGGTAGTCGTCGGACGAGAGCGGCAGGTTCCTTCCACCAGTGGTCACCCCTGTCGTTCCCCGAGGGATAAAGATCCATTCAATAGCACGAATGGACAAAGGGTACAAGAGCAGAAGAGGCCATGATTTGGCGAAAAAAGACCCTCGGTGTGAACTCCGCTGCTCCGAAATCGTTTGCCTGCGACCAGCGATCAGTTCAGCGATGGATCTTCCGGAATTTTACTGGGATCGATCCATCGGCCGAGCGTTGCGTGCGCGATCAGGCGCGACCAGAGCTTCTCGCTGCTGAGGCTGAAGATGTCTTCGCTGCGGGCATCGACGATCAGCCATGAGCCTTCGTCGATCTCGGCTTCGAGCTGACCGGCGCCCCAGCCGGCGTAATTGGCGATGAACTTGGCCGGCGTGATGTTCTGCTCCAGCAGCGTCTGGACATTGTCCCGCTGCACAGAGACGAACACCCCCGGAATCACCTCGGTTTCGCCGGCTTCGCCAAGCGTATGCAACGCGATCAGCGGACCTTCGCAGGGGCCGCCGATGTGCAGGGGCGCATCGACCTTGCAGTCGACGCCGCCCAGCGGTTCGCACGCCTGCTTCACCGTGACCTGGATCGGCCGGTTGACGATCACGCCCATGGCGCCGTTGTCGTCGTGCTGGATCAGCAGCACCACGGACTGCGTGAAATTGGGGTCCATCAATTGGGGTGACGCAATCAGGAACTTTCCTCGGTGGTAGCCCATGCGGTGTGCATCATCGCAGATTCGGACGGATCTGTCAGCCGATGGGCGCCCGGCGGCGCGCGGGTGGTTTTGACGTTTGAATCCGGCGATCTTAACCTCTGCAAAGACATGCTTGACTTGGTGGCCCAGACCGGTGGAAACCAGGCGCAGCAGTGGATTGCGATCGCAGCCGGCGTGGCCGGGCTGGCGTATCTGCTGCTGCGGCAGCGGCGCGGCCGCAAGCAGGATCCGCTGGAGTCCGTGCCGCGCATGTCCCTGGCGCGCCAGCGGTCGCTCGAGCGTGAGATGAACAACCTTGTGGTCGAGCTGTCGGAGATGGCTCGCCAGATCACGGCACAGCTCGATACGCGGGCAACCAAGCTGGAGTTGCTCATGAAGGAGGCGGATCGCAAGATCGCCGAACTCCAGCGGCTGGCTGGGGCTATTCCCCCGCAGTCTGGCATGTCCAGCCCGGGGGGAGAGCCTCTCTCAGCCGACCTGCCGGGGGACTCCGCCCCGGCGGACCCCTCCACAGACCTCCGCCATGCCGATGTTTATGCCCTGGCTGATGCCGGGCACACCCCCCAGGAGATCGCCCAGAAGCTGGATCGCCCCAGCGGGGAGATCGAATTGATCCTGGCTTTGCGCTCCAGTGCCGGTCGACGATAGCCGATCTGACCTGCGGGCTGGCGCCACTGGCATGTTCTTTGCCAGCCCGAAAGCCGGGAACCACCTCAACTCCGGGCAACGGACAAGTCCAGGGAGCGGACATGTTCTACCGAGCGCCTCTGCGGCTGTATGACGACCGACGCGATCGGCGTATGGGTGAGCTGATCGCCACGGTGTGTGTATTGAGTGCGTGTGACCTGGTGTTCACGCTTTGGGCCCATCGTTTCACCGCATTTCACGAGCTCAATCCGCTGGCAAGGATGCTCCTGCAGGGCGGGATGACAGCGGCGTTGGTCGGGTTCAAGCTGGGCTTGACGATGCTGGGGGCGTTGATTTTCTGGCGGCTGAGACATCGCGTCCATGCCGAGATCGGGATCTGGGGGGTGCTGGTGGTGTATGTCCTGCTGACGCTCAGGTGGGCGAGCTACACGCAGGCGGCGATGTGAGGGCTGAAAGCAACGAAAGGAAGGGGAATTCCACCGCAGAGACGCCGAGGCGCGGAGATGTTGTTGCCGAGTTCTTCTGTAAATTGTTGTCGAGTGATAACTTATGGCTGGAAGGGCGGCTTGGAGCCAATCCATGGGCCCATAGCCGGCGGAACCTAACGAATTTTTTTGGATGTTACATTTTGTTGCATTCTGTTGCATTCACCCCTGTCCAGCCCCTGATCCGGCAATGACCGACACTGCTATATACGCCAACAGACACCGAGTGTCAAGTAAAAGTTAGGGTCAAGCCCAATATTTCCTCCGTGCCTCCGTCTCTGTGGTTCATCACCCCCTTCGTCGCTAACCCCTCACTTGGTCTGTTCGTCTCTGTCAACAACCCCATGACATCCGCGCCCCGCGCGTGTACAACCATACCCCGCAGTGCTCGACATTACCTGGAAGATCCTGGCCACGCTGGGCCTGGTTGCAATGAACGGCTACTTCGTAGCCGCAGAGTTTGCAGCCGTGGGTGCGCGGCAATCGCGGCTTGAACTGAGTGCCAAAGACAGTCTGCTGGCGCGGGGGGCGCTGCTGATCAAGCAGAAGCTCGACCTGTACCTCTCCACCTGTCAGTTGGGCATCACGATGGCCTCCCTGGGCCTGGGTGCGGTGACCGAACCAGCCGTCGCCGCGATAATCGACCCGGTCCTCGAATGGTTCGGCATGCCGGCGGTCGGCCCGGGCCAGCATTCCGCCCTCGCCATCGCGATCGCGCTGGGCATCAGCACGGCGCTGCACGTCGTCGTTGGCGAAGTCGCCCCCAAGAACTGGGCTATCTTCTATCCCGACAAGCTCCTGCCGATCGTCGCGCTGCCGCTGATCGCGTTCACCTACGTCTTCTACCCCGTGATCGCCTTCCTCAACGGCGCCAGCAACCTGCTGCTGCGCGTCAGCGGGATCAAGATCGAACACGGCAGCCACAGCGGCGTGCCGCATACGACCGAAGAGCTGCGGGCGCTGCTGGCGCACGCCGTGGCCAGCGGCACGATCAAGAAGGCGGAACATGCCATCCTTGTCAGCGCGTTCGCCTTCAGCGACCTGAAGGTCCGCCAGATCATGACGCCCCGGACCCAGGTCGACTTCCTGCTGCTCAACCAGCCGGTGCACGAGATCCTCAAGACCGTGCAGCAAAGCACGTTCACGCGCCTTCCGCTGTGCGACGGTGACATCGATCACGTCGTCGGCCTGGTGCACATGAAGGATCTGTTCAACCACCTGCAGCTTATCCCCGGCCGGCTGAGGTTTGCCGATGAGAACACGCCCGACGGCGAAGCCATCGGCATTGTCGATGGCCGTCCGGGGTCGAGCGTGCACGTCATCGGCTCGGGCGATATCGACCTGTCGAAGATCCGCCGCGAGATCCTGTTCGTCCCCGAGCTGCTGCCGGCGCACAAGCTGCTGCGGCAGTTCCAGGCCAGCCATGTCCACATGGCTGTCGTGGTCGACGAGTACGGCGCCACGCAGGGCATCGTGACGCTGGAAGACGTGGTCGAGCAGCTCGTCGGCGATATCGAGGATGAGTTTGACACCGGAACGGCTGAGCAGTTCCTGCAGGAGGGTGTGAACTATCGCGTAGCCGGGAGTTTCCCGCTGCATGAGCTGCAGGAGAAGCTGCCGATCGGCCCGCTCGAAGCCGAAGAGGTCGACACCGTCGGCGGCTACGTTATCAAGCAGCTCGGCCGCTGGCCGCGCCCGGGCGACACGATCCCCCTGGGCGAGCAGTACACGCTGCGCGTCCTGCATGTCCAGAACCGCCGCGTGACGCGGGTGCTGATCATTCCCAATACGCAGACCAGTGCAAAGCCGGAAGGGGCGACGGCCGAGTAGCCGGCGGCAGACCAGTCTGCAGGCGAGGGTTGGCAGTAAAGCAGGGCACGCTATTGCGTGCGGGAATCGCTTGTCAGGTGGGGTTGCAG
>ERZ777003.2892-NODE-2892-length-18219-cov-5.549328_pt1 | contig 18219 bp, 15 predicted proteins | sample MGYA00374956_ERZ777003 | MGnify/ENA primary metagenome ERZ777003 (study PRJEB29302, sample SAMN06268252) | bioreactor metagenome | isolation source: Joint BioEnergy Institute, California, USA | place: USA:Joint BioEnergy Institute, California, USA | collected... | reverse complement strand
AATCTCGTCGAATCTCAGTGCGCCGCCTCATGACGCGGTTCGAGCGGACGAGAGTTGGCGCTCGAGGACGGCGCGTGCCTCCGCCAGCGACGGCCCGTACCAGGTGAGGTGCCGGCCGGAGACGAGCGCGCACGGCAAGTCCGGAAACGACTCGGGTCCGTCGTCGGCACGGAACGCGTACGGCTCGTCCGGCAGCACCACGAGATCGGGCTGCAGCGCCCGGATCTCGGCCAACCCTGGCCGGGGATAGCGCTGGCCGGGGTCGGTGAACGCGTTGACCCAGCCGAGCTGTCGCAGCACGTCACTGGCGAACGTGTCCGGGCCGACCGTCACCCACGGGCGGCGCCAGACCACGGTCACGTGCCGGCCGCGCGGCGGCGCCGGTGGCCCGGCCCACACCTGGTGGGCCACAGCTAGCCAGTCCGGGCGGGGCACCTGGAGCGCGTCGAACAGGCGGCCCAGGCTGTCCAGCGCACCCGCGACCGTGCGGGGAAAGGTGACCCAGACGTTCACCCCAGCCGCCCGCAGGGCCTCGGCGTCCTCGCGCCGATTCTCTTCCGCATTGACGATCACCAGATCCGGCTGCAGCGCGAGGATCTCGTCCACCGACGGGTACTTCGACCCGCCGACCCGGGCCACGTCGAGGTCGGCCGGGTGGGTGCAGTATTTCGTGGCCCCGACCAGCAACTCCGGCGCGGTGACCGCGACCGCCTCGGTCAGCGACGGCACGAGCGAGACCACCCGTCGGGGCGGCTGCGGGGACGCCAACGGTGTCCCCAGGTCATCGACTATCATCGATATCTCCCGATGACAAGCGGTCACCCATTCGGTGGCCAGGTCACAGGGTGGCCGTGAAGCGGTCGACGATCGCCGTCCAGGCTTGTCTGGCCTTCTGACTCTCGTCCTGAGTACGGCAGCCCATGTGCTGGACGACGAGGGACGCGGTGCCGTTCTTCTTGGGTTCGCTGGTGACGACGATGGTCGCCCCATCGCGCGCCTTGGCGCGCCACGTCATCCGTTTCTCGGTGCCGCTGACCCGAGCGTCGCCCGCCACGAGGCCGAGGACGGCCTGGTCGACCGCGGCGAAGGCGCGCCACGCCTGCATGAGCGCCTCCATGCCCAAGGGAGTGGAGCGGCTGACGTTGGCCTGGAAGGTGCCGTCGGAGCGCTGCCCAGGCACCCGCCGGCCGATGTGCTGTTCGTAGAGGACGGCGATGGTCTGGGCCCACCAGCCCGGGTTGTCGACCCGGCCATCCAGTTCCGGGAGCACAGCGGTGGCGATCGCCTGGTGGGTGAGGGAGGACGCGCCGATGCGGTTGAGGTGGTCGAGCCAGGCATCCCAGCTTCGGCCCGTGGCGCGCTCCACAGCCGCCGTCCGCGAGCTCCTCGTCATCTCGTCCTTTCCCGGTCGCACGGTCGCGCTTCCTGGTCAGTCTCCCGCAGGGCCGCGGTCGACGGGGACACCCCAGGGCACCGTATCAGTCCTCGGCCTCCGCCTGCCCACACCCGCCCGTGTCTCCACGGTCCCGGACAGGGCCCGAGGTGGGAGCCACCCGCGGGATGACCCTCCGTTCGAGGCGGGAAACCATTCGGCTCAAGGGCAGGATGTCATCGGTTCACGACCGAACACGTCGACGGTGCGGCGCGAGCCACGGGTCACCGTCTCCACCCGGCTGCCGGTCTACAAAGGACTCTTCGGACGCGCTACCCCCGCCATCTTCATTGTACCGGAACTCGCTAATCCACCAAATCGCCCATAATGCTGATTTCTTTCCCGCTGTCGGCGCGTAGGCTCGCCGAGGCCTTGATGTCATCCCCTTCCAGGAGTGCCTCTGGTGGACCAACGCACGCAGGAAATCGTCAACGAGCAACGGTTCGTCGACCGCGTCTACGCGCGAGTCGAGGTGATGCGGGCTGAGGCGAAGGAGCTGGAGCGCGAGGGCTACCGGCGCGCGGCCACGGGTCCGGCCAGCGGCCTGGTTGAGCGCGACGCGATGGTCCACCGGGCCGCCCGGCAGCTGCGGGCCCTCGACGCCGAGGCGGAAGGGCTGGTGTTCGGGCGGCTGGACTTCGACGACGGCGAGACCTACCACATCGGCCGGCTCGGCGTCCGCGATGACAATCGTGAGCCGCTGCTCATCGACTGGCGGGCCCCGGCCGCCGCGGCGTTCTACCGGGCCACCCCGCGCAACCCAATGGGCGTGGTGCGGCGTCGGGTCATCATCTGCCGGGGACCCGAGGTCATCGACCTCGACGACGACGTCCTGTCACCGGATCAGGTCGGGGATCTGCCGGTGCTCGGCGAGGGAGCGCTGCTCGCCGCCCTGCGGCGATCCCGGGGTCCGCACATGCGCGACATCGTCACCACGATCCAGCGGGAACAGGACGAGGCCATTCGGGCACCGGCCCGCGGGGTCACGCTCATCACCGGCGGGCCGGGCACGCAAGACCCAGGTGGCGCTGCACCGGGCCGCCTACCTGCTCTACACCGACCGGGACCGGTTCGCCGACGGACGGATCCTCGTGGTCGGCCCCTCGACCGTCTTCACCAGCTACATCAGCCGGGTCCTGCCGGCCCTCGGGGAGGAGAGCGTGCACCTGCGCTCGCTCGGCGAGCTCGTCGCCGGCGTGACCGCGACCCGGCGGGACCCTGCGCCGGTGGCCGCCATCAAGGGCAGCGAACGGATGCGGGCTGTGCTGGCCGAGCTGATCTGGCAGACGCCGCCGACGGCGCCGGAACGGTTGCGGCTGGTGTACGCCGGACAGGTGCTCACCCTGACAGCGAGCGACCTGGCCCGGGCCCGCGCCGAGGTCCGGTCGCGGGCCCAGGCCAACGGCACGGCACCGAACGCCGCCCGAGCCATCGCGGCGACCGTACTCCGCGAAGCACTGTGGTCCACATTGGACAGCACTGACTTCGACCGTACGCTGTTCTTCGAAGAGGTCAGCGATCGCCCCGAGTTCCAGCGGTTCCTCACGGCGTGGTGGCCCCGGCTCACCCCGGCGGCGGTACTCTCGTGGCTGGCCGACCCGGCCCGCGTCCCGGTCCTCGATCGCGACGAGGCCCAGGCGCTGGCGACCTCGTACCAGCAGCAGGACGACTGGTCGATCGACGACATCCCCCTCCTCGACGAGCTGAACGAGCTGCTCGGCCAACCCCCGGCGCCGCCGGCCAGGCCCGCGGCCGAGCCCGCCCGGCTCCGCGAGCTGACCACCGGTGCCCGCCCTATCGACACGTTTGCCCTCAGCTGCAGCCTCCAGGATGGGTGGACCCTTTACGCGCCGGGCCACCCGACCCCGATCGCCGTCGCCGGGCCCACCATCGACAACGATGCTGTCGCCGCCGCGCAGCGTTGGGCGGAGATGATCATTCTTCGCGAAGGACACCGGGTGGTGGGCTGGACCGACGGGTACGACCCCTACGGCGAGGACGCCTACGTGCCGCTCCTCGCCGAGCCGCTGCCGATCCCCGAGCCGGAGGAGCCGGAATCCGCCGGCGACTACGACTACGCGCACGTCATCCTCGACGAGGCGCAGGATCTGTCGCCGATGGAGTGCCGGATGATCGCCCGGCGCGCCCACGACGCGTCGATGACCATCGTCGGCGACCTCGGGCAGGCGACCCACCCGCTCGCGGCCGGATCGTGGCCGGAGCTGCTGGCCCGCCTCGGGCGCCGCGATTTCCGCACCTACGAGCTACGGACCGGCTACCGGGTGCGGCAAGCCGTCGCCGATTACGCGACCCGGTTCCTCTCCCCGGCGATCCCGGCGACCCGCTCCTACCAAACCGGGGGCACGGTCACCGTGCGTCGGGTCGAGGACATCCGGGCCGCGGTGCGGGAAGCCGTGCACGAGGTCACGCCGGACACCACGGTGGCGGTCATCGCCGCCGACCACATGATCGACGACATCACGCCGGTGATCGACCGGGCCGGGGTGACCGTGGTGCCGGCGAGCCTGGTGAAGGGCCTGGAGTACGACCAGGTCATCGTCGTCGAGCCAGCGGAGATCGTCGCCGCCGAGCCGCGGGGCTACAGCCGGCTGTACGTGGTCCTGACCCGGGCCGTCGCCCGTCTGACCGTGCTCCATCGCGCGCCGCTGCCCGCCACGCTACGAACGTCCTAGATCTGGCGGAGGATGTCCTCGATAAGCGAGGACGCGTCCGCCTTGGCGGATCCGGCCAGCATCACGAGCAGCGAGGTCGTCCGCTGGTCGTCGCCCGGCACCGGTATCTCGATGAAGTAGACCTGGGCGTCGTCGGGGCCGCCGGGAAACTCGACGGGCCACGTCCAGGCGTCCCGCCCAGCCACCGTGGTCCGCTCCGCCCGTGTGGGCGGGGAGGGGATGCCGTCGACCACCTGCATCTGGAAGCAGTCGGTCAGCTTTCCGTCCCGGGGCCGCCACTCGCCGTTCCACTCTCCGTACCCGGGCCACCAGACGAGTGCCCAATGCCAGCCGGAGCTGTCACCAGACAGGTCGACGCTTTTCGGCATCACCTCAAGGCAGTCGTCCGCGGTCGCCGGGCGGACGCCGGCCGGCAGCTCGACCCGGGTCCCCGCAATGTCCATTGTGGATAGCGATGGCGCTGGGGCTACGACGCTGACCGATCCGGGGTCTCGGCCGACCAATGCGACCACGGCCGACGTCACCGCCGCCACGGCCACGAACGCGGCAGCGACGGCGACGAACGTCTGTCTCCGAGTGCGGGGCCGGTAGTGATCGTGCCGACCCGGCGGAGGCGGCGGCAATGTCGCGAGCTGCGCGGCAAAAGCCGACTTGAGGTCAGCGACCGACGGTTCGGTCGACATCAGGGGGTCCTCTGCCATCACGGGGTCCTCTCAGGATGAAGCTGGGCGCGCAGCTGGGCCAACGCGCGCGACGTGGTGCTCTTGACGGTGCCGACCGAGCATCCGAGCAGGTCGGCCACCTCCTGTTCGGTCAGGTCCTCCCAGTAACGCAGGACCAGGACGGTCCGCTGTCGTACCGTCAGCGTGGCCAGCGCCCGCCGAAGATCCTGCCGGTCATCGACGGCCGCCAACCTCACCCCGGACGCGACATCCACGACGTCCCGGTTGTCACCGTCCGCCATCGCGAGCTCCTGGCGACGACGCTGCCGCTGTTTCCGCCCATCGATGACCGCGTTCGTCAGCACCCGACGGGCGTAGGCGACCGGGTTCTCCATTCGGCTGACCCGGGGCCACTGCCGGGCCACGGTCGTCCACGTGACCTGCACCAAGTCGTCCGCCTCCTGCGCGTCCCAGGTCATGAGGTAGGCGGTGCGGCGCAGGCCCTCGGTAGCCTCGGCCACGAGCCGCTCGAATTCTCGTCGCTCCCGGCCGCTCCGTAGCCACTCCATGTCTTCTGGTGCCTCCGTCACTCGTCTACCTGGGTAAACCCCTCGCCCGTCGCCCGTGGTTGTCGGCAACGACCAACGAGTCCACCCGACTCGTCCGGTCACCCGCGGTGGTCACGACGGGCCGCCCGGGTGGTCCGATCAGGTTGGGGGCGTGGCCACGGAACGGGTGGGCCCGGTCACCGTCACGATCGAGCTCGCCGCTACCGCCACCATCTCCTCTGGCCGCGGGCCGGACAGCGGGGCCGCGCCGCCGCGCTCGCGGTCAACACCACCGAGCCGCCCACGGCGGCCGCCGCCACCGCGCATCCTCGACGAAAACTCCCCGTCCCATCACACTCATCCCTGTCACTCCGTACGCCGCCTTTCCCTCTATCGAGGAATCACGTTCTATAAAGCGACTGGAACGACATGAAGCGTCGGCCCGCGGACGACCGGCCACCATCGGACCGACACACACCCGGCGTGAACGCCGCCGGACAGCACTGGACCGGACAGCACTGGACCGGCCCAGCTGGACACAAGCAAACATCCGGTCGCAGTGCGAAGTCGATCGAAACGCTAGCCGGACTCAAATGGCGCCGGGTGGCCGGGACACCCTGCACCGCGACCGATCACGCACGACCGCGTCGCTCCGAGCACCGACGCAGCACGGTCAAGGTATTGACTGATCCCGCTGGCATGCATTACCGTTGTAACACAACAAATGTTAGCGCTAACACGAAGCCATCGCCGCCGCGGGTCGGTCAGCCGGACGCCCCGGACCAGCGTTCGCGGGCCCCGAACGTGAACCCGGTGCGGAGGTTCTCTGGACTGATCGAGAACCTCTGAATGGCGTCACCGGCTGTCGTGGCCCATCGGCTCGATGGTCCGCCCTCTGGCGCCCCGTGACCGTCGCCCGCCGGTCACGGCTCACCTGTGGTGCCCAGCCGCCGCGGCACCGGTCGCGATCGCCGGCGACTTGACGCGGCGGAAGGCAGCACCTGCTCCTCGTGGGCGACCCTGACCCCCTCCGTCCAGGGAGCACACCGCCCGCCGGGGAAAGGCGGGCACCTCCCGTGGGGAGCCTGGGTGCCCCTGGCCCAAACCCCACGTCCCAACAAGATCGGAGAATCGGAATGATCCGAAAAAGATCGCACAAGCTGAGGTCACTCAGCATCGCTGTCGTCGTGACCCTGGCCTCGGCGGTAGCGGCATCCGTTCCCACCGCTCCCGCCGCGGCCGCGAGCGGGAACCTCTTGACGAACGCCAACATGGAAGCCGGTACCAACGGCTGGTTCGTCTTCGGTTCTGGCACGCTGTCGTCGAACACGAGCGTGGTCCACAGCGGCTCGCGGTCCATTCTGCACACCGGGCGTACCGCCGCCTGGAACGGAACCGCCCAGAACGTGACCTCGGTGCTGACCAACAACAGCAGCTACACCACGAGCGTCTGGATGCGGATGCAGAGCGGCACCGCGACCGGCAAGGTGACGCTGCAGGTGGTCGCCGGCGGAACGACGAACTACATCACTCTCGCCCAGGGCGCGGTGAACTCGTGGGGTTGGACGCAGCTGACCGGCACCGTGAACGTGTCCTGGTCGGGAACCTTGACGTCGGCCATCTTCTACGTCGAAACCACCGACGGCACGGGCAGCTTCTACATCGATGACGCGTCGTTCGTGAACAACTCGACCGGCGGATCGTGCCCGCTGCCGTCGACGTTCCGGTGGACGTCGACGGGCCCGCTGGCCACACCGCGACCGGGTTGGGTGTCGCTCAAGGACTTCACCCACGCCTGGTACAACGGCCAGCACCTGGTCTACGCGACCACCCACGACTACGGCACGACGTGGGGATCGATGGCCTTCGGGCTGTTCAGCGACTGGTCGCAGATGGCGTCGGCGCCGCAGAACCCGATGCCGTTCGCCGCGGTCGCGCCCACGCTGTTCTACTTTGCGCCCAAGAACATCTGGGTGCTGGCCTACCAGTGGGGCGGACCCGCCTTCTCGTACCGCACGTCGACCAACCCGGCGGACGTGAACAGCTGGTCGGCCCCGCAGACGCTGTTCTCCGGCAGCATCGCCAACTCGCCCACTGGTCCGATCGACCAGGCTCTCATCGGCGATGACCAGAACATGTACCTGTTCTTCGCCGGGGACAACGGCCGTATCTACCGAGCCAGCATGCCGATCAACAACTTCCCCGGCAACTTCGGTACGGCCTCGACGGTCGTCCTGAGCGACTCGCAGTTCAACCTGTTCGAGGGCGTTCAGGTCTACAAGATCCAGGGCGAGAACCGGTACCTCATGCTGGTCGAGGCGATCGGCTCGCAGGGCCGCTACTACCGTGCGTTCACGGCGACCCGGCTGGACGGCACGTGGACGCCGCTGGCCGCCACCGAGAGCAACCCGTTCGCGGGCAAGGCCAACAGCGGCGCCTGGTGGACCAACGACATCAGCCACGGCGAGCTGATCCGGGTCAGCCCTGACCAGACGATGACCATCAACCCCTGCAACCTGCAGTTCCTCTACCAGGGCCGGGACCCGAGCTCGGGCGGCGACTACGGCCTCCTGCCGTACCGGCCGGGCCTGCTCACCCTCCAGCGGTGACGGTGACGGAGGCACCGGGCGGCGAGTGAACGTCCCCGGTGACGCGGAGGGCGCGTCGCGATCCGGCGACGCGCCCTCTCGCCGCGTAACCGGCAACCCGCGCCCGGACGTCGGGTTGGGCGTGTTCACCGCGGCCCCGTGGCGTGAACCATGGTGGTCGCGGTCGACCGCACCCACTATCCAGTGTTCTCTGAATTCAGCAGACTGTGTACAGTACGGTCCGTGCGGACCATCGCGGCCCACGCGCAGGTGCTGGCCCGGTTCGGCCACGCGCTGTCCGACCCGACCCGGGCCCGGCTGCTGCTGGCGTTGCGGGACGGGCCGGCCTACCCGTCGGACCTGGCCGACCAGCTCGGGGTGTCACGGACCAATCTGTCGAACCACTTGGCGTGTTTGCGCGGAGGCGGCCTCGTGGTATCGGTCCCCGAGGGTCGACGGTCCCGCTACGAGCTGGCCGACCCACGGCTGGCCCACGCGTTGGCCGACCTGCTCGAGGTGGCCTTCGCCGTCGACCCGGACCAGGCGTGCCCGGTCGACGCGGAGGGAGGCTGACCGTGACCACGACACCACGCCGGCTGCCGCGGGCGTCAGACAACCCATCCGAGGCGCGCCGCGCGGTGCTGCGACGTCGCATCCGGCTGTTGGTCGCAGCGACGATCACCTACAACGTCATCGAAGCGGTGGTCGCGATCGCGGCCGGCGCCACAGCCTCGTCGAGCGCGTTGATCGGGTTCGGGCTTGACTCAGCGATCGAGGTCGGTTCGGCCGCCGTGGTCGCCTGGCAGTTCGCGGCGCCTGATCCGGAACAGCGGGAGAAGACGGCGCTGCGGCTGATCGCGGTGTCGTTCTTCGCGCTGGCCGCCTACGTCGCGGTGGACGCGGGGCGGGCGCTGCTCGGCGCGGCCGAAGCGGAGCCCTCTCCCGTCGGAATCGGCCTGGCCGCCGTGAGCCTCGTGGTGATGCCCTTCCTGTCGCTCGCGGAGCGGCGAGCCGGCCGCGAGTACGGCTCCGCCTCGGCGGTGGCCGACTCCAAGCAGACCCTGCTGTGCACCTACCTGTCCGCTGTCCTGCTCGTCGGGCTGCTCGCCAACGCCACGCTCGGGTGGTGGTGGGCCGACCCGGTTGCCGCCCTGGGCATCGCGGCCGTCGCCGTCAAGGAGGGGCGCGAGGCGTGGCGCGGCGACGCCTGCTGCTCGCCCGTCGCCGTGTTGGTGAATCCGGATCAGTCCGTCGTGGACAGTCGTGGTTGCGGAGACACGTGCCGTACGGATGGCGAGCCGTCATGACCGCCTGGCTCGCGCTCGGACTGTACCTGCTTGGGCTGCTGCTCGCGTTCGGCCTGCGCACTGTCACGCAGTGGCGGCAGACCGGAGACGCGGGTTGACGGCTGGCCGCCGGCGGCGGACAGCGCTGAGGAGAAGGAACTCAGCCGCCGCTTCGCCGACGCCTTCGTGGCCGGCGACCTGGACCGCCTGCTGGAGCTACTCACCGACGACGCGTGGCCCGCCATGCCACCCGCTCCGCACGAGTACCACGGCAAGCCAGCGATCCTCGACTTCCTCCGGACCAGCCACGCGTGGCGGGGCGCCCGCCCCCTCGTGCTCGTCCCGACTCGCGCCAACACCCAACCCGCGTTCGCCTGCTACCTGGCCGAGCCGGACGAGCCGTACGGCCAGGCCGCCGGCCTCATGGTGCTCACCCTGCGCGGCGACCGTATCGGCGGCCTGACGCGATTCCTCCACGCCGGTGTGCTGGACCGGTTCGGACTCCCCGCGACCTGGTCGACCACGCACTCAGCCGCCACGGCGTCCGGTCCGGCTGAGTAGCCGCCTTCGACCGCGGTCAGGGCATCGCCACGCCGGCCCGCATCGGTCGCGAGCGGCCGTGAACTCGCCAACGTTCGAGCTTGATCCAGTGGCCTACTCGCGTCCTCGGTGATCGGACGGCGGAGCCGGCAGAATGGGTCCGGCGAACTTTTCCTCGTTCGCCCCGACCGTCGGATGGCCGTCGTTAGTATCTCCTCGGCGCTGGATCCTTGCGCGGACTGCGCCCGCTCACGCTAGATTGGCACATAGTGCCATATGGAACTTTGCCCTACCGACCAATCGACACGCGATTGACCGTGCGCGTCGGTGACACGAGAATGACCGAGGGATGCCTAACGATAACCTGAGCCAAACGGCGTTGGCGACGTCGCCGAGCGAGCGTCCGCCCGCCCCACCGCCCACGACGACACCACCCGGGGTCGGCGCCCATCGCGACCGCTATCTGGATTTCCTACGGTTCCTGGCGATCGTTCGCATCATCGTCTACCACGCGTTCGGCTTCGTGTGGTTGACCTATGTGTTCCCGGCCATGGGCGTGATGTTCGCCCTCGGCGGCTCGCTCATGGCCAACTCCCTGGCCAAACCGAACGGCCGACCGGTACGGAAGAGGATCCGCCGCCTCTTGCCGGCGCTGTGGGCCTTTGGCGCGGTGGTCGTGCCCGTCATGTTCGTCCAGGCGATTCGGGAGGGCGACATCAGCGAACTGCCCGGGTTCGAGGGCCTGCTCGCCTGGGTGATCCCCGTCGTCAACCCACCGGGCACCGAATGGGCTGAGCCGGCCACGATCGTTCTCTGGTATCTGGTGACATACCTGTGGCTGGTCATGCTGTCGCCGCTGGTGATACGCGTCTACCGCCGGTGGCCCCTGCCCACGGTGCTCGCACCGCTGGCCGCCCTCGCCGTCATCACGTTCAGCGGGCTGACCCTTGATTCCGCCGTCGGAGCCGTGGTGCTGAGCCTGGCCACGTACGGTAGCTGCTGGCTCATCGGATTCGCCCACCGTGATGGCCGGTTGGCCGCGGTGCCCCTGCCGGTGTTGATCGGCGTCGCCGCCTCGGCGATGATCGCCGGCAGCCTCTGGGCCGTCACCCACCCGACCGAGATCGGTCTGGACCTGAACGACATCCCCTTGGCGCAAGGCCTCTACTCGTGCGGCTTTGTCCTCCTGGCGTTGCGGGTCCGGCCCAGCCTTGCGTGGTTGCGGCGGGTGGGGGTGCTTGACTGGCTCGTGACGGCGGCGAATGCCCGGGCCGTCACCATCTACCTCTGGCACAACCCGGCCATCAACCTGTCGTTCCCGGTCGGTGACTGGCTCGACGTCTGGCGCTTCGGCGATCGGGTTGGGGACGTGTTGTGCCTCCTGATTGCGGTTGTCCTCGTCGGGGTGGCCACGGTCGCGGTGGGCTGGATCGAGGACATGGCGGCCGGACGCAGACCGCGGCTGATCCCACGCCGATAGCGATCTACCCGGCCGCTCGAGGTCTCACCGTGGAAGGACGGGGCTCGGCTGGCCACCGACATCCGCGGTCTGGGACAGGTGCGCGGCCGCCGCGCCGGTGCGGGCAAGCTTCTGCCAGCGCAGGGCGACGCCGGCCAACGCGGTCACCACAGACTTCAAAAGGGCCAGGTAGAGCAGTTGCCGATACATGAGCTGCTGCAACGGCAAGCTCCATAGTGGACGCATTGACTCCCGGTCCAGCCGGAACGCCACGATGGCGACGATGCATTGAAGACCAAGCATGCCGACCCAGGCCAGGGCGGTGGAGAACTGACCGCGCACGACGACGCCGTAAAGGGTGAACAGGTCGACCACCGGGGCGAGGATCGGGAACACCACCCCGAACCCGGCGATCAGAGGCAGCCCGATGAGGCCGAACCGTCCGGACGCCCCAGGGTCGCGCAGCGCACCCCGGTGGGCCCACAGCGCCTGCATCGTGCCGTAGCTCCACCGGAAGCGCTGCCGCCAGAGCTGGCGCAGGCTGTTCGGGGCCTCGGTCCACGCCCGGGCCTTCTCCTCGTACACGACCCGCCAGCCCGCCCGGATGATCGCCATCGTCAGGTCGGTGTCCTCGGCGAGCGTACGGTCGCTGACGCCGCCGACGTCGCGCAGGGCGTCCCGCCGGTAGGCGCCGATGGCCCCGGGGATGGTCGGCATGCACTGGAGGATCTCGAAGAACCGCCGGTCGAGGTTGCAGCCGATGACGTACTCGATGTGTTGCCACCGACCGATGAGACTGCGCCGGTTGCTCACCTTGACGTTGCCCGCGACGCCTCCCACCCGCGGGTCCGCGAAGGGCTGCACGAGCAGCCGCAGCGAGTCCGGCTCGAACACGGTGTCGCCGTCGACCATGACGATGATGTCGTGCGACGCGTGGGCGATGCCGACGTTCAGGGCGTTGGCCTTGCCTCCGTTGGGGATGCGGATGATGCGGACGTTGGGCAGGTCGAGGGCGGCGACGACGTCGGCACTGCCATCGGTCGATCCATCGTCGACCACGACGACTTCGATCTCCGGATAGTCGCCGTTCGCAATGGACAGGACGGCTGCCGCGACGTTCTCACGCTCGTTGTAGATCGGCATCACCACCGACACCGGCTGGTCGACGGGCGGTCCCCAGGACCACGTTGGGGATCGTCGCTGCCGTACATGCCGACTGACGAGCAGAAACAGGCCCGCGGTGCGCAGGACCAGCAGCACGCCAACCAGCAGCACCGCGACCCGTATCCAGTCGAACACAGAGTCGGCCAGTCGCACGCTCTCCATGAGCAGAAGCCCACGCAACCGCTCCGACACCGTCGCGTCAGCCATGACGGGGGCCTGGGCGGCCGCCATGAGCGTCTCTGAGTCAAACGTCGCGTCGATGGCGGCCGGGTCCAGACCGGCCAGGGCCTGCGCAGCCCGGAGTCCTTCCGAGGCGGTGAGGAACTGGTATCCGCGCCCTTTGAGGATCGGAATCACTCGATCCAGTGCCTCCACCGTCTTGGCGCGGTCGCCACCGGCGTCGTGCAGGAGGATGATCCCCGACTTGTCGTCGCGCGGCATGGCCGCCTTGACGATCGTCTCCACGTCCGGCGCGTCCCAGTCCCGGCTGTCCACGCTGCTGGCCACGACGACGTAGCCGTGGCGGCCGGCCTCCAGGACCAGTGGCCACGTCTCGTCGTTGAGCGAGTCGACCCCGGACGAGTACGGAAACCTGAGCAGGGGCGTGGTCACCCCGGCCGAGGCGGCCAGGGCCATCTGGGTTTGCGACAACTCCAGGACGCGCATCCACGGTGGTAGCTGCGCCATGTCCGGATGGGTGAACGTATGGACACCGAGGTCGTGGCCTTGGTCGACGATGTCCCGCACGATCGTGGGATACCGCGCTACCTGGGTGCCAACGACGAAGAAGGTCCCCGTCACCTCATGCTTGGCCAGCACCGCCAGGATCGCCGGTGTCCACTCCGGACTCGGACCGTCGTCGAACGTGAGCACGACCGTCTTGGGCGGTAACTCGTACGACGCCACGCGGCCGTGGGTGGTGTCGACGTACGGACCACCGGTGAGGATGTCGACCGGCACCGTCGCGCGGTCGCCCGTTGAGGCGCTGCCATCAGGGGAAAACTCTGAGTCGACGTACGTCGAATAGGTCAGAAGCGCGCCGAAGGTACTGAGCAGGAGGAGCACGGGTATCGCGGCCAGCCAGGATCGCTGCGGCCGTCGGCGGCGCCGCTGCGATTGTCCGGGCAGTTCCGCTTGACCACTCGCGGTCCGGCCCCGACGCGCGCCACGGGTCACCGGCCCGCCTCCCTCCGCTCGCGTGCCGACGGCCGTCCCCGGTGCCACGAAGGCTCCGGCGCCCGGCCCCGGATCCGACGGGTGTTCTGGCGCGTCAAGGCCCCCGAGTCCTCGACGAGCAGATCACGTCGCGGATCATGTCCCGCCGACCGGCCGGCGGATGGCGGAGGCGACCCCGCATCGTCGGCCGGTTCGTAGCCACCCGAAACGGGCGCGAGGGCGTCATCGGCCACGAGCCGACGGCCCCCGGGGAAGGAGATCACGGCACGGACGGCGTGCCACGGTGGGCAGGCGGCGAGTGGGGCGCCGGCAACCAGCAAGGTCATGGCCGTTCCAGACAGGGCGAGATTGCATGGTGGGCGAATCGTCAGGAACCTGGCGCACGTAACATAACAACCTGTACACGCCAGAAGGCGCGATCAGCCGATCCGGTAGCCCAGTCCTCGGGATTTCACCTTCTCGGTGCACCGCCCACTGAGATCCACAGTGGACATCGGATGCCCCCGATCGGATGAGGCTGGGTGGTCGAGATCGACCGCGTCGCCTCAGCACCTGGCCGGCCATCCCTCGGCCACACGGAACGCGCATGATCCTCGTTCACATCGGCGAGACCCCGATCCGGTATCCCGCGCCCAACCGGCAGCCCGCGCCGGGGCTGGGCGACCGACGAAGTGAGGGTGTCAGCCGACGCATACCTCGGCCCCGGCCCGGCGAGGTCGTCGGACGTCCTCGCCGACGGCCTCGCTCCCGTCCGCCCCGGCGGAACGCCACCCCGTCCTTCCGCGGGCTTCAACGAGCCGCGATGGCGCTCGCCGCGGCAGCCAGCACGTCCAGCTTCGGATTGAGCTCGGCAAAGCTCGACTCGAATCGGCCGACCGCCTCAACCTGGGCGGCGTAGTGCGCGGCCCACGCCTCATCGAGGCGACCGGTCTGCTGGTCGCACCGATACACCGCCACCGCGAATTCCCGCTCCTCCGGCGACGGAATCCAGTCCTGCGCGATGACGGGAGGACTGACCTGCACCGTTCCGGGGATTCGTTCCGGCTCCCAGTCCTCCTGCTCGGGCTCGTAATGCCCCATCGTCACGAAGTACGGCGCCAGGTTGAGCAAGCCGACGTTCTCGCGCTCCTCGTCGGTGCCGCGGAACACAAACCCAGTCTCTTCCAGGCATTCGATCAGCGAAGCCACGCCAGCCCGCAGCACCGGCCGAACCCTCGCCACGATGACGGCGTTGACCTGATCCCCCACGTCCACGTACGCGTCGTAGGTCGCCTTGGCGTCCGCGCCAAGGCGTGACCACGCCTGTGCCTCGCACTGCTCCAGCGCGGCGTCATAGCCCGGATCGAAACTGATGATGTAGGGTGGCTCGGCCGGCCGATCCCGGTTCATGCCGCGTTCGCGGGCCTCCTCCTCGGACGCGAATTCGAAGTATGTCGACGGATGGAACCGCAGGTAGTTGCCCTCCGGGCGGTATTCCGGCATGTTGTTCAGGTTCTGCGGATAGCCCGCCTCGGCCAGGCACGTGTTCCGGACGAGCCGCTGTGCATAGTCCACCTGGCTGAGCTTCTCGGCCTGGTAGATGTCCACCGGCTGGGGCCCACCGGGGTCGGCGAACGGGGGGAGGCCTTCCGTCGCCTCGGGCGACGGCGTCTCGAGCGGGCTGGCCCCGGGCGCGGGATGGCATCCGGCCACGAGAAGGCACGACAGGGCAACCAGCACGACGCGCGAGTACCTCACCACAAGCCCCTTCCCGACCAGAAGCCCCTACCTGGTTGGATGCCCGGGTACACGAGCGAACGCGGCGTGCGCGACCGTAAACCACGATCCCGGTGCGGGGCAAGGCGACCTCGCCGGGACCGAGGTCAGATCCGGAAGCCGACCAACCGTCAGCCACGCATCAACCCGGCCCACGACCGACCGGCATCAGACGAGGCCGGCGTCGTGGACGAGGATCGCGACCTGGACCCGGTTGTTCAGATCGAGCTTGGTGAGCAGCCGCGACACGTACGTCTTGACGGTGGCGACACTCATGAAGGTCTGCTGGGCGATCTCGGCGTTGGAGCAGCCGCGGGCCAGGGCGAGGGCCACCTCGCGTTCCCGCTCGGTGAGGGTGTCGAGCCGACGCCGGGCCTCGGCGCGCCGACGGTCGGAATCGTCGGTGGCCGCCGTCACATGGGCGATGAGCCGCCGGGTCACGCTGGGCGACAGGGTGGCCTCCCCGGCCGCGACCCGCCGGATGGCGGCGACGATCTCGGCCGGCGGCGTGTCCTTGAGCAGGAAACCGCTGGCGCCAGCCCGTAGGGCCCCCAGGACGTGCTCGTCGGCGTCGAAGGTGGTGAGCACGAGCACCTCAGGGGCGTTCGGCAGCTTGCGGAGCGCGGCCGTGGCCTCGATGCCGTCCATGCGCGGCATCCGGATGTCCATGAGCACGACATCCGGGGAGTGCGCCCGGACCGCGGAGAGGACCTCCGTGCCGTCGGCCGCCTCCCCCACCACCGTGACGTCCGACACTCCATTGAGGATCATCGACAGTCCGGCGCGGACCAACGGGTCGTCGTCGACGATCAGCACTCGGATGACGTCCGGGAGTCCTGCGTTGCTGGCCATGGCAACCATGCTCCCACCCGGAACTCCCCCGTCGCGTCGCGCCCGAACTCCAGCCGGCCACCCAGCAGGGCCACCCGCTCGGTCAACCCGACCAGTCCCGTGCCGGTGCTGAGGCTGCGATCGGTCTCCGGCGGCCGGACCGACGGAGGATTGCTGACCCGGATGGTCAGGCCGTCCCCGGGCCGTCCGGCGACCTGCACCGTAACCCGGGCGCCGGGCGCGTGCTTGCGCGCGTTGGTGAGCCCTTCCTGCACGATCCGGTAGGCCGTGGCCGCCAGCCCGGCCTGGGCGCTGCGCGGTTCCTCGACCTGGTTGTCGAAGTCCACCTGCATGCCGGCCTCCCGGGACTCGGCCACCAGGGTTGGCAGGTCTTCGAGCGTCGGCTGTGGACGGTTGGGGGCGGGCTCGTCCTCGCGGAGGACCGCGATCACCTCGCGCAGTTCGCGCATGGCCGCGTGAGCGTTGGCCCGGATCACGCCCGCCGCCTTGGCGATCTCCTCCGGCGGAGCGTCCGGGCGAAACTCGATGGCGCCGGCGTGCATGGCGAGCAGGGAGATGCGGTGCCCGAGTACGTCGTGCATCTCGCGGGCCAGGCGAGCCCGCTCGACGTGTCGGGCCTGGGCGACGAGCAGCTGCTGTTCCCGCTCGGCCCGCAACGCCCGCTCCCGCAGCGCGATGATGAGCTGGCGCCGAGCCCGGATGAACATGCCCCAGGCGAAGAGCACGGCCGTGAGGCCGACGTTGACGAGGAACACCCCGAGGGTGTTCAGCAGCTGATCGGGCCGATACAGGTTCACCGCCATGCCCACGGCCACGTTGAGCAGCGCGATCGGGGCGGAGATCGTGGGCCGACGGTGCACGACCACCGTGAAGAACAGGATGAAGATCGCGAGCGCCCCGCTCAGGCTCAGCAGGCCGGCCAACGCCCCGATCACCGCCAGCGCGGCCGGCCACCGCCGGCGCCACCACAGGGTCCAACAGAGCAGGAACCCGACGACCAGGTCGAGCGTCGGCAGCCACTCCGGTCCCCGGTTGCCGACCGTCGCCTGGACGTCCAGCCAGATCAGGGGCCAACTGCCCAGGGCCAGGAGGAACAGCGCGATATCCACGATCCAGTCGCGGGTGGACCGCCGAGGATTCGGGGTGTCCTCGGTGAGGCTCGCCGGCAGCAGCCACTGGTGTTCGGAGGCCACGACCTTCGCCACCGGCCCAGCGTAGGCCGGCGAGCGATCACAGCGTTAGCCACCAAAGTTGACGGCTGCGACGAAAGTTGACGGCTGCCACCGACGGAAGGTTGACGACCGCGTGGGAGAGTTCCCGCCGATGGTCGCGGCCACGGCCAACGGTGACGCGCGGGAGCACAACCACGGTTGACGTCGCCCTCGCGCCAACGTCGAGCCGAATCGCGACTTGCGCCCGCTGTGGCCGACGGCGCCGACGGCGACGCTGAGGTCATGATTGAGATTCGTGGTCTGACCAAGCGGTACGGCAGCCGTACGGTCGTCGACGACATCAGCTTCACCTGCCGGCCCGGCACGGTCACCGGGTTCCTCGGCCCCAACGGGGCGGGAAAGTCGACCACGCTACGGATGGTGTGCGGCCTCACCCCGCCGTCAGCCGGTACCGCCACCGTGCTCGGCCGGCCCTACCGGGAGCTGCCGAATCCGGGCCGCCGGGTCGGGGTGCTGCTCGACGCCTCGGCTCAGCATCCCGGCCGAACCGGTCGCGAGGTACTCACGCTCGCCGCGCTGACCATGGGGATCAACCCGGCGCGCGTCCCGGAGATGCTCGAGCGCGTCGGCCTGGACGAGCGGGCCGCTCGGCGACGGGTCCGCGCGTACTCGCTCGGCATGCGACAGCGGCTGGGCATCGCGCTGGCCCTCCTCGGTGACCCCGAGGTGCTCATCCTCGACGAGCCGGCCAACGGTCTCGATCCCGAAGGCATCGCCTGGATGCGTCGACTGCTGCGCGGATTCGCCGACCGGGGAGGAACGGTGCTGCTCTCCTCCCACCTGCTGGCCGAGGTCGAGGCGATCGCCGACCGGATCGTGGTCATCCACTCCG
>ERZ777003.2891-NODE-2891-length-18223-cov-7.989487_pt1 | contig 18223 bp, 13 predicted proteins | sample MGYA00374956_ERZ777003 | MGnify/ENA primary metagenome ERZ777003 (study PRJEB29302, sample SAMN06268252) | bioreactor metagenome | isolation source: Joint BioEnergy Institute, California, USA | place: USA:Joint BioEnergy Institute, California, USA | collected... | reverse complement strand
TCCTGACACCGCCGCGCACACCGGCCGAGCCTCCGCGCGCACCGGCCGGGTCACCCGCCCGCGCCGCTCACCCGTCCTCCCGGGCCCCCTCACCACCGAGGTAGGCGTCCAGTGCCGCCGCGCCGGTGAGCATGGCCCGGGCGCGGGCCGCGAGACGGGAGCGCCAGTCGGCCAGCATCGACTCCAGCGGCGCGACGCCGCCGGCGGTGCGGACCTGGGCGATCAGCGGAGCGATCTGCTCCAGCAGGTAGCCGCCCCGCCTGAGCTGGTGGACCAGCCGGGCGTCGCGGACGTCGGCCGCGCGGTAGACCCGGTAGCCGGTCCGCGGGTCGCGGCGCGGCTGGACCAGGCCGGCGCGTTCCCACCTGCGGAGGGTGGCCGGGCGGATGCCGAGCCGCCGCGCCAGGGGGCCGACGAACGTCTCGCCGCGATCCTGCGGCACGGGGCCGATGTCGCGCAGCGCCGCCTCGACGGCCTGGAGGGTGCGACGGTCGTCGAGCAGCCGGGCGTGACTCTCGTCGATGATCCGCAGCGCCTCCTCCTCCGCGCCCCGGTTGACCGCCCTCATGATCGCCGCTGCTGTCTGGTGGCCGTGCCCGGGTACGAGGGCGAGGAACGCGCGCAGCGCCCACGCGTGCCGCGGGGTGTAGGTGCGGTAGCCGTGCGGCGTGCGGGCGGCCGGCGGCAGGATGCCGGCCGCCTCGTAGTTCCTGACCGCCTGTGTGGACAGGCCGTGCCCGCGCGCCAGGTCGACCGGCCTGAGGTGACCACGGCTTTGAAGGTTTCGCCGCATCCTACTCCAGAAACCGCGCAAAAAGTTTAAACCGTTGGTTCAACGATACCGTTCAAGGTATGCACAACGGGACCATCGCCGCCGCCCGCACCGTCGACGCCGCCGCCGTCATGGAGCTGCTTTCGGCCCGGCCACGGATCCTCGCCCTCGGCGAGCCCACCCACGGCGAGGGCGACCTGCTGGAGGTGCGCAACGAACTCTTCCGGGACCTCGTCGAGCGGGCGGGCTACCGGACCATCGCCATCGAGAGCGACTGCCTGAAGGGCCTGGTCGTGGACGACCACGTCACCTCGGGCACGGGCACCCTCGACGCGGCCCTGGAACGGGGCGTCAGCCACGGCTTCGGCGCCCTCGCGGCCAACCGGGAACTGGTGCGCTGGATGCGCGCGTACAACGCCGGCCGGCCCGCCGCCGAGCGGCTCCACTTCGCCGGCTTCGACGGCCCCCTAGAGATCACCCACGCCGCGAGCCCGCGGCAGGCCCTCACCGCGCTCCACGGCTACCTCGCCGCCCGGGTCGACGCCGACCTGCTGCCCTGCACCGCCGAGACGCTCGACCACCTGCTCGGCGCCGACGAACGGTGGACCGACCCCGACGCGATGCTGGACCCGTCCCGGTCCGTCGGGCGCACGCCCGAGGCCCGACAGCTCCGCCTGCTCGCCGACGACCTGGTGGCGCTGCTCGACACGCAGACACCGCACCTGGTCGCGACGTCCACCCCGGAGGACTGGCACCGGGCGCGCCTGTACGGGCGCACCGCCACCGGTCTGCTCCGCTACCACCACCGGATGGCCGACCCGGCACCGGGGCGGCTCACCCGACTGTGCGCGCTACGCGACGCGATGATGGCCGCCAACCTCCTCGCCCTGGCCGAGCGGGGCCCGGTGTTGGTGTACGCCCACAACAGCCACCTGCAGCGGGACATGAGCACCATGCGGACGTGGGAGGAGTCGCTGCGGTGGTGGAGCGCCGGCGCGATCGTCGCCGCCCACCTCGGCGAGGAGTACGCCTTCCTCGCCACCGCCCTCGGCACGATCCGCCACCGGGGGGTGGACACCCCGCCACCGGACACCATCGAGGGGATGCTGTACGCGCTGCCCGGGGAGCATTGCCTCGTCGACCCGCGCCGGCTCGCCGCGGCCCTCGCGGGCCGGAGGCCCGCACCCCGGGTGTCCCCCTGGTTCGGCTACGCGCCGCTCGACCCGGACCACGTGGCCACCGTCGACGGCATCGTGTTCGTCCGGGACACCGGGCCGCGCTAGCCTCCCGCCGAGCCCGGCCCCGGCGACCCCGAGCGGTACCCGGCCCCGGTGGCCGCGACCGGGCGGCGCCGGGGCGACGGCGGCCGGGGCACGGCGGCGGCGGCCGCAACGCCGGACCGGCTCAGGGGTGTGTCATCCGGAGCACGTCCAGGGCGTCGTCGAGCTGCTGCTCGGTGATCCGGCCGTCCTCGACGTGGCCCCGCTCGACCACCACCGCCCGGATCGACATCTCCTTGGCCAGGGCCTCCTTGGCGATCGAGGCCGCCTCGTCGTACCCGAGGTACCGGTTGAGCGGGGTGACGATCGACGGCGAGCCCTCGGCGTACGCCAGGCAGACGTCGACGTTGGCGACCAGCCCGACCACGCAGCGGTCGGCGAGCAACCGGCTCGCGGCGGCCAGCAGCCGGATCGACTCCAGGACGTTGCGGGCCAGCACCGGCAGCATCACGTTCAGCTCGAAGTCGCCCTGCGAGCCGGCGAAGCCGACCGCGGCGTCGTTGCCGATCACCTGCGCGCAGACCTGCCGCACCGCCTCGCAGACCACCGGGTTCACCTTGCCCGGCATGATCGAGGAGCCGGGCTGGAGGTCGGGGATCTGCACCTCGCGCAGACCGGCGCGCGGCCCGGAGCCCATCCACCGGATGTCGTTGGCGATCTTGTAGAGACCGACCGCGTACGTCCTGAGCTGCCCGGAGACCTCCACCAGGGCATCCCGGGCGCCCTGCGCCTCGAAGTGGTTGCGCGCCTCGGTCAGCGGCAGCCCGGTCATCTCGCGCAGCGTCTCGATCACCCTCGGCGCGAAGCCGACCGGGGTGTTGATGCCGGTGCCGACCGCGGTCCCGCCGAGCGGCAGCTCGGCCAGGCGCGGCAGACAGCTCTCCAGCCTCTCGATCCCGTACCGCACCTGCGCGGCGTAGCCGGAGAACTCCTGCCCCAGGGTCACCGGGGTGGCGTCCATCAGGTGCGTCCGCCCCGCCTTCACCACCTCGGCGAACTCGTCCACCTTGGCCTCCAGGACGAACTGGAGGTGACGCAGCGCGGGCAGCAGGTCGTGCACCACCGCCTGGGTGGCGGCCAGGTGGATCGAGGAGGGGAAGACGTCGTTGCTGGACTGCGAGGCGTTCACGTCGTCGTTCGGGTGCACCTCCCGGCCCAGCTCGCGGGCGGCGAGGGTGGCGATCACCTCGTTGGCGTTCATGTTGGACGAGGTGCCGGAACCGGTCTGGAAGACGTCGACCGGAAACTGGTCGTCGTAGCCGCCGGCGGCGACGTGCGCCGCCGCCGTCGCGATCGCCTCGGCGACGTCCGCGCCGATCACCCCGAGCTCGGCGTTGACCCGGGCGGCCGCGCCCTTGATCTGGGCCAGGGCCCTGATGTGGGCGGGTTCCAGCCCACGCCCCGAGATCGGGAAGTTCTGCACCGCGCGCTGGGTCTGGGCCCGCCACAGCGCCTCGACGGGCACCTCCACCTCGCCCATCGTGTCGCGCTCGACCCGGTAGCCGGTGGCCTCTGGTGTGCTCACGGCTCCATCCTGCCCCGCGCCGACCCGCCCCGCAGATGATCGCGCCGACCTCACCATGCGGGGTCACGCCGCCTCCGCGGCAGCCCCACCACCCGGGGGTCACGCCGGTCACGCCGCCTCCGCGGCGACCTCACCGTCCGGGGACGTGTCGCCCGCGAGAGATCGCGGTCACCCCACCCAGGATTCGTCCCGCGCCCCCGCCCGGCCGTGGCCGGCGACGACGGCGGCCTGCTCCAGCTCCCCGAGCCGGCGGCGAACCTCGTGCTGCTCCGGGGACTCCACCTGGACGTACAGGGCCAGCGCCCGGGTCCAGTACGACCGGGCGGCGGCCGGGTCGGTCGGGCGGAGGCAGGCGGCGATACCGTCCAGGGCCCGCGCCTGCTCCAGCAGGCACTCGATCCGCGTCGCCACGTGCAGGGCCTGCCGGTGCAACTCCAGGGCGGCGTCGATCTCCCCGAGGTCACACAGGTCCCGACCCAGCAGGTTCCGGGCCGTGCACTCGCCACCCCGGTCCCCGGCGTCACGCATCGCGGCCAGCGCCGCCCGGTGCCGTTCCGCCGCCTCGGCCGGCCGCCCGCGGGCCCGCTCGACCGCGCCGATCTCGTTGAGCAGGTCGCCCTCGGCGAAGTGGTTGCGCAGCGTCCGCAGCATCCGCAGGGCGGCGTGCATCCGGCTCAGCGCCGCGTCGTACGCGCCCATCCGGCCGTACACCGCGCCGATCGCGCCCAGGGTGTCCGCCACCACGTCGATCTTGCCGTGCTGCCGGGCCAGGAAGAGACGGTTCCGCAGCACCCGCAGCGCGTCGGCGTACCGCCCCAGCTCCATGTAGCCGTTGCCGAGGTTGGTCAGCGCGTTGGGCATGGTGCGCCAGTCGTCGGTCTGCCGAGCCAGGGCCAGCCCGTGCTCCAGCAGCCGCACCGCCTCGCTGGTCCGGCCCAGCATGAGCAGCGGCAGGCCGAGATTGACGTACGCCACCGACTGCCCGGCGAGATTTCCGAGACGTTCCCAGATCCCGATCACCACCCGGAGCGAGTCCGCCGAGCGCCGGAACTCGCCCAACCGGAAGTACGCCGAGGCCAGGTAGTTGTGCATGGTGGCGATGCCGCGGTCGTCGCCGAGTGCCTCCGCGGCCCGCAGTCCGTGCGTGTGGGTCTGGATGAGCTCGTCGAGGTGCCCACCGTCGAAGAGCTGCCGCCAGTTGGCCCTGGCGAGCTGCCAGCCGTACCGGTGCAGGCCCTGTTCGACCGCGAGGGTGACCAGCGGGACCAGGTTGCCCCGCTCGGCGTCCAGCCAGCTCCGCCCGCCCCGGGCGGCGACCGCGACCAGGTCGGGCCGGTCCGGCTCCCCGGACACGATCGAGTGCAGGTTCCCGGTCGCCTCGAACGTCTGGCTCACCTCGACGGCGGTGTGCAGGCAGAAGTCGAGCAACGCCCGCAGCGCCTCCCGCCGGTCCGGCTCGGCGTCGGCGACCGCGGCCAGCTCGGCGGCGTACTGCCGGACCAGGTCGTGGAGCCGGAACCGACCGGCGTCCAGTTCGTCCACCAGGTGGGCGTCGACCAGCTCGTCGAGGTGCTCCTGGGCGACCGCCAGCGGCAGCCCGGTCAGCGCCGCCACGGCACACCGGTCGAACCCCTCGCCGGGATGCAGTCCGAGACGCCGGAACGTCCGCCGCACCGGGGCGGGAAGCTGCGCGTACGACAGTGCGAACGCGTCCACCAGGGTGCGGTGCTCGACGGCGAACTCGGCGAGGACCGGCCGGTCCCCCTCGCCGAGTCGTTCGGCCAGGTCGGCGACCCGCCACCGGGGCCGGTGCGCCAGCCGGGACCCGGCGAGCCGGATCGCCAGCGGCAGGTAACCGCAGCGGCGCACCACGTCGGCGGCGGCCTCCGGCTCGGCTCGGATCCGCTCCGGGCCGGCGATGCGGGCCAGCAGTTCCACCGCCTCACCGGGCTCCAGCACGGTCAGCGACTGCGCCCGGACCCCGTCGAGGCCGACCAGCCGCCGCCGGCTGGTGATCAGGGTCAGACAGCCGGGGGCGGCCGGCAACAGTGGACTGACCTGCGCGGTGCTGGCCGCGTTGTCCAACACGACCAGCGCCCGCCGGCTGGCCAGTTCGGTCCGCCAGAGCGCCACCCGGTCGGTGGGGTCGGCCGGAATCCGTTCCCCCGGGATGCCGAGCTGGCGCAGCAGCACGGCGAGGGCGGTGGACGGAGCGAGTGGGCCCCGCACGCTGTGCCCCTGAAGATCGATGAACAGGTGCGCGTCCGGGTACCGGGGGCCGAGCGCGGTGGCCAGGTGGACGGCGAGGGTCGTCTTGCCGCTGCCCGGCATGCCGTCGACCACGTACACCGCCGAGACGTCCGGCTCGCTGTCCTCGATCTCCTTGCGCAGCCGCGCCACGGTGTCCTGCCGGCCCGTGAAGTCGACGATCGCCCGGGGCAGGCAGCGGACCGGCGGCCGGGACGTCACCGCGCCGTCCCGACGTACCGCGACGGCGGGGGTGTCGACCCCCGCCTCGTCTGCGGTGGTGGGCGCACCCCGACCCGCCCCGGCGCCCTCCCCGCCCGGATCCCCCTCGGCCACGCGGTCGGCGCTCTCCCCGCCCGGAGGGCGTCCGCCCGACTCCCCCTCGGGGAGGCGGTCGGCGATCTCCTCTCCGGTGTCCTCACCGGCGAGCAGCCGCCGGTGGATGGCCCGCAACGCGGCCCCGGGCTCGATGCCGAGTTCGGCGTGCAGGATCTCCCGGCCGGTGCGGAACACGGCGAGCGCCTCGGCCCGCCGGCCGCTGTCGGCGAGCGCCCGCATGAGCTGGCCGCGCAGCCGTTCCCGCAGCGGGTGTCGCTCGACCAGGTCGGTCAGCTCGGCGATCAGGTCGCCCGTGCCGCCGATCCGCAGCTCCACCTCGAAGCGCTCCTCCAGCGCGAGCATGCGCTGCTCGTCGAGGAAGGCGGCGCCGCGCCGGATCGCCTCGCCGGAGAGCCCGGCGAGAGCCGGACCACGCCACAGCGCGAGCGCGGCCCGGTACGTCTCGCGCGCCGTCGCCCACCGCCGCGCGGCGGCGGCCGCGCGGGCCTCGGCGACCATCCGTTCGAAAACCTGGGCGTCGAGGTCGTCGGGGCCGAGCACGACCCGGTAGCCGGCGGGAGCGGTGACGATGGTGTCGCCCGGCACCCCGACGCTGCTGAGGAGCCGGCGAAGTCGGGACACGCAGGTCTGCAGCTGACCCCGGGCGGTCGCCGGTGGCTTGGCCTCCCACACGGCGTCCACCAGATCGTCGACCGGCACCACCTTGTTGGCGTTCAGCAGCAGCACGGCGAGGACGGTCCGGTCCCGGTTGGCCGTCACCACCGACTCACCGCCGCCCACCTGGAGCGGGCCGAGGACCCCGAATCGCATGGCGGCTCCCCGAGCGTGGTCGTGTCCGGCTGCAGAGTAACCCGCCGGTCACAGCCCGCAGGAACGGAATGAGAGCGAGGTGGGAGCGGATCGATAGCGCGTGCCGGGACACTCCCTGCGGGACGGTTGACAGCACGCGACGAACACCGACGGGGGCGGTGCGTCCGGTCCTCGCCGCAGGCTGGTGGACGCACCGGGTCGGAGCAGCGCTTTCGTCGGCTTCCACACCTGAGGGAGACACCACTGATGGACGCCGCCGCCGCACCCGCGACGAGCCGGAGGGCACCGGCCGTCGGGGACGTCCTCCACTTCGCCGAGTCCGACTACTGCTACGGGGTCGGCCCACTTGTGTTGCGAGTCACCCGGGTCGGTGCCGACCCGCGACGTTATCCGCGGCTCGAATGGCTTTCGCTGCACGGCGTGGAGCTGCGTGAGGATGGCAGCGTTGGCCCCGAACGCCAGGTGCTGGTCCGCACCAGTGCACTGCCTCCCGCCGCCTGAGCCGTACCAGCCCGACCCGGGTGGGCGGTGACGGCGGCTCACCCCGCCGGAACTCCGAGGCTCCGCGTCCGCCCGACCCGGACGGCGGTAACGGCGGGCTGCCGGGCCGCTCGTGGGACGGCCCGGCAGCCGTGGCGCGGCATCCGGCCGGCGGCCACCGCCCTCGCGGGCCGGACGCCCGCCGGACGGGCGACCGAGTCCCCGGTGGAGCGACCAACGCCGGCCGGCGGGGATCAACAGTCGTCGACGGTCAGCAGCGGCCGGCCGACGACCGGTCAACGGCCGACCGGCGACCGGCGGCCGACCGCCTCCGGGGGGACGGCCGACCGGCGATCGGCGGTCAACCGACGGTCAGCGGCGCCCGATGGTCAGCACCGGCTTGGTGACCTCGGCGAAGAAGTCGTTGCCCTTGTCGTCGACGACGATGAAGGCCGGGAAGTCCTCGACCTCGATCTTCCAGACCGCCTCCATGCCGAGTTCCGGATACTCCAGCACCTCGACGTGCTTGATGCAGTCCTGGGCGAGCCGGGCCGCCGGGCCGCCGATCGAGCCGAGGTAGAAGCCGCCGTACTTCTGGCAGGCGCGGGTCACCTGGGCGGAACGGTTCCCCTTGGCCAGCATCACGTACGACCCGCCGGCCGCCTGGAACTTCTCCACGTAGGCGTCCATCCGCCCCGCCGTGGTCGGGCCGAACGATCCCGAGGCGTAGCCCTCCGGGGTCTTCGCCGGGCCGGCGTAGTAGACGGCGTGGTCCCGCATGTACTGCGGCATCGGCTCACCGGCGTCCAGCCGCTCGGCGATCTTGGCGTGGGCGATGTCCCGGGCCACCACCAGCGGACCGGTGAGGGAGAGACGGGTCCTGACCGGATACTTCGACAGCTCGGCCCGGATGGCGTCCATCGGGCGGTTCAGATCGATCCGGACCACCCCGGCGCCCTGGTCGAGGTCGGCGTCGGTGATGTCGGGCAGGAACCGCGCCGGGTCGGTCTCCAGCCGCTCCAGCCACACCCCCGACGGGGTGATCTTGCCCATCGCCTGCCGGTCGGCCGAGCAGGAGACCGCGATCGCCACCGGGCAGGAGGCGCCGTGCCGGGGCAGCCGGATCACCCGCACGTCGTGGCAGAAGTACCGGCCACCGAACTGCGCGCCGATGCCGAACTCCCGGGTCATCGCCAGCACCTCGGCCTCCAGTTCCAGGTCCCGGAAGCCGTGCCCGAGCACGGAACCCGAGGTGGGCAGGTTGTCCAGGTACTTCGCCGAGGCGAGCTTCGCGGTCTTCAGGGCGTACTCGGCGGAGGTGCCGCCGACCACGATCGCCAGGTGGTACGGCGGACAGGCCGAGGTGCCGATCGACCGCAGCTTCTCCTCCAGGAACTGCATCAGCCGGGTCGGGTTCAGCAGCGCCTTCGTCTCCTGGTAGAGGAACGACTTGTTGGCCGAGCCGCCGCCCTTGGCCATGAAGAGGAACTTGTAGGTGTCCGGGTGGCCGTCCGGGTCCTCGGCGTAGATCTCGATCTGGGCCGGCAGGTTGTTCCCGGTGTTGCGCTCCTCCCACATCGTCAGCGGGGCGAGCTGGGAGTACCGGAGGTTGAGCTGGGTGTACGCCTGGTAGACCCCGAGCGAGATCGCCTCCTCGTCGGACCCGTCCGTCAGCACGTGCCGGCCACGCTTGCCCATGACGATCGCGGTCCCGGTGTCCTGGCACATCGGCAGGACGCCGCCGGCCGCGATGTTGGCGTTGCGCAGCAGGTCGAGCGCCACGAAGCGGTCGTTCGGCGAGGCCTCCGGGTCGTCGATGATGGCGCGAAGCTGGGCGAGGTGTGCCGGCCGCAGGTAGTGGGCGATGTCGTGCATCGCCTCGGCGGTCAGCGCGGTGAGCACCGCCGGCTCCACCGTGAGGAAACGCCGGCCGCCCGGCCCGTGGACCACGTCGACGCCCTCGTCGGTGACCAGGCGATACTCGGTCTGGTCGGCGCCGACGGGCAACAGGGGAGAGTAGGAGAACGGCGCGCCACTGCTCATGGCTGGCAAGCCTAGGGCAGTCCCCCTGGTCCGGCCCACCCACCGGGGCGGCGCTGCGACACCGCTCTCATCCCACGCGTCCGACACGCCCACCTCGCCGCCACCCGGCCCCCGGGTCGCCGGAGGATCGGCGGCCGTCGACCGCCCGCGCCACCCCGCGTGTGCGACCGCCGTGCGCGGAGCAGCCGGTCGACCCTCAGCAGGCCGACCCTCAGCCGGCCTTGCCGCCGCCGGCCGGCGGACACGCCGGCTGTTTCGGGCCGCCGCAGTCCTGCCCCGAACCGGGATCCGGATTCGGCCCACCCGGCTCACCGGACACGCCGCCGAAGCGGACGTACCCGAGGTCGCGGCCCTTCCCGATCACCATGCCGGCCCGTCCCACCGCCAGCACCTTCGCCGATGAGCGGACGTTGGCCAGTTCCCGTCCGCTGCGCGGCTCCAGCGCGACGATCCGCTGCGGCTCACGATCGATCACCACCGCGGCGTACGGGGCGAGCGCGGCGCCACCGTCGGGATGGACCGGTCGGCTCCACCGGGGCCGGTCGATGCCGAGTTCGTGGCCGGTCACCGTCCTCCCGTCGGCGGAGCGGGCCAGCGCGTACCGGTCGTCGACGGCGAGGAGCCGCTGGCCCCGGGCGCCGGTCCAGAGCATCCGCCCGTCGTACGCGTCGACGATCGCCTCCCGGCCGTCGCCGGTGACGCCGACGATGACGTTCTCCCCGCCCTGCGGATCCTCCCGCTGCGGGCAGCCGGCGCCGTCGGCGGTACGGAGGTTCAGCCCGTCGCGCCGCCACACCTCCTGCCCGGTCAGCGGGTCGCGCGCCACGACCGTGAAGTAGCAGGTGCCGTCCGCGGCACGCGCCTCGATCCGGAGCATCCGGCCGCCGACCACCACGATCCGGTCGCGCGCCCCCGGCCTGACGTTCTGCACGGTACGGCCCGTCGCGGTGTCGACGATGTGCACCTGCCCGTCGACCGGGAACCCGATCAGCGGCGGCATCTCCACCGGGCCGGCCGCCCCGTCGTGGACCCCCCGGGTGGTCAGCCGCCGGGTGCCCTGCACCTCCGGATTGCCGGCCAGCGGCCCGGTCTCCACCCCGGGCAGGAAGGTGGTCCAGATCGGGACCGTCCCGCGTGGCTCGTACGCCGTCAACTGGCAGTCCCGCGGAGCGCGGCAGCGAACGTCGAGCACCGCGTTCCGGTACGTCCAGACGCCGGACGCCGCGCCGTCCCTGCGCCGGACCGCGCCGGTCTCGGGGTCCAGCAGTTCGTAGCCCCTGCTGAGCAGCTTGCCGACCGCGACGACGGCGTCCCGGTCGCCGCCGGCCACCGCCGCCCAGTCGGCCTTGCGTTCCCACAGCCGCAGGCCGGTGGCGAGGCTGCGCGCCTCGACCCGGGTGCGGTAGCGGACCACCACCGTGTTGCCGACGATGGTGACGTTCTGTGGCGTGCCGCCGATCCGCTGCTGCCAGACGACGTCGGGTTCGGAGAGCGGTTGATCGCGGTCGATCCACGCCCACATGGTCGGAAAAGGGTTCCAGATGTTCGTGGCGGCGAGCACGATCACCGCGATCAGCGCGACGGCCAGAGCGATCTTCACGCCCAGACCACCGGCGCTCCCCTTCGCCATTCCGCTACCGTAAACGAGATCGCCCGGTTCGGATGGCTAGGACGGTCCGTGTCGCCAGGGCGAACGCCCAGCTCGCGCGCGGGCGGGCCGGGCGGGGCGGCGCCGGCGGACCGGTGTCCGCGTCGCGCGCGTCGGCGGGCCGCGGGCGCAGCCGGCGCCAGAGCAGCCCGGTCGCGGTCAGCGACGCCAGGCCGGCGAGCGCCATCACCGTGCCGGGCGCGAGCACCTCGGCGAGTGCCCCGGCGAGACCCGCGGCAACCCCCTGCGTGGTCATCAACCCGGTGCTGAGCAGCCCGAACGCCTGGCCGCGCCGCGATTCGGGCACGGCGGAGACGAAGCGGCGGGCCAGCCCGAGCTGGTAGCCGAAGCCGAGGGTGGACAGCCAGAAGAGCGCGGTGGCCGTCGCCAGTGCGGGCCGGGCGACGAAGGCCAGCATCGGCGCCCCGAGGAGAAGCGCCAGCCACGGCGTCAGCCGCTCCCGCCGGGCCGGCGCGAGCAGCCGGCCCACCGCGAGCTCACCGGTCAGCATGCCGAGCGCGGAGGCGGCGAAGAGGACGCCGGCGTCCGCCGCCCGGCCCAGCGCCGAGACGTACGGCACGATGACGCCCTCCGCGGCGACCACCAGTGCCCCGGGCAGCCACTGGGCCAGCAGCAGTCCCCGGATCCGCGGGTCGGCGAGGAGGAGACGGTTGACCCGCCAGGTCTGGCCGACCACCCCCGACCGCCCGCCGGCCGGGTCCCCTCCCGCGCCCGCCGCCGCGGTCGCGGACCGGGCCGGGCGCGCGGTGAGCCCGTACCGGGTCAGGAGTGCCGAGATCGCGCAGGTGGCGGCGGTCAGCCACAGCGCGCCGTACGGACCGACCAGGTTGAGCAGCAGCCCGCCGGCCGCGAACCCCAGCACCTGGGTCGCGCCGGCGGCGACCGTGAACAGGGACCGGCCCAGCACGTAGGAGTCCCCGGACAGCAACTCCGGGAGCAGGGCGTTCCGGGTCGCCGTACTCACCGGCGCGAGAAGGCCGACGGCGAAGACCAGCCCGAGCATCCCGGCCGGCGGCAGGACCCCGCAGGCGAGCAGCGCGGCGCTGGTCAGCCGCAGCAGGTCGTACCCGACCAGCAGGGCCCGGGGCGGCCACCGGTCGGCCAGGGAGATCAGGAACAGGCCGCCCACCGCGTGCGGCAGGAACCCGACCACGTACGCGAACGCGGAGAGCAGCGGCGACCCGGTGCGGTCGTACACCAGCACGGCGAGGGCGAGCATCTTCGCCGTCTCGCCGACCATGAAGACACCGAAGCCGGTGAAGAGCACCAGGAACTCCGGCACGGCCAGCACGGCCCGGAAGGTCGCCGGCCGCTCCCCGGCGCCCGGTCCGGCACTGTGGGAGGAGCTCACCGGGTCAGGGTCTCCGGGGGACGCCGAGCAGGCCACACTTTCGGCCAGGGACGAAACGTCGGCCGAGGGCGTGGCGGTGACGGCGATCCGGGCGGGGTCACCCGGACCGCGGCCCGGGGTGCCTAGGCTGCATGGCGTGCGGATCGAGGTCACGCCGGCCGACGTGGCGGCGAGCCGTTTCGCCATCTCGCCGCTCGGCGAGACGATGTCGGCCCTGCGGCTGCACGCCGGGCAGAACTCGTCGGCGGTACTGCGGCCGTGGCTGGCCCGGACCCGCGAGCGTTACCTGAGGCTACGCCGCGAGTACCCGGCGCTCGGCACACTGCTCGGCCTGCTGCGCCGCAACGGGTACAACGCCGACTTCATCCAGCCGCCCCCGGCCGGGGTCGGGATGAGCTTCGCCGACGAACTCGCCGTCGTCCGGGCCACCCCGGTCGCGCAGGCCCGCGACGAGCTGGCCCGGAACCTGGCCGGGCACCCGAGCCCGCCGGCGCACGCCCGCCAGATCCTCGCGGCACCGGACGTGGTGGCCCGGATCGCCGACGCGATCGAGGCGGCCTGGACGGCCCTGGTGGCGCCGGACTGGCCGCGGCTGCGGGCGATCCTCGAACGGGACGTGGTGCGGCGGGCGGGGCAGCTCGCCGCGTACGGCTGGGCGGCGGCCCTGGCCGACCTCGATCCGCGGCTGCGCTTCGTCACCGACCGGGACGGCAGCCGTATCGAGATCAAGAACCGGAACCGGGGCACCTACGCCCTGGCCGGCAGGGGACTGCTCTTCGTACCGAGCGTCTTCGGGCCGATGATCACCTATGTCGAACCTCCCTGGCCGTACGCGATCGTCTATCCCGCCCGGGGCGTCGCCGACCTGCTCGGGGCACCGCGCCCGGGACGCGCTCCGGACGCGCTGGACCGGCTGATCGGCCCGACCCGGGCGGCGATCCTGCGGGCCCTGGCCGTTCCCGCGACGACCACCCAGCTCGTCGCCCAGCTCGGTGCCGGCCTGGGCACGGTCGGCGGGCACCTGGCGGTGCTCCTGCGTGCCGGCCTGGTCAGCCGGGTCCGGGTCGGCCGGTCGGTCCGCTACGAGCGCACCCCGCTCGGTGAGGCGCTCGCGGGCGAGGCACCCGAGGCGGCGGGGTCGACGGGGTCGGTGTCGGTGGCCGGCCCGGCCGGTGCGGAGCCGGCCGGTGCGGAGGCGGCCGGTGCGGAGGCGGCCGGTGCGGAGGCCGGGCTCGTGGACGCGGCCGCGGAGGCCGGACCGGATCCGGCCGGGGCGGTGCCGGTGATCGCGCGCAGCAGGGGCAGGACCCGGTAGGGGATCTTCTCGGCGAGCGCGATGATGCTCGACGCCCGGGCGATCCCCTCGTGCGACATGACCTGGTCGAGCACCCGCTGCAGGTCGGCGTTGGACCGGGCGACGATCCGGCACAGCACGTCGCCGGAGCCGGTGATGGTGTGCGCCTCCAGCACCTCGGGTATCGCCCGCAGGTGGTTCGTCACCGGATCGTGGCCGTGCCGTTGGTTGATCTCCAGCGTGACGAACGAGGTCACCCCGAACCCGACGGCGGCCGGATCCACGTCCGGCCCGAACCCCTGGATGACGCCCCGGGCGATCAGCTTGTCGAGCCGGGCCTGCACGGTGCCACGGGCGACCCGCAGCCGGCGTGAGCACTCCAGGACCCCGATCCGGGGCTCGGCGGCGAGGAGATCGATCAGCCTGACATCGAGCTGGTCGAGCTGGACATCTTGCATAGCTATCACGGTAGTTGGCCGTACGAAATGCACAACCTGATCAGCGAGTTGCGAATGTGTTGCCCAGATCGCACCCGGCCATGATGCTCACGGGAAGGATGGCCGCGCCACCGTCGCCAGACCCGGGCGGCGACGCGGCAGGCAGTCGCGGGGCCGCGGGTACGCCCGCGGGACCCCGCGCGGAGGACGGCCGTGCCGCCCACCCGGCCGGCCACGGTAGTCAGGGAGGCACGACGATGACCAGCGCACTCCAGCAGCCCGCCACCACCGACCCGGACGCCGACGTCGACGTCGACCGGCTCGTCGGCGCCGTCGCGCACGACGACTCCGCCGACCCCTTCCCGGTGCTGGGCATCGACCACGTCCGCTTCGTCGTCGGCAACGCGAAGCAGAGCGCGCACTACTACTCGACCGCGTTCGGCATGACCTGCGTCGCCTACCGGGGACCGGAGCAGGGCTACCGCGACCACGCGGAGTACGTGCTGACCAGCGGCTCCGCCCGGTTCGTCTTCACCGGGGCCGTCCGGCCCGACGCGCCGGAGGCGGCGCACGTGACCAAGCACGGCGACGGCATCCGCGACATCGCCCTCGCGGTGCCGGACGTCGACGCGGCGTACGCGTACGCCACCGGGCAGGGCGCGACCGGTCTGGTCGAGCCGCACGACCTGACCGACGAGCACGGCACCGTCCGGGTGGCCAGCATCGCGACGTACGGCGACACCATGCACAGCCTCGTCGACCGGTCCCGGTACAACGGGCCGTTCCTGCCCGGGTTCGTCACCCGGCCGCCGATCGTCGACCGGCAGCCGATGATCGACGCCGGGGTCCAGCCCAAGCGCTTCTTCCAGGCCATCGACCACATCGTCGGCAACGTCGAACTGGGCAAGATGGACGAATGGGTGAAGTTCTACCAGAGGGTCATGGGCTTCACCAACATGGCCGAGTTCATCGGCGACGACATCGCCACCGAGTACTCGGCGCTGATGTCGAAGGTGGTCGCGAACGGCACCCGCCGGGTGAAGTTCCCGCTCAACGAGCCGGCGATCGGTCGCCGGAAGTCCCAGATCGACGAGTACCTGGAGTTCTACCAGGGGCCGGGCGCCCAGCACGTCGCGCTGGCCACCAACGACATCCTGGCCAGCGTCGACGCGATGAAGGCGGCCGGGGTCGAGTTCCTGGACACCCCGGACTCGTACTACGACGACCCGGAGCTGCGGGCCCGGATCGGCACGGTCCGGGTGCCGATCGAGGAGCTGAAGAAGCGCCGCATCCTGGTCGACCGGGACGAGGACGGCTACCTGCTCCAGATCTTCACCAAGCCGGTGCAGGACCGGCCGACGGTGTTCTTCGAGCTGATCGAGCGGCACGGATCCCTCGGCTTCGGCAAGGGGAACTTCAAGGCGCTGTTCGAGGCGATCGAGCGGGAGCAGGCGGCTCGCGGGAACCTGTAACACTGTCCGGCGTGACCGACCACCCTGTGCACCCGGCACCGTCACTCGGCGAGGGCCGGCCGTCGGCCGGCCCTCCCGCCGCCACGCCCGGTCACGCCAGCCCGCCGGGCCAGCCCACACACGCGGTTCCCCCCGACCACGCCGGACCTGCCGCCGTCCCCGGCCAGCCCGGACCCACCCCTCTCCCGGGCCGGCCCGGACCCGTGCCTCCGCCCGGCCTGCCGCTGCCGCCCCCGCCGCCGACGAGTCCCGGCGGCCAACCACTCGCCTCGTTCGGTGACCGGCTCCTCGCCGTGCTGATCGACAGCGCCATCCTCGCCGGGGTCGGCCTCGTCCTGGCGATCCCCGCGGTGATCATCTTCGTCGTCGCCGTCGTGCCGGACCTCGGCGACGCCGGGTACGCGTCGGACGGCACCGCCGCCACGCCCGCCTTCCTCTCCGTCCTCCTGCCGTTCCTCCTGATGGAGGTCATGCTGATCGCGGTCCTGGTCGGCGTGCAGTACGTCTACCAGGTCGAGCTGTCGCGACGGACCGGACAGACCGTGGGCAAGCGGGTGATGAGGATCCGGATCGTGCCGCTGGACCCGACACGGCAGTTGACCCGGGGCATCCTCGCCCGGCGGTTCGTCGCCCAACTCGGCTGCAGCATGCTGCCGGCCCTGAACTATGTCGACGGTCTCTGGCAGCTGTGGGACAAGCCGTACCGGCAGTGCCTCCACGACAAGTTCGCTCAGACCGTGGTGGTTAAGGTTCCAGCGTGAACGTCAGGACTGAACCGAGGTCGTCGCGGTGACGGTGCAGCCGGGCTGGTACCCCGATCCCGCCGAGCCGACCACCCAGCGGTACTGGGACGGCGAGGGCTGGATCGGTGCGCCGTTGCCCGTCGACGCCACCCCGCCACCGGGCCCGCCGCCGGCCGAGCCGGAGCCCGGGTCGCCCGCCCCCGCGGGTGGGACACCCGCGGGCCCGTCCACCGCGCCGGGCACCCCACCCGGAACCCCCGGCTCCCCCACCCCGCCGCAGGTACTCGGCCCCGGCGTGCCACCACCGCCGGTCGGGCCCGGCGTGCCACCGCCGTACGGACAGGGTCTGCCGCCGCACGGCGCCCCACCCGGCCCGCCACCGGGCTGGCCGCCGGGCAGCCCTCCGCCGCCGGGCTGGTGGCCGCACTGGACCGCACCGCCGCCGCGGCCCCACGGGCTGCCGCTGGCGTCGTTCGGTGCCCGCGTGGTCGCCCGGATCATCGACATCGGCGTCGTGTTCCTGCTCAACGTCCTGGTCAACGGCTGGTTCGTCTGGCGGTTCGTCCAGGAGGTCGAACCGGTCTCCCGGGAGCTGAACCGGTGGCTGATGTCCGGCGGGACGGACCCGGCCACGGTGCCGCAGGTCAGCCGGCAGGCCGACTGGCTGCAGGTGGTCATCCTGCTCATCGCGGTCGCGCTCTGGTTCGCCTACGAGGTGCCGTCGGTGGCCAACACCGGGCAGACCCTCGGCAAGCGGCTGGTGGGGATCAAGGTCGTACCGGTGCTCGAGACCGAGCAGGTCAGCTTCGGCCGCTCCTTCCGGCGCTGGAACATGCTCGGCCTGCCGGTGTTCCTCTGGAGCTGCTGCGGCATCGGTTTCCTGATCCAGCTCCTCGACTGCGGGCTGTCGCTGGTCGACCGACCGCTGCAGCAGACGCTGCACGACAAGCGCGCCCAGACCGTCGTCGTCCAGCTTCCCCGCCGCACCACCACCCCGGCCGGCCCCCCCGGACCCCCCACCCCCACCCCCCCCCCCCCCCGCCCCCCCCCCCCCCCCCCCCCGCCCCCCCCGCCGGCCCGACGCCCCCCCCCGCGCCGTCCGGCTCGCCCGGCTCGCCCGCCGGCAACGCCGACACCCCCACCGACCGCTCAGGAGGCACCGAGTCATGACCCGCCCGACCCCCGACCGGACCGTCCGACCCCCCCGACTGACCCGCCCCGACCTCGACGCACTGCCCAGCTACGTGCCGGGGCGCAACCCGGCGGACCTCGCCCGCGAGCTGGGGCTGCCCGAGGCGATCAAGCTGGCCAGCAACGAGGTGCCGTACGGTCCGCTCCCGGGGGTCGTCGAGGCGGTCGCCGAGGCGGTGGCGGGAACACACCGCTACCCGGACATGGGTGTGCTGGCCCTGCGGAACGCCCTGGCCGAGCGGTACGGGGTCAGCCCGGACCGGATCGCCACCGGCTGCGGGTCCGTGGCGCTCGCCGAGCACCTGGTCCGGGCCACCTGCCTGCCCGGGGACGAGGTCGTCTACTCGTGGCGCTCCTTCGAGGCGTACCCGATCATCGTGGCGACCAGCGGCGCCACCAGCGTGCAGGTGCCCAACGACGCCGACCACGGCCACGACCTGGCCGCGATGGCGGACGCGGTGACCGACCGGACCCGGCTGATCTTCGTGTGCAACCCGAACAACCCGACCGGCACGGCGGTACGCCGGGCCGAGCTGGACCGGTTCCTCGACGCCGTGCCCGACGACGTGC
>ERZ777003.2890-NODE-2890-length-18230-cov-16.041265_pt1 | contig 18230 bp, 14 predicted proteins | sample MGYA00374956_ERZ777003 | MGnify/ENA primary metagenome ERZ777003 (study PRJEB29302, sample SAMN06268252) | bioreactor metagenome | isolation source: Joint BioEnergy Institute, California, USA | place: USA:Joint BioEnergy Institute, California, USA | collected... | reverse complement strand
TGGCGCTCGCGACCTCGACGTGCTCGGCGTAGGTGCCCGAGCCGCAGACGTACACGCGTCGCTTGCCCTGCGCGGCCGCCTTGGTCAGAGCCGCGCCGATGGTCGCGAGCGGCGCTGCTTTGGTGCCGTCGTTCGTGTCGTTCCCTCCGGAGCCGTCGACGAAGACGGCGAAGGTGTCGACGACACAACCTTGCGCTTCGGCCGCGGTCGCGTCGGCCGACTCGTCGCAGCCGGGCGGGGCCGGAACGTCGGGTACGTCGGGTGCGTTGGCGTCGATGCCCGAAGCGTCACCGCTCGTCGATGCCAGTCTGCAGTTCCCTTGGTCGTCGCAGGGATCGTCGATCGACGAACAGTGAACGAGCGCGGCGAGCGAACCGAAGAGCAAAGTCGATGTGACCGATCGAACGCGCATCGCCAATACCTCTAGAACGCTCCCGTCAGCCCGCTGATCGGTCCGAGCAGCGGACGGATCCGAGGCGAAGCCGAGCCCGCACGCTCCTTGCTCTCCGACGGCCAGAGCGTGAAGGCGGCGATCGCCCCGCCCACGAGCACGCCTGCGGCGATGAACGACACGGTGGCGATGCCGCGGCTGTCGCGCGCGTCGTCGAGCAGGGCGTCGTATTGCCTGCACGTCTCGAGGGCGGTGCATGCGCCGCCCGGGATGCTTCGGTCGAAGCTCTCGGCGTCCGAGAGCTTGCCCTCGGACGAGGCGAGGAAGCCCACGCCGATGCCGGCCGCGGCGAGGCCGAGCACGCCGAGCGAGCCGGCGACGACGTTCTTGGTCGTGAAAAAGCCTTCGTTCTTCTGCGGCGTCGTCCGATCGTCGGCAGGGGGTGCGGGCTCCTGTGTCATGCCGGGATCGTCGAAACGGAGCTTCACCGTCGTCACGACGCCGGCGGGGGCGGTGACGTCGGAGCTCTTCACCGAGCCGCCGAGCTTGATCTTCACGATGTGACGCCCGGGGACGACCTCCACGGTGGAGGATGGATTGATCTCGTTTCCGTCGAGCGTCGTCGTCGCGCCGGCGGGGACGTCGAAGGCGATGACGGCGATCTTCGTCTTCAGCTCTTCGATCGCGCGCTCGGCGTCGCGTCGTGACTCGGGGGCGAGCGCCGCATCGCGGAGCGCCTCGCGGTAGTGGTGCAGCGCGAGGGCGTGCCGGCCGAGGGCGTGCTCCATGCGCGCCATGTTGTAGACGTTCGTTCCGGTGCGCGCGAGGGAGTAGGCCTCTTCGAACTTCGCGAGCGCCGCTTCGAACTTGCCCGCCTTCGCCAGCTCGAGGCCCTCCGCGAGGAGACCGGCGTCCTTCGCCACCGGCGGCGCGGCCAACGCCGGCGCGGAAACGACCGTCAGCGGAGCCGAGACCACGGCGGCTAGGACGAGGGATCGCAGGGCTGCCACGGCACGCTTCACGACTGGTACGTTACCAGAATCGAATGGTCCGGGAGAAACGCGGACCTACGCCTGGTGACGAAGCGTGGGCGGACCGGACCGCGCTAATCGATCGTCTTCTCGCTCAGCGCCCTCTCGAGCAGCGCCGCGGCGGCCTCGAGCTCGGGGTCACGCTTCGGCGTCGGGCGGCTCGTCGTGCGGCTCTTCGTGCTTTGCGTGGCCGACGTGCTCCGCTTGGGCGCGCGAGCGCTGCGGGCATGCTTCGTCGACGACGCCTCCTCCTTCATCGACCCCGAAGACGAGCTCGCCCGCGCGGAGGCTTTCGACTTCTTCTCCGCCTTCGTCTTGCCCTCGGCCGCACGCGTCCCCCGCGCCTTCGCCTGCTTCGCGCTCGGCGCCGGCGCCTCCTCCGCGAGCGTACTTTCAGGCTCGGAAGGCTCGGAAGCGTCGCCCTCCAGCATGACCGTCGCTGGGGCCGCCGTCGGCTCGAAGGCGTGCGGCACCGCCGTCGAGGGCGTGGCCAACGGCGAAGGCGCCGCCGGTGCCTGCAAGACGGTCGGCTCCACCTGAGGCTCCATGACGAACCAGCTCTCGGCGAACGACAGGAACTTCAGCGGCCCGTCGTCCGGGAGCAGGCGCGCGTACGCCAAGACGGCAAACAGCGTCGCGACGCCGGCCGTGAGGTGAATCACCCACAACCACCGCGGGGCTCGCGTCCTTCGCCGCGCCACGCGCCTATTCGCGGTCGGCTTCGCGGGCCGCGGACGAACCACGATGACCGGCGAAGGCGACCGACCCATCCGAGCCATGCCCCGAGCCATGCCGACGAACGAAGCAGGGATCGAGCCAGCGCGACGAGGACGCTCGCTTTTCGACGCGAGGGTACTGTTTTAGCGTCGAGCCCGCTCCGAGGCTCGCTTCGGTGTCAGTTCGCGCAAGATTGCGGGCCGCCGCCATCGAGGGCTGCCGCCCGCGTGCCGGCTGCGGACCGCAAATCCCACCCCCGCGCGGTCCCCCATTGCGCATGGCACAGCTCAAGGTACCTTCGGGCCATGAACGTGGCCGAGGGACGAATCGTTCGGATCGACTGTGAGCTGCGGGTGAAGGGGGGCGAGATCATCGAGTCGTCGAGCAAGACCGGGCCGGTCGAGTATCGGCACGGCCAGGGGCAGATCCTGCGCGCGTTGGAGTCCCAGCTCGAGGGCATGGCGGTGGGTGAGGAAAAGAGCGGTGTCATCCCCGCCGCGGAGGCCTTCGGCACGGAAGACTCGGCGCCTCGGATGACGGTCCCGCGCTCGTCGTTCCCTTCGGACGCGAAGATCGAGATCGGTGCGCAGTTCGAGGCGAAGAGCCCGACGGGGACGCCCGTGAAGCTCGAGGTCCTCGAGGTGAAGGACGACACCATCACCGCGAAGGTGGTGCACCCGCTCGCCGGCAAGGACATCGAGTACCGCGTGAAGATCCTCTCCGTGCGACCGCCGCCGCCGCCCGTCCCGAAGGTCGAGGAGATCGAGCTGGAGGAAGCAGAGATCGAGTCCTGAGGCTCCTGAGGCCGTCGGTCACGGCGCGGCCATCGCACCGTTCGTCACTCCGGCCCCGCCCGCGGCCGCGGTGAGCGGTGCGCGATGCGACGCGAGCGCACGCTCGCACGCCTCGACGAGCCGTCCGACGTCGACCCGTTTCTCGAACGTGACGACGGCCGGATGATCGGCCAGCGTCCCGCCCGCGTGGCGCGCGTCGACGCAGAGCACGATGGGCACGTCCGCAGCCTCGAGCAGCGCGCACTTGTCCGCGAGGTACTCCGGCGTCCAGTAGCCGACGACCTCGACGAGCACCCGCCCGCGCTCGGAGGTCAGGGCGAAGTCGGGAAAGAACAGCCGGACGCCGCCGGAGCCGCGCGCGCGTGCGCGGACGACGGCGACCTCGCGCTCGATGCGCCAGGGAAGCGCGTGACGGCGGAGATCCATCTCGAGCCGTGCCTCGAGACGGCTGTCGTGAGCGCGCGGCAGGGCGTGCGTCCGGGGAAGGGGCGCGCTCGCGTCGAGCGAGAGGCGCGAAGTCTCGCCGCCGAGGACGACGCGCGCGTCGAGCGCCCATCCGGGCGTCGAGACGAGCGACGGGAACCATCGCGCGAGCGCGTTGCCGTACTTCACCGTGTCGTGGAAGAGCGCGAGCGGGCCCGAGAGCGTCGCGCGTGTCGCGCCGTCTTCGGCCTCCGAGAACGTCGCCATCAAGCCGAGGAGCTTCGCGTGACCGACGACGTGTCGCAGGTGCGCGCGTACGTCGGCCGTCACCTCGGTCGCGCGCACGAGGAGCGATTGGACGAGCGCGAGGTTGTACGCGTCGCGCAGCTCGGCCTCCGTCGCGGCACGGTCCGGCGGCACGAGCAGCCGCGCGCGCGTCCGGTCGGCGAAGAGGCAAGCTCGGATGCGCGACTCATCCATCCCGAGCTCCGCGGCGGCCGTCGCGAGCGCCTCCTCGTGACTGCGTTCGGCCGCGAGCCGGAAGACCGTGCGACGGATCTTCCGCGGCGCGACGGGAGCGTCGATGCGGCTCGTCCAGCGTCGCTTCTCGATGGCCCACACCGCCGCGACCGTTCGTCGTCCGGCGCCGTGCCGCCTCGCCACGGGCGTGACGACGTCGACGATCCGCTCGTCGACCTCGTGCATGGGACGACCGCCCGCCGCCGCCGCTTCGGCCGCGAGCTCGCGCAGCCAGACGTCGTCGCGCGGCTGGAGCCAGCGCGGGATCAGGCGGCCGTCCTCGGTCCGCTCGTAGTCGATGAGCCTAGCGGGGACCATTCTTGCCTCGCGCGATCGCCTGCCATGCGTCGGAGGTATGGAGCGTGACGAGCTCGTAGACGAGCGCCCGTTTGCCCGGCGCGGGGCGAAGCACGCGCCCGATGCGCTGGACGTGCTCGCGCACGCCGAGCATGCCGGCGACGATGATCGCGACGCGTGCGTCCGGGACGTCGATGCCCTCGTTGAGGACGCGCGCGGAGACGATCGCGCGCACCCTCCCGTCGCGGAAGTCGGCGAGGATCTCGCTGCGCTCGCGTGCGGGCGTCTCGCTCGTGATGACGGGGACGAGGTCGTCCTGCGCGATCGCGTAGGCGTTCTCCGCGAACGCGGTGAACACGATCGTGCGGTCGTCGCGATGCCGTTCGAGCACGGTCCGGAGCAGCCTCCGCTTGGCGCGCGGAAAGCTCGCGAGCTCGAGGGCGCGCGCCCTGTCGCGGAGCGCGCGGCGGCCCTCCGGCGTTCGACCGAGCCCGCGGAGCATCGTCGCGACGTCCGCGCCGGGGTGCATGCGCATGAACGCGCGCCGCATCTCGAGGTAGGCGCGCATGCACTCCGTGTATTCGGCGCGCTCGTCGGGATCGAGGCGGACGGGGATCCGCACGAAGCTCACCGGCGCGAGGTGCTTACCCGCGAGGTCGCGGTAGTCCATCTCGTAGACGACGCGTCCGACGAGCGCCTCGATCCGTGCGGCGGCCTCCGATCCGGGCTCGGGCGCGGTCGCCGTCAGCCCCAGGCGAGCGATCGCCGGCGACGCCTCGAGCGCCTCGATCCGCGCGCCGCTGCCGAAGTGGTGCACCTCGTCGACGACGAGCAGCCCGAAGCGATCGCCGACGACGTCCATGTACCGGTAGGCGCTCTCGAACGTGAAGACGGTGACGCGCTCGAGCGTGCGCTGCCCGTCGCCCACGAGGCCGACGGGCTCGCCTCCGAGGTGACGGCGCAGCTCCTCGACCCACGCGACGGCGAGCGCGCGCGTCGGGCAGAGGATCGCCGTCGGGAGGCCGGTCATGAAGAGCGCGCCGATCGCGACGCGCGTCTTTCCTGCGCCGGTCGGCAGCGCGACGACGCCGCGATGGGAGAAGGCCGCCCACGAAGCGAGCGCCTCCGCCTGGTACGGGCGCAGCTCGAGCCCGGTCACGTCCCGCGGGCGTCGTTCCCATGCGTCGCGTAGATCGCCGCGCAGCTTCTTGCCCTGCGCGTCCGCTCTCTCCACGAGCTCCGCGAACCGGTGAGCGGCGATGCGATGCGATTCGCTCCGCGGGTCCCAGGCGCCGTCGACGAGGCCGGCGGCCTCTCTGCCGAGCTCGAGCGTTCCGCGGTCGAAGCGGATGTCGCGAGGATCGCGCGTCGAGGTCACTGCGCGCGCATTAGCGACGAGCGTGCCACGCGACGCGTCGCGACATCCTTCGAGAATCGCGTCGTGACCCCATGGCCCGGGCCAGGACCGGGGTGGCCCGGGCCAGTCTCATGAGCTTGCTTCGATCGCACGAACGATGCAGCGTCCCCGATCGTGTCGCGTCAGGCCCTCATCATCGGCGCCGGGATCGGCGGGCTCGCCGCGGCGGTCGCGCTGCGCGCCGCAGGCTGGAACGTGCGCGTGCTCGAGCGCGCGCAGACGCCGCGCGAGCTCGGGTTCGCGCTGTTGCTCGCCCCGAACGCGATGGCCGCGCTGCGTGCGCTCGGTGTCGCCGATGCGGTCGTGCAGGGCGGCGCGGTCGCGACGCAGGCCGAGGTTCGCCGTCCGGACGGCACCGTGCTCAAGCGGATCGATCTCGCGCCCATCCAGGCGAAGCTCGGCGAGCCGACGGTGTGCGCGCTCCGGCCTGTCGTCCACGGCGCTTTGCTCGCCGCGCTCTCCGAGGACGTGCTCGAGCTCGGTGTGGAGGCGCGCGGCGTCGAGCTCGGCGACGGCTTCGTGCGCCTGCACCTCGCGGACGGCTCGGTCCGGACGGGCGACGTCCTCGTCGGCGCCGACGGCGTCCGTTCCGCGATCCGCGCGTCGCTCCACCCGGACGATCCTCCTCCGTGGCCGAGCGGCCTCGCGGCGTTCCGTGGAGTCGCGCGTGGCGTCACCGGCGTGCTCGGTGAGGCGACGGGCGCGCAGTACCTCGGCACCGGCTGCGAAGCCGGCGTCTCGCGCGCGGCGCCGGACACCGTCTACTGGTACGTGTGCATGCGCACGCCGCCCGCGAATCGGCGCGCCGCGCTCGATCGCGTGCTCGAGGGCTTCCACGCCTCCTTCAGCGCGATCGTGGAGGCGACCGATCCGTCCGACCTCCGCTACGACGAGCTCTTCGAGCGCGCGCCTCTCCGAGCGTGGGGGCGAGGTCGCGCGACCTTGCTCGGCGACGCGGCCCACCCGATGCTCCCGCATGCGGGACAGGGCGCAGCGCAGGCGCTCGAAGACGCGGTCGTCCTCGGCCGAGCGCTCGCGTCGGCGCCGGACGTGGAGCGAGCGCTTCGTCACTACGAGGCGGAGCGAAGCGCGCGGACGCGCAAGATCGTCGCGCTCGCGCGGCGGAACGCGCGCGCGGCGTCGATCGAGAGCCCGTGGGTCTGCGCCCTGCGTGATGCGGTCGTCCGCGTGCTGCCGGGCAGCGTGATGGCGAAGTCGATGGTCGACGTCGGCCGTCCGAGCTTCATGCGGTGACGGCGGCCGGAGCGACACGTGAAGCGTCGCACGGCAGGCGCGTCACGACGTGACGGCGGCGCCCGGAGCGCGCTCGGACGTCGCGTTCCTGAAGGCGCCCTGCGCGAGCGTCGCCACGCGCTGCGCGAGCTCCGGCGTCTCCGGCCACGCCGCCTCGCCGAGCTGCACGACGAACCGCGCGACGACGTGGACGGCGGCCGTGTCGATCGACACGCGGATGCCGTCGTCGGCGGGCTCGTACTTCATCCCGCGGAGGAGGTTGCGCTTCACCCATGCGGCCTCGGGCTGCCGGACGAAGAACGTGCAGCGCACGGGCGGACCTTCGACGTGGAAGCCGCCTACGGTGTCGCGCTCGAATGCGGCGACCTTCTCCGGATCGGCCTCGCGGTACGGCTGGGTCTTGTCGAGGACGGCGTGTGACACTCCTGCCACGCGGAACCACTTGAGCCGTCCGCTGTTGTGGCACGTCGCGATGAACCGCGGGTAGGCGCCGACCTCGACGCGATGCACGGAGACGTGGCGTGTGGCGTCGTCGCGCCGGCTCGCGGTGGTGTAGTGCATGCGCACGGCGATCTTCCGCGCCGCGGAGTCTTCGAGGAGCGCGATCCATTGCTCCTCTTCGGGCGAGAGCTCGGGCGCCCGGACGGCGACGTCGAAGGGAGGCCCGGGGTTACGGAGCGGGAGCCGTTGCTGGAGCATCTTGAGGAGCCGATCGCGTCCGGCGCTGCGAGGCGCTCGCGCGAGCAGACGCAAGAGGTCGGGCACGTGCTCGGCCTCGAGCGCGAGGACACCCGGGTACCAGTTCTGCGGCATCCGCCAGACGATGTGCGGGTGATCCTTGTGCTCCTCGAGCGGCCACCCGTCCTTCTGCATCTGCCGCAGGTGCTTGCGGATCGCCTCGGTGCTCACGCCGGCTCGGCGCGCGAGCGCCGCCTGCGTCCACCGCTTCTGAGCGACGAAGGCGCTGACGATGGCGATGAACGTCTCGTGTGCTCCACGTTGCCCCATGCCGCGCATCCTAAGGCATTCGGGGGCGGCTCGATGCCGCGCCGATCGCGGCCGCGCATGCCCGGCGCATCCCGGGTGGAGGCGCGCGGCGTGGAGAGTGGAGCGTGGCGTGTGGGCTGTTCGTTCGGGGAAAGCCTATCCGCGCGGTTTGGCGCGGGCGGCTCCGCGCTTCTTCGTGCGGGTTGCGCGGCGCTTCTTCGACGGCGTCTTGGCGCGCGTGCGCGTCTTCGCCGGCGTTCCGGTGCGCTTCTTCGCGCTCGCTCCGGCGCGCTTCTCGGCGCCTGCGCGCTTCTTGGCGCCCGTGCGCGCACGCTTCGACTTCGGCGCCCGTGCACGGACGCGCGGCTCGGGCGTGATTTCGCCTTCTTCGCGGCGTGCCTTCCATGCTTCACGCGCTTGGCGTGAGAGCGCCTGCCGCGAAGCGGAGCTGCGGGGCATGCGTTTCAGCGCCTTGCGGACGGCCTTCGAGCGTCGCGGTGACGGAGCAGAGGGCATCCCGATCGCGCCGCCGTGCTCGGCTTGGCCTTTGGCGTACGCGCGCTCGGCGCTGCGTCGCGTCTTCTCCGAGACGCGCCTCGACCGACCCGGCCGAGAGCGCGCGGTCTTCTTCTTCGCGGCCATCACCACTCCTTCGCTGTTCGTGCGAGCTCGGGAACGCAAGAGTGGTGCCGCCCGCCTTTCGGGGACGAGGCGCTGCCGCGAGGCGCCGCGGCGTCGTCGACCGAGCGCGCGCGGTCGGTGTTCGAGGTCGATGGCAGACGTCAGCCCTTCGCGCCTTTGGCGAGTCGGGCTTCGAGCTCCTTCACGCGTGCGAGAGCCGCTTCTTTGGCGGCGCGCTCGGCCTCCTTCGCAGCACGTTCGGCCTCCTTCGCGGCACGCTCGGCTTCTTTGGCAGCGCGCTCGGCTTCTTCGGTAGTGAGCCAGAAGCGCGTCGCTTCGAAGTCGTCGGCGATGCGGAGCTTGTGTCCTTCGTCGACCACGACGAGGTAGGCGCCGAGCACGGGCGAGCGCGCGGGCCCTTCGCCGGCGTAGACGCGGACGAGGTCGCCGCCTTCGTCGCGGCTCCAGATCTGGAGCCGGAAGGGACCGCCGTGAGCGGTCGGGCCTGCGAGCTTGGGATCGAAGATCCAGAGCTCACGGGTCCCGCTGGCCGCGTACTTGTCCGGAGCAATGACGTAGTCCTTGCGAGGGTTGGCGTCGCTGACGACCTCGACGGCGAGGATCGGCGGAGCGTGCCCCTCGAGCCAGGTGCGTACGCTCGTGACGTCGGCGGCGTCGTCGCGCGGCGGGGGAGGCGAGAAGACGGACACGTCGGGATCGACGCCGACGTTGGGATGCTCTGGATCCCAACGCACCGCGAGGTTGCGCATGACTTGCGTCGAGCCCACGCGCGCCGCCCACGCGCTGAGCAGCGCCTTGAGGAGCTCGACGGCCTGGTCGTGGATCAGCGACTCGGGCATCGGCTCCTCGGGGAGCTCCCAGGCGTCGACGCGAGGCACGACCTCGTAGCGCACGCCGACGCGGCTCGACCGTGTCCCCGATCCCGATCCCGATCGCACGATGCGTTGCATCCTAGCACCTGGCCTCCTCCGACCACCGCGACCGGATGAGCCATGCGTGTGCCAGAGGTCGTCGCGCGTGATCCCGCCAACTTCGCCGGCTGACCTCATGGCCGGGCCAGATCACGCCTGGCCCGAGGCGGACGAACCGAAGGCGATTACGTCCAATCGGGGGACGTCGTCGTGCCCTCAGCCCTTCTCGCTTCCGGCGAGTCGAGCTTCGAGCTCCTTCACGCGGGCAAGAGCCGCTTCCTTTGCAGCGCGCTCGGCTTCCTTTGCAGCGCGCTCGGCTTCCTCGGGAGTGAGCCAGAAGCGCGTCGCCTCGAAGTCGTCGGCGATGCGGAGCTTGTGTCCCTCGTCGACGACGACGAGGTAAGCGCCGAGCACGGGCGAGCGCGCGGGCCCTTCGCCGGCGTAGACGCGGACGAGGTCGCCGCCTTCGTCGCGGCTCCAGATCTGGAGCCGGAAGGGACCGCCGTGAGCGGTCGGGCCTGCGAGCTTGGGATCGAAGATCCAGAGCTCACGGGTCCCGCTGGCCGCGTACTTGTCCGGAGCAATGACGTAGTCCTTGCGAGGGTTGGCGTCGCTGACGACCTCGACGGCGAGGATCGGCGGAGCGTGCCCCTCGAGCCAGGTGCGTACGCTCGTGACGTCGGCGGCGTCGTCGCGCGGCGGGGGAGGCGAGAAGACGGACACGTCGGGATCGACGCCGACGTTGGGATGCTCTGGATCCCAACGCACCGCGAGGTTGCGCATGACTTGCGTCGAGCCCACGCGCGCCGCCCACGCGCTGAGCAGCGCCTTGAGGAGCTCGACGGCCTGGTCGTGGATCAGCGACTCGGGCATCGGCTCCTCGGGGAGCTCCCAGGCTTCGATGCGAAGCACGACCTCGTAGCGCACGCTGACGCGACTCGACCGCGTACCCGATCCCGATCGCACGATGCGTTGCATCCTAGCACCCGACCCCCTCCGGTCAGCGCGGCCGGATGAGCCACACGTGTGCCAGAGGCCGTCGCGCGTGATCCCGTCCACTTCGCCGGCGTGACCCCATGGCCGGGCCACGTCACATGCCGGCCCGAGCCGTTACGGCAACCGCCGCGGCCGACCGGTCAGCTCACCGACGCCCACCTTCCTGTAAGCGCCATCCGCGTACTCGTAGAAGTACTGCTGCTCCTCGCCGTGGATCATGTGCTCGTAGACGCTGAGACGGCACAGCCCGCCGTCCGGGCGCGGCGCCGAGGTCGGCGAGGCGGTGCAGTGCGGCTCGTTCAGGAAGCTCGTCGTCAGGTCGCCGACGAGGCGCACGTGTCCCGACTCGACGAGGTAGAGCAGCGTCCTGCAGTTGGTCGTGATGCACCTCGAGAACATGCAGTCGGGCGTGCCGTCGCCGTCGAGGTCGATCGGCCTGGTCGACGGCTTCATCGACTCGGCGACCTTCTTGGCATCGGCCTCCGCTGCACGGCAGTCGCCGGGGATCGAGCGGCCGAACCCCGCGGGCTGCGTCGAAGGCTCGTCGGGCGACTCGCGAGCAGACGGCTCCGGAGGAGGGGCGCCCGCGTCGATCGTCCGTACGGCGACGACCACCGGCGGCGTGCGCTCCGCCGCGCGCTCGTGCGTGCAGTGCGCGAGGATGACGGGACCGAGCGTGCAGACGAACCATCGGCGCATGGGGCCTCGCTTCTACCTGGGGCTCTCGGCGAGCGTCCCACGCTTTTCGTTCTTCTTCGAGTGCCTCGTCGCGGGCACGGCCCGTGGCCGCTAGCGCGGCAGCGACTTCGACATTCGCTGCGACCCGTTCCGTCGCAGACCCTCCGTAGATCCGTCTCCCATGACCTCGAGCGGGGGCTGGTCTGCGGAGGCGAGGTCGGGCACGCTCTCCTGCGAAGGCGCACGCGCTCCTTTGAGACGATGCTCGGCGGCGACCGGCGGATGTCGGGCGACGGCGCGACTCCGAACGACCCTGCTGGTCGTGCACGTCGGACTTCCCATCCTCCTCGGAGCGGCGTCGTACGTGCTCTGGCGGCCGAACGTCATCGCCCTCTCGCTGCTCGGAGTCGGCCAGCGGCCACCGCCGGTCGCGCTCCCCGACGCCTTTCTGAATCACTTCGCGGACGCGGTGTGGGCGTACTCGGTCACCGCGTTCGTGGCGATCGTGTGGTTCGACGCGTCGCGGCCTTCACGACGACTCTGGCTCGGCATCGCGCTGGTCGACGTTCTTGGCTTCGAATGTATGCAGCTTACATCGATCGTGCCGGGCACGTTCGACGTCGTCGACCTCGGATGCTCGGTCACGGCTCACGTCTGCGCGCGCTTCCTCGCGAATGCGCGTCCGAGGAGAGGAGAGGGAGAATGATGCGTGACGGTCCGAGGATCTCGATCACGATCGCCGGGCTCGCGGTGCTGCTGCTCGCCGCCGTGGGTAGCGGCGGGAAGAAGGCCGAAGGAGGCGGAGGCGATCCGTACGCCGGGCTCCCGCAGAGCGAGAAGGACTTCTGCATCGCGGTAGAGACGAGCGCGAAGAAGTACAAAGAAGCGAAGGCCGGCGGTCAGAACGAGCTACAGCTGTCGAAGCTGCGCACGGAACGGAAGCTCGCCCTTCAGGCAGCGGTGAAGGACGGAATCGTCACGGGCTGGACGGGTACGCTCGGCCAATTGAGGACGACGGGCGATGGCAAGGCCATCGTCGAGATCAAGCTGCCGTGTGGCGACGTGCACGTGAAGACTTGGAACAACGCCCTGTCCGACATCGTCGACCGCACGCTCGTCCCGCAGGGATCGAAGCTCTACGAGGCGCTCGCGACGATGGGCAAAGGAAAGCCCATCGTGTTCAACGGGAAGCTACTGCCCGACGAGAAGAACGGCTTCAGAGAGAGCAGCCTCACCGAGGAAGGGAGCATGCGCGAGCCCGAGTTCATCATTCGGCTGAGCGCGGTGGGGGCTCCTGGCTCGGCGCTCGTCGAAGCGGCTCCGGCGCCGGCGGAGAAGGCAGGGGGCGCCGATACGACCCCGAGCCCGTCCGCGGACGCGGCGTTCACGATCTCGAAGGTCTCGGTCCGGGTGCAGGACTCGTTCGCTTCGAAAGGGAAGTATGTGAGGGCGAACTTTCAGGCGAAAGCGAAGGAGAAGCCCGAGAAGGGAACTTCCATCGTCGTCAAGTACGCCTGCATGGTGGACGACGACATCGTCGTCGAGAAAGGCCGCGTGATGGCGGGCCTCGACGACATGGAACCGGGGCAGTCGAAGAGCCTGTCGAGCTCCGTTTGGGCGCTCCACCCGCTCGAGAAGACGCCGACCTCGTGCACGCTGACGTTCGGTTCAGGCCATCTGCTCGGGGAGCCCGCGTGGAACATGGGCGAGTGGTGCTTCACGCCGCCGGCGACTGTGAAGGAAGGGGCATGTCCGTAGCAGCCGCGGCAATGCCGACCATTCGACGCAGAAGGCTCTCGAGCATCGCCGTGCTGTCGAGCGGAGCGAGCGGGACGGCGCCCACGCCGTCGACGCTTCCGGCCGGTGATGCCGTGGGGCGGAACTCGCAAGCCTCCGTTCCTGGATAGAGGACCCAGGCGCTCCGTGCGGCTTCGATGGCGTCACGGTAGGTGTGCATCTTGTGGATGTCGTCGAGCTTCGCGTCCGCCCGGTCGACATCGGAGTCGGCGACGTCGAGCGCCCTCAGCCTGAACTTCGCATCGAGCACGTGCACGGTCCCGTCCGGCAGAACGACGGCGATGTCCGGGCGCAGCGGGAGTGAATAGGAGGATCGCGTGCCCATGCGGGTCCGCGAGAAGGTGGCGTTGTAGAGGACGCGAAGGCCGTTATCCCACGCCACCGCGAACTCGCGACCGACCGACACTTCGCGTTCCGTCCGTTTGACGGAGTCCACCCGAGATGGAGCCCCGAGCAAGCGCTGGAGGACCTCGACGACCTTGAAGTAGCACCACAGCTCGTAGAGAGCCGCGATGTCCCTGCTCTCGAGCAGATCGCGCGCTTGGTGCGCCGAGATCGGCAAGTGGCGTGTCGCGAGGCGCAGGAGGATGAAGTGCCGGAAGACCTCGCGATACCCGCGGCGGCGCTGGAGGACCGTGGAGCTCGCCGGGAGCTGAGTCATCGTGCCGACGTCGCGCCATAGCGGGTGGCGGACGAACGGAGCGAGCTGGTCCTCGAGCGCTCGGCACTCGGCGCGGATGCGCTGCGCGAAGCGTGTCTCGTTCGTGCAGATCTCGCGCATGCGCGCGAGGATTCCCGCGACGCTCCCGAGGAACGCTTTGACGAACCTGTTCTCCGGAGTGTCGACCGTCGTGCGGAACTGCCGTTCGGGCAGCATCCTCGGCAGGTGCCCGTCGAGGGCGGCCGGCAATGCGCTTCCGATCGCTCGACATCGAACCATCGGGCCCGTCGCTCGTGCGATGGCGAGCACGGTCGTGTCGTCGACGCGCTGGACCCTCTCGACGGCGACCGTCTCCGTTTCCCGGAACGCGCGCCGGTACGGCTCGGCGAGGATGGCGCGCAACGAGGGGCAGAGCTGAACGTTGCGCGGGGCACTCTCGCTCAGGATGTGACGGACGTAGACGTACGAGTGGTAGAGGACGTCGTCGCGCGTGCTCAGCGAGCGGTCGTAGGGAAGCGCCGTCGCCGTGTCGGAGGAGAAGGGAAGGGCGCTCGCGATGCGGACGATCTCGGCGAGCATCGCGTCGAAGTGGTTCATGTCCCACTTGCCCGAGACGACCTCCAACGTCCCGAGCCCGCGCACGCGGAGGACGCCGACCGAATTGCGAAAGTCGAGGTGGAGGACCTCGAGATGGACGCGCCGCGCGACGTCTCTCAGGTCCTCGAACGCGGTCGCGATGAGGTCCGATGGACCTTCCACGGCCCACGCCTGCTCGCCTTCGAGGCGAATCACACCCCGGCCATCGCAGGCCACGACGACGTTCGGGTCGTGCTGGGAGCGAACGATCAGGCTCACGCCGTCACTCGATGAAGGACGTGAAGCCCTGCGCACGCAATCGGCGCAGCATCCGCCAGACCTTCAGGCTCGAACGAGGAAGCCGCGGGCGAGCGCTCGATTCCGTCTTCGACGTCGGACCGAGCTCGCTCCCGCGCGGCTCCCAGTCTTCGGGTGAGGCGGGAGCGTCCCGTCCCACCGTGAACGCGAACAGGCGGACGAGGAGATCCTCGAGCTCCTGCTGCGTACCGTGCAGCTTGGGCAAGACCTTCGACATGATGGCGAGGTCGAAGGCGTCGAGGACCCCCTCGTCCGGATCGGCGCACTGCCGCGCGGCGAGCGTGAGGAAGCGCGCCATCTCGTTCGCCACGCGATAGCCGAAGTGCCGGTTCTCGCGTGCGAGAAGCTCGTTGAGCGTCACGATGTCGGCGCGGATGGATCCCGTGTCGATGCGCCCGAGCGCGTCCCAGTCCTCGGTCGACACGGGGCGCCAGGTGTCGAACCCGGTCCATCTCTCGAGGCGAAGCGCGGAGCCCTCGGCGGCGTCGTCGTTCTCGCGCGTGCTGTAGGCCTCGAGGTTCACGTCGTTGAACTCGATGACGAAGGCTCGATCGAGGACCTTCGGGCTGAACATGTACGTCGTCTCGTCGACGTTCACCGTTCCCGTGAAGAACAGGTTCGGCGGCACGCGGATCCGGCGCGGGACGGCCACGATTTCCTCGTCGTCCACGCCGGCGACGTCGCCCTCTTCGAGACGAGCATCCTCGTGCAGGGCGATCTCTTCGCCGGACTCCATGGCGGAGAGGAAGTCCGAGAAGTACTGCTCGACGCGCGCGAGATTCATCTCGTCGAGGATGGCGAAGAAGGGGCTCGGAGGTCGTTTCTCCTGGGTAGCCCGCTCCATCTCCTCGTTGGCGTCCATCAGGAGCCGCAGGAAGGGCGTCGTGACGTATCGCTCGGTGAGGGGATTGTAGAAGCCGAGGAGCCCACGGCCGTCCGTCCAGTCCGGCCGAACGGCGACGACCTCGTAGTTCTTCACGACGACGAGCTCCTCTTTCTTCTTCGGGACGGTCAGGCGGAGGCGGTCCGTTCCGGAGGGGCTCGGGTCGAGGAGCTCCAAGAAGAACTCGTCGCCGGGGGCCAAGTTCTCCCGGAACCAGTCCGCGAACTCTTGTTTGAGGAGGAGCTGGTGGACGCTCGCTGTACTCGAGCGGTTGTATCGGTAACACGACAGGATTGCGCATCCGTTCGGGTACTCGACCTCCACGGAACCCGTGCCGGTACTGGTCATGCCGCCAAGCGACAATCCGGCGGCTAGGGAAGCCGGAATCACGAATCGCCGGTACTTGAGCATCGACGGCTGCACGCGGATCGTCGTGGCGTTCGCGGGCGCAGCTTCGCGCGTCGTGCGCTTGATGCGAGGCTGGAAGTGCTTGGCGACTGCGAGCGCGAGCTGTGTCTTCCCGGTGCCCGACACGCCCGACAGGATGACGAAGCGCTTGGCTTGAAGTGCGAGGACGTAGTGGGCGACCACCTCCTCGGGGAACCACAACTTGGTGCCACTGGTGCCGAGCGAGCGAAGCAGTGAAACGAACGGGTTGGTAATTGTTGGCACCGGCGCGGTCTGTCTGGAGAGCTCGGAAGTCACGTTCGCGTCGAGCTCGGGCGCGACGCGAGCGAGAACGTCCGGCGGAACCTTTCCGACCGTCGTTAGGCCCCAACGCGTTATGGGAGGGATGTCGCAGGCTACCGACGTATCCCAATCGACGTTGACGGTGTGCTTCCAAGCGGGCCGATCTGGTCGCCACTGGTATCCGGGCTCCCTGACCGTTCCAATGGCGAGGACGCGCGACAGTCCGCGGTTCGCGATGATCTTGTCGCCTGGTCGAAGCCAGCGGAGCGTCCATAGCTCCTGGGCCTTGATGGTGACGTGACCGACCGTCTTGCCGAGCTCACACGCCGCTCCGAAGGCCTTGCGGAACGAGGACCAGTCGGAGAACTGTTTCAGATCACCGACTTCGTCCCAACCCACGCAGATGTATCCGCCGTCCAGACAGTCGTTCCAGTGCTCGGCGTTCGGCCCGGGAGCGATCTTCACGACGCGGACTGGACGTTCTCCTGCGGCCCATCGAGAGAGGAGCTCGCCTTGTGCCGGGGACAACGCCGAGTTCGTGCGTTGAGGCGAGGTGAAGGCTGGCAGGTCGGCGAAGAGTGGCTCCGCGCGCATCTCTTGAGCGCGGACGGGTGGGTCGAGCCGGCGCTCGATCCTCAAGCGGACGGAGAGGCCATCGTCATCCTTGATGACCTCCGCTTTCCAGAAGTCATCTGATGGATCGCCCTCGTCGTCGTCTTCGGTCGGCTCGGTGAGAACGCGTGCGACCGCGACCACGCCGCCGTCGGGGCCCGTTTCCCAGATGAAGACGGTGTCCCCTACGCGGATCTCGCTCTTGTGCTGGCGAACGCTCCACCTCATCTCGTCGAGTGCTTTCGTCGCCGCACGAACGTCGTACACGTCAGGGTTCGCATGGAACATCCAATAGCGAGCGGTCGTGACATTCGCCCAGGCCGGCCAGGCTTCGTTGGACGCGGCACGGATTGCAGCGAGGCCTGCTTCGCTGAAGTTCCAGAGGTATCCCTGCTTGACCTTTCCGTTTCTATCCAAGGGGCCGTGCTCGCCGGAGAGCTCCCGCTTCAGCGGCGCGAGCACCTTCGAGGCGTCGATCGGGGTGGCGAGCTGGAACACTTCAACGTTCGCGCGCCACCCGATGTAGTCGTCGTCATCGGATCTCCGAGACTCCACTGCTGACTCACGAACGCGACTGATGGCGCGGATGGCTCCACCAGCGTAGTGAACGAGCAAGTCGCCTGGAACCAAATCCGTCAGCCGACGCCAGTGGTTTGGCGTTGAGCCGTTGGTGTCTTCCTTTCTCGCGAACACATAGCCGTTGGCGATCTCGTTCTCGAAGTGGCTGTTTTGATTGACCCAGTAGACGCGGCACTCAGGCTCGCTCTCGATGTCAGTGCCCGAATACGTCGGCTGCGGAAGCTTTCGATTGAGGAGCGTGGATAGGTAGTCGACGACAGCTGGTACGTGTGCACGTGCCCATGGGCATAGCCGAGCGGTGAGTACGGCTTCTGCTACGTACCTCCGGTAGGCCTCTTTTACGACAGTCCAGGTCTCCCTGAGCTTGTCGTGCGGTACGAGATACAGCTGCATGTGTGGCAGCGTCGAAAAGGCAGTCCTCAGTTCGCCGTTGGCTTCGAGCAAGGCGCGACTCGGTGCGTCCAGCACACTCGGGTCAACTCCGATGAACACGTCTTGACGTCGGATGTCGAAGATAAGGACGCGGCCGCCATTGAGACGCACGAGGTCTTTCCGCAGGGAGCATTGCCATCGTGCTCCACCAGCTGCGTGCACCTGCTCGATCGTCTCGGCGAAGATCTCTGCGCAGAGATGGCGTGTCGCCTCGTCCGGAACCAGTTGCTCGAAGACCGCTCGCACGCTGTCGACGGTTGCCTCGGCCCCGCGCTCGAGGGGGGGCTTCTCTCGCCGAAGGGCGGAGGTATGACGCTCCTTCTTGATGGTCTCCGAGATCATCGCTTCTCCAAATCGGCGGGCTGACAGAACGATGGCCTGATCACGTCGCGTTACCGCAGGGGGCGCGGGCGCAGGTCGTGGTTGGCGTGTCAGCGCGCAGCATGCCCCAGAGTAGAGACGAACGGGTTGCTTGTGGCGTCCAGAACGCATCACGCTCGAAGGCTCGCGCATCCCGCTTTCGAGTGACGTAGCTCATCGCAGCAACCGCGTAGCCTCGTCGACTATCCAGATACGGCGAGCCATCACCCTGAGGGGTGATGGAGGGGGCACGGAGGATGAGGTC
>ERZ777003.2889-NODE-2889-length-18238-cov-16.884947_pt1 | contig 18238 bp, 19 predicted proteins | sample MGYA00374956_ERZ777003 | MGnify/ENA primary metagenome ERZ777003 (study PRJEB29302, sample SAMN06268252) | bioreactor metagenome | isolation source: Joint BioEnergy Institute, California, USA | place: USA:Joint BioEnergy Institute, California, USA | collected... | reverse complement strand
TGAAACACGCTGTGACCGCAAACGCAGCTCGGGGCTAGCCCCGACACGACCGAGCACGAGGGGCCGCTGCCCCTCACCCTGGAGAGCGCGAGAGGGCAGCGGTCCTCTCGCCCTGAAACACGCTGTGACCGCAAACGGGGTTCGGGGCTAGCCCCGACACGACCGAGCGCGAGGGGCCGCTGCCCCTCACCCTGGAGAGCGCGAGAGGGCAGCAGTCCTCTCGCCCCGAAACACGCTGTGACCGCACAACCAGAGGAGTCCAATGTCTGACATCAGTATCCCCGGCCCCTTCACGCCGGACTGGGAGTCCCTCAAGGGCTACCGCGTGCCCGACTGGTACCAGGACGGCAAGTTCGGCATCTTCATCCACTGGGGCGTCTACTCGGTGCCGGCCTTCGGCAACGAGTGGTACCCGCGCAACATGTACCTGATCGGCACGCCCGAGTACGAGCACCACATCGCCACCTACGGCCCGCACACCGAGTTCGGCTACAAGGATTTCATCCCGCAGCTCACGGCTGCCAACTACGACCCGGCGGCCTGGGCGCGGCTGTTCAAGGAGGCCGGCGCGCGCTTCGTGGTGCCGGTGGCCGAGCACCACGACGGCTTCGCTATGTACGATACGGCGCTCTCGGAGTGGTGCGCCGCCAAGATGGGGCCCAAGCGCGATGTGCTGGGCGAGCTGGCCGCGGCCGTGCGCGCCGAGGGCCTGGTGTTCGGCGTCTCGAACCACCGCATCGAGCACTGGTGGTTCTTCAGCGGCGGCCGCCAGTTCCCCTCCGACGTCCAGGACCCGCGCTACGCCGGGCTCTACGGCCCCGCGCGCCAGAGCCACGAGCGGCTCAGCCGGGAGTTCATGGATGACTGGCTGGCGCGCCTCGTCGAGCTGATCGACAAGTACCAGCCGCAGCTGATCTGGTTCGACTGGTGGATCGAGCAGAAGGCCCTCGAGCCGTACCTGAAGCGCTTCGCCGCCTACTACTACAACCGCGGCTACGAGTGGGGTAAGGGCGTGGCGATCAACCACAAGTTCGAGGCCTTCCCGCCCGGCACGGCGGTGTTCGACATCGAGCGCGGGCAGCTTGCGAGCATCCCGCCCTTCTTCTGGCAGAACGACACCTCGGTCTCGAAGAACTCCTGGGGCTACATCCACGACCACGACTACAAGACTGCCACCGATCTGATCGGCGACCTGGTGGACGTGGTGAGCAAGAACGGCGCGCTGCTGCTGAACATCGGGCCGCGCCCGGACGGGACGATCCCCGAGCCGGAGCAGGAGCTGCTGCGCGAGATCGGGCGCTGGCTGGCGGTGAACGGCGAGGCGATCTACGGGACGCGGCCCTGGGTGGTCTTCGGCGAGGGGCCGACCGAGGTGGCCGAGGGCGAGTTCACCGACACCAAGCGCAGCGCGTTCACCAACCGCGACTTCCGCTTCACCACCAAGGGCGACACGCTGTACGCGATCTGCCTGGCCCGGCCGGACCGCCAGGTGACGATCCGGTCGCTGGGGAGCAGCTCGCCCGCCGGCGCCGGCCGCATCCGCGCTATCTCGCTGCTCGGCGGCGGCGCGCTCGAGTGGTCGCAGGATGAGAGCGGGCTGACGATCACGCTGCCGGATGAGCTCCCCGGCGCGCACGCCTTCACCTTCAAGATCGCGCTCGCCCCGGCGGCGTAGCGCCCGCCACAGAAGGCGCTCACAGCGAAGGGCCAGGGGGAGACCTTGGCCCTTCGCCGCATACCCGCCCGGCGCTCGAGGCTGAGCTAGAGCTTCGTGATGCGCTGCGTGTCGCCGGCGATATGGCAGCCGCGCGCGATGCCGCTGAAGGTCAGGTAGGGGCGCAGCTTGATGGTCCCGTCGGCGCTCCAGCTCGAGAAGACCCCCGACGTCTCAAAGAACCCGTCGACATTCAGCCCGTAGGCGTCTATCGTCACATAGTACGGCTCGTACTTCCCCGTCGTCTTGCGTATCGAATGCCCGATCCCCTCGTGGAAGAAATACACGGTGGTGTCGTCCATCGCCACGGCGACGATATCGTACGGGAAGGGGATGCTTCCGATCAGGGCCTTGGTCGCAGTATCGATGAGGTAGAGCGTCACAGGCCGCTGCGGCTGGGTCAGATCGACCGTCGCCGCAACCGTGGCCTGCTCATCGCGGAGGATCAGGATGCTCTTCGTGCCATCCGGCAGCTCATACGCGAGATCGCTCGGAAGCGCGGCCATCGCGTAGGTTCCGTCGCAGAACGCGGGGATCTCGACGCGCTTGGTCTGTAGTCGTATTGCGAACGCGTAGATGGCGGCGAAGAGCAGCCATACCGTGACGAGAACAACGCCCGTCGCAGCGAGCGCCGAGCGTATCCTGCGCTGCTGCGCCCGAAGGGCCGCGACCAGGCCGGCGAGCAGCGGGCCGCCGAGCAGTGCCAGGGATGCGAACGCATAAAATGCGGAGGCGGGCTCCCGCAGGATCACAATGTAGACGAAGCCGAGGATGCTGCTCGTCAGAAGGCCGACGAGCGCGCCAGACCGCGCTGGCGTCAGGAGTCTGTGGTTCAGCATAGCGTGCGAATTCCGGATGCGCTTCAGGCTCCTTCCACCGCCCAGCGGGACAGATTCTGGGAAGATGTCGCCCCCTCGAACCCCGGCAGGCGGCGTGGGGAGGTATATCTCTGCCAGCCTACAGCCCGAAAGCCTCCATCACCCGGCCGGTCAGCTCCTCCACCGTCGTCGTGGGGTCGACCGGGATGACGTTCACGCCCAGGCGCTGCGCCTCTTCGTGCAGGCGGCGGGTGAACATGGCGTCGCGCTCGAGCAGGTTGCGGAGCGCCCGCTCGGGGTTGCTCGTCTTCCCGATAAACGCCCACTGCGTCCCGCCGCGGCCCTCAAAGACAGCCTCGCGGAACTCGGGGGTTGGGATGAGCCAGACAGCGCGCCGGCGCTCGGCGAGGAGCGGCTGGACGAGGCGCGGCAGCAGCCGGAAGCCCTCCACGATGACGCCGGGGCGCTTGGGCAGGCGCAGGATGTCCTCGATGATCATGTTGAAGCCCTCGCCCTGGTACCAGTGGAAGGTCTCAAGCATCGTCTGCGGCGATCGGTTCACCCATCGCTCGTCCATATCCATCGCCATGAACGCGTGGAGCAGGGGGCAGCTCTCAGGCGTGCTCCGCCGCGCGTGCTCCGACATCACGTCGTCGGTGATGTAGAGCTGGAGGCCGCGCTCGGCCGCGATGCGGCGGGCGATCGTCGTCTTGCCTGCGCCGCTCGCGCCGCCGATCCAGTAGACGTGCCGGAGCTGCTCCCGAAGCGCCTCGGCGTCGGCGGCCGGCGCGTGTGGTTCAGTTCGCATGCGTCACACTTCCCTTTAGTTCCAGACATTCCGCGGCGCGCGAACGTACCTCCGCGGCGTGTGGCGGCCGCAGCTGGAGGAGGTGGCAGTGTATAATCCGAGCGGGAGGACGCTCCCACAGCTCGATCGCCGGGGGCGCTACCGCGGATGGCGGTGCAGCGGCGACCGATCCCCGACCAGCCAGATGTGCCCGAACGGGTCTCTGAACCCGCCCTGGCGGTGGGTGCCCCAGGGCATCTGGTGGTCCCGGATCGGATCGAAGGCGCCGTCCGCCCCTGCCGCGACTGCGCGCGCGATAAACGCGTCCGGATCATCGCAGAACACTTCGACACGGGTGGAGGTGATCCCAAGCTTGGCCGGGCTCTCCCAGCCGTTGTTCTCGGGCTCGCCCAGGAAGAACGGCGCGCCGGCGACCTCCAGCCCGGCCACGCCGCCCAGGTCCCACAGGAGCGTCGCGCCGAGCGCGCGCTGGTACCACGCGGCCGCGGCCGGCGTATCGGGGACCGCGAGCATCACGGAGATGACGGGCTGGTCGGGGGGTGCCATAGCGCTGCTCCTTTTCCAGGGGCGAATGTCGGCGGCGACCGCCGCGGCACGAGGGGCGCCTCCGCATCGATACGTGGGACAGCACAAGTGTACCACAGCCGCGCAAGCGGCTGGGGGAAGGCTGACAGAAAGGACTCATGATGGAAGGCTGGAAAGACGGCGACGTCCTGGTGAACGGCGTCCGGCTGCGCTACCACCGGAGCGGCGGCGACCTGCCGCCGGTGGTTCTCGTCCACGGGCTGACCGACCACGGCTGGTACTGGGCTGCGCTGGCCCGCGCGCTGGCGCCGGCCTACGACGTCGTCCTGTACGACGCGCGCGGCCACGGCGAGTCAGACCCCTCGCCGCAGGGCTACACCCTGGACATCCTCGCGGGCGATCTCGTCGCGCTCGTCGCGGCGCTCGGGCTGGAGCGGCCGGCCGTGATCGGGCACTCGATGGGCGGCTCGACCGCCAGCGTGGCGGCGGCGGAGCACCCCGGCCTGTTCCGCTGCCTGGTGCTGGAGGACCCGGTCTGGCCCGACCCGAGCCGCGCCTGGGACCCGGCGTCGCTGATCGCGTCCTGGCGCGCCAACCTGCTCGAGAACCAGGCGACGCCGCGCGAGGCGCTCATCGCCAGGCAGCGGGAGGCAGCGCCGGGGTGGGCCGACGAGGACTACGAGCTGTGGGCGGACTCGAAGGCGGCGGTGCGCCCCGAGGCGCTCGAAGTGCTGGCCTCGTTCGCGCGGCCCTGGGTGGAGGATGCCCGGCGGATCGACTGCCCGATCCTGGTGCTGACGGGCGAGCCCGCGCGCGGCGCGATCGTCGACGAGGCTGCGGAGGCGGCCCTGCTGGCGGCCCGGCCGGACGCGCGCGTCGTGCGGATGAGCGGCACGGGGCACCAGGTGCGGCGCGAGCGCTTCGCCGCCTACCGGGACGAAGTGCTGCGCTTTCTCGCGCAGCCGCACACAGAACGATGAATCCCAGAGCCGAGCAGTACATCGCCGAGCTGCGGCAGAGCCCGGACGTGCTGGGCGTGCTCCTGTTCGGCTCGTGGGCGCGCGGCACCAACCGGCCGGACAGCGACGTCGACCTGCTGGTGATCGTGCGGCGCGGGTTTGCCCGCGTCGTGGAGGAGCGCGAGGGGCAGGCGTTCGAGATCATCTTCACGACTGAGGATGACGCGGCCGCGTTCTGGCGTGCGAACCCCGACGACGCGGCGGACCTCTGGCAGTGCGCGCGGGTCGTCTTCGACCGGGACGGCGTGATGGAGCGGCTGCGGCGCGTGGGGCAGGAGATCCTGGCGCGGGGCAAGCCGCCCATCTCGGCCGAGCAGGAGGCGCACGCCCGCTTCGACGCCCACGACCAGCTGCGGGCGATCGAGGCGCTCGCGGGCACCGACCCGCGCACCGCGCGGCTGCTCCTCTCCGCGAAGGTGCTGCAGCTGACGGAGCTGTACTTCGACCTGCGGCAGCTCTGGCGGCCGCCGCCCAAGCAGCGCCTCGGGGTGCTCCAGCGCCAGCACGCGCCGTTCTACGAGAGCGTCGCGGCCTACTACGACGCCCACGCGCTGCCGGACCAGATCCGGGCCGCCAAGCAGATCGCCGCCGCCGTGTTCGAGCGCGGGAGCGGCTCGTAGGAGCGCCGCCGGGCGATCGCGGCGCTCCCAGCATCGAGGTCGGCTTCAGTTGGCTCACGGAGGTGCTGCACGCCAAGAAGCCATCCGTTTCGTCGGTGATGCGCTGTACGAGTCGTTCCGCGATGAGGGCTTCGCCGACCTCTACCCCTCCCAACCGCCAACCGGCGCTCTCGCCCGTCCTGCTGTCCTTAGCGCCTGCTCACGCACGGCGCCGAGGGACGCGCTTTCCAGGCCATCTTCGCGCAGCTCAATAGCTCGGCTTCTTCAAGCAGAAGGGCAGCCAGCGCACCGACAGCACCGCGATCTTCACCCACCACCGGCTGCTGCACTGCATCGAGCTGTGCGTCGAGACCATGCGCACCACCATCAAGAGCCTCATCTATCACGACCCCGAATGGTCGCGCGCTAACCTGCCGGCCCAATGGGAAGAACGCTACGCCAAACGCTGCAAGTCCGAGCACATGAAATGAGGAGGGGTGCCAGGCGCTCAGGGTGATTGCTAGCGACGACGGAACGTGGCTGCTCTCGCGCCTTGTCCAAAGTCGCGCTTACTGCCAAAGCCACGCATTCCCGCTTTGCATCGCGGTCACAGCTCGAGGCGCAGCCAGTGGAGGTGTCCACTCGCATCCCCTGCGATGACTCGTAGCTCGCTGGGGTGGAAGGCGCAGCACGTGAGCTCTGAATCAGCGAACCACACAGCGAGGCAGGCACCGTTTGTCACGTCCCACAGCCGCAGGGTGCGGTCATACGAGGCACTGGTGAGCAGCCGCCCGTCCGGGCTGAACTCACACGCCGCCACTTCTCTGGTGTGCCCCGCGAGAACGTGGAGCGTGCTCCCAGTCGCGACGTCCCACAGTCGCAGGGTGCGGTCATACGAGGCACTGGTGAGCAGCCGCCCGTCCGGGCTGAACTCACACGCATTCACCGCATTGGTGTGCCCTTCGAGGACGTGGAGCACGCGCCCGCTCATTGGCGAGCGTATCGACGATCGCCGCAAGGTGGTCACTCGCGATGTCCGAGTAAGGGACCGCTTGTTGCAGCGTTTCTGGGAGGCCGTCCAAAAGCTGGCGCCGGGTCGCGGGGTCGTCGATATTCGGCAGCTGCTGAAGGAGGCGAGCAGCCGATCGCGGTCGTCGGGGGGCAGGAAGGTCATAGCGGCGCCCTACCAAACTGACAGCCGCGGCCATGCAGTCCGCGCATGAGTGAGCACACCACACGTCATCGCAGCTCCTGCGAAGGTCTGCTGACATGACGCTCGGAGCGGATGGCGTGTCGTGACGAGTATAGCATGCGCGTTCAGCAACGCTCTCTCTGTCATCCGATCCTGTGGGCAATCACCTCCGTGCGGTGCCTCCTCGACATCGCTCTTACAGCTCGAGGCGCAGCCAGCGGAGGTTCCACCTTCATCACCCGCCATGACACGCGGCTCCCTGGAGGGCACAGCACCTGAGCCTTGAATCAGCGAACCATATAGCGAGGCAGGCGCCGCTCGCAACGTCCCATACCCGCAGGGTGTGGTCTTCCGAGGCACTGACGACACAAAGGAGGGCGGATACGGGCCTGAATTGCCCGTATCCGCCCCCTGGTTACGCTCGCTGCCGGAGCTGTTGCGCTTGGTTAGCGGATCACCAGCGGGAGAGACAGCTGACCGCCGTCGGCTTCCGGCTGCGCGTTCACCGTGAGCACGAAGCTGGTGCTGGCGCTCATGTTCCCGTCGGAGACGGTGATCGTGACGGTGGCGGAGCCGGTCTGGCCAGCCGCCGGGGTGAGCGCCACCGTGCGGTTCGCCCCGCTGCCGCCGAAGGCGATCCCCGCGTCTGGCAGCAGGGTCTGGTTCGACGAGCTGCCGCTCACGCTCAGGTCGCCCGGCGCGCTCTCCGCATCCCAACCGTGAAGCTGACCGCCGGAATCGCCTCTCCCACCGCCACTGTGATGTCGGCGATCGTCGAGATGCTCGGCGCCGTGTTGGGCTCGGCCAAGCTGAAGATGCGGATCGCGCTATAGTCAGAGGAAGCGTAGCCGGGCGCGTGCCCGCGTATGCGCAGGCAGTAGGTCCCGCTCGTCGCAGGCGTCGTCCAGGCATAGCTGGTCACCCCCGGGCCGGTGGTGACGATCGGCGTCCAGACGATCTGATCCTGCACCCGAATATCGTCGACCCACCAGCCACCCTGAGCAGCTGAGTTCGCTGCAACAGCATCGGATAAACCGAATCCTCACTCTAGAGCCCTGGTAGACAAAATGAGCCCTGTGGTTACCGTCTCCAACCGTAACCGGGTGCGCGAGTGTCGTATTATCCGTACAAGGAGGAGTCGGCCTCCCTTTCATGCACATCCGCTCTTCTACAGCAGACACCTCCTCTCATCCTCATAGTGAGGTGTCACCATGCAACTCAATCGTAAGCCACTGATCGTCTGGGGATCGCGGATTAGCGTGGGTGTCATCTGGCTCCTCGTGCTGCGCCTTATGTTCGATGAGCGCGCTTTTTGGGGCAGCGCCTGGCAGGCGCCACTGACATGGATCAACTTCTTGATCGCTCCGACGCTTGCGCTGTTCATGTTGGCGCTCGCTGTCGAGGTCGTTACAGAGGAGTGGCTGTCCGGCACAATGCACCGCGTCACGCGCCGACTCCTTTTCTGGATGCCACGGATACTAGGCGTTCTCTTCTGTCTGATGCTGGCCCCCTTAGCCTTCGATGTCTTCAATAGGGGCTTGGGCTTTTGGCAGACGATCGGCGCGCTATTGATCCACCTGATGCCGGTGCTTATGCTGCTGGCGCTGTTGGTGGTCGCGTGGCGTTGGGAGTGGCTCGGTGGAGTAGCTTTCGGACTGTTCGGGCTATGGATGCTGTCCCTCTACGTCAAGGAGCCCAATCCGCTCAGTACATGGGTGCTCATAGTCTTTAGCCCACTGCTAATCGCCGCGCTCTGGGGGCTCAACTGGATCTATCATGCTGAGGTGCGCGGTCACCCACGGGCCACGACATCGTAGTCTCCCTGGTTGAGGAGATGAACGGGCAGTGTCTTTGGGCAAACCGCTTCCGGGCCAGCACCCCGAGAGATGGGTTTGGCTTTGATGGCTGCGGGCTAACGGCTTGCCCATCACCAATAGAATTGCGAGACGCTTTGCCCTAGCGCGCAAGCCCAGGTCGCAGAGCGTGATCGGCGCGGCCCATCGTCGCGAAAGGCCGTCTCGCGGAACACGTTGCCGGGAGCACTGGCCGTCCCAATCCCCATCGACCACCTCGCCGCGGTCGTTCAGCAGCCAGGCGAGCTGACACCCCCAATCCAACGGCCGTTCGAGAGGCCTTTGTCGCCGGGCGGCTGCCGGCTGCGTCTGTGCCGTCGGGGGTGAGCAATGCTATGCCCAAGGGTCGATCCGGCCAGGAAGGCGTCGGCCCGCTCGCCCTCTAGCCGTGCAGCAGGCGATGCAAGCGAGAGCTGTCGGGTAAGCGAAGGGGCCAGGCACGGTCGCTGGCCGCCAGCCAGCGAGAGAAGGCGCGATAGCGCCCGCCCTTGAGCGCAAAGACCAGGCCGACGGTGACGATCTCACTCGCGTACAGCCCGGCATCGGAGCGCTTCTTGATCGAGCCAAGCTGCTCGTCTACAATGAGGAACAGGCTGACGATGATCTCCTCCGCCGGCGGAGCGTCCCCCTGTGCTGTGGGCTTGTGCAAGTCAGCAGAGGGACGGTGATGCTTTGGCAACTCCTGTCTCGTCCGGCTCTCCTCACCTGCCGCCGCTGGCCTCCCACCCCCTCAACCAACTCGCAACATTAAAGGAGCGCGATTTGGATCTGTTTGAACTCGCTGTTCTGGGCCTGCTCGGTATCGCGGCTGCAACAGCAATCGGGCCACGGCTTGGCATTGCTGCTCCGCTGCTGTTAACAATTGCCGGTATTGCGGCCAGCCTGCTTCATATTGTGCCGGAGGTCGAGATTGAACCAGAGTGGATCCTCGCCGGCGTGCTGCCGCCCCTGCTCTACTCGGCGGCGGTCTCGATGCCGACAATGGAGTTCCGGCGCGACTTTCGAGCGATCAGCGGGCTGTCGGTCGTGCTTGTGGTGCTCAGCTCGGCTGCGCTGGGGCTGCTCTTTTCCTGGCTCATACCGGAGATCGGGCTGGCCGGTGGAATCGCCTTGGGCGCAATTATCAGCCCAACCGATGCGGTGGCAATCTCGATTGTGAAACGGCTCGGGGTGTCGGCGCGGGTGGTTGCGCTGCTGGAGGGCGAGAGCCTGCTGAACGATGCGACCGCGCTTGTGCTGCTGCGCTCTGCGATTGCCGGCATGGCTGCCACCGTATCGGTTTGGGGCGTGGCTGGGGATTTTCTGTATGCGGTGGCAGTTGCGGTGACGATCGGGGTTGTGGTTGGTGCGCTGAATCTCCGGATACGAGCCCGCGTTGCAGACCCGACAGTTAACACGGTGATCTCGTTTACCATCCCGTTTATTGCGGCGATCCCCGCCGAGCATCTCGGCGCCTCCGGCCTGGTGGCCGCCGTTGCCGCTGGCCTGGTGACAGGGAAGGGTGCGCCGCGCTTCCTCTCGCCACGGCATCGCTTATCCGATAAGCAGAACTGGCATACTATCGAAATGGTGCTGGAAGGGGCGGTCTTCCTGATTATGGGCCTGGAGCTGACCTCGATCATCGAGGCTGTTCAGGCGGATATCTATGGGATCGAGCTGGCGATCGGGATCGCGCTGTTGGCTATTCTGACGGCGGTTCTGGTTCGAGCGGCATATGTGGCTCCTCTGCTGGCTGGTTTGCAGGCACAATCGCGCCGCAGTGTCGCCATAAAGGCAGCAATATCAAGCTTTCGGGATCAGCTTGAGGCATCGACGATAGACACGTCCAATCACAGCGAGGAGGCGTCTGGCTTCCGCCAGGAGCTCCTCTCTCGCTCGAACGAGCGTTTCCGCAACCGCCTGCGCCGCATGGTGGCCGATGGTGACTATTTTCTGGCGAAGCCGCTCGGCTGGCGCGAGGGTGCGATTGTTGTGTGGGCCGGGATGCGCGGCGTCGTGACGCTTGCCGCAGCCCAGACCCTGCCAGCCACAATGCCCAGCCGCCCCCTGCTGATCTTGATCGCGTTCTGCGTTGCCGTAGGCTCGCTCCTGCTTCAGGGCAGCACACTCCCATGGCTTATTCGCGTGCTCAGGCCCGCCGGGGTCGATCACAAGGCGCTGGAGGAAGAGCACGCCCAGCTAAAGCGCCTGCTCAACAGCGCCGCAGCCGAGGCGCTTGAAGACAGCGAGCCAGATGAGATGGTCCACCGCTTTCGAGAGTACCTTGCGCATGGGGACCAAGAACTGAGCGACCAACTGCAAACCCTGGGGCAGCTGCGATTGGCTGTCCTTGATGCCCAGCGTAAGGCACTGCTCGACGTGCGTGACCACGGTGAGTTTAGTGCGGAGGCGCTGAGCGCCGCCCTCGAACATCTCGATGCCGATCAGATCAGCCTTGAGCTGAAGAGCAGTTCCTGGAGCGCCTAACGCGCATCATGTCCTTGGCTCAGAACCGCCTCCGCACACCTCTCCGCCATATACCCAACGCCATCACTTAACCGGACTGCGGAGGCGGGCCTCGAGGATGGCGGCTATTTCGCGGGCAGCGACGCCGCGAAGGCCACGCCCTTTCCCACCCAGTCCGCTAGGTCCTCGTCGGTCGCAACACCCGCTGGCGCCACCATCACCATGCCCTTCATAGGGCGACCTGTGAAGTCGGCCCTGCGGGCGTGTGGGTGGGCCAGGGCAGCCGCTACCTGCTCAGGACCGACGCGGACCATCAACGCATCGCCGAGGATCCCGCAGCACATATTGCCGCGCAGCATAAACGTCAATCCGCCGAACATCTTCTGCTCGCGTATCTCGCCCTGTTCGAGCAGGATCGCCCGCACACGCTGTGCGAGTGTCTCGCTATATGCCATCCGTGCTCCTCCATTGCCCGCATACACGACGTGAACGTAGGACAGGTGGCGTTCTATTTACGCCTTCCTACGGCTGACTTGATAGCAGGCCAGAATATTACCTGAGCCGTGCCACTGGCGGGTGTGGATCAGCTTGAGCGAGATGGGCGGGCGACCGTTGAACAGCGGGATGCCCTCGCCAGCGATGATTGGAAACGTCGTCAGATGCAGCTCGTCCACCAGATCATGCGCGAGCAGACTATTCCAGAGCACGCGCCCCTGAAGAATCAGGATATCTCTACCAGCCTGCTGCTTCAGTGCACCGATCGCTTTGGGCGCATCTGCCACTTTGACGATGTGCGTATTCTCCCACGGGGCGAGCTCCTCACGGGTGAGCTTGTCCGAAACAACCAGTTTATCGACGCGTTTGATCAGTTCTGCAAACTCACGCCGAATAGGAGTGGCTTGCGGGTTATTCAACACAGACGTCCAATACTGCTTGTTGCCTAAAAAGGAGGTGCGACCACTCAGGATGAGGGTATCTGCAGCCCGCAGCCGTTCGGTATTGTAGTAATCGAAGCTCTGGTCACCGGCGTAATCTTCGTGGTAGAACTCAAACAGGCCGTCGATTGTTTTGTCCTTCGCTTCGTAGTAGCCATCGAGGGTGACAAAGTTGCTGACAATTAGTTTGCGCATGCGCTAGCTCCTCGTCCGGTGACGGTGAATGCACTGCGCACAGCTTACATCCGCGATGTGTCAGTGACTGTCACACAGGCGAGCGTTCGGAGCAAGCTACCCACTGCCGCATCGTGAGCATGCCGTGTGCTGCGCTCACACGACGGCCCCGCTCCTTTCCAGGGGAGCAGGGCCGTCGTGGTTCGCCTACGCCTCAGCTTGCGGGCGGATCAGCCATACATCAGCGGTATAACGCGGCGGTAGATTGGCACCGCGACTGTCGTCAAGGTCAGGTTGCCAACGCGGCTCGGGTTGCTTGTGGCGGTGGCCGTCACAAGGACGCTGACAGTAGCATTGCCCGCCGCATCGTGCGGGATGGTCACCTCGACGGAGACAGTCGCGCTCGCTCCTGGTGCGAGCGGCCCCACCTCGGATACGCTAAGTGTAGTGGGCCAACTGTTGCCGGTGACGGCGAGCGAGAAGCTGTCGCTGATATTGCCGGTGTTGGTCAGCGTGAGGCTGTAGCGCACCACCGCGCCGGGCCAGGCCGCCTGCGTCGTGACGGGGGTGCTGAAGGCGAAACCGCGCACCGCGCCTGCGGTCGTCGTCAGGCTCGCCGCGCCCATCTGGCCGTCGTCGGCCAGGGAGGTGGCCGTGACCTGGACGGTGTCGGCGGCGCCGACCGGCGCGCCGCCGGGGATGCTCACCGCGATCTCGGCGGTGGCCGCCGCGCCGGGCGCCAGCGGGCCGAGGGTCGGCGCGCTGAGCGTGGTGGGCCAGCTGTGGCCGGCGAGGGCCAGCGCGAAGCTGTCGGTGATGGTCCCGGTGTTGGTCAGCGTGAGGCTGTAGCGCACCACCGCGCCGGGCGCGTCCGTCTGCGCCGTGATGGGGGCGGCGAGCTGGAGCCCGGCGTGCCCGACCACCAGCGTCACCGGGATGCGCAGCGCCTCGGGCGCATCCGTGACCGCCTTGAGCTGCGCGTGGTAGGTCCCCTCCGGGAGCGCGCTGGCGTCGACGCTGAGGCTCACGACCTGGGCGGTGCCGACCGCCACCGCCCCGCTCGTCGGCGACTCGCTCAGCCACGGCACATCGGCGGCTGGTCGCAGCCTCTCGGCGCGGTTGACAAACACAGTCACCGACCGCACGCCGCCCGCCACATAGATCGCCTGGGTCGCCGGGTCGCTGGCCACGGTGAAGGAGCGGCGCTCCTGGCCCAGCGGGGTGGCGTCGCGCCAGCTCCCGCTTGCCCCCGCGGCGGTGTCGTAGGCCTCGACCGACGCCAGGGAGGCGTTCCAGCCGCCACCGCCCACGTAGAGCGTGGTGTCGACCGCCCAGACGCGGGCGCCGCCGCGCGCGACCCGCAGGTCCGGCAGGGTCGACCAGCTATCGCCGGCCACGTCGTAGACCAGGACGGTGGCCAGGTCGGCGGTGCTGTTCCGCAGGCCGGCGAGGTAGATCCGCCCGCCGATGGTGACCGCGCCGCCGTAGCCGGCCGGGATCGGCATCGGCGCGAGCGGCGACCAGCGGGCGCCGGCCGGCGCCGCGGGGTCGTAGACGTAGGCCGCGCTGCTGTACGCGTTCGTCTGCGTCTGGCCGCCGAACGCGTACAGCTTGCCCTGGTGCACGGCGCAGAGCGGGCCGTGGACCGGTATCGGCAGCGGGTCGCTGGCGACCGTCTCCCAGGTGGCGGTGCTGGTGTGGAAGATCTGCAGCGTGTTGGTGGGAAGGACGTTGGTTTGGGTCCCGCCGGAGAGGTAGATGTCCGTCCCGATCACGCCCACGCAGAGGTTCGCGCGGCCGGACGGCAGCGGCGGTGGCGTGGTGTCCCACGCCCCCGTCGCGATGTCGTAGCGCTGGACCAGGTCAGTGATGCCCGAGTCGTACTCGCCACCGAACACATAGAAGCTGTCGCCCACCACGGCGCCCGCCGCGCGCGCGACCGCGGTGGGCATGGCGGGCAGCTCCTCGAAGGCGGGGGCCTCGAGCGCGTTGTACGAGGGCGCCGGCTGCGGGCCGGGGAACTCCTGCAGGGTGTAGGTGAGGTCGGCGCCGCCCGTGTTGCGCAGCGTGAGCGGGTAGGTGGCCGTGCGCCCCGCGGCGACGGCCAGCGTGACGGCCGGCGGGTCGCTGCTCAGATAGCCGGCCGGGAGCTGGAAGTCGTGCCAGAGGACCTGGCCCAGCGCGAGGGGCAGGCTGGCCGTGACGCTCGTGTAGGGCGGCAGCGCGGCGGTGAAGGCGTGCGTGCCGGCGGGGGCGGCGATGATGTAGAGCCCGTCGTCGAGGGCGGGGTCGTCGGGGGTGGCGATGCTGGTGGCCGTCGCGGCGGGCGCCCCGCCGCGGGCGACCGTGGCCCCGGTGAGCGGCTGGCCGGTGTTGGCGTCGTAGACGTGCCCGATGAGCAGGCCGCCGGGCTGCGGCGTGCAGACGTGGGACGTGATCACCACGTTGTCGATCTGCCACCACCAGTCCCAGATGGTGTCGTAGTAGCGGAAGCGCACCAGCATCGGCTGGCCGCTCGCGGCGGGCGCGAGGACGACGCGCTCGTGGGTCCTGCGGGCGCTGCTCTCCGTCCGACGCCAGACGTTGCTCCAGGTGGCGCCGCCGTCGAGGCTCACGTCGACGTCGGCCTTCTCGTTGCGGGCGGCTCGGAAGTCGCTGTCGAACTCGAGCAGCACTATCTGCCCGGCGACGGGGGTGACGGCGGGGGTGCGCAGCTCCATGTCCTGGCGCTGTCCGCTCCCGTAGAAGTCGCTGTGCGCCACGGCGAAGCCGCCCGCGCCGCCGGTCAGGTTGCCATTGTTGCCGGGGTCGTCGAAGCGCCAGTCTTGGGGCGACGCGTGGGTGGTGATGTTGTCGATGTTGCTCCAGCCGGCGGGGAGCGCGCCGGCGGAGAAGTCCTCGCTGAGGAGGGTGGTGGCGTCCCGCAGGTAGCCGGGGGCCGAGCAGGCCACGCTGTCGGACTCCAGCGTGAACAGCTCGGTCTGGTCCCCCGAGCCGACGGCCACGGTGCGCGTCGCGGCCTGGTAGCCGGCGCTGACGGCCTGCACGCTGAACGAATAGGTGCCGTTCGGCGGCAGCGCCACGCGGTAGGCCCCGGTGCGCGGGTCGGTGAAGCTTGTCAGGGTGCCAGCGCCCGTGGTAACGGTGATGCGCGCGTAGAGCGGCCAGCCGAGGACGGCGTCGTGGACCGTGCCGCTCACGGTGACCGAGGGCGCGGCCTGCGGGCTGGGGCTGGCGTGGGCCGCCCCGGCCGGGAGGAGCGATGTGACGAGCAGGCAGAGGATGATGACGAGCGAGGGTGTGGTGTTGCGAGCCATGACGTGTGAAGACTCCTGTGTAGCTCTTACGACATCGCCTCGGCGCAGGGACCGCCGTATAACGCCGGCAGGGGAAGCGCCGGGCCTGCCAGGTTCGTTGTTCGACTGTTGACGGGTATCAATGGAGCTGTTCGGCGTTGCCATGAGTTCGATGTGCTACCAACGCACGCGGGTGGCGGCTCCACGCTGCACTGCTCCGAAGTACCAGCGCAAGGTACTGCATGGCGCGAGTGTGAAGCGTTTCCCGGCCTGCAAAGCCGCTTTTTGTCGCTGTAGAGAGCAGCACTTGCGGTTGTGCAACGATGCACTTAACGAACGAAAGCATGTCTGAGGGCGCGCAGTGTGGCGTATGGCGAGCAGCCGCGGCAGTGGAAGCTCAGGTACGCAACCGTTCCCGTCCTGGTTGCGGCCTATCGCAAAGCACAAGCTGCGTTGCGGCTGGCACAGCGTAGGGGTGCACAGCGGCAGAGGAGTAGCCCGCGGCGAGCTTTCCACCACAAAACGGCGCGTGGCTTGGTGCTGAGCCACGGCACGCTCGCCTACGGAACGCTGACCACTTGTGGGATTGCTTGTTCGCGGCGTGCGACATCCACATGAGATGCCGCGCGGGGTTCGTTGCTGCGCATCCTGGAGTACACTGCGGAAGCGGCTGGCGCGAGCGTGATCGCCGCTCCGTCCCACATCACGGCTCAGGCGTGTCGCTGCTGTGGTGCATCGCCGAGGGTTCCCAGAACGCCGGCGGCTCGGGTGCATGGCTGCTCCCGCTGTGGCTGTGTCGCAGATCGTGATCGAAACGCCGCGCAGGCTCGGCTGCAACCCGAAACGAGCCTTCAGGAAACGTGCGCCAATAGGCGGAGCATGTCCCGAGAAGTAGTCTACTTACCCGGCAGAAAGATCGCCGACTAGACGACTAGCAGGGTGCAAGATTCGGGTACGCAACGTAGCGGCGCCTTCTTTGAATATTATATCCAGGATGAGTACCGCGCTATTGGGCGTGCTGGTCACCTGGCGGCGTAAGTGCGGCGCGAGTGATCACCGGCGATCTGGAGGGTGCGGACGAGCAGCGGTGACACCTCGTTGCTTGACGATTTCCTAGCAGAAGGCATGCTGTCGCTACCAAGCGGGTGAGCGCGGCGGAATTCTTCCGCCGCGCTCACTGTGTTGCGGTGCGCTCGTGGGAGGAGTTGGCGACGCTGTTCGAGCACTCGGCGGACATCCGGCGGCTGATCTACAGGACCAGCGCGATTGAGGGCTACAAGCGGTATCTACGTCACGCCAGCTGGGCAGCCTGATCCTGAAGCGGCGGTCGCGCGGGGTGTGCGGGCCAGTGTCATGATGACGCAGGCCAATCTGGCCGAACTGACCGAAATCGCCGGCTTGGTTGACGCTGGCACGATCAAGCCGGTGGTGTCCACCGTCCTCCCGCTGGCCGAAGCACGCCAGGCGCACAAACTGCTTGAGGCTGGGCACACGCGCGGCAAGATTGTGTTGCGCGTCGTCGCATAGCCTCACCCATCAGCAAGGATAGACACCGACCGACTCAACCCAAGGGGGCGAGACATGGCGCTCCCCTGTCTCCTGCTGCCCTCTGACCTATACCTGTATCAGACGAGAAGGTAGCTATGAATATCGCGGTCTGGATTATCCAAGGACTGCTCGCCGCTGCATTTATCTTCGCTGGCGTGAACAAGGCATTTCGCTACGAGTATGCCCACGCCACCCTGCCGTGGGTGAAGGATGTGCCACGGGGGCTGACTAACTTTATCGGGGTGGCCGAGCTGCTGGGCGGCCTCGGGCTGCTGTTGCCCGCTCTGACCGGTATTATGCCCTGGCTGACCCCGCTGGCCGCAACTGGGCTGGCTCTGGTCATGGTCCTGGCGGCCGGTTTTCACATGACGCGTAAAGAGTGGCCGGCGATCGGCTTCAACATGGCGCTGCTCGTGCTGGCTGTCTTTGTGGCCTACGGGCGCTTTGTGGTCGTGCCGCTCTAGCCCCGTGCAGCCTTGTCACCCCAGAACAGATAGACCAGCTGGCTGCGCTCGACCGGCCGGTTCTGCCGGGCCAGGTAGCCCAACAGCGCCACTGCCTTCCGCGAGTCGAACTCGCGCAGCGGCAGCCCATCTCTGGTGATGCTGACGGACCCCAGCAGCCGCAGGTGATAGGTGGAGCTCATCAATCGGCCTACATCTTCGATGCAGATAGGTACAGCTCTGCGGCCAGCGATGCGCACCTCGAGCCGGCGATCTGCCCGGCTCCAAGCAGTCCCCAAACAGTTGATCGGGCAGTTCCCCAACAGGTGCGCTTTATTCTAACAGCGCAACCACCGCACGGGAAGTGGAAAAGCCAGTGTCGCCGACACGAACCTATCGCTCGTTCTTGCTGCGCTGCTGGGTGACCGAGGAGCGCGATTCGTCCGAGGCGCTCGACGAGCGCTTCGTGGTCGAGAGTGTGTCGGAGGCGCCGCGCCACTGGGCCTTCTCCACCTTCGAAGAGCTGGTGGACTTTCTGCGCGCTGAGCTGCTTCGCTGCGCCCGAACAGCCTGCGTCAGCCGCCACCCGAACGGGTGTCGCCAGGAAAAGGGTGAGCGCGGCGGGAGCTTGCCCACCGCGCTCGTGTCCCTCGCACGCCGCTATCGGTCGCCTCAGTCGTGGCGCTACTCGGCGCGGAAGAAGGGCCTTCCCAGCCTCAGACCCTCGCCCGGTAGGTGCAGCTGTACCCCCGCACGCACGCCCCAGGACACACCCCGCGTCGCGCCTCCACCCACCGCCCGGTCGGAGGGCTCTTCCACCATCAGCGGCAGGAAGATCATGATGCGCGGCTCGACCGTCAGCTCCACCC
>ERZ777003.2887-NODE-2887-length-18248-cov-16.629968_pt1 | contig 18248 bp, 18 predicted proteins | sample MGYA00374956_ERZ777003 | MGnify/ENA primary metagenome ERZ777003 (study PRJEB29302, sample SAMN06268252) | bioreactor metagenome | isolation source: Joint BioEnergy Institute, California, USA | place: USA:Joint BioEnergy Institute, California, USA | collected... | reverse complement strand
CCTCACGCTGCGCGCCAGACCCGGGCGTCACCGTCGATACCGCCGCCACCCCGGGTGAACCACCCGTCCGGCACGCTCAGGTCGGCCCCCCGCCAAACCCGGGCGGTGGCCTCCCTCCACGTCTTACCGCCATCCGTGCTGTATTCAACCGTAATCACCTTCGGCATGGTGCCCTCCTCCCCGGCCAAACGGCCACCCGATCACTCTCACCGGTCACGTCGCGTCACGGCATACAACACACTATACATGCCCTTAACATCTGAGGCGATGCCCGGATCGACGGTGACCAGCTCACTTACCATGACCCCATGACCTACAACACCGCCCCCGTCGGGGCCCAGCAGTTCATCAGCGACGCCCACCGGTTACTCGGCCACGCCCGCCACCTCATCGAGAAGCCCGGCGGTGACATCTCGACAGCTGAACGAGCCGCACTCAGCATCGAGCTCGCCCGCGCCCTCCTCGACAGCGCCGCCCTCGTTCACCTGGCCGGCATCGAGGAACAACTGGCGCGGCTCAACGCCGTGTCCGCCGAGGGGAACCTGAACATCACCTCTGCCATCCGCGCCCTCGAAACCGAAGGGCCGTACCGTCGGCCGATGTGACACCCCGTCAACCCACCCCCACCTGGAGCGCGACACAGTGACACGAGAGGCAGCAGAAGCCGAATACGTCCGCCTGACGCGGTCGATCACCACCAGGCTCGATACCATCGCCAAACAGGCCAGCGAGCTTCCGTCCGCGGAACGCCTCAGGCTTGAAGCCGACCTCGCCCTCATCCAGTCAGCTCTAGCCGTCGCCAACCGGCTCGAAGTGATCGAGTACGTCGCCCGGGAACTGAACGCCCGGCTCCACCAGATCTACAGCGGGCTGGACCAGCTCAACGGCTCCGTCCACGAGATCGCCATCAGGTAGCCCTCAGCGTGAACGCGCCCGAGGCCCGCCACCGCGCGGCCCCTCGGGCGCGCCGTTCCCGCCGCCAGCGGCGCGGCACGAAGCGGGGCGGCCCGGTGCCCCCTTGAACCAGGCCGCCCCGCAAGCGCGAGCCTACGCGGACGCGAACTCTCCCACCACGAAGCTCTCCGGCCGGTCGACGACCAGCGCCAGCCGTTCCTCCGCGCGGAGCGTCACAGCGTTCCGCTCGAAGAAGTCCCGGTTCTCCGTCGACACGGAGATGTTCACCTGCTCCCGGTCGTAAAGTTTCGCGCCCGTCCCAAACGCACCCAAAAGGAACGTTCCTTCCTGCATGGCGACCGTGTCCACGACGTTCAGCCGCCAAAGCTGGGTCTGCGCGCCGATGGCGATGTTGACCGCGAGCCGGTAGGCACCGTCGTTAGTGGTTTCCAGCTCCAGCTCTTCCCAGTCGAGCGGGTGCACCACTACACCCGTCGGCCGGTAGTAGGCGAGGACCGCCCGGGTGATGGCCCGGCGGATCTGCGCGGTCCGCGGGTCGGACGGGTTGCCGGTGTAGGTCTGCACACCCGGGGTGTTGATGATCCCGGTCAGGTTGTCGCCGACACCGTCGCCGTAGAGGATCTGCTCGTCCTCGACCAGCTTCACCCCGTCGATCAGGTCCCGGTCGATCAGCCCGCGGATACGCGGCTCATCCGCGAGGGTCTGCCGGTGCACGTACATGACGTGCGCGATCGTCGCCAGCGGGTAGGTGACCGGGACGATCTGGAGGGTGGACTTCGGCTTCAGCCCGAACACGTCGGTCGGGCCCCCGGTCGCTGGCCCACCGTCCTCCGCGGTCCGCTCAGGGACGACCCGGGCGTTGTTGGTGAACCCGACCTCGCGGATGCCGTAGAGCAGGTTCGCGCTCGTCCGTTCGGCGGGGAACAGGTCCCGGACCCGGCCGGGGCGCAGGGGACGCTCGGTCAGCCCGAGGTTCTGCGCCGACCCGAGGGCGTTGATCGGGATGGTCCCGGCCATCGTCGAGTAGACGTCCTTGACCTCCAGCGGCCCATCGAAGGTCACGGTGTGGGACGGGTTGCGGAACCCGCCCGCCTTGATGGCGGCGTACTCCTCCGACTCCAGCCACCGCTGGCCGAGCGACTTGTGCTGGGTTGCGGCGCGGCCGGTTTCGGCGGCGTCCTGCCCGGCCGTCGGCACACCCTCGGGCTGGGCGAGGAACTGGCGGATCTCGACCGCCTTCTCCTCAGCCTGGATGAGCGCCTTGATCTCTTCGGCTTCGGCGATGGCCTTGGCGTAGGCGTCGCGCTGCTCCGCGGTGACGACGACACCGCCTTCCTCGATCTTCCATGAGGAGGAGATGCGGTTGATCTCGTCGGCCTTGGCCCGCAGCGCCTCGTGGAGTTCCTTGATCCGGAGACGGTCCGGTGCCATGGTTGTCACTTCGTGCTCCGATGCGAACGGCGGCCCCGGGTGCTCGGGGGTCACACACACGTGGCCTTGGGTCGGTCACGGGGTGGTTCGCCGCCCGCCCGGCCAGCGCCGGGACGACACGATCAGGTGGAGGGTAGAGGGACAGCAGCGCTTATGTCGCGTTCTCGCAGGTCACGGCCGTCGCCACAGCAGTCGTTTACGCTAAGGCACCGGATAGCTACCCTGAGCGTCACCTGTGGGTGTGGCCTTCACTCGCTGTACGGCAATCGGAGCTGCGCGGTGTGACGAAGGGGCACTCGCCGGATCACAGGGGGGGAGCCGCGTCCCCCGGCGCGCGGGGGGTTACGAATGGGCTGTCATGGCACCATCAGCGCCGGGGGACGCACCCCCCCTTTTAGGGGTCTACGCCTATGGCAGGTCGGCGAAGAGCCGGTACGCCCGCGACACCAGGTCGGGGTCAAGCACCACCTTCTCGCCCTTGGCTACCTGCGCCGACGGCGCGGTCGAGTCCGGGACTTGCTCTGGCTCTTCCGGGACCCCATCCGTACCCCCCTCGTTGTCCTCGTTGCCGCTGAGTAGCGACTCGACGTCCAGCCCGGCCGCGCGCAGCACGTCGAGCAGCGCGCCCACCGCGTCCATCAGGCGCCGCTCGTTCACGCGGGACAGCACCCTGCCGGCCTTCGCCTCGCCATACGCCAACGCCGCGTGTAGCCCGGCGGTGACCTCGTCGAGCATCGCCGGGTACGGCAGGGCGTTCCCGATGTCCTCGTTCTCGTCGCCGTCGACCGACACCTTCAGCTCGACCGGCACCGGGTCGTCCAGGACGAGTTCGCCGTCGGCGTACCGGTAGGCGATCTCGTAGGCGGCGGCCTTGCCGCCGGGCGGGTAGACGGCCACCACGGCGATGTCCGGCCAGGTGCCGACCACCTCGATGTAGCCGCCCTCACCCTCGTCGGCGAGGGCTTTGGCGGCGGCCTCCCTCAGCACCTCCCGCAGCTCCTCATACGTGCCGGGCAGGTAGGGGAACACCACCGACTCGACCGCGTCCTCACCGCCCTGGCCCTGCTCGGTGGCGGGCGCTGTGTCCTTGAGCTCGCCGGGGTCGGGTTCGCCCTTGGCGGCACGGCGGGCGGCCATCCGCGCCCGGTTCCGCACCTTCAGCGCCTCCCACTCGGCTACGGCGGCGCACGCCTTGGCTCTGGTGTCGGCGTTGACGTCGCCGCGACCGGAGCACCACCGCTTCACCTGGGCGATGGCGGTTGCGATGGCCCGGTCCAGCGGCATGCCCCGCTTCTGGTGGATGGAGCGGGCGATCTCCCGCACGTAGCCGGGCAACTCCCCGGTCATCTCCACCCAGTTTTTGCGGGGGGACCGGTCAAGGCTGGCCCGCGACCCCTTCTCCTCCTCGTCGTCCTCGTCATCGTCGTCGAAGTCGAGCCATTCGTCGGGGATGAGGTCGAGCCGGTCGAGGGCGCGGGCGCGGCGGATGATGTGCGCGCGCACCCGGGCGCGGTCCTCGGGGTTGGCGCGGCCGTACGCCTGGATGGCGTTCCGCAGGTCCTCCACCGTGATGATCGGGTAGGAGCCGTCGGGGAGGGCGTGCCCCTCCGCCGCGGCGCGGCGCCGATCCTCGGCGGTGAACTTCCGCTTCGCCTCGGGTTCGCCGGCGACCGCATCCAGGTCGTCGAGCCAGTCCTCGATCTCGGCGACCGCGGCGGCCACTTCCTCGTCGGTGACGTCAGGCTCTGGGATGCCGCCCTCGGCGCCGGGCTCGGCGGGCTGCGCCGGGCCGCCCACCGGCTCGTACGCGGCCTCGTCCACCCTGCCCGGGCCGTCACCCGCGGTCTTCAGCGACAGCGTCCCCGACAGGCTGTTGGCGCCGAACAGCACCGGCGAGTACTCGTACAGGTCAACCTGCTTGATGCGGCGCACCCCGTCCGGGCCGCGCGTCGCCTTGCCCTTGGGGATGCGGTACCCGATCGACCACTCGCAGTCGGGCCCGAAGAACTTAACGTTCTCGTAGGCGTCGCGGCCCTCGGTGGTCGCCAGGTTGTAGCGTGTGCGCACCCACAGCGCACCGGCCTGCGGCGGCCACGGGCGGCCGTCCTTGGCGGTCTTCGGCAGCCGGGGATCGCCGGGCAGCAGCTCCTCGATCGCCTCGGTCCGCGACACCCACTTCTTCCAGTCGTGGGCGAAGATCCCCTTCGGCTTGCGCTTCCTTAGGGTTTCGACGTAGGCGCCGGGCTCGATGATGTCGCCGTCGTGGTCGACCACACCGGTGACGGAGACGATCGCCTCGACGACACCGGTCTCGTCGTCGGCCTCCAGAACGCCCGACCCGGCCGACTTGTACTCCAGGTTCACGCGGTTCCCACCTCCCCGCTGACGTGTGGGCGCGGGGGTGGGGCGCGCGTGGTCACGATAGGCCGTGACGGCCGATTAGGTCATCCGGTCTTGGAGAGGTAGGCGTCGGCCTGCGCCTTGAGCGTTTCCGGCGCCGCGTTCCAGGCGGGCAGGCGGCGCAGCTTCCTCAGGCTGTCGATGCGCTCACCGACCGGGAGCCGGTCCCAGCCGAGCGCGGCGAACAGCTCCGGCAGCGTCTCGACCAGCTTGAACCGGCCGTCCCGGTTCAGGTAGACGTCCCAGGTGCTCTTCGCGAAGTCAACGGCGTCCGGCTCGCCGACGGTGTCGCCGGGCTCCTGCCAGGCGGGCGCGGCGGCCGGTTCCATGTAGGTGCGCCGGATCTCGATCCCGTCGACGGTCTCGATGATCTCCGCGTAGGCGGCCCCGTCCTTGCCGGGGAGCGGGTTGCCGTCCTTGTCGTAGAAGTGGATCTGCGTGTCGTCGTTCCAGGGGTTGGTCACGGGCATCGCCCCTTCCTGCGGTCTACCAGCGGTAACACAACCTAGTATACACCCTGTTACCGTCAGAGTACCTTGAGTTCGACAAGCCCGCCCGCATCCAGCACGACGAACTCATGCTCGTCCCGGCAGCCGAACCCCGTCAACGCCGACCCGAGCACCAGCGCCACCGGGATACGCGCCTCCATGATGATCGAGTGCTCCGCCATCCAGGTGTCGGCGAACATCTTCGCCACCTTGTAGCTCGTCGACCAGGAGTTGGCAGGCTGGAGCTTCGGGCGCACCTTCCCCGGCTTCTTCGCCCACGCCGGAATCTTCGACGGCTTAAAGTGCATCCCCCGGTAGGCCGAGATGTGCGTGATGCCCGCCTTGGCGAACTCCTCCTGGGTGTGCTCGTACATCTTGCGGACAAAGGTCCGGTACCACGCGCCGACGGTCGGCCAGTCCTCCTTCACCCACTGCTCGAAGTGCTCCTTCGGAGCCGTCGGCGCCGCGACCGTGCCCGTAAGCCCGAACTCCTCCTTGATCGCCACCTGGAGAAGCACCGACGGCTTGTGATCGTCACCCGATGTGGCCGCCCAAGAACCGATCAGTTTGCTGACGTGGCTCGCGACGAACCCCTGCAACTCCTCCGGCGTGTACTTCGCCGCGTACTCGCGCTCCCAATCCGGCAGGGACGCCATCAGCGCATCCATCGCCACCGGGTCCTTGATGATCTGGGAGGCGAGCTCGGCGCAGAGGTTCGCCTTCGCCTGCGACGCAAGATCCGTCTGCTTCTTGGCCAGCGGGTGCACCGTCTTACCGGCCCTCATCAGCCACTCGTCGGCGGCCGACCGTTCCGATTCCACGAGGCCCGGGGTGAGCTGCACCGCCTTCCACGGGTCGGCCGGCACGTCGAGCGCGTCCAGCCCGAGCTCCTTGGCCAGCAGCTCGGACTCGTAGACGGCGGCCCGCTTCTCGATCTCCGCCTCGGAGACGCCCTGCTCGCGCAGCTTCCGTTTGAACCGGCGCACCCGCCGCTTCAGCTTCTTGGCGTCGTCCTTGGAGAGCTTCCCGGCGTCCAGCGCAGCCTGAATCGACGCGATCTTCGCGTTGGCCTTCGCTGTCTCAGCGTCCTCGGCCGCCTTGAGCTTCGCCGCCGCCGCCTCGGCCTTCTTCTTCGCCTCCTGATCCTTCTTCCACTGGGCGAACCGCTCCTGGGCGGCGACCTTCGCCAGGAACACCTCGTTCAGCGGCAGGCCGGAGGTGGGGAACAGGTCCTCCGGCTTGAACTCGGCGACCTTCCCCCCGCTTGCATCGGACTCCTTGAGGTTGTTGAAGAACTTCTCCTCAAGGTCCTTACGCAGTCGTTTCCGCAGCGGTGTCTCGCCGGTCGCCTTGATCGAGAACACCCGGTTGAGGATGCGCGCCCGCTCAGGGAAAAGATCGGCGAAACGGACGTTCTCACCGGTCGACGGCTTGTACCCGATCTTCCCTTCGCGGCGGTCCTTCAGGTACAGACGGACAGCCTCGGCGAAGTCCTCCCGGTTCGACACCTCGCCGTACCCGGTGACGCTGCCACCGTCGAACTTGATCGGATGGCCGCCCTTGCGGGTCTCGACGAAGTCCCCGATGTGGATCGACGCGGTAAGCCGGTCACGCTCCTGGGCTTCCTTCCACGACAGATTCTGGCCCGGGAGAACCGGGAAGTCGGCATCCGACAGCCACGTGTTGGTGCCGTACGACGCCGAGTCCACCGTGTGCCCGAACTCGTGCGCCACCGTGGTCGGCTTCACCTCACGGCCGCCCCACACGGTCATGCCGCCGAAGCCGCCTGTGGCCTCCGACACAAAGTCCGGGATGCCGTACTTCTGGGCCCAGACCGCGTCGCTGGGGTTCTTCCCCTCGACCATCGCCAGGCCGCGCATGAGCCCGCGGTCGCGCTCCGGCACCACGGACATCACGCTTTCGAGGACCGTGACGCCCTTCAGCGCGCGGGCCATCGCCTGCTCGTCGCTCTCCCCCGGCCGCCTCTCGATCAGGTAGGAGCGGCCGTTGCGGCGGAACGCGAGCCCGTCCTTGACCAGGTACCCGCCGACGGTGAGCCCGTCGACCGGGATCGGGTCGGAGTTAAGACCGGCCGCGGCGAGCACGTCATACCAGTGCTTGCCGCCGCCGACCGCGCCCGGCCCCACCCCCGGCCCAGCGCCGTCATAAAGGGCGGCAGGCTTGGACCCCGCAGGCAGCTTCATGTCCACCTGCTTGGGGCTCGGCTTCCCCTTCGGGGACAGGTCGGGGACCCGGTAGGCGTCGGTGTCCTTGGTGAGGAAACGGCGCTCCCGCACGCCGCTGTCGTCCTCCACCATCAGCTCGATCAGCCCGTACCGGGACTCAGCGGACACCACCCGGAACCGGCGGGCGGTGCCCTCGATGGACGGGAGCGCCACCACGTCCCCGGCCTTGATGTCCGCCGGGCGGATCTTCCCGGTGTTGTCGGCCGGCACATGCTCCGGGAAGATCCCATTGATCTGCCAGGAGGCGGAGGACAGGCGGGCCGCCGCCCGCTTCAGCGCATCCCGCCGTATCGGGGTGATGTCCGGCGCGGTGGCCCGGCGCAGCAGGTCGCCCGCCAGCGCATCGACCTGGTCAGCGGTGAGCGGCTGCCCGTCCAGCAGCAGCCCAGCCGCCTTCCGCACCTTCTCCGGAACGTTCGGGTCGTTCCGGACCCCCAACCCGTCGATGATCTTCCGCTGGTGGCGGCCGATCCGCGGCTTGACCGCGGTCGGCTTCTTGACAGCGGTCGGCTTGGCCGGGCCGCCCGTCGGCGGCGAGGCGGCGCCGTCGCGTCGAGGACCACCAGCGCCGGGCTTGCTGGTGAACCGGCCCCGCCAGTCCCGCGGGTGCAGCGCCTCATTCCACACCCGCCGCAACGCGGCCTTCTCGCCGGCACCGGCGCGGGTGGCCCCATCCGTCGACTTGACGGCCGTGTACCGTGCCGACCCGCGACACCACGACGTGACGGCGGCGGCGCGGTACCGGAGGCCGCCGACCCGCCAGCGCATCACTCCCCTTCAGGCATCTCGGGCACTTCGGGCTCACCGACGTAGGTGAACCCGCCCTGCGCGGTGGCCGTACCGGCGGCCGTGGTCACCGTCACGTCGACGGCGCCCGCGGAACCCGCCGGGGTCGTGCAGGTCAGCTTCGTCGGGGTGACGACGATCACGTCCTGTGCGGCGTTCGCACCGAACTCCACCTGCGCGTCCAGCGTGAAGTTCGCGCCGGTGATCGTCACCGTGGTGCCGCCCTCGACCGGGCCCGACGACGGGGAAACCCCGGCGATGGTGGGCGGGGTGAACTCGGAGTCCCACTCGGACTTCCGGATGACCTGCCCCGGCCGCCACCAGAGCTGCCGCTTCTGGACCGGGTACCGCACGTGCTCGTACGGGGTTTCCTTGTACACCGGGACCAGGACCCGGAGCTGCGGGTCGGTCTCGGTCACCGGCTCAAGGACCTCGGCGCCGGGCTCCTTCGGCAGCGGCGTGCCGTCAGCGGTGATCAATGTCATACTCCACCCCCACCATCTGGACCGTGGGGTGGTTGCGCGCCGCCAGCATGCACCGGCCGGGCGGTTTACGTCTCGCCCTCTTCCTCGTCCGGCCCCTCACCACCTTGGCCGCCGGTCTCACGCCCGGGCGTGGGAACCCACAGCACGTCCCCCGGCTCCCAGCCGAACCGGCGTTTACGGCCCTCAGGCATCAGCCGCTGCTGCTGTTTGGCGTTCACTGCGTCACCACCTCCAGCCGGATGACCCGGATCTCGTTGCCCCGGTCGTCCTCCTCTAGGTCATCGGAAAGCACCCGGAACGCCGTGTTCCGTGGCAGCAGCAGCTCCTTCTCGTCCAGCCCCTGCACCTCGCCGAAGTTGGACCGGATCGCCTTGAAACCGGCCGGGACGGTGATCTCCAGCCGTCCCGAGTAGGCGAACCGCTCGTCCACCACGGCCGGGTCGGTCGTGGTGGAGACGAACCCCCGGTCGATGAAGGTCTGCCCGACCCGCTCGCCGCGCCGCCCGAGGAACTGCTCGGGGCTGGACACGCCGCGGTGCACCACGACGGTGTTCCGCAGCGGCTCCACCGCCTCGAATGCGTCGTCCAGGCCGCGGATGATCCGCTCGGCCGTCTCCGACGGTGTGGTGCCGCGGCGCAGCGCACCGTTGACCTGGGTGTGGGCGTACTGCTGGTATTCGAGCATCCCGTCCAAGAGCCGCTGCGGAGGGATCGGCGCCGACTCGTAGGCTGTGTCGCCGCGCAGCGTCCGACCGCCCCCGCCGGGCGTCGACCTGGCCGGCGAAGCCGGGGCGCTGGGGGCCGACGAGGCTCGCTGCGGCGCGGGCCGCCCCAGCAGCTCATCCAGGGTCACGTCCTGCCTGCCGCTCTTCTTCGCGTCCCGCGCCCGCTGCCGGATCTCGTACGGGGTGAGGAAGTCCAGCGGGAAGGCGATCGTCTCCCCGGAGCCGTCGACAGCGATCCGGGCCGCGAGCCCGCCGCCGCTCTCCGGCTGGAAACCGACCACCCGGCCGCGGAGGCCGCCGCCGTTCGCCGACACCTGCGCGCCGACCTCGATCGGCGTGCCGCGCTCATCCACACCGACAGGGCCGCGCCCGCCGTTGGGGACGTCGTCCATGGTGAGCTTCGGGTACGGCTTGTCGGGGAAGAGGTCCAGCGCGCTGGCAGGGCGCCGCGCAGCGGCCTGCCCCGTGCCGCCCTGCCCCGACCCCCGGGAAGCACCTTGGGTGGCGCGTGCGGCCCCCTCAGCGGCCCCCTGGGCGGCGCTACGGCCGCCCGTGCGGGTGAACCTGCCGAGCGCGTCCCGGCGCCGCCCCGCACCGCCACGCCAGCCGCGGCCGTGCGTCCGCTGGTCGTGGCGGCCCGGCAGGTGCTTCAGCGTCAGCACCAGGCCGCCGCGGTGAACATCCGCAACCTTCTCCTCGCCGTCGCCGAGCCGCGCCACCAGGGCCCACGACAGCCGATGACGATGAACCATCCTTTCCCCCCCGTCATGCGCGCCCGGGTCAGGCAAGTGTTTGGCCACCAGGCGCAGCACAGCCCTCGGTCGCTTGGAACGGAACGGATTACGGGTGATCGCGCCGGGCGGCGCCGGAACCCACCGGCCGGTCACCGTGGACCGGTGCACCAGCCAGCAGCGGCACCCGTACGTCTGCGCGGGCGGCCCGGCCGGGTCCCCCGGGTACCGCAGCAGCGCACCCCCCACCACGAACGGCACCCAAAGCTCCCGCACCTGGCCGTCGGCGGCCCGGTGCGTGCCCCGCACCCGCTCATCCCGCCGCGACCGCCAGATCCGCACCACCTTGCGGGAGCCGTCGGCGGCGAGCGTCGCGGCGGCAGCGTCCCGGGCGCCGTTGATCGTGGCCGTGGCGGCGTGCACAGCCACGGTGTCCGCCCACGTCGCCATCGCCGTCCCGTACTCGTCCACCGCCGCCCGCAGCTCGCCGATGCGCGCCCCCGCGGCCTCGCGGCGCGCCAGCCGCTCCACCAGCCGCATCGCCTGCCGGGCGGCCGACGCTCCCAGCGCGGCCACCACAGCCGCCACCACGGCTGCCACGGCAGCCGGGAGCACCGGTAGCGCCGCACCCCAGTCGGCCGCCAGCCCGGCCGCGGCGGCGAACGCGGCGGCCTCCAGGATCGGGTGGGCGGCCTGCTCAACCTCCTCCTGCCAGCGGGCCGGGTCCACCGCATCCTCGACGTCGAGCTGCTTTGTGCCGACCCGCGTATCGTGCTCGCCGGCTGGCTCCCAATGCCGTGTGCCCTTGCGGGCCTTGGGCGAGGCGAGACGGGCCGCGGTGCGCCGCACCAGCCGAACCGCAACGGCGGCGAGCGCCGCCGCCAGCGCGGCCTCCAGGGCACGGGCCGCCGCCAGGTCAGGCTGCGAGTCGACGCTCCCCCCGGTCTGGCTGTAGCCGGTCTGGCTGTCGTCCTGTTCGGCGGGCCGCTCGGACGGCTCCGCCGCCAGGGCTTTTCCCTCGCCTTCGCCTCCCCCCGCGGCCGGGAGCAGCACAGGCACCTCTTCGGCCGAGCCCAACCCCGGCGGCGGCTGCCCGTCGCCGGGTTTCTCCGGCTGCGCCGCGGCGGCGAGCTCTTCGGCGTCCTTGTCGCTGGTCGCCACCGGCTGGCGGCCCTGCGGCATCCACAGCGCCCGGGTCTCGGCCCGGCCGATCGGCGGGTACCCGGCCAGCTCCCGGTACTCGTCCAGCGTGATCAGCCCGGCGGCGAACTCCTCGCGGGCCTCCGCACGGCGCGCGATCTCTGCGCGCTGAAGCACCTCGATCGAGCTGGTGTCGAAGAACGCCTCAAGGTCGTCGTCGACGTCGTCATCCAGGCCGGTGGCGAGCAGGTGCAGGTGCGCGGCCATCGTGACGGTCCAGAACACGTAGGCTTCGGCGTCCGCGTTGTCATAGGTGCGGTCGGCCGCGTGCCCCAGCACGCTCTCCGGCACCCCGAACGCCGCCAAGATCTCCACCTTGGCGTTCTTGGACATCGCCTCGTAGGCCATGTCCCGGGGCCGGGTCGCAAGGTCAACATAGGAGACATCCCCGGCGATCACCGTGAGCTTCCCGGCCTCGGGCGCACCGGCACGGAACCGCTCGGCGACCCGCTCCATCTCCTCTTCGTCCATGTCGCCGTCGACGGCAAGCACACCCGCGGGCCGCGAATCATTCGCGAGGAACGCCACGTTGTAAAGGCGGGACATCAGGTCCTGCTCGACCGACAGCCCAGCCGCCTCCAGCGGCGTCACCCCGGACCACGGGTCCATCGGATGGGGGTCCCGCACCCACCGCACCCGGTCCGGCTCGACGAAGCGGCGTGTCCCGTCGGGGCCGATCACCTCGTAGTGGGAGATCAGCACGTCGCCGTCACCGGGGACCGGTCGGGTACGGCCCGGCGGAAGCAGGTCCAGCCGCACGATGTCGCCGCCGCGGGACTTGGTCACCTCAAGGAACGCGCCCCGCTTGGACAGCAGCAACTGCGCCGACAGGCGTTTCCGGAGCTGCGGCCCGGTCTCCAGCGGGTTCGCGCGCCGGTTCAGCACCCGGCACAGCGGGTGGTCGTCGACTTCCTGCTCGCCCTGCCGGAGCCGGAACGGCAGCCTGGCCTGGTTCGTGGCGATGGTCTCGATCGCCTTGTACGCCCACACGCACCGCTCGTAGGCGTCGGCGACCGCCCGCTCCACCGGCCACCGCCGGGCGTTGTAGACCGTGTACGCCCCGGCCGCCTGCATCGCGGCATAAAAGTCCTGGCCAATGATTTTGCGGCCCGGGGGCGGCGAGAGCGCTTTGCTCGTGCGTGCGCGCGGCCAGCGCAGCCGCCGCCCCCAGCGACCCAACACCACCTATGCCCCCCTGGTGCTGTCACGCCCCCCGTGCCGGGACGGTAGAGCGCCAGGTGGGCTAACGTCGCGTCACCGTGGTACGGCGAGCGGCGTCGTCTGCTGTGCGGCGCCGGGGCGCGGGTTGCACCCCAGGAGCTCGCAGTCGTGGTCGTGCTTGCGCTTGCGGCGGGTGCCGATCGGGCCGCCGTGAAGGTGGGCGTTCGACTTGGCGGCCTCACACGGCTCGTCTACTACGTCATCCCAGGTGCGTCTGCACTGCTCGCAGTAGATCTCCAAGACGTCGATCTTGCGGCCTTCCGGCAGGCGGATCGAGTGCCGTAACACGGCCCGCTTCGCCTGCCGGGGGTCCAACCGAATCGTTGCGGCGGCAACCCAGACGTGGTGCTCGGAGTACTCCGCCGATGGCATTTTGGTTGACCCTCCCCGGTCTACGGGTCACGCCACCCCGAGGGATGACGATCCCGGTAAGCATCACCACCCCCCAGGGCTGCCTGACTGCGTGTGACGCGGCCTGCGCCTGCCTCAGGCCGCTCCCTTCGTGAACTCCGGGGTAGATCTGGCCAGGTGAGCGCCGGGGGTGCGCCGGCGATCGGGGTGGCGGGTCAAACCCCGATCATTACCCCGCCGGCCCTCACAGCGTGACCAGCTTGAAGCTCACCGTAACTCCCTCAGTGGGGTGGCGCTAACACCATCGCCATACACACCGGAAAACCTGACCAGCCTCTGATCAACCTGATGGTCAAACCAGGAGTCGGGCGCGCTTCCGTACGGGCCGGGGCGCAGGCTCATAGCAGGCCAAAAGCACCGCCTCCGCCCGGTCCGGCGACGGCAAGCCCCGCTGCCGAAGCGACTTTTTGCTCTCGACCACCGCATGCCCCGTGCTGGAGGTCCCCAGCGTCGGGGCCCGAAGCTGCGCCAGCGTCTTGGAATCAACCCGAAGCCGCACCCGCTGCCCACCATCCGGCCCCGGCTGCAACAGGCTCCGCATCGCCAGCCACATCTCGTCCCGCTTCCGGTACGGCCGTAGCGTCGCCCCATCCGGCTCACGATCCGTCCCCTCCGACACGATCACCGGGATGACCTCGGCGTGATGCAGCCCCTCACTCCCCCACGCCCGCAGGATGCTCGACACGCCCCACCCGACACCGATCCCGTCGACCTTCACGCGGACCGGTGCCGGCGAGTCCAGCACGCGGGCGAGCCGTTCGGCGCCGCGGATCTCCTCCAGCACCACCCCGGCCACATCCACCGCGTTCGCGTTCGCCGACCCCGACGACACATGCCGCACCTGCAACAGGTCGCCGACGCAGCGGGCGACCACAACCTCGTCGCCGCCGTCGGCCGCCACATCGACCCCGAGCCGCACCCAGGCGCCGCGCCGCACCCGCCACCGGTCGGCCTCCCCCGGCAGCCCCAGCGCGGCAAGCTCAACCCAGCCGTCCCCCTCCGGCTCGTCGGCCTCCGCCGCCGCATCCACCCACGAGGCGGGCAGCACCCGGGACGGGCCGCCGCGAGGGAACCGGGCGAACACCTTCGACTGGACGTAGCTGGAGTCCTTACCGTGCTCGTCGATGGTCTCCCGCACCCATTCGGCGGTCACCAGATGCTGGGTGACCGGGTGCGGCGCCCCACCGGTGCAGGTGCGGCACAGCGGCGCCGCCTCCCCCGACAACGCCGGGGTGTCGTAGGCCGAGATCGGGATGACCAGCGCCTCGTCGGTGCGGGCGCACAGCCCCTCAAACCAGCTTCCCTCCTCGTCCGAGGGCGGGTTGCCGATCGCCAGCATCCGCGACCCCTCTGTCGAGGTCATGCCGCGGAAGTTCCGGCCGATCACATGGGAGATACCCCCGGCCTCGTCCACGATCAGCAGCAGGTGCGGGGCGTGGATGCCCTGCACGGCGGTCTCGTTCCACGGCGCGGCGCTGAGCCCGTACGCCACGACTTCGTCGTTGCCGGTCGGGCCCGGCAGCTTGAGCTGCGCCATGTCCACGGTGCCCGGCAGGCCGGCACGGGCATGCGCGAACCGGATCTCCGCCCACAGCAGCCGCACCACCTGCCGCCAAGTCGGCGCCACCGTGACTACCTTCACGGTGCCCGGCGGCCGGGTGTAGGCCATCCACAGCGCCGCCCGCGCCGCCGACCACGTCTTCCCCGAGGCGTAACACGACGGGACAGCGATCTTCGCGTGGTGGGGGATCGCCGCGAGGATCTGCCGCGGCTTGGACCAGGTCGTCTCCCCCAGCACGTCCGTGACGAAACCCGCCGGGTCGTCGGCCCACAGCGCATACGGGGTGCCGTCCTGCCGGGCGGCGACGTCCAGGACCTGCACCCAGTCATCCGCCGACAGGCAGCGCATGAACTCCCGGCGCACCCGCAGCGGCGCCGCCTTCAAGTTCGCGTACAGCCGGGCCGCTTCGGACGAGGCGGCCCGCACCCGCTCACGCTCGCGGACCGCGGTGGCGGCCGTCACCGCACCACCACCCGGTAGCAGACCGGGCACAGCGGCGCACCGGCCGCCGCGGGCACCAGCGCGCCGGGGGCGCCGCACGCGGCCGACCCGTCCCGGGTACGGCGATGCGCCTGCTTGTCACCGTCCGCGGCCCACCGCAGCGCCGGGTGCATGACAGTCCGCATGGCTAGCCGCGCGGAACGGCGGCGCCGCACCTCACCCAGAGAGATGATCTCGGCCATGCGGCCAGGCTGTTCGCTGGCGAGCGTTTACGTCCAGCTCAGGCGACCCGCGCCGCCCGCCCGGCGAGCGCGGTGAGCTCCCTCTGGATACGGCCGGACATCCAGTCCTCGGGCCGCCACACGTCCGCGTCGGCCCCGGCGGTGCGCAGCGCCTCCAGCCACACACGCTGCTCCGCGCTCAAGCGGCCCTTCTGCGACTTGAGCTCCCGGTACAGGATGCCGCCGGGGCCGACGATCACCCAGTCGGGGAACCCGGCCCGGTACCGGCCGGTCCCGTCCGGCGGATGGAACGAGGTCGGCGCCAAGCCGAGCGCGTTGAGAAGGCGCCGGATGTTCGAGTCCAGCGCCTTCTCCGACATCTGGGCGGCGGCCAGCCGCCGGTAGTCGGCGCCGTTCACCCCCGACGCCGCCTCCGCGTGGCCGGGGCGCTCTTCGGCACGCCCTTCCGGCGGTCGATCGACATGAGCGCGCTGGACACGCCGGCCATCCGGGCCAGCTCCCCGTTGCTCCAGCAGTAGCCCCGCACCCCACGCGCGTACTCCTCATCCGGGATGCGGCGGCCGTCCTCGGTGTAGCGGCCCGCCATGAGTTCTTCCGCGAGAACCCGGCGCCGCTCCCGCGCCTCGTTTCCGAACCGCTCCAACGCGACATAGGTGGCGTGGGAGGTTCGCAGGCTCTCCAGCGCGCGCTTCTCGCTCATGCGCGGGACCTCCCGGATGTCCGCGCTGTTGATTGCCCCGGTCACGACCCGCTTTTCGAGGATGTGACCGGCCTTCTGGATCTGCGCCGGGGTGTACCCCCGCCGGTGAAGGTTGTTGATCGCGGCGCTGCGTTCGGCGCGTAGCCGCACCATGCGCTCGTTGTGCGACCACGCCGTAGCCGCGACCATCGAGTAGGCCATGAAGCGCTTGACCGGGTCTTCGATCCGGTCAAGCTGCTCGATGCTTCGGATCGGCTCGTACTCGCGTGCGATCGCCTGCCACGCCGCCTCGCGCAGCGGCGCGACACGGCCCTTCTCTCTGGTGAGGGCCTTCCCGGTAAGCTTCACCACCTCGACGAACGCGGTGATCGGGTCGGCCCCTTCAGCGGTCACGGTCATGGCGCCTCCGGGGTGGTTGTCTGGTCAGGTCACGTCACGTCTCTACCTATAGTACATGCACTTAACATCAAAGTAATGCTGCGACCTGTCTCCACCCCTGTGATCTTCGCGACTCAGCCGCGCAACCGCCGCCCCACGGCCGCCGCCACCGTCACCCACAGCACAACCGCAGACACCCCGGCGAACACGGCGAACAACGGCGGAACCGGAAGCAGCAGCAACGTAGCCGCCCCGCCCACCATGAACAGCGCCACATCCAGCAGCACATTCGCCACCAGATGCCTCCAAGACCCCTCCGGGCCACAGAAATCGCAGTGCTCACCGCGAATCCGGCCCCACACGGCACCCCCTCCGCTAACTTCTCCCTCAGCGCGACATGCGTGTGGCGCGGCACCTGAGGGAGCAGGCGCCGCGCCACACGACCAGCTACACCTACGACCGCTTAAGGTCCACACGACCCGGGTTTACCCGGCGGGACGCAGCGCCTGGATGATGTGCCAGTGCTGCCGCCCGCCGGACCCTTCCCCGCCGTCCTTCACGGTCACCGGCCGCACCGAGACCTTCAAGGGGTTGGTCAGCCCCACCCGCACCTGAGCCGTGCCGGCGTGCTTCACCGCCTTGTACAGCCGCGCCGGATCGATGAGGAACTCGCCGGGCTCGCCCTCCAGCGTCGCGTCGACCAGCTCGGAGGCCGAAGCGTCGACGCCGACGGACAGGCTTATCCCGGCGTCGTCCACCTCCATCCGCACCCCCTCGCCAGGGGTCTTGACCAAGGCGGCCCTGTCCAGGGCGGCAAGCAGCGGGCGCGCCTCCACCACCGCCACCGTGCTGGCCTTCTCCGCGAACTCCGCGAAGGCCCGCCACTTCTGAGCGAACCCGCCGTCGACCAGCCGCGTCGTAGCGACATGTCCGCCGCAGTCAAGCGACAGGAGGGTCGGGTTGTCCGGGTCGAACCCGAACCGGACCGACGCTTCCCCCATTGCGACCGAGACGAACTGCGCCACCGCGGCGGCCGGGGGCGACAGCTTCGACACCGGCTGGTCTCCGCGGAGCAGGGTGCACGGCACCCTGGTCACGGCGAACTGATACCGGTCGGTGGCGTACATCACCAGGAACGTGCCGCCGTCCTCGACCTCGACCTCCATGTGGATGGCTCCGAGGGCGGGGAGCGCGTCCGTGTTTGCGGCGTCGGCGACGGGCGCCACCTGCTTGACAGCCGCCACGAACTCCTGGGCGTCCACCTCCAGCAGCGGCGCCCCCGCCGCGGGAAGGGTCGGGTAGTCATCCTGCCGGAGCAGCGGCAGCTTGATCTCCGCCCGCCCGGCGGTGATGGTGACCCTGCTGTCGCCCTCCTCGGCGACGATGTCGACGGCTCCAGGCGGGAGCCTGTCGAGCACCGCGGCGAGCAGGCGGCCCGGGACGACGATCACCCCGTCCTGAAGGACGCTGGCCGGGGCCTTGACCCGGTGGGAGGTGTCGTAGTCGAATCCGGCGAACTCGGCGCCGGTTTCGGTAGCGGTGATGCGGACGCCGACGAGCACCGGGTTGGGCGGCCTTCTGGGGGCGACCTCGGCCGCCCACTTGGCGGCCTTGGCGAGGTACTCCTTATCCGACGTGATCTTCATGGTGGTCTCCGGTCAGATGAGCGGCGAGTCGGGACCGTGCCCGAGGAGCTCCTTGGCGGCGCACACCGGGCAGTCAGGCGCGCACTCCCACCGCACCGACACGCCGCCCGAGTTCTTCGGGTCGGGGTCGATGCGGCGGGAGCGGTGGTGGGCGCTGGCCGCGAGCGCGGCCAGCACGTCGCGGGGAACCCGGATTTCTCCGCGCCGGGTCACGCGGCTTTCCTCTCCGGCCGGGCGGCCT
>ERZ777003.2883-NODE-2883-length-18261-cov-6.558003_pt1 | contig 18261 bp, 14 predicted proteins | sample MGYA00374956_ERZ777003 | MGnify/ENA primary metagenome ERZ777003 (study PRJEB29302, sample SAMN06268252) | bioreactor metagenome | isolation source: Joint BioEnergy Institute, California, USA | place: USA:Joint BioEnergy Institute, California, USA | collected... | reverse complement strand
ACTCGCCCTCGTCGCCACCGTCGCAGAGTGGGCCAAATGAGTCCCCTACCTAGGCTGCCCGCCGCAGTCAGGAATGAGCGGCTTCAACCCGCGGCGCTCGCCGCGCAGGCTTCAATCCGGTGTCCCAGAAACCGCAGCCGGTACAGTTTGGATCGCGAGCGCGGCGACGGTGGTGGCTCTGGCATCCTGTTCGAGGCGGGCGATGGCAGCGTCCTCGTCCCCGGCGAAGCTGGTCCCGTGGCTGTGTGAGGTACCAAGCGAGCCACTTCAGCCGGGGGGGAGCGCCGGTGCGCCGTCGCCAGCAGCGGACGGTATGGCGCCGGCTGCGCTTTGCGCCCACGCCGTGGCGGAAATTTCGAGGGCGCCGTGTGCCTCGGGCTCAGCCAGCGATGGATCTGCCTCGGCGTCCTCGCGAAGCCGAGTTCGCATCGCTCACGCCGCAGCGCCACAACGTTCTCGCGCCGGCTGCTGCCAACTTGGCCCAGCCGCTTGGTACCGGTCGGAGATCGTCAATGCGGCACTGCCCTCCGCGCCTACATCATGCCCCCGTCGTCGAGTCGGCGGAGAGCGGCAGCTTGAGCCCGTACAGCTTGACGACGTTGTCGCGCAGCACCTTGCGCTTGGCGGACTCGCGCAGGCCGAGCGCCTCGAACTCCCTGCGCGCGCGCTCGAGGTCGATCACCGGATAGTCGGTGCCGAAGATCACCTTGTCCTGCCCGAAGCTGTTCATGTAGCGCACGAACTTCTCGTCCCAGTGCTTCGGGGCGTAGGCGTCGGTGCCGATGAAGACGTTCGGGTGCTTGTAGGCGACCGCGATCATCTCCTCGGTCCAGGGCCAGCCGATGTGGATGCCGACCAGCTTCAGCTCTGGGAAGTCGCAGGCGATGGTGTCGAGCGTGATGGGGCGGCCGACGCTCTTGAGCGGGCGCTCGTCGGAGTAGCGCAGGCAGTGTCCCACCTGCATCTGGATCGGGATGCCGAGCTCGCAGCACTTGGCGTAGATCGGATAGTAGCGCGCGTGGTCCGGCGCCATCTCGAACCAGTGCGGGTAGAGGTGGGCGCCGACGAAGCCCAGCTCCTTCACCGCGCGCTCCAGCTCGCGCAGGCCGTGCATGCCCTCGGTCGGGTCCACGCCGGCGAGGCCGCTGAACCGGGTCGGGTACTTGCGGCAGATCTCGGCGACCTTCTCGTAGGGAATGCGCCGATTGATCGTGGTCATCGCGCTGCCCGCCTTCACGGCGATCAGGAAGGCGTGCTCGATGCCTGCCCGGTCCATCTTCTCGATGAAGGCCTCGGGCGTAAGGCCTTTGATGCGACCCTCCTCGGCACCGATCTTCCCGCGGATAAAGCTCTCGGCCCACCCTTTGCGCTCCAGCTCCGGGTCGGCGAACTCGTAGTTCACCACGGCGTCGATGGCGCCGATCGAATAGGTCGTCATGGAGTTTTCCCCTCTGTCATTCGATGTGGGGCCGCAGCAGATCCGGCGCTCCTAGCTCGGATGCCAGTCGCATACAGCCGCGATGCAATAGGCCGGTGACCTGTATGGAAGGCACGGAGCGCCCCGCGACCGGCGGCTTGTCCTCTCCTGCCTTCTGGGATACAGCTTGGTCTAAGTCGCCTGTGCAGGCGTCTCCATTTGCCCAGCCCTGGCTTCCGCCCGGCACCCGCCTGCGCGGCACGCTGCCACCAAGGGAATCCGGAATGACAGCCTTGCGACGCGCCAGCGGTCGGGCGAACCGCAGCCTCCGCGAACAGGCCTACGCCACAATCAAGCAGGGCATCCTCGACGGCCGCTACCCGCCCGGCGCCCTGCTGTCGGAGAACCAGCTCGCCGAGGAGCTGCAGATCAGCCGCACCCCGATCCGGGAGGCGCTCCGCGAGCTTGCGGGAAGCGGCCTCATCCGCATCCTCCCCCAGCGCGGCATCGTCGTGTCCGATCTGTCGCTGCAGGATGTGGTCGAGGTGTACCAGCTCCGCGAGCAGCTCGAATGCTTCGCGGTCCGGCTGGCGGCCGAGCGCGTCTCCGCCGCCGACGCGGACGGCTTCCTCTCCGACCACCGGCAGGCGGTGGCGCACATGAAGGCCGGGCGGCACCGGCAGGCCTACGACTTCTCGGTCCTGATGCACAGCCGCATCATCGGCCTGGCGCGGAACTCGCGGCTGAGCCAGTTCATGGAGCAACTCGGCGACCAGGTGCATCGCTTCGGCCTGCTGACGCTTCGCCACGGCCGGGGCGAACGAGCGCTGCTCGAGCACGGCCACATCATCGACGCCCTGATCGCGCGCGACGCCGACCAGGCCGAGTCGCTGATGCGGGCGCACCTGCGCGCCGACCGGGACGTGGCGCTCCGGATCGTCCTGCCCGCCGGGATCACCGCCGCGGATCTGCCGGTATAGACCCGGACCGGGGAGGGGCATGGCGGGATCACCCCGCCTCGGCGCGGTCGAGGAAGGCCTCGAACCGCGCGACGGTCGCGGCGCGCGCCTCCGCGGTTCCGGTGCCCTCGGTCACGACCGGCTCCGCCGTCGGCATGAGCGCGCGGACCCTGTCGAAGTACTCCAGGAACATGTCGGTCCGGGCGCAGGCCAGCAGGGTCGGCACCCTGATGAGCGGCAGGCGAGGCTCCTTGTCGTAGGCGATCGCGGCGCGATAGGGGATGTGGTAGGTGCGTGCGGCCTTCAGCACCTCGACCACCTTGTCGTGGAGCTCGTCGGCATCAGGAAGGCCGAGCGGACGGCGATGCGCGGCGTCGCGCCGGTACCAGGGCCAGAATAGGTACACGTCGCGCACGAAGTGCCAGATCCAGTGCAGCTGGGTGCCGTTCTGGTCGAGCGTCACGCCCGGCGCATAGTGCGCCAGCATGTCGGCCCGTTCCTCCGCCGTGTACAGCGAGATGCCGTCCAGGATCAGCCGCCGCACGCGGTCGGGGTGCGCGATCGCAATCTCGCAGGCGATGTTCGCGCCGGTGTGGCTGCCATAGAGATCGAACCGCTCGATCCCCAGCGCGTCGAGCGCCCGCAGATGCGCATCGGCGAAGTAGGCGATGGGCGGAGCCTCGCCGGCCGGTGCCGCCGAATCGCCGTTGCCGAGCGTATCGGGCGCCAGGACGTGCCGCCTGCGGCCAAGGAGGGCGATCAGCGGTTCCAGCATCTTCGCCGATCCCGGCGAGGGGTGCAGCATGACCAATGGCGTTCCGCCACCGGCCTCGCGGCCCGCCTCGCGGTAATGCACCTGCCCTTCCGCGATCTCGACGAAGCCCCGGCGAATACGTGCCGGGGCGCCGGCGTCCAGCGGCACTCCCATCCCCTTCTCCGTCCCCTCCGATGCGTGTCCGCCGGTTCGCGCGCGTCAGTCCACCCGGATTCCGGTGGCGCGGGCGACATCGCCCCAGCGCTTCAGGTCGGCTTCGATCGCCTGGCGAAACTCGGACGGCGACGTGCCCTCGATCTCGAGGCCATTCTCGACCAGCCGCCTCGAGATCGCCGGGTCGCGCAGCGCCGCCACGAACTCCTGGTGCAGCCGCTCCACGATCGGCTGCGGCGTGCCGGCGGGGACCATCACCCCATACCAGGAGTTCACCTCGAAATCGGGGTAGAACTCCGCCATGGTCGGCAGATCCGGCAGGCGGCTGCTGCGCCGCGGCGCGGTGACGGCGAGCGGGCGCAGCTGGCCGGACTGGATGAAGCCCATCACCGCGCCAATGTTCCAGAAGCCCATGTCCAGGCGTCCCGCGAGCATGTCGGTGATCGGCTGGGTCGAGCCCGTGTAGGGCACATGCAGCAGCTTCACACCGGAGCGGAGCATGAGCATCTCGCCGGCGAGGTGCGTGGTGCTGGCCGGGCCGATGGAACCGAAGGTCAACTCCGGCCGTGACCGGCGCGCCAGCTCGACCAACTCCGGCACGGTGGTCGCCTGAACGCCCGGCCGGACCACGAAGACGAGGCCGGACGAAACGAGCTGCGTCACCGGGATGAAGTCGCGCCGGGTGTCGTAGGAGAGATCGGTCCGGAAATTGGGGCTGATGACCGACGGGCTAGCCTGCGCGAACAGCACCGTGTAGCCATCCGGTGCGGCGCGGGCGACCGCCGCGGTCGCAATGGTGCCGCCACCACCGGCGCGGTTCTCCATCACGACCGGCTGGCCGAGCGTCTGGGTCAGCCGTTCGGTCAGCGGGCGCGCGATCAGGTCGGCCGGGCCGCCCGGCGGCCAGGGGTTGATGAAGCGGATCGGGCGCGCCGGCCAGGCCTGCGCCAGCGCGGGACGGGCCAGGGGCGATGCGCCGAGCGCGGCAACGCCGCCCAGGACGGCGCGACGGGACATGTACATCGACATCAGATCAGTCTCCTCGTTGAGCGGCGCCATGCAGCACGGGTGTGGCCGACGTCCTCGAATGTCGTCTCCTCATTTCAGGAGATCCCGCGCGATCAGCATGCGCTGGATCTCGGAGCTGCCTTCCCCGACGCGGTAGTGCCGGACATCCCGGTAGAAGCGCTCCACGGGGAAGACGCCGCGAACGAGCCCGGCGCCGCCGTGGATCTGCACGGCACGGTCGGCGACGCGGCCGACCATCTCGGAGCAGTAGAGCTTGCACATGCTGGCCGCCGCGCCGATCTCCCGCCCGGCCGTGACATTGCGCAGGGTCTCGTAGGCGAAGGCGCGCGCGGTCTCGATGTCCACAGCCGAATCGGCCAGCATCCACTGGATCGCTTGCCGGTCGGCCAGCGGCTTGCCGAAGGTGTGGCGCGCCTTCGCGAACTCGACCGACATCTGCAGCAGCCGGTCGGCCGCGCCAATGCAGGCGGCGGAGACGCCGAGCCGCCCATGGATGAGCGAACCCATGGCGATGGCGAAGCCCTCGCCCTCCACGCCCAGCAACGCCTCCTCCGGCACCACGCAACCATCGAAGGCCAGGTCGGCCAGCTCTATGGCCGCCGAGCCGATGGTCCGATCGACGCGCGCAACGGAGAAGCCGGGGGTGCCGCGCTCCACCAGGAAGGCGCTGATTCGGCCGCGAGCGCCGGGCTTCGTGGGATCGGTGACGGCCATCACCATCACCACATCCGCCTCGTGCCCGCCACTGATCCACTGCTTGCGCCCATCAATGCGCCAGCCGCCGCCAGGCACGCGCTCCGCCCGCGTGCGGATCGCGGCAGCGTCGGACCCGGCGTCCGGCTCCGTCAGAGCGAAGGCGCAGCGCAACGTGCCGGCGCAAAGGCCGGGGAGGAAGCGCCGGCGCTGCGCCTCAGTGCCGTGGCGCAGGATGGCCACCGGGGTCAGCCCGCTAGTCGCGTCAATCAGCAGGGTGAAGACGCGGTGCGCCCGCGCCACCTCCTCCATCGCCAGGCAGTAGGTCGGAAGGTCGGCGCCGGCGCCGCCGTATTCCGGCGGAAGCAACAGACCGAGCAATCCCTGCTCGCGCAGCGCGTCCCACGCGGCGCGCGGCACCTTGCCGCTGCGGTCGATCTCCTCCGCCAGCGGGAAGAGCTTCTCCTCGACGAAGGGGCGGAGCTGGCTCCGCAGCTCCTTCAGCTCCTCGGAGGGCTCAACGCGCATCGGCCGCCCCCTCCCCGAGCGTCTCCAGCAGGGCCGCCTTCAGCACCTTGCCGGCGGTGTTGCGCGGGATCTCTGCGACGAAGCGGACGATGCTCGGCACCTTGTAGGGAGCGAGCCGCGCGCGGCAATGCGCGACAACCGCCTCCGCCGTCACGCTCCCGTCGGTAACCAGGAAGGCCGCGACCTCCTCGCCCATCTCGCGGGAGGGTGCGCCGGCGACCGCCACTTCGCGCACACCGGGGAGATCGGACAGAACCCGCTCGACGTCCTGCGGGTAAATGTTCACGCCGCCGCGAATGATCATGTCCTTGGCGCGGCCATGCAGGTAGAGGTATCCTTCCTCGTCCAGCCGGGCCAGGTCGCCCGGGTAGAACCATCCGTCGCGGAAGGCCTCGCCGCCTTCGGCCCGGTAGTAGCTCTTCGCCGAGGCCGGGCTGCGGTAGCGCAGCCGGCCGATGGCACCGGGCGGCAGCGGCGTGTGCTCCTCGTCCACGATCTCCACCTCCACCCGGAAGGCCGGGCGGCCGACCGAGTCGGGGTGGAGCTCGCAATCGGCGGGCGTGAGCACGGAGACACCACCGCCCTCGGTGGAGGAGTAGAACTCGAACAGGTTGGGCGTCAGGCGCTCGCGGATCGCCAGCCGTTCTTCCGGGTGCAGCGCCGAGCCGCTCGAAATCAGCACACGCAGCGTCGGCAGGGCGAGCCCGGGCAGCCCTTCCTCCAGCAGGCGGCGGATCATGGTCGGCACAAGGAACAGCACCGTGCCGCCGACGGAGCGGACATGCGCGGCCAGCTCCGGCATCCTGGTCCGCGGCGAGAGCAGCGAGACGGTGGCTCCGGCGAACAGCATGGCGATGTTGAAGCCGCGCCCGCCGCCGAAATAGAGCGGCGTGACGGAGACGTAGACGTCCTGCGCGTTCAGGCCGAGGTTGATCCAGTACACCATGAACCGGCTCTCGAACTGCCGGTGCGTCACGCGCGGCCCCTTCGGCATGCCGGTGGTGCCGGAGGAGAGGGAGAGCAGCAGCGGCGAATCGTCTGTCACCGCGAGGTCGTGGTAGGGCTCGCCGCTCTCGACGATCCAGCCGGGCTCCAGCCCCGTCCAGCCGTATTCCGCGACGGCGGGGTCGTCGGCCTCCAGCAGCACGCGCTCTGCCGCGAAATGCGCGGCGACGCCCTGCTTCTCGGCAGACTGCCAGCGGCAGTCCATCGGCAGCATGACAGCGCCCAACCGCGCCAGCGCCAGCAGGGTGATCAGGTGCTCCGCCGTGTCGCGCAGCGCGACGCCGACCAGCATCTCCCGCCGGATGCCCTGGGCGTGCAGCGCGTGCGCCGCTCCGTCGATCAGGCGGTCGAGCGTGCGGTAGTCGATCCGGCGGTCGCCTTCGATGATCGCGGTCTTGGTTGGGCGGCTGCGGCGGTGCAGGCGGAAGACTGCGTCAAGCGGCATGTGACGACTCACCGGTCAGGCGTTGGAGAACACGGACTGGAACGACAAAGGCCTCCGAGCGGCCGCGCCGGGAACGAACCCGTCGTCGCTGCTCGTCGATGGACGCCGGTATGGCCAGGACGAGCGCACCGGCGCCCACGGTCCGGCATCGCCGCAACCCGATCCTTGTATCCCAATAGCATGCAAATCGTGGCGCACTTTTGCGCAATTCCGGAGCCTTCCAGCCGTGGCAGCGCGATCGTGCGGGGCGCGACGGGGCGCCCCGCCTCCTGTGGCGCGTCCGGCACGCGGCGCGGCGCCGACTGGCACGGCCAGCCCCGCATCCGGCCACGCCAACGACCGGCCCCACAGGCGCACGGTGTCAGTCCGCTCGAATGTTGGCGGCTCGGATCACCTGGCCCCAGGATTCGTCCTCGCTGGCCAGGCGCTGTGCGAAGCTCTCGACGCTGCCGCCGACCGGCCTGGCACGCATTCGTTCGAGCTGGCCACGCATGCCCGGCGAGGCGAGCGCCTCGTTCAACATGGCGTTCAGCCGCTGCACCAATTCGGCCGGCATGCCAGCCGGCCCCATCAGCCCCCACCAGACCTTCACGTTGAGATCCTGTACGCCCATCTCCGCGAAGGTCTTCGTCTCGGGCAGGGCGGGGTGACGCGACTGGTCGGCGACGCCGAGCGGCCTGAGCTGTCCGCCCTCGATCAGCGGCAGCGATTGCGCGATGTTGGTGAACATCACGTGCACGCGCCCCGCTGCGACATCCGTCATCGCCGGCGCGCCGCCGCGATAGGGCACGTGCACCAGGTCCAGCCCGGCGCGCAGCTTCAGGAGTTCGCCCGCTAGGTGTTCCGATGTGCCGGCGCCGCCGGAGGCGAAGGTGAAAAATCCGGGCCTCGCACGCGCCATGGCGACGAAGGCTCCGCCGTCGGCCGCCTCGAAGCCGGGCGCCGAAACCAGCACGGATGGGATCTCGCCCACCAGGAAGATCGGCGCCAGCTGCGTGCGGGGGTCGTAGGTGAGGTGCGAATAGAGATGCTTGTTCGTCACCGCAGAGGGCGAGCCCATCAGCAGCGTCGTACCGTCCGGCGTGGCGCGGGCGACGTACTCCATGGCGATGTTGCCGCCGCCGCCCGTGCGGTTGTCCACCACAACCGTCTGGCCGAGCCGCGTGGAGAGTTCCTGCGCAACCATTCGGGCGACGACGTCTACCGCACCGCCGGCGCCAAATGGCACCACGATCCTGATGGTGCGCCCGCCCGCCACCGGCTGCGCTGCCGCCAGGCGTGGCGCCGCGGCCCCGATCAGCATCGCCGCCGCCAGCGGGCGACGCTCGATCCTCTGCGTCATCCCCCTCTCCTTCTCCTTGCGTCGTTTCCCGCTGGTGTTCAGCTCGTGAAGTCCACCGCGTCGGAGGTGGTAAAGGTTGCAAAGCGCTGCAGCACGCGGATGGCTGCCTCGTGGTCCTCCACGGTGGCGGAGGCGCAGCAGTCCTCGAGCACGGTCACGACATAATCACGGTCATGCGCGTCCCTCACCGTCCCCTGCACCACTGCGACGGTCGAGACGCCCGAGCAGAAGATCCGCTCGATCCGGTGCGCCCGCAGAATCGCTTCCAGATTCGTCCCGTAGAACGGACTCACCCGGTGCTTCACGATGTCGAAGTCACCCGGCTGCGGGGCGAGGTCCTTGTGCACCTCCGTTCCCCAGGTGCCGAGCTTGAACAGCCCATGCTGCTTCGCCCCGTTGAAGATCGCGGAGGTGTCCGGCGCCTCGCGATAATCCGGCGAGAAGCCCACGCGCACATAGCCGATCGGCACGCCGGCCGCGCGCGCTTTGGCGATTGCCTTGGCGGTACGCGGGATGATGCCGCGGGAGCGGACCTGCTCGCCGAGCGGGCCTTTGCCGTTGGGCCCGTCCTCCGCGACCAGGTCGTTCTCCATGTCCAGCACGAGGTAGATTGAGCGCATTTCTTAGAGCCTTGCTGCACCTATCGATCACAAGACGTCCGGGCTGGAGAGGTCAGAGCGTCGGGCACAGGCCTGGCCGTTCGCCGCAGGGCACCGCGCCTTGTGCGCGTCTCACCGGCGCCCTCCGTGCTTCAGCACGCGGCGGACATAGCGGCCGGTGCCGACCGCCGCGTCCTCCAGCGCCCCCTCGCGCAGCGCGAAGCGGCCCCGCACCAGGGTGTGCACGACGCGGCCGGTCAGCTCCCAGCCCTCGTAGAGGGAGTAGCCCGCAGAGGAACGCACCTCATCCCGCTGCACCGTCCAGCGGACAGCGAGGTCCACGATGGCGAGGTCCGCATCCAGCCCCGGGGCGATCGCACCCTTCACGTGGTCGAGCCCCATGGCGCGGGCCGGGTTGGTCGCGGTCAGGGCGGCGATCCGCTCCAGGCTCAGCCCGCGCTTCGCGTAGCCCTCGCTCAGCAGCACCGGCAGCATGGTCTCCAGGCCCGGGCAACCCGGGGAGGCCGCCCAGATGCCACCCTGCTTGGAGGCGATGTCGCGATGCACGTGGTCGGTCGCGACCGTGTCGATACCGCCATCCAGGAGCGCCTGCCACAGGGCCTCGCGATCCGCCGGGGAGCGAAGCGGCGGGTTGATCTTGCCGACGTCGCCGCCCGCCCAGGTCTCGTCGTGCGTCAGGTAGTGGGGGCAAGTCTCGACGAAGACGCGCGCACCGGCGGCGCGCTGGCGCAACGCGGCCTCCAGCGCCTCGGCCGAGGAGGTGTGCACCACATAGAGCGGCGCGCCGGTCACCTGCGCCACGTAGGCGGCGCGCTGCACCGCGTCGGCCTCCACGAAAGGCGGGCGCGTGGCGTTCCAGGCCGCAAGGCCACCCTTGCCCTCAGGGTCCGCTCGCATCACCCGCTCTCGCAGCGCCCAGGCCATCTCGATGCTTTCGGGGTGCGGGCAGACCATGCCGCCACACGCCGCCGCGGCCTCGCAGAGCCGCAGCAGGAAGCCATCATCGATGTCCGGCAGGCCGAGGCGTTTCCCTTCGCCGCCGCGGTTGTTCATGAAGATCTTGAAGCTCGGGGCGCCCCAGTCGCGCGCGTAGCGCGGCACGCCGGCCAGTTGCGCCTCGGTCGAGATGATGCAGTGGTAGCCGAAGTCGATGCGTGCACCCGCCTCCGTGACCGCGATGACCTCGTCGAGGATGTCCTCGAAGGGCTCGGCCGACATCAGGTAGGGGATGAAGCAGGTGACACCGCCTGCGGCGGCGGCGGCGCTCTCCTGGTCCGCGTCACCCGGCACGCGCGGGCGGGAGATGTCCTTGCCGTGCCCGAGGTGCAGATGAGCGTCGATGACGCCGGGCAGGATGGTCAACCCGCGGACGGAGAGCGTCTCCGCCGCCGCGCAGGCCTCGCCCGGCGCCAGGATGGCGGCGATCTTCCCGCCGCGGAGCGCGATGTCGCAGGGAGTGGTGCCGCGCCCGGGCAGCACCGCCACGCCATCGCGGAGCACCAGATCGAAGGAGCGCATCAAGCTCGTCCTTGCTGCGCCGCAGGGGCGTTGTTGCGAAGGATATTCCGGCGTGCCGGAGGACAGGCCAGGCGCAGCGCCCGCTCCGCGTCGTGCCCGAACTGAGGGGCGTTCACCGGGAACATCTCAACCTCTTCGTCGGTAGAGCGGCCGTCAGGCAGCGCCATCGCGCCCAAGGCCCCGCAAGGCCTCAATGCACTCGTCCGTGGTCATCACGTCCGCGTACTTCTCGGACATGTCGAACAGGTTGACGCAGTGCGAGGTGTGGCTGCGGTCGTAGACCGCGTCGCTCGGCACCACGACCCTGAAGTTGTAGGCGAAGGCGTCCACCACCGACCCACGCACGCAGCCGCTGGTGGTGCAGCCCGTGACAACCAGCGTATCGGCCCCGAGGTCGATCAGGTAGCTCGCCAGGGGCGTGCCGAAGAAGGCGCTCGGGTGCTTCTTCGGCAGCAGGATGTCGTTCGCGGCCGGCGCCACCTCCTGCACGAAGTCATAGCCATGGCGCGCGACGGTCATCAGCGCCGGCACCTTCTCGGCAAGGCGGCCGGAATCGAAGCTCTCCTTCGGGGCGACGTAGGGGTAGAGCACCGGCCATCCGCGCTCGCGGAAGAGCCCGAGCAACCTGCGGATCTGGCCCACCGCGGCCCAGCCAACCTCGCCGCAGGAGGTTGGGAACTCCTTGATCGCGTCCCAGAACGGCTGGGGCTTGGTGCCGACCGTCCGGTACTGCACGTCGATGATGAGCAGGGCAGGGCGACGGCCAAGCCCCGACCGCCGGCCGAAGCCTGCTGCGCGGTAGGCCTTTTGCTCCTCCTCGGAGATGATGCCGTCCCAGGGTTTCATGCCGGCTCCTCACGCTCGCTTCAGGCGCTTCGGTGAAGGCTAGCGCGAGCGCAACTCGCACGCAATATGTATCCCAGTCATGTGTCAAGGCCCGTGCAGTGGACTTCGCCGGCCTGGCGGATGTGTCGTGCCGGCGCATCCGGCGGGCAACCTGTTACCGGCCGGCCCGGATGCCCTCGTCCTGGTGCGCGGCTGCACCCGCGCAGGCGGCCGTGGCCGTCGGCGTGCTCGCGCGGGAGCTCCGCGAGCGGATCACTGTTGGACATGGCCCGGCGGCCGCCGCCACCATCCCGCCAGTCATGATCGTAGGCGGGGGCGTCCACGTCGTCAGGCGACCACTCTCTTGCCCGCGTCGTGGCCGGGCGGGTCGAGCGCAGCGCCCCCCCCTGGTGCGCCGCCTTCGCCATATGGCCGCCGGTGATCACCGTCGTCGGGCCGGCCCTGCGCCCGGCCGGCCCGCGCACCGCCACGGCGAGGCCGTGGTGGACGCGCTCGAGGGCCCCCACCCCCACCGTGAGACGCCGCCTCACACCGTGCCCTCCGGCGGCAGGTCCTCGGGCAGCGCGCGCCGATGGCGGCCGGTGGGGAGCTCACTTAGGACACGGCGTTCGGCACCCCGCCCCGTGCACGTCGACCGCGCGGGGTCTCCCGCCGGGCCTCGCGGGCCGGATCAGCGCAATGTGCTACGCAGATCGCGTCCATGCCGGGCCGCGCGTCGCAGGCGCCACGCAGGTCCGCGTCGAACCTGTCGGACCGAAGCCCGGCCGGCACCCGAATTCCGCCGCAGCGTCCATGGAATTCTCTCCCGCGCCGCGATTCGTTCGCGGCCGCAGCCTCGCTGCCGGTGCGCGGTCGCGTGCACCCTCACGGCTCGCCGGTGGTGGCCCGCTCCTACGCGCCGACCGGACGCTGCACCGCCTGCGCCCGGCCGAACCAGGCGAAATAGACCGCCGGAAGAAAGACGAGCGTCAGCAGCGTCGCCGCCAGCAGCCCACCCATGATGGCGAGGGCCATCGGGCCCCAGAACACGGTGAAGGCGATCGGAATCATCCCGAGCACCGTCGAGACCGCGGTCAGCACAATGGGCCGGAAGCGCGAGACCGCGGCCTCCGCCACCGCCTCGCGCACCGGAAGGCCTGCGGCCCGCTCGATCTCGATCTGGCCGAGCAGGATCACGGCGTTCTTCGCGACCATGCCGAGCAGCGACAGGATGCCGAGAATGGCGACGAAGCCGAGCGGCCGGCCGAAGGCGAGCAGCGCCCCAACGGCGCCGATGAGGCCGAGCGGCACGACGCTGAGCACGATCGCCACCCGCTGGAAGCTCTGCAGCTGCGCCATCAACAGCGTCAGCGTGACCAGCAGCATCACCGGCACCACCGCGAAGACCGAGGCCCGGGACTTCGCGCCCTCCTCCACGATGCCGCCGGCCTCGACGCGGTAGCCGCGCGGCAGCTCCGTCGCGAGCGCCGCGACCGCGGGCCCGAGCCGCGCCATCACGACGTCCGGCAGCGTGCCGGGGACTACGTCCGCCTGCACGGTGAGGGCGGGCATCCGGTCCCGGCGCCAGACCAGGGGTTGCTCCTGCCCGTACCCGAAGGTCGCGAAGGCCGAGAGCGCCACGCTGCGTCCGCCCGGAATCGGCACCTGGAGGTTCCGGAGGCTGTCGATCGAGACGCGCTCCGCCTCCGTCGCGCGCGCGACCACGTCCACCAGGTAGATGTCGTCGCGCAGCTGGGTGACGGACGCGCCGGTGGCGGTGGAAGCCAGCGCCGAGGCGATGGCGCCCGAGCTGAGGCCGAGCAGCCGCGCCTGTTCCTGGTCCACGTGGATGCGGAGCTGGCGCGCCGGCTCCATCCAGTCGAAGTTGACGTCGCGCACGCCGGGATCGGCCGCGACCACGGAAGCGAGCCGCAGCGCGAGGCCGCGCACGACATCGAGGTCGGGCCCGATGATGCGGTACTGGACAGGCCAACCGACCGGCGGCCCCAGCTCGAGCGGCGCCACTCGGCCGACCGCGGCAGGGAACTCCTCCTGCAGGGTCCGATGGAGGCGCTCCTCGAGCCGCTTCCGCGCGGGGAGGTCGCGCGCGACGACCACGCTCTCGGCAAGGAAGGCGTTCGGGAGCTGGGCGTTCAGCGGCAGATAGAACCGGATGGCGCCACGGCCGACATAGGTGCTGAAGCGCTCCACGTCGGGATCGGCGGCGAGGAGCTCGTCGAGGCGCATCGCCGCCGCCTCCGTCGCCTGCATCGATGCGCTCTGGGGCAGGCGCAGCTCGACGGTGAGTTCGAGCCGGTCGGAGGACGGGAAGAACTGCTGCGGCACCAGCCGCAAGGCGAAGATCGCGGCCACGAAGAGGCCCAGCGCGACCAGGATCGTGACCCAGCGCGCCCTGAGGGCCGCGTCCAGGAGCCGCCTGTAGAGGCGCATGACGGCGCCCTCGCCGCCCTGGCCGGAGGCGGCCGCCTCGACCTGCTTTGGCAGGACCGCGAGGCCGAGCAGCGGCGCGAAGACGACCGCGACGAACCAGGAGACGATCAGCGCGATCCCGACCACGGCGAAGATCGAGAAGGTGTACTCCCCCGCCGCGCTGCGCGCGAAGCCGATCGGCAGGAAGCCCGCGATCGTGACCAGCGTGCCGGTGAGCATGGGCAAGGCGAGCGTCCGGTATGCGTACGCGGCGCCTTCCTGAAGGCTGTAGCCCGCTGCCCTGCGGCGGAGCATCGCATCGGTCATCGTCATCGCGTCGTCCACCATGAGCGCAAGCGCGATGATCAGGGCGCCGAGCGAGATGCGGTGCAGGTCGATCCCCGCGATCAGCATGACCGCGAAGACGATGGCGAGCACCAGCGGGATCGAGAGCGCCACGACCGCGCCCGCGCGCAGCCCGAGTGCGAGCAGACTGCACGCCAGGATGATGACGATGGCCTGCCAGAGCGAGGCGGTGAAGTCGCCGATCGCCTCGTCCACGATCGCCGGCTGGTCGGACACGAGGCGCGCCTCGATGCCGACGGGGAGATCGGCGGTAAACTCCGCCACGGCGGCGCGGATGTTGCGCCCGAGCGCCAGGACATCGCCGCCGTCGCGCATCGCGACGGCGAGGCCGATGGCGGGCTCGCCGTTCACCCGGAACAGCGGCTGAGGAGGATCGGCGGTGGCGCGCCGGACCTCGGCGATGTCGGCGAGGCGGACCATGCGGCCGCCCACGGCGAAGGTGACGTCGCGGATGTCCCGCTCGGAGCCGAAGGCGCCCGTTACGCGGACCGACAGGGTCTCCTGCCCGGTCTCGACCGTGCCCGCGGGCCGGACCAGGTTCTGCGTCTGCAGCGCTGCGATCAGTGCCGCGCGGTCCAGGCCGAGGCCGGAGAGCGCGTCGCTGGAGAACTCGATGTAGATGCGCTCATCCTGGGTGCCGATGAGCTCGATCTTGGAGACGTCGGGCACCCGGAGAAGCCGCGATCGCACGCCCTCGACGTAGTCGCGGAGCTCGCGGTGGGTGAAGCCGTCCGCGGTGAAGCCGTAGATGATGCCGAAGGTGTCGCCGAACTCGTCGTTGAAGAAGGGGCCGACGACTCCCGGCGGCAGCGTGTGGCGGATGTCGCCGATCTTCTTGCGCGTCTGGTACCATGCATCCGGGACGTCGCGCGGGCTGGTGCTGCCGCGCAGGGTGACGAAGACGGTCACCCGGCCGGGCGTGGTCTGGCTCCGCAGGAAGTCGATGTTCGGCACCTCCTGGAGCGTCCGCTCCAGGCGCTCGGTCACCTGGTTCAGCGTCTCCTCGAGCGTTGCGCCGGGCCAGCCGGCGGAGACCACCATCGTGCGGAAGGTGAAGGCGGGATCCTCGCCGCGGCCGAGGCGGCCGAAGGCGATCGCGCCGGCCCCGACGGCGACCGCCATCAGGAACAGCACGAAGGATCGGTGCGCCAGCGCCCAGGCCGAAAGGTTGAAGCCCTTCACGGCGTGCCGCTCAGCAGGCGGACCTTCTGTCCGGGGCGAAGAGTCTGCACGCCCGCGGTCACCACGATCTCGTCGGGCTCAAGCCCATGCCCGACCACGACCTGCGCGAGACCATGCCGCAGCACGTCGATGCTCCGCAGCGACACGGTGTTCGACTGTGGATCGAGCACCCAGACCGCCGGCCGGCGGTCCGCAGAGGTGAGCGCCGACGCGGGGATCACGACGCCCTCCGCGGTGTCGAGCCGAATGCTGCCGGTGACCGTGGAGCCGAGGCGCATCGCCTCGGGCGGACCGTCGAGGGCGATCCGGACGCGGAAGGTCCGGGTCACCGGATCTGCCTGCGGGGCCACTTCCACGACCTTTCCGGTCGTCCGGATCTGCGGATCGCTCAGGAGCGCGACGGTGATCCGGGTGTCGGACGAGGCCGTCCGCATGATCCGCTCGGGCACGCCGAAGGCGGCCTCGAGCCCGCCGTCGGTCGCAACCCGAAGGACCATCCGGCCCGCGGCGACGACCTCGCCGGGCTCGGCGCCGGTCGCCAGCACCGTGCCCGCGGTCTCCGACACGAGATCGGCATAGGCGAGGTGTTGCCTCGCGGTGTCGAGCTGGGCCTCCGCGGCCTCCACATTTGCCTCGGCAACCTGCAGGGACTTCAGCGCCCGCTCGTAGGCCTGGCGCGTGCCGAAGCCCGAGCGGAGCAGCTCCCGCGCGCGGCCGTACTCGCCGCGGGCGTTGTTCAGCGTGCCGACCGCCGCGACATGCGCGGCGCGCGCGGCGAGCATCGCATTGCGCGCCGTCTCCGACTCGAGCCGCGCGACGACCTGGCCGGCCTCGACCCGGTCGCCGACGCCCACCGCGCGCTCGATCATGCGTCCACCGACGCGGAACGCGAGGGAGATTTCCGAGGAGGCCAGCACCTCTCCGGTGAGCGTCACCGTGTCTGTCCCGGTTCGCCGATCGACGGTGGTGACGCGGACCGGCCGGATCGGCTCGAGCGGCGCCTGCTCCGCCGGCTCGCAGGCGGCGAGCAGCGCAAGACAGGCGCCGAGCGGGAGAACTGTCGCGCGCCGAGGCGCACCCCGCCGCGCGGCGCGTCCCGCCGGGGCAAGCCTCATGCCTGGACCCGCCGCTTGGCGAGACCTATCGCCATGCACGCCCATCCGGCCGCAAGGAGAGCGATGCCGGCGAGCGTGCCGGGCGTGAAATATTTGGTGTAGCGCGCGGTCATCACCAGCGCGATGCTCGCCGCCAACGCCACGAGCCCGGCGAAAAGCAGCCATCCCCAGCCGGCCTCGGGCCGCACCCTGAAGGCCAGAGCGCTCTGCATCACCGCCTCGACCAGGAACAACACGGCGAGCAGCAACGCAATCGCGAGCGCGCCCTTGAGCGGGTTGAAGTAGATCAGCAGGCCACCCACCACCTCCGCCGCGCCGAGCAGGACGTACCAGTTCGCACCCGCCCACTCCCGCACATTCAGCCCCTGGACGATCTTCGCCACGCCGGCGATGACGAAGACGGCACCGAGGACCACGCCCACGGCGAAGTCGGCGATCGCGGGCAGAAGGATGGCGCCCACGCCGCACGCGATCAGCACGAGGCCGAGCCCAAGCGTCCAACTCCACTGCGACCGAGCTGTCGCTGCATCCCGCCAACGACGGGCGAGTGAGGTTCCCGATGCAGCCTCAGGGGCGGGCACGGCACGACCGGCCCTTTTCCGGCCCCGCAGCTGTGCCTGCACGCGCCCTGCACGCCACGCGGCCTCTGCGCGACACAGGTGGCGGGCAATCAGGCACGACCGGCCAGCCGCATTCGGTATTCCCAAGCCGGCAGGGTCTGGCTGCGGATCGGACATACATCGAATGTCGGCCCTTCTTTTCCCCGGGCGAGACATTTGCAAATGCCGCGTTCGGGGCCGGCGTTAAGAATCGTATAAAATCCGAAATACGCAGCATATAATCATCGCTATTCTGCACAACGACGGTCTTCTCACATCACCTCGATCCGAGCCCCACGAGGCCGCCCGAGCACGGACAGACGGCGCAATCCGCCATCGTTGCCCACTGCTACGGCACGAGCCCCGCAGGCGCGGGCAGACGAGGCGGCAAGCGGCAACCTCGGTGTGAGGGATGTGCGTGCCGATGCCGATGCAGGCGTGCGCGACCTTGAAGTGGATGAAGCGTCTTGTCCCCGAACCGGCCTCTGCCCCGGCGCGACCTGAACCAGGGCACGCAACCGACGATCCCATCATTCGACAGTCACGATCTGACCCACCGGTTGGACGGCGCTACTCCCAATGGCCATTGTCCAACATGGGCCGACATGGGGGATGGCCGGCGCAAAGTCGGGATCCAACGTTCGAAGCCCGGTCAACGTTCCAGCCGGACCTTTCCCGAGCATCCTCCGCCGTAGCGGCCGGCGCCGTGATCGCCGGACTACGCAGGCCACTACCGGTGCTGCGACCTGGCACTGCATTTTGCGAGCGGCGGCGTGCCGCCCTGCCTGGTTGGGACCTTCGCGCAGCAGAACGGCACCGCCGCAGCCGCCACGACGGCGCCCCATCGGAGCAGCCGCATTCGAAAGTCATTCGAAAGCGAAGTCGACGACCCGAACCCCCGCGCCAATGCACTCGGCCCAGGTAAAGGCCCGGCCGCAGCAACCGCGGCCAGCGAAAGTCGGGAGTAGTCGAGAACGATGGACGCCCGTCCGTCCAGCCTGCTTCGGCGCCTTCCGGACCTCAGCGGTGACGGCGCAGAGGCCGGGGGCTCGATCCGGTCAGTGCTCCCCGCCCAGGCGTCGAAGACTTTGCTGCGCCACGCGAGAGGCCCGAAACGCCGGGTAGGCATCGCGCCGCCGGCTCGGCTGGCCGCGTCGTGGGAGGGGCCCGGCGAGCGGCTCGTGGCTGCAGCGCGGCAGCCTTTCGGGCGGGATTATGGGCGTGAGGGACCGCCCTTTCCGGCGGTACGATTCAGGGCAG
>ERZ777003.2879-NODE-2879-length-18290-cov-6.607678_pt1 | contig 18290 bp, 19 predicted proteins | sample MGYA00374956_ERZ777003 | MGnify/ENA primary metagenome ERZ777003 (study PRJEB29302, sample SAMN06268252) | bioreactor metagenome | isolation source: Joint BioEnergy Institute, California, USA | place: USA:Joint BioEnergy Institute, California, USA | collected... | reverse complement strand
GTGCCGACGGCGATGCTGATCCCGTCCACCGCGACCGCGAGGCCGGAGCGGAAATCGGCGTCCTCGGTCTTCCAGATCATTTGCTTCGTGCGCGCCATGGCGTCCGGGCTGTTCGCAACCAGGGCGGCGAGGGTGCGCCCGACCTCCGCTTCCAGCGCGTCCGCCGGCACGGCGCGGGTGATCAGGCCGAGCCGCGCCGCCTCCTGGGCATCGATGGTGCGCGCCGTCAGCAGCAGGTCCACGGCCGCCTTGCGGTGCGCCCCGCGGATCAGGCTGAGCGTGGTCATGGTCGGCGGGATGCCGATCCGCACCTCGGGGTAGCCGAGCAGGCAGCGGTCCTCGGCGATGGCGATGTCGGACCAGCTCGCGAGCGCGGTGCCGGCGCCGAGGGCGTAGCGCTCCAGCACCGCCACGGTCGGCTTCGGGCAGTAGTAGAGCGCCTCGGCGAGCACGCGCAGGCGGTCGTAGGCGGCGGTGATCTCCTCCGGCATCGCGCCGTCCTGGAGGCGCCGGAGCTCGGTGATCTCCCGCCCGGCGCAGAACATGCCGCCCGCGCCGCGCAGCACGACGACGCGGCAGGACGCATCCTCGGCGAGCGCGCGCAGCGCCGCGGTCAGCCCGGCGATCATGGCGTCGTTCAGCGCATTGCGGTGCGCCGCGTTGTCGAGCCGCAGCAGCACGACGCCATCCGCGTGGCGCTCCTCCCGCACCACGCCGGTCACACCACGCCCTCCCGCCGGAGCGTCGCGATCTCCTCGGCGCTGAGGCCCAGCTCCTGCGACAGGATCTCCTCGGTATGCTCGCCGAGATCGGGCGGCCGTCCCCCGGGCACCGGCGGCGTCGCCGACATCGAGAGCGGCACGCCACAGAGCTTCAGCGTGCCGCCGCGCCCGTCCGGCACCTCGATCAGCATATCCATCGCCGCCACCTGCGGATGCTCGAGCGCCTGCGCGATGTCGTAGAGCGGGCTGCACGGCACCCTCGCGGCGTCGAGCCGCTCAATCCAATCCGCCGTGGTGCGGCGGCGCCAGATCGGCTCCAGCAGCGCGATGAGGGCGGTCCGGTTGGCCGAGCGTGCGGTCGCGGTGCGGTAGTCCGGATGGTCCACCAGCTCCGGCACCTCCAGCACTTCGGCCATGCGGCGCCAGGCATCGTCGTTGGTGGCGCCGGCCATCAGCCAGCCGTCCGCGGTCTGGAAGGCCTGGTAGGGCACGATGTGCCAGACCGCGGAGCCGGAGCGCTCGGGCAGCTTGCCCGCCATGGTCCAGGCCGTGAGGTGGTAGCCGAGCAGCGCGATCGCGGTCTGCAGCAGTGAGACCTCGACATGCTGGCCCTCCGCCCGGCCCTCCGCCCGCGCGGTCAGCGCCGCGCAGGTTGCGGCGGCGGCGAGCATGCCGGTGCCGAGATCGATCAGCGACGGACCGAGCCGCGCCGGGCCGCGGTCCGGCTCTCCGGTCATCGCCATCATGCCGGAGAAGGCCTGCAGCATGTTGTCGTAGCCGGGCCGGTCCTTCAGCGGCCCGCGCGACCCGTAGCCGGTGATCGAGACGTGGATCAGCCGCGGGTTCAGCCCGATCAGCCGCGCATGCGACAGGCCAAGCCGCTCCGCCGTCGCCGGCGGGAAGTTCTCCAGCAGAACGTCGCTGCGGCGGACCAGGCACTCCAGGATCTCCTGGCCCTTCGCCGTCTTGAGGTTCAGCGTGAGGCCGCGCTTGCCGCGGTTGGCGCTGAAGAAATTGGCACCGCGCCCGTCCACCACGGGGGCCCAGCGCCGGTTCTCGTCGCCGGCGAGGTCCTCGATCTTGATCACCTCGGCGCCGAGATCGGCAAGCAATTGGCCGCAGGACGGACCGGCGAGCACGCGGCTCAGGTCGAGCACGCGGATTCCGCGCAGGGCGGTCATGAGCGGCCCAGCGGCGCCGGCGCAATCCCCTCGATCGGATGATGCGTCACGTTTCCTCCTCTCGCGCAGCGTCGGTCGCGTCGCTGCCTTCGGGGAGGATGTTGAGCCGCGCCGGCCGGCTCGGCAAGCGTGGGGCGGTGCGTCGCGCGGCCTCAGGAGCCGCCGCGCTTCACCGAGCCCGTTGCGGAACCGCCGCTGCTCGCGCTGCCGGTGTCGGCGCTGCCGAACTTGGTGCCGGGGCCGCGGCCGGATGTGGTGCCGCCCAACTGAACGGCGCTCGAGATACCCATAATGCCGGTCAGGCACTTGCCGTTTGCGGCGCCCGACATGACGGCCTCATCGCCCTGCGGCGCCCCCGCCGCCGGTCAGCGGCGTCTGCTCCGTCTTGCCCGGGCGCTTCGACACGGTCGCGGGCGATCGGGAGCGGCTCCACTTGTCCTCGCGCTGCGGTGTCATGCGCGTCTCTCCTTGCGCTCCAGGCCGTTGAGGAAGGTCTCTTCCGCTTCGGCGGCGGCAGGCTGCTCAAAGCTCGGGAGCGGCTCGACGGCGTGGATCTTGTCGAAACAGAGAAAGCGTCGAACTGATCCGGGAGCACTGCCTCGAAGTAGTGGCCGTGGCGCTCCATCTCCGGCCAGTAGATCACGCCGATCGCGCGTTCGAAGTGCGGGCGCGCCAGCGCGGCGCGCAACTCGGGCGCGACCTGCAAGCGCAGGTCCGTCAGCACGCGGGCGGCGCCACGCCTGTCATCATCCCAGATGGGCCGCATATGCGCGCGCGCGCGTGATCGGCGCGTGCGCTGCCGCCCTATGCCCGCCCTGCACCGTCGGGGCAGCATGCGGCGCATGGCACATACCCTGTTCGATTCGTTCGGGCTCGGCGCGCTCTGGCCATGGCGCGCGGCGCTCGCGGCGGGCGCGGCGGCGCTGGCCTGGGGGCTGGTCCTGCGCCTCGCCGGCGGTCGTAGCGGATGGGCGGCCGGTGCCGCCGCCGGCGTGGGGCTCGCGGTCGGCTGGCTGATGGTGCTGCCACTGCTCCTCGCCAGCCCGCGCCAGCTCGTCGAGCGCCTGCCGGCGCCGGTGCTCGCCTCGCTGGCGGGAGGCGCGGCCGCCGCGGTGCTGCTCCCCGCCTGGCCGCGCCTCGCCCGGATGCTGCTACCGGCGCTCGGTCTGGCCGCGGCGCTTGGATGCGGCTGGTGGATGGCCGGAACTCCCATGACCCGGGCGGATCTGTTGCGCGCCGCGCCGGTCGTGCTGGGCGTGGCGCTCGGCGCCGGGCTCGCGCTGTGGGGACTGCGCGATGCGTGGTGGGCGGCGGCAGCGGCGGCAGCCCTGGCGGCGGGCCTTTGGGCAGGGCGCGCCCCGGCCGGGCCGGGTGTGCTGCTGGCAGTCGCGGCGCTTATGGCGGCGGTCGGCGCGCTCGTCTCAGGCGCGGGCTTCGGGATCGTGTCGCGCATCACCCTTGCGCTCGCCCTGACGGCGCTGGCCGCATTGCCAGTCCTTGCCAGGGGAGGGGCCGCGGACTGGGCGGCGGCAGCGGCGCCTGCGCTGGCGCTGGCATTCGGCCCGGCGATCGGATCGCGGCTGCCGGGGCGGCGGGCGGGGCCGGCGATCGGCTGGGCCGTGGCGGCAGCGCCGGCGGTGCTCGCCGCGGCGATCGCGGCGTCGCGAATACCGTGACGTCGCGAATTTCTTGACAATGACCTTGCGGCGACAAGGCGGCGGGACCTAGCTAGCGATCATGGCGACGTCCTCCCTGGCGCGATGGATGCTGCTCGGCCTAGGCGGCGGTGCCGTCCTGGCGGGGGCATACCTGTTCGCGCCGGATCTGCGGCGCGCCCTGATGGTGCCGGCCTACACGGTCGTGGAGGGCGGCCCTCCGGAGCCATCGCCGCCGCCTGCCGATCTCGCGCCGGGCTCAGGCGTCGGTCAATCGGCGTTGCCCGCGGCGGAACGGTCCGCCGCGCGTGCCGTCCAGCCTTCCGTGGAGGGGTCGGAATCCCCGGCGGCACCCGCTGCGTCCTCGTCGGCAGCAGCCGTCATGACGACCGGTGGGCCGGCTTCCGGCGCGATGGCGCCGTCTGCCCCGGCCTCCGGCGCTGGCGCGGCGGCGCGGGTCAGTCCGCAGCCGTCGCATGACCCGCCGCGCTTCGACGTTGTGCGCGTCGGCGCGCGCGGCGTCGCGGTGGTCGCCGGGCGCGCATCGCCGGGCGCCGAAGTGGTCCTCGTCCTCGATGGCGCGCAGGAGATCGGACGCGCGCGGGCGGATGCGCGCGGCGAGTGGGTGATCCTGCCCGCCGAGCCGCTCGCCCCCGGTACACGCGAACTGAGCCTGCGGGCACGGCTCGCGGGCGAGGAGACGGCCGGCCCGGACACTGTGGTCGTCTTGGTGCCGGAGGCGGCTCGGGGGGGCGCGGTCGCTGATGCGTCGGCATCGCGGCAGGCGCAACAGCCGCTGCCTCAGGCCGCCGCGCGGCAGCAGGAGGGCGGCGCGGCTCCGGGGCCGGCGACGACGCCATTCGCCGTGCTGCTGCCGCCGCCGGCTCCGCTTGATGCCGCACCCGAAGCCTCCGCCGCGGGCCCGTCCGTCGCGGCCGGCTTGCCGCGCGTGCTGCAGGCGCCGCCTCCCAACGAATCCGGGGCGGCACGGCCTGCCGCCATCGCTTCCGCAGCGCAGTCGGGGGCGGTACCGCGCGGCGCAGGCGGGGCCAGCGCCTCGGCGCCCCGGCTTGCGCTGGAGGTGGTCGACTACGACGATTCCGGCGCGATGCGCTTCGCCGGGACCGCACCCCCCGGCACGGCGGTGCGGATCTATGTGGATCAGCGCCATGTCGGCGATGCACGCGCCGATGCCGCCGGCCGCTGGGCCTTCATGCCGGGCGAGCCGCCGAGCTACGGGCTGCATACCTTGCGGATCGACCAGATCGCCGCCGCCGGCTCGGTCGCCGCGCGGATCGAGCTGCCGTTCCAGCGGGACCGGATACCCGCTGCCTCCGCGACCGCAGCCATGCCACGCGGCGAGGCAGCAGAGGCACGGACGGCGCCTCCAGATGTGGGGACGGCCACGCCTCCGGGCCGCGAGGGAGGCGCCGATGCGGCCGCCGTCCCGCACGCCGGCGGTAGGGTGGTCGTGCAGCCGGGCCACAATCTCTGGCGCATCGCCCGTGCGACCTACGGCCATGGCGTGCGCTACACGGTCATCTATCAGGCCAATCGCGACCAGATCCGCGATCCGGACCTGATCTATCCGGGCCAGATCTTCGCCTTGCCGGAAACCGGCCCGGAGACCCGCGGCCCGACCTCGTCCGTTCAGCTTGCGCCCGCGGAGTCCAGCCGGTCCAGATAGGGATCGAGCGCCAGGGCGAAGGTCACCATGGCGGCGAGCAGGCCGGTCGCGGTGGCCGGCGCGGCGAGCCGGGCCCGAGCCTCGAGCCGCACCTGGTGATCGGGGGTGAGGGCCAGTCGCCAGCCACTGGGCAGCGCCGGAGCGATCGCGCCGAGTGCGGCGAAGGCTGCGCCGCGGCGCGCCGCTCCGTCCGGCTCGGCCGTCGAGGGAATGCGCGCGGCGATCGCCGCCAGCCACAATTCCTCCGGCCCGTCGAGGCGGGCTTCGCACCGCCGTCCGCGCCAGGCGAAGCGCAGGCAGGGAGGATGAAGCTCGGGCGCGCGCGGCACCAGGACGCCATCCTCTCCGACCGCGAAGGGCCCGAGGGTGAGCGTAATCGGCATTGGCCGGCCTTCACCGGCATCGCGTTCCGGCTGCGGCCAGCCATCCTCCGGCGCGGGCGATCGCATCAGTTCCGTCGGCGGCGCCGGTCCGCCAGGCGGTGGCGAGGCTGCTGGGATCGGCATGGCGCCCAGGGTTGTCCGGGATAGGTGAACGCACCATAACCGCCGCCCATGTCCCTCGGTGATTCCCTGCGGCTGGTGCTGGCCCCGCCACATCCGGCCGGTCATCCCTTTCTGGCGATCGGCGCGGCGGCGATGCTGCTCGGCTGGCTGCTGCTGGGGGACTGGCTGGTCTGGCTCGGCCTGATCTTCATCCTGTTCTGCCTCTACTTCTTCCGCGATCCGGAACGCGTGCCGCCGCCCCGGCCGGGCGTGATCCTCGCCCCCGCGGACGGCAAGGTGGTCTCCGTCAGGCCCGCGGTGCCGCCGGCCGAACTGGGCCTGGGAGAGACACCGCGCTGGCGGGTGGCGATCTTCCTCTCGGTCCTCGATGTGCACGTGAACCGCATTCCGGCGGACGGCACCGTCACGCGCATCGCGTACCGCCACGGCGCCTTCCTCAATGCGAGCCTCGACAAGGCCTCGGACGAGAACGAACGCAACGCCATCGCGATGGTCCTGCCGGACGGGCGCGACCTCGCGGTGGTGCAGATCGCGGGGCTGATCGCGCGGCGCATCGTCTGCCAGGTGCGCGAGGGCGACGCGGTGCAGGCCGGGCAGCGCTTCGGCATCATCCGCTTCGGCAGCCGCACCGACCTCTACCTGCCCGAGGGCGTGCGGCCCCTGGTCACCGAGGGGCAGACCATGATCGGCGGCGAGACGGTGATTGCGGAACTCGGGCCCAAGGAGAGCGGGGGCAAGGGATGAACGGCAGTGGCGGAGGCGAGGACCGCGGCATGAGCGCACGCCCCGCCGAAGGCCGCCCCCAGATTCATGAGCGCCCGGAGGGTGGCGGCGAAGGCGCCTCCCCCGAGAGCCTGTCCCGCCGCAGCGGCGTCGGCATCCGCCGGCTGCGCCGCCGCTTCCGCCCGCGCACGCGCCCGCGCTTCGAGGGGCAGAGCTTCAACCGCCTCATCCCCAACATCCTCACCCTCATCGCGCTGTGCGCCGGCCTCACCGGGCTTCGCTTCGCGCTCGACGGGCGATGGGAGCCGGCGGCGGGACTGATCGTCTTCGCCGCGGCGCTCGACGGCATAGACGGGCGGCTGGCGCGGCTGCTGAAGGCGACCAGCCGCTTCGGGGCGGAGTTCGACAGCCTGGCGGACTTCCTCTCCTTCGGCGTGGCGCCGGCGCTGGTGCTCTATCTCTGGACGATGCAGGAGTGGCGCGGCTTCGGCTTCGCGCCTTGCCTGCTGTTCGCGGTGTGCAGTGCGCTGCGCCTGGCGCGCTTCAACGCCTCGCTCGACGCGCCGGGGCCGGTGCCGCTGACCGGGCCGCCGCCGAAGCCTGCCTATGCGCAGAGCTTCTTCACCGGTGTCCCCGCGCCGGCCGGGGCCGGGTTGGCGCTGTTCCCGCTGTTCGCCGCCCTGGCGCTGGAGGGCTGGGGGATGTCCGTGCTCGCCGAGGCGGTGCGGTATCCGGGCTTCGTCGGCGCGGTGCTGGTGGTGGTGGCCGCCCTGATGGTGAGCACGCTGCCGACCTGGAGCTTCAAGAACTTCAAGGTGCCGCGCGAGCTGGTGCTGCCGCTGCTGCTCGGCATCGGCATCTACGCCGGCTTCCTGGTGACCGAGCCCTGGGCAGCAATGGCACTCGGCGGGCTGATCTATGCCGGCATGCTGCCCTTCTCGGTGCGGAGCTACCGGCGCCTGAAGCGCGAGGCGGAAGCGATGCTCGAGCCGACTCTGGTCACGACGACGGAGCAGCGGGGCGCCGGCACCGGCTGAGCCCGCCGTCCCCGCCAGGCGCTGCGCGAATCGGATTGTCGCGCGCGCCGCCGCACCTCATCGTCCGTACGCCTTGCAGAAGCAAGGCGTGCGAAATGGGGGGGACCGGGCGTGACTCGATTCTGGAGCAGGCGGGCGGGCGCTGTGGCGGCCGGCATCGCCGTGGTGGTGACGGCGTGCCTTGCCAGGCCGGCCGCAGCGCAGACCCAGGCCGATCTGGTGGCGCGCGGCCGGTACCTCGTGGAGAGCATCGCCGGCTGCGGCAACTGCCACACGCCGAAGGGGCCCAACGGCGACCTGCCGGGGCGGCATCTCGCCGGCGGCGCGGTGCTCGACGAACCGCCCTTCCGCGCCGTCGCATCGAACATCACGCCCGATCCGGAGACCGGGATCGGCCGCTGGACAGACGCGCAGATCGCCCTGGCGATCCGGGAGGGCAAGCGGCCGGATGGCTCGATCATCGGCCCGCCCATGCCGATCGAACTCTACCGCGGGATCTCGGACCGCGATCTCGCGGCCATGGTGGCCTATCTCCGCACCGTGCCGCCGGTGCGCAACCGGGTGGAACGGAGTGTCTATCGCATCCCGCTGCCGCCGAACTACGGCCCGCCGGTGGCCAATGTGCCCGATCCGCCGGAGAACGATCCCGTGGCGCGCGGGCGCTACCTCGCGGGCCCGGTCGGCCACTGCATCGAGTGCCACACGCCGATGGGGGAGGGCGGGCGGCACGACTGGTCGCGCACCGGTGCCGGCGGGCGGCCCTTCAATGGGCCCTGGGGCACGAGCGTGGCCGCCAACATCACGCCGAACCGCGCGCGCGGCCTCGGCGACTGGACCGACGAGCAGATCATCCGGGCGATCACGCGGGGCATCTCGGCCGATGGGCGGCGGCTGTTCCCGCCGATGGGCTACGCATACTACGCACGGATGTCCGAGCGGGACCTGCGCGACCTGGTGGCGTATCTGCGCAGCCTGCCGGCGCAGGAGTAGGACGGCGCAAACCACCGGCCGGCGCGGCCGGCAGGGCACGCCGCGCCGAAGCCTTTGGCAAGCCGGGCGCGAGGCCCTGCACCCCGGCGCAACGCGGCGGCGGGCGGCGGCTACTTCCGCCGCGCCTCCACCACCACGCCCTGCTCGCGCAGCGCCTCGATCTCCGCGTCGGTGAAGCCGTGCTGCGCCAGCACCTCGCGCGCATGCTCGCCGAAGCGCGGCGGCGGGGTGCGGGCACCGCCGGGAGTGCGGGAGAGCTTGATCGGCGTGCCGAGGGCGCGGAACCACCCCATCTCCGCCACCATCTCGCGGTGCGCCGTGTGCGCCGCGGCCATCGCCTCGTCCACGTGCAGCACGGGGCCGGCGGGCAGGCCCGCCTCGAGCATGCGGCGGGTGAGCTCGTGCCCGTCCTCCTCGGCGAAGCGGCGCTCCAGGATCTCCGTCAGCGCGGCGCGGTTGGTCACGCGCGCGCCGTTGGTGGCGAAGCGCGGATCGCGCGCGACCTCGGGGATGCCGAGGAACTCGCAGAACTTGCGGAAGGCCGGATCGTTGCCTGCGGCGATGAAGATCTCGCAGGTCTTCGTGCGGAACTTGGAGTAGGGGACGAGGTTCGGGTGCGGGTTGCCGGTCGGCACCGGCCGCTTGCCGGAGAGGAAGTAGTTGGCGGCGTGCGGGTGCAGCAGCGCCATGCCGCAGTCGTGCAGCGTCATGTCGCAGAACTGCCCGCGGCCGGAGCGCTCGCGCTCGTGCAGCGCCATCAGGATGGCGATGGTGCTGAACAGGCCGGTGGCGAGGTCCACCACGGGATTGCCGAGCCGCGTCGGGCCGGAATCCTCGGTGCCGTTGATGGACATCAGCCCGGTCATCGCCTGCAGGATCGCGTCGTAGCCCGGGAAGCCGCCGAGCGGCCCGTCGGCCCCGAAGCCGGAGACGCGGCAATGGATCAGGCGCGGGAAACGCTTGGAGAGCACCTCCTCGTAGCCGAGGCCCCACTTCTCCATGCTGCCGGGCTTGAAGTTCTCGATCAGCACGTCGGCGCCCTCGAGCAGGCGCATCAGCACCTCGCGCCCCGCCGGCTTCGAAAGGTCGAGCCCGACGCTCCGCTTGTTGCGGTTGACGCCGAGGAAGTAGCTGGCGTCGCCCTCGTGGAAGGGCGGGCCCCAGTCGCGCGTCTCGTCGCCCTGGGGCGGCTCCAGCTTGATCACCTCCGCGCCGTGGTCGGCGAGGATCATGGTGCAGTAGGGGCCGCCGAGCACGCGGGTGAGGTCGATCACCTTGAGCCCGGCGAGCGCGCCCGCGGACTTCGCGAGGCCCTTGCCCTGGGCGGCGGTGGTGGGGAGCGCGTCGGTCATGCAGCGGATTTCCTGTCGAACACGCGGGCGCAGAATTCGGGATAGGGCTCCAGCATCACCTCGCGCACCGGGCCGCGCAACAACGCCAGCTCCTGCTCCGTGGGCTCCGGCGTGGAGGGGACGTCCGCGGGGATGTCGAAGTCGAAGCCGGTTTCGGCGCGGATGCTCTCGATGCTCTCGCCCGGATGCAGGCTCGCCAGCGAGAAGCGCGCGCGGTCCGGGTGGAAGCGGAAGACGCAGCGGCCGGTGACCAGCGCCTGCGCCGTGCCGCGGCGGAACACGCCGGGCGGCGAGACGCCGGGGGCGGAGACGATGTCCACCTTCGGCACCAGCACGCGCGGGGAGTGCTCCTCGCGGAACAGGATGGTGCGCGGCGTCATCATGTACATGAAGGCGCTGCCGAAGCTGCCCGGGAAGCGCGCGGCGCGGCCGGGCCACTCGCCGGTGCCGATCAGGTTGATGTTCGCCTGGCCGTCGATCTGCCCGCCGCCAAGGAAGAACAGGTCTATGCGTCCCTGGCCCGTCAGGTCGAAGAGCTCGCGCGAGCCCTCGGTGAAGGGATTGGCGGTGCGCCGCTGCTGCAGCGAGACGCGTAAGGGGTGGCCGAGCGCGCGCACCAGGAAGCAGGCGGCCGCCGGGATGGGCGAGGCAGCGCCGATCGCCACATGGCGGACGGGCGGCGCGGCGGGATCGAGGACGAGGCGGGCGATGGCGACGGCCAGCCGTTCCTCGGGGCGGATTGCTGTGGTGCTCATTCGGCGGCCGCCGCGCGGGCTTCGCCAAAGACGTAGCGGGCGCAGTATTCGCGGAAGCCCTCCTCGGTGCGGGCGAGTCTCGCGTATTCCGCGACGTGCGCCCCGTCCGGCGCGTACTCGTCGAGCAGGCCGCAGGGCCAGGCGCCACGCTCCGCGACCGCCACCGCCTCGACGTAGAGCGCGCTGATGACGCCCGGCGCGAGGCGCTCGTCCTCAAGCATGTTGCCCTCGACGACGCGCTCCACGGTGACGAGGGAGCGGCGGGCGGCGTGGGCAGCGGTGGCGATCTCGCGCCGGCGGCCGATCCAGACATTGCCTTCCGCATCGGCCATGGCGGCGTGGAAGATCGCAATGTCCGGCTGGAGGGCGGGCAGCAGCACGATCGGGTCCTCCTCGCCGGGCGGGGCGAAGGGGTTGGGGACGACCTTCCAGTCCGGGCGGTTGGCGAGGATGTCGCTGCCGATCACGCCGCGGAGCGGCATGAAGGGCACGCCCTTCTCGGTCGCCTGGAGCATGGAGTGGATGGCCGGGCAGGTGGCGTCGCGCAGGCGCAGCGTCCCGGCCCTGACGGCGGCTGTGAAGCGCGGGGCGAAGCCGGCCTCGCCGAGGGTGACGGCGCTGGTCTCCACCTCCGCGACGCAGCCGGCGCCGATCAGCAGGTCGGCGGAATAGCCGAGGATCGGCACCCCGAGCAGGCGCAGGTCGCGCACGCCGCGCCGCACGAGGGCGCGGGCGAGGGCGGAGGAGGGCAGGGAGTAGTCCGGCGGCATCGCCACCAGCGCGCCATCCGGCACCTGGGCCGCCATGGCCTCGAGGCTGATTGGTGTCATGTCAGGCGCTCTCTCCCAAGCCTCCTCCAGGGCGGGCGGTTATTACGCCGTGGCGGCGCCTCCGCGAAGGGGTGGGCGCGGCCGGGCCCGTTGTGCCGGCGCATCCCGGCCGAGGGGCGGAGGGAGAGGGACGACACGGTCCCTGGCCGGTATGCTGGTATCTTCAGCCCGATGGTCCGTCCCGTCACCCTCGAAGGCCCGCGCGTCCGGCTCCGGCCCTGGCGCGATGAGGATCTCGCCCCGCTGGCCGCTCTCAACGGCGATCCGGTCGCCATGCGCCATTTCCCGGCGCCGATGACGCGGGCGGAGAGCGACGCCTGGGCCGCCCGGATGCGCGCCCAGGTTGAGCGCGAGGGCTGGGGCTACTGGGTGGTGGAGCATCCGGGCACCGCCCCGTTCCTGGGCGTGGTCGGCCTCATGCCCGTCGCCTGGGAGAGCTGGTTCACCCCGGCGATCGAGATCGGCTGGCGCATCGCCCCTGCCTTCCAGCGTCGCGGCTATGCCGAGGAGGCAGCGCGGCTGGCGCTGGCCTTCGGATTCGGCCGCGAGGGGCTGGGCCTCAGGGAGATCGTCGCCTTCACGGTGCCGGCGAACCTGGCCTCGCGAGGGCTGATGGCGAAGCTGGGCTTCGAGGAGGCCGGGGGCTTCGCGCATCCCCGGCTGCCCGAGGGCCACCCGCTGCGCTGGCACCTTCTGCATCGGCTGAGGGGGGAGGGCTGGGCTCAGCGGGTCGCCAGACAGGCCAGCGCGGCGCCATGGGTAACAGCAATGGGCGATGACGGGGCCTAACCTCGGGTTGCACGGGAACCCGTTCCAATCGGAACAAAAATGAGTTAATCCTTCAGACGGTCTGATTTCATCCCTGGGGACTCCCCGATGGTCGCGCTCGCCCTCCATGGGCTCCGCTTGGGGCTCGCCGCAGGCCTCCTTGCGATCGCCGCGCCAGCCTCGGCGGCTACCGTCTCTACCTCCTGGGTGTCGCTGAGCAGCAACAACCAGGAGGAATGCCTGTCCATCGGCCTGGCCGCGGTCCAGGCCCTGGGCTTCCGGGGCGCCGTCTCAGGCGACCGCCAGGCGATCTTCGGCTGGCGCAACGACGAGACGCTGACCGTGCGCTGCATCGCAACGCATGAGCTGGCCGTGGTCTTCGCCTACACCCACGACCGCAACGCCGACAGTGGCCCGCTGGTCGAGCGCGTGGGTGCCTACTACCGCGCGCGGGCCGCGGAGGCCGCGCGCGCCGCAGCGGACCAGCGCTGGTTCTCCCTGCAGCAGGGCGGCGGCAGCCCGCGCTACGGCGAGGCCGGCTTCGGCGGGCGCTGAGCGGCCGGCAGGGAGCGGCGCATCGGCCTGCCCGCCGCGGCGGAAGGCGGGGCCGGCTGACCGGCCCCGCGCGACGTTCAGCCCAGCACCTGCGCCAGCAATTCCGCCGAGCGCCCGTTGGCGATCGTCGCAGCGCGGGCGTCGTAGGAGTGCCCGCCGACGCGCGCGAAGGCGTGGTCCACGCCGGGATAGACGTACACCTTGACCTGCGGGTGTCCCTTCAGCCCCTCGATGATCTGCTTCTGCGCCTCGGGGGGCACGAACCTGTCCTTCTCGGCGATGTGCATCAGGAGCGGCGTGCGGATCGAGCTCGCCTTGTCGAGCATCCCCTCGATGCCGACGCCGTAATAGGAGATGTTGCAGTCGGCGTCGGACTCCGCGGCCATGCGGTAGGCGAGGCGCCCGCCGAGGCAGAAGCCCATGGTCGCCGCCTTGCCGTTTGCGCCGGGCAGCTTGCGCGCCGCCGCGAGCGTCGCCTTCAGGTCCTCCACCGCCTTGTCCTGGTCCATGCCCTTCATCAGCGCGAAGGCGCGGTCCCATTGGTCCTGGCCGGCATCGGGGTCGAGCTGCACGCCGGGCTGCTGGCGCCAGAACAGATCGGGCGAGACGGCGAAGAAGCCCATTTCGGCGACCCAGTCGGACAGGGCGCGCATGGTGCGGTTCACGCCGAAGATCTCCTGGATCATCACGACCGCGCCCGCGGGCTTCGTCTTCGGCTCGGCCAGGTAGGCCGTGAACTCGCCGCTGCCGTCGGCGGCCTTGATGTGGATCTCGGGCATCGTCGTTCTCCCTCCCTTGATGGCGTATCGCGCCTGCGCACGGACATAGCCCGAGGCGCCCGGACCTGCCACCGTGCCGCGACGCCGCCGGCAGGACCAATGCCGCCCGCACGCCGCTGATTAGCGCTCGGCGGAAGCCAGCTTGGTCCGACGCGGCAGGCGGCGGGGACAAGCCGCCAGCGCCGTGGCGATGAAGAGAATGTGACGCCGGGGCGGGGCCGAACTCCTCTGGCTTCGCTCCGCGCCGATCGGTCTGCGCCTCGGATGTTCCTGACGAAGGCCGAGGCGTCCCCCGCATGGACACGCTGCGGGAGAGGATCGGGCGTGGTGGGTCTTGAGCTCCGCCGTGACGGGACCTTCCTCGTCTGGCACCATCCCTCGGACCGATCCCGCCCAGGTGAGGGCAGGGTTGCGCCCCCGTGGCCTCGCCTCGGTGCCGCGGCGGGAATGGATGGCGCGAAACGCCGCCCCGGCGGCGCGTTGAGCGAGGAGCATGCGAGATACCCCGGGACGCCTGACCGCCGCCGATCTCGAGGCGAGCTTTGCCACCGACATCCCTGCGCGGCTCGACCGGTTGCCCTGGGACCGGTTCCATTGGCTCGTCTGCGTCGCGCTGGGCGTCACCTGGATCCTGGACGGGCTGGAGGTGACGCTCGTCGGCTCGCTCGCCGGCGCCATCCACGAGAGCCCGAGCCTGCGCCTGAGCGGGACCCAGATCGGCCTGGCCGGTTCGGCCTATCTGGTCGGCGCCGTGACCGGGGCGCTGCTGTTCGGCTGGCTGACCGACCGGCTGGGGCGGAAGCGGCTCTTCACCGTGACCGTCGCGGTCTATTTGCTAGCGACCATCGCCACCGGCTTCTCCTGGGACTTCTGGTCCTTCGCCCTGTTCCGCTTCCTGACCGGCGCCGGGATCGGCGGCGAGTACGCGGCGGTGAACTCGGCGATCCAGGAGCTGATCCCGGCGCGCCGGAGGGGCACGACCGATCTCGCCATCAACGGTACCTTCTGGGCCGGGGCGGCGGCCGGCGCGGTGGCGGCGATCCTGGTGCTCGACCCGCGCGTGATGGACCCGGAGATCGGCTGGCGCGCCGCCTTCGTCGTCGGGGGCGTGCTGTCGGTCGTCGTGCTCGTGCTGCGCCGCTGGATTCCCGAGAGTCCGCGCTGGCTGATGACGCATGGCCGGCAGGAGGAGGCGGAGCGCATCGTCTCGTACATCGAGGCCGGCGTGGCCGCGCGGCATGGCGGTTCCCTGCCGCCGCTGGAATACGGCGCGATCCACCTGCGCCCGCGCGGGCATGTGACGATCGGCGAGGTGGTGCGCGTGATGTTCGGCGAGCACCGCGACCGCGCCATCCTGGGCCTGGTGCTGATGGCCTGCCAAGCCTTCTGCTATAATGGTGTATTTTTCACCTACGCGCTGGTCCTGACGAAGTTCTACGGCATCCCCTCGGGCGATGTCGGCTGGTTCATGCTGCCCTTCGCGCTGGGCAACCTGGCGGGCCCGCTGACCCTCGGACACTTCTTCGATTCCGTCGGCCGCAAGCCGATGATCACCGCGACCTACGCCATCGCCGGCGTGCTGATGGCCGCGACGGGGCTGCTGTTCGCCATGGGGGTGCTCTCGGCCTGGGCGCAGACGGCGTGCTGGACGGCGATCTTCTTCGTCGCCTCCGCCGCGGCCTCGGCAGCCTACCTGACCGTGGGAGAGAGCTTCCCGCTGGAGATGCGCGCGATGGGGATCGCCGTGTTCTATGCCTTCGGCACCGGGGTCGGGGGCGTCGTCGGCCCGGTGCTGTTCGGCGCACTGATCGAGGCGGGCGAGCGGACGCATATCATGTGGGGCTACCTGATCGCCGCGGCCCTGATGCTGGCGGCGGCGATCGTGGAATGGCGGCTCGGCTTCGCGGCGGAGCGCAAGTCGCTGGAGAGCGTGGCGGCGCCGCTCTCCTCGGTGCCGGGGACCCATCCGGTGCCCTGACGCGGAGCGTTGCGCAACGGTCGGATGCAATTGGCCGCGTGCCCTCGTCGCTGCCGGCGGGTGCGCCTGGATTTTCTCAATCCTGGCAAAATCTTGCCGCAGTTTCCGGCGTCAGGATGTGAGCCGCGCGAGATATGCATGCGCGGCATGCGGACCGCGGCGCATCGCCGCGCCGGCAGCTGCGTTATGCTGCGCTGCGACACGAAGCCGAGGACCGGATGTCATGGCTGAAGTGACTGTCGAACTCGAACTGCCCGAAGAGATCGCCCGGCAGATTGCGCGCCGCGCCGCCGCTCTCGGCACCACGCCCGAGGCCTGGGTGCAGGCGGTGGTGGAGGATGTCGTCGCCGACCTGCCGGAGGACGAGCGCGGGCCCGGACCGGACGACTTCATCTGCCGCTGAGCGCATGAGCGGAGGCGGGCGGAGAGGCCATGCCGGCCTCAGCCGCTGCCCCGCGCCGCCGCGCGCATCAGCGCGGCAGCCTCGGTGAACCCGGCGCGTTCGGCGTCCTCGATCGGCGTCGAACAATCGTCGATCCGCGTGCGTGCCGCCGGATCCGCGCCATGCGCAAGCAGCAGACGCAACGCCGCGAGATCACGCCGCGCGACCGCATGATGCAGCGCGGTGCCATCATTCAGGCCGTGCTGCTCCGGGTCGGCGCCGTGTGCGAGCAACAGGGCGAGGACCGCATGGCGGTCGGGACGTGGGGCATCAATTGCCTGGAATAGCGGAGGGAAGCCGTCCTCGGCCGGAGCGCGAGGGGCGGCGCCGAGTGCGAGCATCCGCTCGATCAGCTCCAGCGGCCCGAGCCGGATCGCCAGGTCGAGCGGCCGATCGGCGAGGCCGAGGAACTCGGCATCCAGCACGCAATTGGGAAAGCCCGGCGGGTCGCCCAGCGCCAGGCGCAATGCATCGAGATCGCCGCGCCGGCAGGCTTCCTCCGCGGCCTGGCAACGCCGGAACAGCGCGCAGCGGCGCGCAGCCTCGTCGTCCTCGCCGGCCCCCATGCGTCGCGCCCCTTCATGCAGGCCATGGCGTGCGAAAGGCCCCGGCTGGGTGTGCCCGCCGGGGCCTTTCCATTGTATGACGGTCGGGATCGACCTGCGAATGCCTAGGAAGCCAGCCCCGCAATGGCGGGGGTGATGATCCAGGCCGAGGGCACGGCGCCCGACATCAGACAATGAGACACTGGATCACCTCCTTTCGTTTGTTGACGACTGCCCGCCCATCTGGGGAGCGGCACGCCGTCCCGCAACCCTACATCTGCGCGTAGCTGCCGTTGCGCCAGACGTAGAACACGTAGTCCGGCACGGTCACGTCGCCCTTCCGGTCGAAGCTGATGGGGCCCAGCACGCTCTGCCACGGCCCGTCCGACTTCAGGGTCTGCGCCACGCGCCGCGGATCGGTCGTGCCGGCCTTCTTCACCGCCTCGGCCCAGATCTGGATCGCCGCGTAGGTGTAGAGGACGTAGCCCTCCGGATCGATGTTCCTCGACCGGAAGCGCTGCACCACCTCGGCGGCCTGCGGGCGCCGGCGGGGATCGCTGCTGAAGGTCATCAGCGTGCCCTCGCCCGCGGCGCCGGTGATCTGCCAGAACTCGTTGGTCACCAGCGCGTCGCCGCCGATCAGGGTGACGTTCATCCCCTGCTCCTTCGCCTGGCGGAGGATCAGGCCGGCCTCGGTGTGGTAGCCGCCGATATAGATGACCTCGATGCCGGCAGCCTTCATGCGGCTGACGAGGGCGTTGTAGTCGCGCTCGCCGGCGGTGTAGGCGGCGAACAGTGCCTCCTGCATGCCGGCGGCGTTCAGCGACTTCTTGGTCTCCTCGGCGAGGCCGCGGCCATAGGCCGAGTTGTCGTGCAGGATCGCCACCTTCTTGCCGCGGAAGTGCTCGGCGATGTAGCGACCCGCGACCTGGCCCTGCTGGTCGTCGCGGCCGCAGGTGCGGAAAGTGTTCCAGCTCCCCTGGTCGGTGTAGTTCGGGTTGGTGCTGGCCGGGCTGATCTGCAGCACGCCCTCGTCGGTATAGACCTTGCTCGCCGGGATCGAGGAGCCGGAGCAGAAATGCCCGGCGACCATCTGCACCCGCCGGCTCGCCATCTGGTTCGCCACGCTCACCGCCTGGCGCGGGTCGCAGGCGTCGTCGCCGACCTCGAGCGCGATCTGGCGTCCCAGCACGCCGCCGGTGCCGTTCAGGTCGGCCACGGCCTGCTCGGCGCCCACCTTCATCTGGGCCCCGAATGCGGCCTGCGCCCCGGTGAGGGGGCCGACCACGGCGATCCGAATCGGGCCCGAGGCGCCCTGCTGCGCCCAGGCCTCGCGGGAAGCGAAGGCGCCGGAGACGGCGCCGGCGAGCGCCGCGCCGAGCCACTGCCGTCGCGTGTGAATCATCCTTGTAGTTCCTTTCCCTGTCGTCCGGCGGATTCCTGTCGTCCGGCGGACGGGTGGGCCGGCCTGGCCACCGCGCATGCCCGCCGTCGCACACTGAACGGTAGGCGAGGCGACGGCATCGGCGCCAGCGTCGTCGCACGTTCCTCGGGGTGCGCGGAGCGCTGCATGCGGCGGTGCCAGGATCAGCCGGCCCACGATGTGGCGGGAACCGGGCCGGCGATGCCGGCGTAGCGGAGGCGAACCGAGCCGGAGGAGGCCATCCCATGTCGCCCTTGCCGCTGGATGCGTCGGCGGAGATCCGCCGAATCGAGGAGTGCCATCCCATCCAGCGCCGGGTCTGGCGCGTCCAGCGAATCGGCTGGTTGGGGATGGCGCTGTTC
>ERZ777003.2878-NODE-2878-length-18295-cov-7.068311_pt1 | contig 18295 bp, 18 predicted proteins | sample MGYA00374956_ERZ777003 | MGnify/ENA primary metagenome ERZ777003 (study PRJEB29302, sample SAMN06268252) | bioreactor metagenome | isolation source: Joint BioEnergy Institute, California, USA | place: USA:Joint BioEnergy Institute, California, USA | collected... | reverse complement strand
CGAGGCCGACATTCGCCTCCGCCGTGCGCCAGAGGAGCAGGCTGTCCACCTGTGTCATGTAGCCGACGCGGCGGTTCGGACCGGACACCACCGCGCCGTCATGCACCACGCGGCCGGCGCTCGCCGGCAGCAGGCCCGCGATGATGTTGAGCAGCGTGGACTTGCCGCAGCCCGAGGGGCCGAGGAAGGCGACGAAGGCGCCGTCCTCGATGGTCATGGTCACGGGCGCAAGCGCCTCCACCTCCCGCCCGCGCGAGATGTAGCGCTTGGCGACGCCTTCGACGAGGATCGCCATTCAGAGACCCTGCACAGCCTGCCGGACGAAGCGCAGATCCCAGGCATCCTCGAAGGAGAAGGATGCGGGCGGCGGGGGCTGGTTCACCAGGCGCAGCTCCTCCCGCAGGAATTCCAGGTTCAGCGCGAATTGCGCCGGCGTGGGCGTCGGGTCGCGCATGTAGATGCCGACGTTGTTGGCGAAGGCCGCCTCGAAGAGCTGGGGCTCCATGCCGGAGAAGAAGCCGCGCGCCCACTCCTTGAAGGCGGCGGGATCGGCATGGATGGCACGGAGCGCGAGGGCGAGGCCGCGGCAATAGGCGGTGAGCAGCTCGCCCTTCTCCGCCGCCGTCTTCTCCGTCACCGAGGCGGAGATGTAGAGGTAGTCGGCGAGCTCCGGCGGCGGGTTCGTCGTCATGTTGAACAGGTAGACCGCGCCGAAGCGCTGCGTCGCGAGGTCTGAGGTCGGCGAGGAGAGGCAGAACCCGTCGATCTGGCCCTGCTGCAGCGCCGCCAGCATGGCCTGCCCGCCGCCGCGAATCGGCACGAGCTGCGCGTCGCGGTCCGGCGTGAGGCCGCCCTTGCGCATGACATAGCGCAGGAGCTGGTCGGGCCCGGCGCCGACGCCGGTGGTGCCGAGCTTCAGGCCGCGCAGCGCCGCGCCCTTCGCCTCGACGGGGCTCGCCTCCGTCACGCCGGCGCGTTCCGCCGCCTCGCGCTTGATGACGATGTTGGAGGCGAATTTGTTGACCATGCCGGCGATCATCTTCACCGGCTGGCGGCGGATCTGGATGCGCATGTTCTGCGTCGCCGCGCCGAGCAGGATGTCCGTGGCGCCGGCGATCAGCGCGTCCTGGTTCACGCCGCGCTCGGTCGCGGCCAGCGTGACGCGCAGGCCGCCCTGCTCGAAGTAGCCGCGCTGGGTGGCGTAGTCCTCCGCCGCCCAGAGCCAGGAGCGCGAGGTGGAGCGCAGGCTGGAGAGTTGACGCGGCTGGGCCCGCGCCGGGCCCACCAATGCGAGTGCCGAGGCCGCGCCCTGCATGGCCGCGATGCCAAGCGCCGCCTTCGTCGCGCGTCGCCGCGTGATGCGGATGCCGCCCATGTCTCCCGTCCTCCCCCAGTCCAGACTCGCGGTATGGTCGGCCGGGCGGAGCCGTCGGGCAAGGGCCGATCGCGATGCGTCGGACAATCCGTCCGCGGCCGGCGCCGCGAGGGGAAAAAACCAGAAGCGGAATGGTGATCGCAAGCGGCCCGCCGACGCGCGGTCGCCCCAGGCGGGCGGGCTAGCGCCAGTCCAGCGGCTCCGCGTAGCGCACGAACAGGAAGGTGAGGCCCTCCGCCGGCGCGGTCTGCCCCGCGCGCGTGCGGTCGCGCCCGTCCAGCACCGCGCGCGGCCAGGAGACGGGCCGCTTGCCCTGGCCCACCTGCACCAGCGTGCCGACCATGTTGCGCACCTGGTGGTGCAGAAAGCTGCGCGCCTCCGCGTGGATCACCACCTCCTCGCCGAGCCGCGACACGTCCAGCCGGTCGAGCGTGCGCAGCGCCGTCTTCGCCTGGCAGGCGGCGGCGCGGTAGGCGGAGAAGTCGTGCCGGCCGAGCAGCGTCTGCGCCGCCGCGTGCATAGCCTCCACGTCGAGCGGCTGCTGGATGTGCCAGACCCGGCCGAGGTCGAGCGCCGGGCGCGCGGGGCGGTTGAGGATGCGGTAGCGGTAGCCGCGCCTGATTGCGGAGAAGCGCGCGGAGAATCCCTCCGGCGCGCGCGCCGCGCGCAGCACCGCGACCGGGTGGGGGCGGGTGTGGAAGTTGAGCGCCTCCCGCACGCGTTCCGGCGGCAGGTCGGCGGCGATCTCGATCTGCGCCACCTGGCCCTCCGCATGCACGCCGGCATCGGTGCGCCCGGCGGCAACCGCGACGGGGGGCGTGCCCTTGTTGAGCTTCGCCGCCGCGGTCTCGATCACCTCCTGGACGGAGAGGCCGCTCTCCTGGCGCTGCCAGCCGACGAAGGGCGCGCCGTCGTATTCGAGCAACAGGGCGTAGGAGGGCATGTCAGCCGCCGCCGAGGACCGTTCCCGGCGCCAGCGCGTAGCCGCGCAGGAACTCCGCCGCCGGCAGCGGCGCGCGCCCCGGACGTTGCAGCCGGGTGAGGCGCAGCGCGGTCCCGCCGCCGCAGGCGACACGCAGGACCTCGCCGCCACCGTCCAGCACCGTGCCGGGCGGCGCGCCGGCCTCGCCCTCGGCCGGCTCGGCGGCGAGCACGCGGATCGGCGTGCCGGCATGCTCGAAGAAGGTGCCGGGCCAGGGGTTGAGCGCGCGCACGCGGCGGTCCAGCGCGGCGGCGTCCTGCGCCCAGTCCAGCCGCCCGTCCTCCTTGGAGAGCTTCGGCGCGTAGGTCGCGCCTTCCGCCGGCTGCGGCACGGGAGGCGGGTCCTCCGCCAGCGCGCGCAGCACCAGGCGCGCGCCGAGTTCCGCGAGCTGGTCGTGCAGCTCCTGCGCGGTGGCGCGCGGGCCGATCGGCACCGCCTCGCGCAGCAGCATCGGGCCGGTGTCGAGCCCCTCGTCCATCTGCATGATGGTGATGCCGGTCTCCGCGTCGCCGGCGAGGATCGCCGCCTGGATCGGCGCCGCGCCGCGCCAGCGCGGCAGCAGCGAGGCATGGATGTTGAGGCAGCCGCGCCGCGGCGCCTCCAGCATCGGCTTCGGCAGGATCAGGCCGTAGGCCGCGACCACGGCGGCGTCCAGGCCGAGGGCGGCGAAGGCCTCATGCTCCGCGGTGTTATGCCGCAGCCGCGCCGGGGTGCGCACCGGCAGGCCGAGTTCGAGCGCCGCGCGGTGCACCGGGCAGGGCGTCTCGCGGTGCCCGCGGCCGGCGGGGCGGGGCGGCTGGGCGTACACCATCGCCACCTCGTGCCCTGCCGCCACCAGCGCTCGGAGCGCCGGCACGGCGAAGTCGGGGCTGCCCAGGAAGGCCAGTCTCATCGCGGCGTCCCTCGCCGGATCCCATGCAAGCACGCCGTCCGCCGCGGCGCGGCCGCGCTACGCCGCGCCGCGCGCCTTCGCCTTCAGCTCCTTGGCGAGCTTGCGCAGGATCATGTTGCGCTTGAGCGGGCTCAGATGGTCCACGAACAGCACGCCGTCCAGGTGGTCGATCTCGTGCTGCAGGCAGGCGGCGAGCAGGCCGTCGGCCTCGATCTCCTGCCTCGCCCCGGTCAGGTCGTGGAAGCGCACCTTGACGCGCGCCGGGCGCTCCACCTCGGCGTACTGGCCGGGGAGGGAGAGGCAGCCCTCCTCGCGCAGCGCCCGCTCCTCGCTCGCCGCGACCACCTCCGGGTTGACCAGCACCATCGGCGCCGGCTTGTCATCCGGCTGGAGGTCCACCACGGCGAGCCGCAGTCCAACCCCGACCTGCGGCGCGGCGAGGCCGATTCCCGGCGCGGCGTACATCGCGGCGAACATGCGCGGCACCAGCGCGCGCACCGCCTCGCCATCGCCCGGCGCCACGGGGCGTGCCTTCGCGCGCAGGCGCGGGTCGGGGACGAGCAGGATCGGCAGCGGTGCGGCGGCGGTGTCGGTCATGGCGATCGGGGGAACTGTATGGCGGCGATGGCGCCGCAGCGCCCGTGGCCCGCATGTAGTCCCCACGGAACCCCCTTGCAACGGCGCCGCCAGCGGCCAACATCGGAAGCGTGCGGGGTGCTTCGGGCCCCGCCGGACGCCCGCCCGGCCGGCACGCGCCGCGCAGGCGTGCTTCGCTCGTGACGAGGGGGCAGAAACGCCGTGACCCGCCATTCGCTTTTCGGCTCGCCGCTGTTCCTCGGCTTCGACCATCTCGAGCAGATGCTCGACCGGGTGACCAAGAACGCGGACGGATACCCGCCATACAACATCGAGCAGCTTCGCGACCCGAACGGAGGTGAGGGCAGGCTCCGCATCACCCTTGCCGTCGCCGGCTTCGCGATGGACGACCTGCAGATCACGCAGGAGGACAACCAGCTCGTCATCCGCGGCCGGCAGAAGGAGGACACGACGGAGCGCGTGTTCCTGCACCGCGGCATCGCCGCGCGGCAGTTCCAGCGCGCCTTCGTGCTCGCCGAGGGCATCGAGGTGGAGGGCGCCTGGCTCGACAACGGCCTGCTGCACATCGACCTGCGGCGGCCGCAGCCGGAGAGCCGGGTGAAGACCATCCGCATCGTCGCCAAGGCCAACGGCGCCGGCCAGGCGCCGATCGTGGAGGGACGTGCCGAGCAGGGCTGACCCCGGAGTGGGACTATCGGCAGGGGCTGATCCGGGAGGGCCGCATCCGGGCTCCCGAGAGTGTCACGCCCCGCGCGGGCCGCAGTGACGGCCGTGCAGTGAAGGAGAAGAGACGATGAGCAGCCAGGACATGGACGGCCGTGATACGGAGGGGCGCCCGGGTTGGCGCGCTCTTTCGGCCGCCGCCATGAGGGCGATGTCTCCGCTCGACTGGGCGCGCTTCGGCGCGGGGGAGATCGCCTACATCCGCCCCGCCGTGGTCAACGGCACGCCGGCGGTGGTGATCCACGCCGCGGACGGCACGCCGATCGGCGCCGCGCCGGACACCCGACTCGCTGAGGCTGCGATCCGCCAGCACGAGATGGAGCCTGCGCTGCTGCATTGAGCGCGGCCCCCGGAGCCGGCCGGCCAGCCAAACCCTGAAGCCAGCGGGACCGGGCGCCGAGGCGCTGCGGCCTTGCCCCGAAGCGGGCCGCGGCCCGCCTCCTCTCTAGGGCAGATCGCGGCAGGGCGAGGTCGCCCGGAGGCGTGAAGCCGCGAACGCGTGTGAGCGGTAAGGCATCTGGCGAAAGGCCGGCCGCGCCTTCGGATTGCCCGCCGGTGCCGCTGGACGCTGCGCCGGATCAACCCGCTAGGCCGAGATCCAGACCCACCGGGCGGGGCCACACGCCGCCGAGCCGGGCCGGATGACGCAGGATTCCGGCCGCGCGGGCGTGGGGCAGGACATCTCGTGGTAGCGGACGAGGCGGCGACGCCCTTCGCGCCGCCGCCACCGCGTCCCATCCTTGCCTGTCCCTCCGCTTGCCGGGAGCGGCCGCCCGCGTCGCCCTCAGCTCCTTGCCGGCCTGACCGTAGTCTGGCCGACAAGGAGGGGCCAAGCATGTCCGAAGCAGCGATCACGCCCCGGGCGTTTCCACCCGGGGCGAGCGCCGCCTAGCCCGGGCTGCCCCGCTCCGGGCCGCGCAGGCGCAGCGGGATGAAGCGCTGGCCGCTCTGGCTCTCGACCAGGAGCAGGGCGGTGGCGCGGTTCTGCCGGCGCAGCCGCGCGATCTGCTCCTGCAGCTCCTGCGGCGTGTTCACCCGCTGCTGCTGCACCTCGACGATGACGTCGCCGGGGGCGAGCCCGCGCTCGGCGGCCGGGCTGTCCGGCGCGACCTCGACGACGACCACGCCCCGCTGCTCCGGCCGCAGGCTGAAGCGGTCCCGCATCTCGGGCGAGATCGGCGCGACGCGCAGGCCGAGGCCCGAGAGTTCGGTCGGCCGCGGCGGCTCGCCGGGGGTGGCGGCGGCCTGCTGCGGCTCCGAGGGCAGCTCGCCGAGCGTGACCCGCACCGTCTCCTCCTTGCCGTCGCGCCAGATCACGACGGGCACTTCGGATCCGACCGGGCTCTCCGCGACGATGCGCGGCAGGACGCGCATCTCGCGCACCTCGTGGCCGTTGAAGCGCAGGATCACGTCGCCGGAGCGGATGCCCGCCCTGGCGGCGGGGCCGTCGTCCTGCGCGCGGGCGACGAGCGCGCCGCGGGCGCCGCCGGGGACGCGCAGCGCCTCGGCGATCTCGTCCGTCACCTGCTGGATGTTGACGCCGAGCCAGCCGCGGCGGACGCGGTGCGGCGGCTCGCGGAGCTGGGCGACGATGTTCTTCGCCAGGTTCGACGGGATGGCGAAGCCGATGCCGATCGAGCCGCCGGAGGGCGAGTAGATCGCGGTGTTGATGCCGATCACCTGGCCCTGGAGGTTGAACAGCGGCCCGCCGGAATTGCCGCGGTTGATCGCCGCATCGGTCTGGATGAAGTCGTCGTAGCGCCCGGCGCGGATGTCGCGCCCGCGGGCGGAGATGATGCCCGCGGTGACCGAGCCGCCGAGGCCGAAGGGATTGCCGATCGCGAGCACCCAGTCGCCGACCTGCGCGGAGTCGGAATCGCCGAACGCCACCGCGGTCAGCGGACGGTCGGTCTTCACCCGCAGCACGGCGATGTCGGTGCTCGGGTCGGTGCCCACCACCTCGGCGCGCAGCGTGGTGTCGTCATGCAGGATGACGTTGATCTCGTCGGCGCCCTCGATGACGTGGTTGTTGGTGACGATGATGCCGGAGGCATCCACGATGAAGCCGGAGCCGAGCGAGCGGGCGCGGCGCTGCGGGGGCCGCGGCTGGTCGGGCTGGCCCTGGCCGGGCGGGCGCTGGCGGTTGAAGAATTCGCGGAAGAACTCCTCGAACGGGCTGCCGGGCGGCGCCTGCGGGATGTCCGGCATGTCCGGCCGTCCGGCGCGCGCCGTCCGGGCCTGCGTGGTCGAGATGTTGACCACCGCGGGGAGGAGCTGGCGTGCGAGCGGCGCGAAGGACTCCGGCCGGTTGTGCAGCGGCACCGGCGTCGGCGAGGCCTCGGAGGCCGGTGGCGTCGAGGCGGAGGGCGGTGGTGCCGGCAGCGGCGCCGAAGGGGCTTGCTGCGACTGGGGTCCCCTCTGGGCCGGGGTCGGGGCCTGCGCCAGAGCAGGCGCCGCGGCAGTGAGGAGGGCGGCGAGGCTGAGGACGGCTATGCGCACTGGAGAGGCACCTCGGTTAGAGGGATGGACCGTGGCCGAATTGGGCCGTTTCCGCGCCGTGGAGAAGCCTAAAGCGTGCAACGACGTGCAACGAACCGTGACGCGGGCTGCGAGCGGCGGCAAGTGCGATCCCGACGCCGCATCGATCCAGCCCTCGCCGTGCCCGCCCGGTTCCGTCAGGCCATGCCCCGCAAGGCCCAGGCGAGGGCGACACCGACCGCCGCCGCCAGCAGCCCGCCGGCGCGCAGCCGTTCCTCCGGCGCCGCGGAGAGGGTCGCGAGGGCCCGCCGCATCGCCCCTGGGGCAAGGGCGTAGAGCAGGCCCTCGATGGCCAGGACCACGGCGACGGCCTGGAGCAGCCCCGTGACCGTCATTGCGCCGCCTGGGCCGGCGACGAGGCCGGCGGGGCGGAGGACGAAGCCGGCGCCGTCGCGGGCGGCCTGGACTCAACCGGCGCCGCCGGCGCGGCAGGCTGGCCTGGCTCGGCGGCAGGGGCTGCCGCGGGGGCGGCCGGCGAGGCGTTGCCCCCGGCCGCGGGCGGACGCGCCCCGGTGGGCGCCGCGCCCCTTGGCCCGCCGGCAGGCGCGGCGGGGGTCGGCGCGGCGGGAGAGGCGGCCGCCGCGGGCGCCGGCAGCGGGCCCGCCGGGCTCTCGCGGAAGTAGCGGAAGAACTCGGACTCGGGCGTCAGAACCAGCCGCGTGTCGCCCTGGCCGAAGGCGTCGCGATAGGCCTGCATGGTGCGCCAGAACTGGAAGAAGGCCGGGTCGCGCTGGAATGCCTCGGCGAAGATGCGGATGGCCTCCTGCTCGCCCTGGCCGCGCAGGATGTCGGCCTGGGCCTGCGCCTCGGCGAGCAGCACGGTGCGCTCGCGGTCGGCGTTGGCGCGGATGCGCAGCGCCTCGCCCTGGCCCTCGGCGCGCTGCTCGCTCGCGACGCGCTGCCGCTCGGTCTGCATGCGCGAGAGGATCGCCTGGGTGTTCTCCTCCGGCAGGTCGGCGCGGCGGATGCGCACGTCCTCGATGGCGACGCCGAAGCGCCGCGCCTCCTCGTTCACCTGGGTGCGGATCTCTTCCATGATCCGGCCGCGGTCCTGCGAGAGCACCGAGAAGAGCGGCTCGGTCCCGAGCACCCGGCGCAGCGCCGAGGAGACGATGGAGCGCAGCGTGGTGCGGAAGCTGGCCTCGGTCCCGCGCGCGGTCTGGAAGAACTGCAGCGGGTCGGTGATCCGGTAGCGGGTGAAGCTGTCCACGATCAGGCGGCGCTGGTCGCCGAGGATCACTTCCTCGCCCGGCGCGTCGAGGTCGAGCAGGCGCCGGTCGAAGGCGATCACCGACTGGATGAAGGGCGCCTTTATGTGCAGCCCGGGCTGCCGGATCACCCGGACCGGCTCGCCGAACTGGGTGATCAGCACCTGCTGGGTCTGCTGCACGGTGAACAGCGACGACAGCAGTGTGACGATGGCAATGCCCGCGAGGACGAGCAGGGCGATGACGCGGTTCATCGGGACAGCCCTCCCGTCGCTCCGCCGCTGGGCGGGAAGCCCGACGACGACGGCGGCCTGGCCGGGGCGCCGGCCTGCGGCGGTGAGGCCGCGGACTGGCCACCCATGCGCGGCGCCGGACGCGGCGGCTGGGACGTCGCCGGCGCGCCCGTTCCTCCCCCGGCCTGGCCGAGCGGCAGGAAGGGCACGATGCCCTGCAGCCGGTCGTCCACCAGCATCGTCGGGTTGCGCCTCAGGATCTCCTCCATGGTCTCGAGGTACATGCGCCGGACCGTGACGTCCTGCGCCGCCTGGTAGGCGGAGAGGACCGAGAGGAACCGCTGCGATTCGCCGCGGGCGCGGGCGATCTGGCTCTCGCGGAAGGCCTCGGCCTCCTGGATCAGCCGCTGGGCGTTGCCGCGCGCCTCGGGGAGGATGCTGTTGCGGTAGGCCTCGGCCTCGTTGCGGGCGCGCTCGCGGTCGGCGCCGGCGCGCTGCACGTCGCGGAAGGCGTCGATCACCTCGGCCGGCGGGTCGGACTTCAGCATCTGCACCTGGGTGATCTCCACCCCGGCGCCGTACTGGTCGAGGATCGCCTGTGTGCCCTGGCGCACCTGCTCCTCGATCTGCCCGCGGGCCTCGGTGAGGGCGGGCTGGATCGGAGTGCGGCCGATCACCTCGCGCATCACGCTCTCGGCGGCCGACTTCACCGTGATCTCGGGGTTGCGGGTGTTGAACAGGAACTCGGCGGCGTCGCGGATGCGCCAGAACACCGCGAAGTCGATGTCGATGATGTTCTCGTCCCCGGTGAGCATCAGGCTCTCCTCGCGGACGTCGGCCTGGCGCTGCACGCGCTGCACCGGTCCGTCGAGCGGGGCGCGGAAGCCGATGTCCACGCGGTTGATGCGCGTCACGCTCGGCGTGGTGACGGTCTCGATCGGCCAGGGGATGTGATAGTTGAGGCCGGGCCCGGCCCAGCGGTTGTAGGCGCCGAAGCGCATGACGATGCCGAGCTCGTCCGGCTGCACCCGATAGAAGCCCGAGGCGCCCCAGAGCGCGACGAGGGCGAGGGCGAGCAGGGCGATGCCCTTGCCGCCGCCGCCGCGCCGCGGCAGGACCCGGCGCACCGCCTCCTGCGCCTGGCGGATGATGTCGTCGAGGTCGGGCCCGCGGCTCCCCGGTCCGCCGGGACCGCCGCCCGGCGGCTGCGGCGGTCCTCCCCAGGGTCCGCCGGGGCGGGGGTTGCCCCAGGGACCGGGTCCGCCGGGATTGTTCCAGGGCATGCTGCGTTTGGCCTCCCAGCTCTAGGTCGTCGTCCGATCGGAAAGGGCGCGTCCGTCGGTCCATCCGTCGGTCCGCCGGCCCGTTCCTGCCGCCTTCCCCGCCGCGCGTGTCCGGGACTGACCGCCGCGCCGGGGCGAAGCCTCAGGGCGACAGACACGAAACCGGCGCGGCGGGACCCGGCCATGTCCATATGTAGCGCCATCCGGGCGCCGGGCCACGCCCGCCGCGATGGAAGCGCGTGCGGGCGCACCCCTTCGCGGCGGCGAAGCCCGCGGCGATATTGTCCAGAACCAAGGGGTTTTCAAGCAATGGGCGAAATGCTTGCCGAGGCGGTCCGGAACGCGCTGCGCACGGTGACGGACCCGGCGACCGGCCAGGACGTCGTCTCCGCGGGGATGGTCGAGGGGCTGACGGTGCGCGACGGGATGGTGCAGTTCGCGCTGCGCGTCCCGCGCGAGCGGGCGCGTGCGCTCGAGCCGCTGCGCGAGGCGGCGGAGCGTGCGGCGCGCGGCGTGCCGGGCGTCATCAGCGCGACCTGCGTGCTGACGGCGCATCGCGAGGCGCCGACGGCGGGGCCGGCCGCGGCGCGCGGGCCGCAGCACGGGGCGCGGCCGCAGGCGAGGCCGCACCAGACCGGCCGCGGCGGACCGGCCGCGGCGGGGCAGGGACCGATGCTGCTGCCGGAGGTGCGCGCGATCGTCGCCGTCGCCTCAGGCAAGGGCGGGGTCGGCAAGTCCACCACGGCGGTGAACCTGGCGGTCGCGCTCGCCGCCGAGGGGCTGCGCGTCGGGCTGCTGGACGCCGACATCTACGGCCCCTCGCTGCCGCGCATGCTGGGGCTGCGCGAGAAGCCGCAGGTCGCCGGGCAGCGCATCCTCCCGCTCTCGCGCTGGGGGCTGAAGGCGATGTCCATCGGCTTCCTGGTGGAGGAGGAGACGCCGATGATCTGGCGCGGCCCGATGGTGATGGGCGCGCTGGAGCAGCTCATGGGCCAGGTCGAGTGGGGCGCGCTCGACATCATGGTGGTGGACATGCCGCCGGGCACGGGCGATGCGCAGCTCACCATGAGCCAGCGTGTTCCACTGGCGGGCGCGGTGATCGTCTCCACTCCGCAGGACGTGGCGCTGATCGACGCCCGGCGCGGGGTGCGGATGTTCGAGCGGGTGAACGTGCCGGTCCTTGGCATCGTCGAGAATATGAGCTTCTTCTGCTGCCCGAATTGCGGCCACCGCACCGACCTGTTCGGCCATGGCGGCGCGCGGGCGGAGGCGGAGCGGCTCGGCGTCGAGTTCCTCGGGGAGCTGCCGCTGCGCCTCGAGATTCGCGAGCTGTCCGACGCTGGCACGCCGATCGTGGCGGAGCGGCCGGACACGCCGGAGGCGGAGGCCTACCGGAGCATCGCGCGGCGGATCTGGGAAAAGGTTTCGGGCAACGCGCAGGTGGGGGCGGCCGCGAAGCCCGGACCGCGCATCGTGATCGAGTAGGCGGCTGCACGTTGTCTATGATATTTCGGATGCGGTGCGTCATGGAGGTGACGCGCCCGAGAGGCAATGGAGTCCTTGTATGGCGAAGCAGCCGCTGTTCCGCGAGACGACAGGCTGGGCGGTGAAGAGCCTGAGGAAGGCGATGAGCGTGTGGAGCGGCGTGAGCCTTGCCGACAGCGACGTCTTCGACGCCACGTTGAGCACCTGCGTGCAGCAATTCCGTGCGGCCTACGGCCTGCCGGCGAGCGACCGCTGGGACTTCCCGGCCTGCTGCGGCTCGCCCCTGATCTGGTGGGGGACCCGCTGCCCCTCCGGCACCTCGACGCCCTTCTGGTTCGACATCGCGATGTGCGAGATCGGCGAGCAGGAGGGATCCGGCAAGGCGTCGAACAACCCGCGCATCGTCGAGTACCTGCAGCAATTCAACCACCTGAACCGGTCCGGGCTCTCGGCGGTGGACGAGACGGCCTGGTGCGGCGCCTTCGTCGCTTGGTGCCTGCAGCAGGCCGGCGTCACCTCGAACGATTTCATCAACGGCAAGTACCTCGCCGGCGCCAAGATGTGGCTCCATGTCGGCGAGAAGCTGAAGGAGCCGGTGCCGGGCTGCGTCACCGTGGTGTACAACGCGAATGCGTCGTCCTCGACGACGGCGACCGGCTGGCACGTCGGACTCTACCTGAGCGGCGGCAAGTCCGGGGTGACGCTGCTCGGCGGCAACCAGGGCAACAAGGTCTGCGTCGCGCCGTTCCTGCGCTCCAAGGGGTGGAGCGTCGAGGGCTACCGCTGGCCCACCGGGATGTCGCTGCCTGCGCCGAAGGCGAAGGGGAAGGGGAAGTCCAAGTAGGCGGTCGCCGACACGCGGGGCGATCCGGCGGCGGCGGTGCTCACGCCCGCCGCTATGCCGTCCAGCGCCCGAGCAGGAAGCCGAGGCCGAGCCCGCCGAACAGCAGCACCCCGATGTCGCCGAACAGCGCGTGCACGATGGGGAGCAGCAGCAGGGTGGCCAGGGCCAGCAGCAGCGCCGTCCCCCACCGGCCGAGCGAAACCCGGCGGCGCCAGAACGGGAGCGCCGAGGCGGCGGCCCCACCCCGGCCGCGCCCGGAGCGTGCGCGGCGCGTCGTCCCCCCGTTGCCGCGGGCGGCGGATGCGGCGCGGCTCATCGGGCGCGGGCGGCCGCCACAGCCGCGGACGTGCGGGACGATCCCGCGCGCCCCCGGCGCGAGATGTCCGGACGAGCCGTGCCGCGTGACGCCATGACGCGCTTCTCCCCCTCCCGCGCGTAGAAGACGGGCGCCTGGATCGCCTGGAACCCGGAGGCGCGTCAACGTCAACGCGCCATGTGGCGTGGCGGGGGCCGTGGGGCCTGGCTTGCGCTCGAGCGCCGGTCCGGTGCGCAATGCGCGCCGAGGGAGGAGATCGCATGGACCCCATCGCAGACGGAGTCGGGCGCACCGGGACGGGTTTCGCGCCGCCGCATCCGCTGATCGAGCGCGCGCGCAGCTTGGTCCCGCTGCTCGACTCGGCGGGGCCGCGGATCGAGGCGGCGCGCGAGCTGCCGCCGGACGTGCTCGAAGCGCTGTTCGAGGCCGACCTGTTTCGGGTGCTGCTGCCACGCTCGCTTGGTGGGGCGGAGCTCGCGCTGCGCGACTTCGTGGAGCTGACCGAGACGGTCGCGCGCGGCGACGCCTCCACCGCCTGGTGCCTCTGCCAGGGCGCGGTCTCGGCGATGTCGGTGGCGACCTACCTGGAGCCGGCGGTGACCGCGGAGCTGTTCGATGGGCCGCGGGCGGTGCTCGCCTGGGGCGCGCGGCACGACCGCGCCCGGGCCGTCCCGGTCGAGGGCGGGCACCGCATCACCGGGGAGTGGGGCTTCGCCAGCGGCAGCCGCCATGCGCGCCTGCTCGGCGCGCACATCCCGATGGTCCAGCCGGACGGCAGCGTGAAGGACCGCACCTTCGTCTTCCCGCGATCGAGCGCGCGGATCAAAGACGACTGGCAGGTGGTGGGGCTGCGCGGCACGGGCAGCGACAGCTACGCGGTGGAGGACCTGTTCGTGCCGCTCTCGCGGAGCTGCGTGCGCGACGACATCACGCCGCGCACCCAGCCGGGGCCGCTCTACCGGCTGAACTCGCACCTGATGTACGCCGCCGGCTTCGCCGGGGTGGCGCTCGGCATCGCGCGCGGGCTGCTTGACCGGGTGCTGGCGGTGGCGCGCGACCGCAGGCCGCGCGGCCTGCCGGTGGCGATGCGCGACAACCCCGCCGTGCAGGGCCACCTCGCGCGGCTGGAGGCGCGCTGGCGCGCGGCGCGCGCCGGTCTGCACGCGGCGATCGGGGAGATCTGGGCTGGCCTGACGTGCGGGCAGGAGCCGAGCCTCGATCAGCGCATGGCGCTGCGCCTGGCGGCGACGCACGCGATCAACGAGGCGACGGAGGTGTCGGTCGCCTCCTACCGCGCGGCGGGGACCGGCGCGGTGCTGGAGTCGCAGCCCTTCGAGCGGCGCTTCCGCGATGCCTGCGCCGCCTCGCAGCATCTGCAGGGCCGGCCGGAGCACTACGAGATGGTCGGGCGGCACCTGCTCGGCGTGGAGCAGGAGGCACAGTTCATCTGACGCCCGGCGCGCCGCGGCTCGCCTGGCCGGCCGCCCTCGGGCCGTGCCGTAAAATTGCTGGCCGCAGGCGCGCCGAGGCTGCGAACGCGGCCTGCGCCCTATGGCGCGAAGCCGGCGTCCGCGTATGCGAACCGCCGGCCGTCGGCATTCGAGGCCGCATCCATGGGCCGCCACCCATGCGGGGCGGCGTCAGGTCGCGTCGCGCCCGAGCACCGCCATCAGCTCGCGCCACTCGCGCTTCGAGAGGCCGCTTCCTTCCTGCGACACCGTCTCGCCGGCCAGCATGCGCCGCACCACGGCGAGCATCTGCGCCGAGAGAGTCGCGGCGCCGAGGCGGTAATCGCGGAACGCCTCGAAGGTCATCGGCACCCAGGCCTTCACCGTCTCCAGCATCACCTCGGCATAAGCGCGGATCTCGTATTGCGCATGGGGGTCGGCCCGCAGCGAGAGGAAGTGCAGCAGGTTGTGCAGGTCGGTCTTCCAGTACCACTGCGTATAGGTGTTGAGGGTGAGGTTCATCCGCGCGAGCTCCCGCGCCAGGCCCTGGCGCGCTTCGTCGCGCTTCGCGCCCGCCTCGTCCTCGTTCAGCATGGCGAGGTAGTGGTCGTAATTGCGCGCGGCGTCCTCGCGCAGCAGGGCCAGCACCTCCGCCGCCTCCGCGCCCTCCAGCACCGCGCCGCGCCCCTGGCGGTTCACGCGCGACTGGGCGGCGAGGTGCTCGGGCGCGGGGATGTAGAATTCCCGGTCGAGGATCGAGTAGCGGGCGGAATATTCGTTCACGTTCGCCATGCGGTGGCGGATCCACTGCCGCGCGACGAAGATCGGCAGCTTCACATGGTACTTGATCTCGCACATCTCGAAGGGCGTGGTGTGGCGGTGGCGCATCAGGTAGCGGATCAAGCCGCGGTCCTCGTTCGCAGCCCTCGTGCCCCGCCCGTAGGAGACGCGCGCGGCCTGCACCACCGCGGCGTCGTCGCCCATGTAGTCGATCACGCGCAGGAAGCCGTGGTCGAGCACCGGAATGGCCTGGAACAGCATCGCCTCGAGCGCCGGAACGGTCGGACGCCGGGTGCGGTGCTCCGCCGCGCGGGCGGCCTCGATCTCCTGCTGCTGCTCTGCGGTCAGCGCCATATCCTCGATCCACCCCCTCGAATTGCGAACCAGGTCGGCCTATATTCCGGTTGCCACCACGGCGGCTTAGCCGCTCTGGGCGGCTATGGCGATAAACGCGGCTCGGAATAAGCGTAGCGGACCCGGGGGCAGTGCCCGGCGCCTCCACCAGTTCCGGCAGCGAGGGGGCACCGTCCTCCCACTGCCTTCAAGGGGGCGAAACAGGCTCGACGCGCGCGGTAAAGGGGTCGCTTTCGCCCGGCATGGTTCCGCCGTTATCGGGCCGAATCACAAGTGCCAACGACAACAGCCGCGAGGCTGTGGCGCTCGCTGCCTAATCATTAGGTAAGCGCGGCCCGGGGGGCGCCGGGCAACAGAAGCCCCCCACTCTCTTTTTTGTTTCCTCTTCCGATCTTTGTGTTGTCCGGCGGTGAAGTTCGCCCTAAAGTTGTAGGCGAAGGATGGGCGTATGAGCGACGAAGCGCGGCAGGTGGAAAGCCTCCTCCCCTATGATCGCTGGACCGAGGACGCGTTGCGGGAGGTCGTGGTCCGCGCGCTTGAGCATACGGCGGAGCACGGCCTGCAGGGGGAGCACCACTTCTACCTGACCTTCCGTACCGACCATCCGGGCGTCTCCATGCCGGGACACCTGAAGGCGCGCTACCCGCAGGAGATGACGATCGTCCTGCAGCACCGCTTCTGGGACCTCAAGGTGGATCGGCAGGCGGGGCGCTTCTCGGTCGGCCTGTCCTTCGGAGGGGTTCCGGCAACGCTGGTGGTGCCGTTCGCCGCCGTGACCGCTTTCGCCGACCCGCATGTGCGCTACGGCCTGCGCTTCGAGCCGCGCATGGAGGAGGCCGAGGAGGCTCCATCCGCTCCTGCGGCGGCGCCGTCCGAAGCCGAGGCGGCGACGGAGGCAGCCCCGACGACGCCGCAGGTCGTCAGCCTCGACGCCTTCCGCCGCCGGCCGGCGCGGGAGGGGTAGCGTCTCCGGGCTGGGCTGGGCGCGCGCGATGGTTGGCGCCGCGCGAGGCGTGCGCTAGGACGACCGTCCCGAGAACGACCGACCGGATCGGCCCGGTGCGCCGCTGCTTCGCGCCGGCCGCACCGCACCGCGGAGACGCGAGCCCATGACCCCACCGCTCGACAGCGCCGACGCCCCCCGGAGCGCGGCGCGGCCCGAGGGCTTCCTCTACAGCCCGATGTTCCCGCTGGGCGAGGATACGACGCCCTGGCGCAAGCTCGACATCGCCGGTGTCTCCACCACGCAGTGCGATGGCCGCACGGTGCTGAAGGTGAAGCCGGAGGCGCTGGTCGAGCTCGCCTTCCAGGCGTGCAAGGACGTCTCGCACCTGCTGCGGCCCGGGCACCTGGCGCAGCTCCGGGCCATCCTGGACGATCCGGAGGCCTCGGCGAACGACCGCTTCGTCGCGCTCGACCTGCTGAAGAACGCCAACATCGCGGCGGGCGGCGTGCTGCCGATGTGCCAGGACACCGGCACCGCCATCGTCTTCGGCAAGAAGGGCCAGCGCGTCTGGGTGGAGGGCGACGAGGAGGAGGCGATCAGCTTCGGCGTCCACCGCACCTACACCGAGACGAACCTGCGCTACTCGCAGATGGCGCCGCTCTCGATGTTCGAGGAGGTCAACACCGGCAACAACCTGCCGGTGCAGTTCGACATCATGGCGGCGCCGGGCGAGCACCACGCCGACGAGTTCCACCTGATGTTCGTGCTGAAAGGGGGCGGGTCGGCCAACAAGACCTTCCTCTACCAGCAGACCCGCGCGGTGCTGAACAAGCCGAAGCTGCTGGCCTTCATCGAGGAGAAGATCAAGACGCTCGGCACCTCCGCCTGCCCGCCCTACCACCTGGCGATCGTGATCGGCGGCACCAGCGCCGAGACGACGCTGAAGACGGTGAAGCTGGCGAGCACGCGCTATCTCGATTCGCTACCGACCAAGGGCAGCAAGGCCGGCCACGCCATCCGCGACCCGGAGCTGGAGGCCGAGATCCACAAGCTGACGCAGAATCTCGGCATCGGGGCGCAGTTCGGCGGCAAGTACTTCTGCCACGACGTGCGGGTGATCCGCCTGCCGCGCCACGGCGCGTCCCTGCCGATCGGGATCGGCGTCTCGTGCTCGGCCGACCGGCAGATCAAGGCGAAGATCACGCCGGAAGGCGTGTTCCTCGAGGAGCTGGAGCACGACCCGGCGAAGTACCTGCCGGAGGCGACGGAGGACATCCTCGGCGGCGAGGTGGTGCAGATCGACCTGAATCGCCCGATGGACGAGATCCGTGCCACGCTGTCGAAATACCCGGTGAAGACGCGCGTCTCCCTGACCGGGCCGATGGTGGTGGCGCGCGACATCGCCCACGCCAAGCTGCAGGAGCGGCTCGACCGCGGCGAGGGCCTGCCGCAGTACATCAAGGACCACCCGGTCTATTACGCCGGCCCGGCCAAGACGCCGCAGGGCTACGCCACCGGGAGCTTCGGGCCCACGACCGCCGGACGCATGGACTCCTATGTCGAGGAGTTCCAGCGCAACGGCGGCAGCTTGGTGATGCTCGCCAAGGGCAACCGCTCCCGGGCCGTGCGGGATGCCTGCCGGAAGTACGGCGGCTTCTATCTCGGCTCGGTGGGCGGCCCGGCGGCGCGGCTCGCGCAGGACTGCATCACCAAGGTCGAGGTTCTGGAGTATCCTGAGCTCGGCATGGAGGCCGTGTGGCGGATCGAGGTGAAGGACTTCCCGGCCTTCATCGTGGTGGACGACAAGGGCAACGACTTCTACGACGGGCTGGAGTAGCCCGCGGCGGAGCAGGAGGCAGCGGCCATGGCGGGATACCGGGTGCGGGTCTGGTTCGATGCGGACGGGCTCGGCGTCGGGCAGCCGGCACGCGACAACGGCGTGCTGGAACTACCCGTGATCCCGCAGCCCGGCATGGAGCTGGCCGATGACGAGGGGCGGGTCGCGACGATCCGCCGCGTCGTGCTCCTGGCCTCGCCCGATCCGGACGGTGCCGTCGCCGTCCTCGTCTGCGCGCCGGGCTGAGGGCGCGCGGCGATGCTGGAACTGCGGCCCTGCTGCGAGTGCTGCGGCCGGGACCTGCCGCCTGAGTCGCGCGACGCCCTGATCTGCTCCTTCGAGTGCACCTGGTGCCGGGACTGCGCCGAGACGCGGCTCGGCATGCGCTGCCCGAATTGCGGCGGGGAGCTGGTCCGCCGCCCGATCCGGCCGGCCGACAGGCTGGCGCGCTTCC
>ERZ777003.2877-NODE-2877-length-18308-cov-42.905714_pt1 | contig 18308 bp, 11 predicted proteins | sample MGYA00374956_ERZ777003 | MGnify/ENA primary metagenome ERZ777003 (study PRJEB29302, sample SAMN06268252) | bioreactor metagenome | isolation source: Joint BioEnergy Institute, California, USA | place: USA:Joint BioEnergy Institute, California, USA | collected... | reverse complement strand
CGGGCGGCAGGGCCTGGCGGGCGAGGGCGGCGAGGTGCTCGTGGTGGGTGAACACGATCACCTGGAAGCGGTCGGCCATGCCGTCCAGCACCCGCAGGGCGGCACGGGTGCGGGCGTCGTCGAAGGTCATGAAGATGTCGTCGACCGTGAACGGCAGGGCCCGGTCCTCTTGCGCGTAGCGTTCCAGGGAGGCCAGGCGCAGCGCCAGGTAGAGCTGGTCGGCGGTGGCCTCGCTGAGCTGGTGGACGCGCAGCAGCTCACCGCCGCTGCGGCGGGCCACGATGACCGGAGGGTCTTCGTCCGGGTCGAGTTCGACGCCGCTGAAACGGCCGCGGGTCAGCTCGCCGAACAGGTGCCCGGCCCGTTCCAGCACCGGGTCCTGCTGGGCGCTGCGGTAGGTTTCGGCGCACTCCAGCAGGATCGCGTGGGCGATCTCCAGCCGCAGGTACTCTTCGGCCTCCTCGACCAGGGCGGCGCCCAGCGTCTCGGCCTCGGCCGCGGCCTGGGCCGCCTCGGCGGAGCCGTCCAGCCGGTCCAGCTCGGCCTTGCTGCGGGTGAAGGTGTCCTGGAGCCGGGTGCGCCGGCTCTCCAGTTCCTCGATGCGTCCCGACAGCTCCTCCAGGTCGGCCCGGAGCCGGACGGGGTCGGTCTCCGCGGCCTCCGCCATGAGCTCCTCCAGGGAGTGGGGGCCGCAGACGATGGTCTCGGTGAGCTCCTTGAGCTTGCGCTCCTGCTCGGTGTGGCGGTCGCGGCGGCGGACGGCGGCGTCCAGTTCCTCCACCGAACAGGCCCCGGTGGCGCGCATCAGTTCTTCCAGCTCGGCCTGGAGCAGCGCCACGGCCTGGGCGGCCTGGTCGCGTTCTGCGCGGTGCTCCTCCCGGTCCCGCCGCAGCCGGTCGCGTTCTGCGGCGCGGTCCCGGTTGTCCTTGGCGTCCTGGTGGAGGGCGCGGACCAGCAGGCGGCGCTCGGCCGGGTCGGCGGGGACCTCCCTGCCGCACCGGTCGGCCAGGCGGGTCAGCTCTTCGTGGAAGCGCGCGACCTTCCGTTCGGCCTCCTGCGCCTCCCGGTCGATCCGGTCGGCGTCGGCCAGCGCCTCTTCGGCCCTGGCCAGCAGGTCCAGGTCGGCCAGCGCGCCGACGGGCTCGCGGCCGGCGGGCAGCCCGGCCTCGCCGAGCAGACGCTCCCAGCGTTCCCGCCACTCCTCCAGCCGCCGCTCGCAGTGGGCGCAGGCGGCCTCGGCCTCTTCCAGCTCGTGCTCTTCGGCGGCGACCTTCTCCTCGGCGGCGGCGCAGGCGGCGGCCGTCTCCTGCCACTCCTCCAGCCGCTGCCGGCCGAGCCGTTGCAGTTCCGGCAGCTCGGTCCAGGGGTCGTCGGAGCCGGCGGGGTGGTCGAGCAGGTCCCGCAGCCGGGCCGCATGGCGGGCGGCCCGGTCGGCGAGCGCCTCGAAGAGGGCTGCGGCGTCGTCCCCCTCCCGCTGCGTCTCCTGCAGCCGCCGCACCTCCTCCAAGGTGTCCGCGGCGGCCTCGGGCGGGGGGACGGGGCCGGCGTAGCCCTCCCACAGGCGCCGCCAGGCGGCCTCCAGCTCCGCTTCCCGGGAGGCCAGGGCGTCGTGGTCGGCCTGGAGGCGGGCCAGTCTCCGCTCGTCCCGTTCGATCGCCAGGCGCGTCTCGCGGAGCCGGTTGACCCGTTCGGCCTCCCGGAACATCCGGTCGGCGATCTCGTCGGCGTGGCGGACGGCCCGCAGGTACTCCGACTCGGTGCCGGGGAGGCCGTCCCAGAGCTCATCGCGCCGGGCGCGGGCCGCGGCCAGGTCCTCGGGGGTGGGCGGCGGGTCGTGGGCGCGCAGGCCCTCCAGTTCCAGCCGCTGTTCTTCCAGGCGTTCGGTCAGCTCGGCGATGCGGTCGGCGAGGTTGCGCCGGTCGTTTGCGATCCGGTCGGCCTCCTGCCGGTGGGCATCGACCTGCTCGCGGGAGGGGACGGCCACGGCCCCGTCCTCGGGCAGCCCCAGCCGCTCCCGGATCGCGGCCGCCCGGTTGCGATGCCGGTTGACCTCTGCGGCGGTGGTGGTCAGGCGGTGGAGCAGGTCGTCGGGGACGGCGTCCAGGGCCGAGCGCAACGGCCGGTCGTCGGGGACGGGCGGCAGCCCGGCCAGGCGCCGCCGGGCCTGCTGCAGCTTGCGGTGCCGGTCGTCGCGGGCCTGCCGCCGCTCCCGCAGCTCCGCGTCGAGGGCCGTGCGCCTTTCGCTCAGTTCCCGGGCCTGCTCCCGGACGGCCTGGGGGATGCGGTAGCGCCGCTCGTCGGCGAGGGCGGCGTCCGGGTGCACCCGGGCCAGCAGGGCGGCGGCCTCCTCCCGCCGCTCGGCGGCCCTCCCGGCCAGGTGCTCCAGCCGTTCGGCGGCCTCCTGGGCGGCGCCCATGTCCTGCAAGAGGGCCTCGATGGCGTCGGCGTGCGCCGCCAGCGTCTCATCGACGTGCAGTTCCGCCAGCTGCCGGTCGATGTTCTCGATCCGGGTCCCGGCCTGTTCTTCGCTGCGGCGGGCCTGGCGCAGCTCCTCCATCAGGTGCGGGAAGCGTTCGGCCGCATCCGGCGGGGCCAGTGGGCCCTCGGCGCGGATCCGGTCGAGTTCTTCCAGCAAATGGCGGCGGCGATTCAGCTGGGGCAGGGCCTGGTCGAGCCGTTCCAGCCGCAGATGGTCGGCACGAAGATCCAGCAGTTCCTTCTTCAGCCGCTCCAGTTCCTGCCGGGCCCGTTCGACCTCCCGTTCCCGGGCGAGGTAGTCGTCGGGGCGCAGCGACGCCTTTCTTTTGCGGGCGTTGGTCTCCTTCAGCTCCCTGAGCTTGGTGTTGATGGCCGGTCTGGTGCCGCGCGGCTTGTACAGCTCCTCCATGCGGGCCTTGATGGCCTCCTGGACGCGGGTCAGGCGCAGCCCGGAGCGGGAGGCGGCCAGCGCCTGGCTCAGCTCCCCTTTGCCGGCCACCAGGGCTTTGCCGCCTTCGCGCAGCTCGGCGCTGCTGAGGGCGAACTCGGCGGTGAAGGTCTGCCGGTCGATCCCGCCGAGGACGGCCGAGAGCACGGACTGGTCGATCGGGTCGCCGTCCGGGGTGCGCAGCGGCGCCTTGCGGGATTTGACCCGGACGATCTCCAGCGTGCCGCCGTCGCGGCGGCCGATCAGCGCGCCCAGCCGCAGGTCCCGCTTGGCGTGCACGAAGTCATACGGGGTGCGCTCGTCGATGCCGTACAGCAGCTGGCCGAGCGCGTGCCGGGCGGTGGACTTGCCCGCCTCGTTGGGGCCGACCACCAGGTGCACCCCGGGCGCCGCCAGGTCCAGCGACAGCCCGGTGAAGGGCCCGAAGGCGGTCAGGTCGTAGCGCAGGATGCGCATCAGGTCTCCCGGGACTCGGCGACCATGGCGGCCAGCAGGTCCATGGCCTCCTCGGCGATGCGGGTCAGCCACTGCGGGTCGCCGGGGTCGATGCCGCCCCGCTCGGCGACGTCGGCGGGCAGTCCTTTGCGCAGCAGCTCGCTGCGGGCGACCAGGTCGTGCAGCCGGCCGTGGTCCAGGCGCAGCTCCCGCGCGGTGCGCTGCAGGTCGGCCAGCAGCCCGGCCGTCCCTTCGCCCGGGGTGTCCGGCGGCCGGGTCTCCACCCGCACTTTTTCCACCCAGAGCGCGCCCAGGTCGGTGGCGATGAGGCGGATCTGGTTGACCAGCCGTTCCCGTTCCCGGTTGAGCTCCAGATGGGCGGGGGTGCGGCCGGTGAGGCTGACGCGGACGGCGTGCAACCGCTCCGCCGGCAGGTCCCGCAGGCGCTTGGCCACCAGCGTGGCGGCCTCGTCCAGGTCCTCGGCGCCGGTGACGTCCACCCGCAGGTGCTCCCAGCGGGCCACGTCCAGGTCCCGGTGCTCCACCCCGGTCACCTGCAGGTCGTCGACCGTCACCAGGGTGCAGCCCTTGGGGCCGGTCTCGCGGGCGTGCCTGCCCTGGATGTTGCCGGGGAAGACGATCCAGGGGTCTTCGCAGACCACTTCACGGGTGTGGACGTGGCCCAGCGCCCAGTACTGGTAGCCCTTGGCCTGCAGCTCACCGACCTTGCACGGGGCGTATTCCTCGTGCCCTTCCCGTCCGGTCAGCGCGGTGTGCAGCAGGCCGACGTTGAACAGCCCGCTCAACGGGGCCGGATACCGCACCGCCAGGTTGTCTTTGACCTCGCGCCGGGCGAAGCCCTGCCCGTGCACGGCCAGGCCGAGCCGTTCGTCGCAGAAGGTCTGCGGCTGCGCGGTGTCGAAGACGCGGACGTTGCCGGGCAGCCGCAGCCGCCGGGTGATCGAGCTTTGCGCGTCGTGGTTGCCGGAGATCAAGTAGACGTCGATTCCGGCCTTGCCCAGCGCCGACATCTGCCGGGCGAAGAACAGCCCGGTCTGATAGTCCAGCCAGTCCCCGTCATAGATGTCGCCGGCCAGCAGCACTGCGTCCACATCCTCGGTGCGGGCCAGCTCGACCAGGTTCTCCAGTGCCCGCCGCGAAGCGGTGCGCAGCTCCTGCGCCGGCGCGCCCTCGTAAGAGGCCAGACCGCGCAGCGGGCTGTCGATGTGGAGGTCTGCGGCGTGCAGCAGTTTCACCGGCGGGTTCCTTCGCTCGGGGGAGCGGCTGCGACGGGTGTGACGGCCGGAGCCTGTGGACAGTTTGTGAGAGTAGAGGACTTCCGTGACGTCCACCGAGGATACGAGCCGGACGGCCGCAACAGGCCGGTCCACCGAGAACGCCGCCCATCACGCGCACGGCGGGAGCGGTTTCCACCGCCTCGCCAAGCGACCGCATGGGCTGACGGATGCCCGGTGACGCCCACAGGACACGGGCCACCCGTCCGACAGCGCCGGCTCGCGTCCGAACTGCGTAAGCTGCGTGAAGCCGCCGGGCTCACCGCTGAGGTGGCCGCCGGAAACCTGGGCCGGCCTCGCAGCAAACTCACCAAGATCGAAACTGCCCGGCAGATACCCACGGTTGCTGACGTTGAGGCGATCCTCGCCGCCTACGGCGGACATAACAGCGCCCTCGGCCTGGCCCTGGTAGAGCTCGCACGCAACGTCCGCAAGCGCGGCTGGTGGGTCGCGTTCGATGACGTGCTTGACGGCGGCTTCGCCGAGCTTGAGGACGCCGCCACAACCATCCGAATATGGCAACCGGAAACTGTGCCGGGACTTCTCCAAGCCCCTGCCTACACACGCGAGCTCATCACCGCTGAGATCGACGACCCCACTGAAATCGAACGAAGAGTGCAGGCGCGTGCAACGCGCCGCGCCCGGCTCGAACGCAGCGACGCGCCCATCCTCGACGTCATGCTCACCGAAGAGGTGCTGCGGAGGATGGTGGGTGGCCGGCCAGTGATGCGACAGCAGGTCACCGCGCTATTGCGTGACCTTGAACGGCCGAATGTGTCGATCCGGATCGTACCGCTCGAAGCCGGTGCTTCCCCTGGTCAGGGCCGCGGTGGCCTGACCATGTTCCAAGTCTCTGAAGCCGGCCTCGACCTATCAGTCGCTTATTTCGAAGCAATGAATGGCGGCTGGTACGTCGAGGACGTCGCGAGTATACGAGAGTGCCGCAGACGTTTCGATCAGATTGCGCGTGTGGCACTATCCACGGAAAAGACGGCGAAGTTCCTTGCCCGCATCCGCAAGGAGCTGGAGTGACACACTTTTCACAACCACAGTGGCGCAAGAGCAGCCGATCGGCGGCGACCGGCAATGACTGCGTCGAACTCGCCGACCTCGGCACGGCCGTCGGCATCCGCGACAGCAAGAACCCCAACGGCCCCATCCTGCAGGTGAGCCGCCACGGCCTGGCCCGCATGCTCGAGGCCGCCCGCCGCAGCGCCTGACTCGATCGGCGGGCATCGACCCCTGGACGGCTCGTCCGGGGGTCCACATATTCATGGGCCAGGAGACGATCAGACGGCCGCCGGGAGGTTCACTGAGGCGTTCCGCATGCGATGAAGGCGAAAGATCGGCACGCAACCGATCGTCCGGGGTTTCCGGGCGCTCGCTCATCTGCTCATACGTCTTCTCACCGCACCGCTTCAAGGGCCGGGGTCTCGGCAACGCCCGATGCCGCAGGTCTTCGGCAACGACTTCCTGATTCACGCCCGATCGCCCAGTGACGGTGCGGGCCGGCCGCCTCTCGAATCCGAGCAGCCCGGTTCAGCGGGCACAGAGGTGATTCAGCGTTGATCCACGGTTGGATTCTTCGTCCCGTCGATCAATGACCACCTTGACCGTGCAGAAAAGGTTCGGCTTCGGCGGTCGGCGCCCACGGTGAACGCACCGTCTTCGGCGGTCTTGGGACACGCCGAACCCCAGGGCGGTTTTCCAAGATCAGGGCTCTCGTCCTGCGCATCGTCCCGACCCGCCGTGCAGCTCGCCCGGTCTGCGTGCACGGCGCGTCGAGAAGAACCGGCACCTCTCGTCAGCGCAGGACCTGCGCGGCCGAGGGCACCGGTGCGGCAAAGAACCCTTCCGGCTCGCCGTCTTCGCAGGCGATGAGCAAGGCCGTCGCACAGCACACCTGCGGGGACGGCCACGGGAGCCGCTTCCGGTGCTCCCTTCAGCGTCGCGCCGGTGCCGCCGCGACGGCACGGCCCGCAAAGCGCGGTGCCGAAGCCGCGTTCCGAAAAGATCTCACTGGCCCACCTGTGCCCGGCGTTCTCGCAGCTCAAAGCGGGCACCTCACAGCCGGGGACGGCACCGGCCCCAAGGTCCGCCCCGCTGAGCCCCACCCCTGCCTCCCGCAGCCGGGGCCCGAAAGGGGTCAGTTATCGTGACGTCCGAAAAGTCACCGATCGTGCGGGGCGTGACCGCAGGTGGGCGTCCCCGGGGGGAGGGGGCCGACTTGGCCGACAGTCCGCTGGCGGGCAGGGTCGTCATCGACCTGACCAGCGCGCTGGCCGGGCCGTATGCGACCCTCCTGCTGGCCGGGCTGGGGGCGCGGGTCATCAAGGTGGAGAACCCGCTGAACGGGGGCGATCAGGCGCGGGGGAACGCGCCGTATCTGAGCGAGGACGGGCTGACGCTGACGCGGCGCAGCCCGCGGGACATGTCGGTGTCCATGCTGGTGCGGGGGCGGGGCAAGCAGAGCGTGACGCTGAACCTCAAGCACCCCAGGGGGCGGGAGGTCTTCGGCGATCTGGTCCGGCGGGCCGATGTGGTGGTGGAGAACTTCAGCGCCGGGGTCGCCGACCGGCTCGGCATCGGCTACGACTTCGCCGCGCGGCTCAACCCGAAGATCGTCTACACCTCGATCAGCGGGTTCGGGGCGCAGGGCGGTCCGGGCTCCGGCAAGGCGATGGACACCATCGTGCAGGCGCTCAGCGGGCTGATGGCCACCTCCGGGGACCCGGGCGGGCCGCCGGTGCGGTCGGGGCTGCCGCTGGCCGACCTGACCGCCCCGCTTTTTGCGGTGGTCGGCACGCTCGCGGCGTTGATGCAGGCCGAGCGGACCGGACGCGGCCAGCATGTGGACGTGTCCATGCTGGGGGCGCTGACCTCGCTGGTGGCCTGCGAGCCGTTCGACGCCCTGGAGGCGGTCGGGCTGCCGGCGCGCACCGGGCCGGTGATGCCCCGGCTCGCCCCATTCGGGATCTTCCCGGCCGCCGACGGGTGGTTCGCGGTGTGCGCGCCGACCGACGGGTTCGCCCACGGCCTGCTGAAGGCGATGGGACGAGAGGACCTGATCGAGGAGTTCCGCACCCGGGACCGGCGGGTGGAGCGCGCCGACCGGCTGCACGAGCTGGTCGCCGAGTGGTCGTCGGCGCGTCCGCTGCGGGAGATCCTCGACCTGCTCACCGAGCACGGGGTGCCGGCGGCGCCGGTGCGCGACCCGGCGACGGCCGTGCGCGACCCGCTCGTCCTGGAACGGGAAGAGGTCGTGCCGCTGTCGCACCCCCGCTACGAGCACGCCGGGGAGCTGTACGGGACCGGTGTGCCGATCCGGTTCTCGGCGGCGCGGGCGCGGCTGGAGACCCCGGCGCCGGACCTGGGCGAGCACAACGCCGAGGTCTACGGCGGGTTGCTGGGCTACTCCGAAGAGCACATCCGCGAACTCGCCGAGGACGGCGTCATCTGAGCCCGGACCCGCCGGGCGCCGGGAACCGGCTCCCGGAGCCGGGCCGGTTCCGGCACGGGCTTTCATGATTCTTTCAGGAAGGGCTCAGGGAGCTCCCAGGATCACCGCCGACCGTGGTCGCCATGAGTCAGGCGACCACGCGGATGCCTCCGTCCCCGGCCGGGCACGCCGGGTGCCGGTTCCTGGTCGAGGTGGTCATCCCGGTCCACAACGAAGAGCACGTGCTGGCCGCCAGCGTGCGCCGGCTGCACGGCTACCTGACGGCGACCTTCCCCTACCGTTTCCGGATCACCATCGCCGACAACGCCAGCACCGACCGCACCTGGCGGGTCGCCAGGGCGCTGTGCGCGGAACTGCCGCACGTGACGGCGGTGCGCCTGGACCGGAAAGGGCGGGGACGGGCGCTGCGGCACGTGTGGAGCCGCAGCGACGCCGACGTCGTCGCCTACATGGACGTGGACCTGTCCACCGACCTGGACGCGTTCCTGCCGCTGGTGGCGCCGCTGATCTCCGGGCATTCGGACCTGGCGATCGGCAGCCGGCTGACCCGGGGGGCGGCGGTGGCCCGCGGCGTGAAGCGGGAGGTGATCTCCCGCTGTTACAACCTGCTGCTGCGCACCGCGCTGGCGGCGCGCTTCTCCGACGCCCAGTGCGGCTTCAAGGCGGTGCGGACCGAGATCGCCTGGGCGTTGCTGCCCGAGGTGGAGGACGAGGCGTGGTTCTTCGACACCGAACTGCTGCTGCTGGCCGAGCGCAACGGGCTGCGGATCCATGAGGTGCCGGTGGACTGGGTGGACGACCCCGACAGCCGGGTGGAGGTGTGGCGGACCGCCCTGGACGACCTGCGCGGCATGGCCCGGGTGGCGCGGCGGATGCTGACCGGCGGGTTCGCCGCCCCGGTGCCCGGCCGCGCCCGCAGCGGCCCGCCGCCGGGCATGGCCCGCCAGCTGCCGCGGTTCGCCCTGGTCGGCGGGGTGAGCACGGTCGTCCAGCTGGTGTTGTTCCTGCTGCTGCGCACGGTGATGGGGCCGCTGGCCGCCAACGCGGTCTCGCTGGTGGTGGCCACGGTGGGCAACACCGCCGCCAACCGGCGCTTCACCTTCGGGGTGCGCGGCCGGCAGGGGATGGCCCGCCACCACCTGGAGGGTTTCGCGGTGTTCCTGCTGGGGCTGGGGCTCAGCAGCGGCGGGCTGGCCCTGGTGCACGCGCTGGTGCCGGACGCCTCGCGCGCCCTGGAGGCGGCCGCGCTCATCGCCGCCAACAGCACGGCGACCGTGCTGCGTTTCGTGGCCATGCGGGCCTGGGTGTTCCACCCGCGGCGGCTGCGCGGCCCCGCCCGGTCCGGGACGAGCACCCCCGTCGATGCGGCGTCGATCGATGCGCAGGAGCAGACGCCGTGAGCGCGGCCACGATCCCCGCCCAGGCCGCCGGTGCGGCGAGGCGGCTGCTGTGGGGCGGGCCCGAGGACCCGCGCTGGGTCCGGCCCGCCCTGTACGGGGTGCTGGTGCTGTCGCTGGCGCTGCACGTGTGGAAGCTGCCGGACAACGGCTACGCCAACGAGTACTACGCCGCGGCGGTGCAGGCGGGGACGCAGGACTGGAAGGCGTTCTTCTTCGGGTCGCTGGATGCGGGCTCGTTCATCACGGTGGACAAGCCGCCGATGGCGCTGTGGCTGATGGCGCTGTCGGGGCGGGTGCTCGGGTTCGGGACGTGGAGCATGCTGCTGCCGCAGGCCCTGGCGGGCACGGCGGCGGTGGGCGTGGTGCATGCGACGGCGCGCCGGGCGTTCGGGCCGGTGGCCGGGCTGCTGAGCGCGCTGGTGCTGGCGCTGACCCCCATCACGGTGGCGATCAACCGGGACAACAACCCCGACACGCTGCTGGTGCTGTGGATGGTGCTGGCCGGGTGGGCGACGCTGCGGGCGGTCCAGGCGCGCAGCGGGCGGGCCGGGCTGGGGTGGCTGTCGGCGGCGGCGTTCTTCGTCGGCTGCGGCTTCAACACCAAGATGCTGCAGGCGTGGGTGGTGGTGCCGGCGCTGGCGCTGGTGTACCTGGTGGCGGCCCGGCCGTCGTGGCCGCGGCGGGTGGCGCACCTGCTGGCGGCCGGGGCGGTGCTGGTGGCCTCCAGCCTGTGGTGGGTGCTGCTGGTCGATGCGATCCCCGAAGACCGCCGTCCCTACATCGGCGGCAGCACCGACAACACGGCCTGGGACCTGGTGATCGGCTACAACGGGCTGGGCCGCATCTTCGGCGGGGACGGGCCGGGCGGGTTCGGCCGCGGGGGCGGCGCCAACTTCGGCGGCGAGCCGGGCGGCGGCCGGATGTTCAACGACATCTTGGGCGGGCAGATCTCCTGGCTGCTTCCGCCGGCGGGGCTGCTGCTGGCGGCCGCGCTGGTGTGGTTGTGGCGGCGGCCCCGCACCGATGTGCGGCGGGCGGGGGTGCTGCTGTTCGGCGGCTGGGCGGCGGTGCACTTTGTGGTGTTCAGCTACTCCGCCGGTGGTTTCCACCCGTACTACACCACGGCGATGGCGCCGGGGATCGCCGGGCTGGTCGGCGGCGGCGTGGTGCTCATGGCGGAGGCGCAGCGGCGGTCGGCGGCCTGGGCGTGGGTGCTGCCGGCGGGGGTCGCGGTGACCGGGGCGTGGTCGTTTCAGCTGCTGGAGCGCACCCCGCAGTGGCTTCCCTGGCTGCGCTGGGCGGTGGCCGCCGCGACGGTGGCCGCGGTGGCGGCGCTGGTGGCGCTGCGGCGGGGGACGCGGGGCGCCGCCGTGGTCGCGACGGCAGCGGGCCTGGTCGCCGGGCTGGCCGGTCCGGCGGCGTACGCGGTGGACGCGGCCGGCTCGCCGGTCAACGGCACCAATCCGCTGGCCGGTCCGGCGACGGGTTTCGGTGGCATGGGCCGTGGCCCGGGCGGTCCTCCGCCGAGTGTGCCGCGCGGCGGCCGGGGACCTGGGGGCGGCATGTTCGGCGGGCCTCCTGCCGGCGGCGGCCTGGGCGGGGGTCCCGGCCGCGACCCGGGCGGTCCACCGCCGGGCATGCGGCGCGGCGGCCGGGGACCTGGGGGCGGCATGTTCGGCGGGCAGCCTCCCGGCGGAGGTTTCGGCGGGCGCATGTTCGGCGGGCCGGGCGGCGGCCGGGTCAGCGACGCGATGGCGGCCTACCTGGTGCAGAACCGGGGGAAGGCGACCTGGCTGGTGGCCGTGGGCAGCGCCCAGCAGGCCTCGTCCCTGATGCTGCGCACCGGGGCGCCGGTGATCGCGATGGGCGGGTTCACCGGGAGCGACCCGGCGATGACCGTCGCCAAGCTGCAGCGGTACGTCAAGGAAGGCAGGCTGCGCTTCATCCTCCTCGGCGGGCGCGGAGGCGGCGCCGAGGTGGCGGAGTGGGTGCGGCAGCACGCCACCCCGGTGGACGCCGGTGAGTACGGCGACCCCTTCGGCGGCTCGGGGCAGTTGTACCGGCTCGCCTGACGAACAAACACGCGCAACGACAAGGTCGGCGAACCGATGACGACGATCGACTCACCGTCCCGCCCGGTGCGGCGGCCGCTGCTGGGACGTCCCGAAGATCCGCGCTGGGCCGGGCCGGGGCTGCTGGTGCTGCTGGCGGCCACCGCCGTGCTCTACCTGTGGGGGCTGGGCGCATCGGGCTGGGCCAACGCCTATTACTCGGCGGCGGCGCAGGCCGGTTCGGTCAGCTGGAAGGCGTTCTTCTTCGGCGCCTCGGACGCGGCCGGGGCGATCACCGTGGACAAGACGCCGGGGGCGCTGTGGCCGATGGCGCTGTCGGCCCGGGTGTTCGGGGTGAACTCCTGGAGCATCCTGGTGCCGCAGGCGCTGATGGGGGTGGCCGCCGTCGGGGTGCTGCACGCGGCGGTGCGGCGGTCGCTGGCGGCGGAGGCCGGGCCGCAGGTGGCGGCGGCCTGCGGGCTGCTGGCGGGGCTGGTGCCGGCGACGACGCCGGTGGCGGCGCTGATGTTCCGGTTCAACAACCCCGATGCGCTGCTGGTGCTGCTGCTGACGCTCGGCGCGTACGCGATGGTGCGTTCCCTGGAGCCCGGGGGCCTGCGGTGGCTGCTGGTGGCGGGCGGCTGCGTGGGGCTGGGCTTTTTGGCCAAGATGCTGCAGGCGTTCCTGGTCGTCCCGGCCTTCGCCCTGGTGTACCTGGTGGCGGCGCCGGCGACGGTGCGGCGGCGGATCGGGCACCTGCTGGCGGCGGGCGCGGTGATGGCGGTCGCGGCGGGCTGGTGGGTCGCGATCGTCACGCTGATCCCGGCCGACTCGCGCCCCTATATCGGCGGTTCGCAGCACAACAGCGTGCTGGAGCTGACGCTGGGCTACAACGGGCTGGGCCGGCTGAACGGCGATGAGGTCGGCGGGCTGGGCAACACCGACCAGGACGCCGGCTGGGGCCGGATGTTCGGCCGGGTGATCGGCGGCCAGGTCTCCTGGCTGCTGCCGGCGGCGCTGATCCTGCCTGCGGCGGGGCTGTGGGCGACCCGCCGCAGGGCGCGGACCGACGCGGTGCGGGCGGCGCTGCTGCTGTGGGGCGGGTGGCTGGCCGTGCACGTGCTGGTCTTCAGCCACATGCGGGGGATCTTCCACGAGTACTACACGGTGGCGCTGGCCCCGGCGATCGGCGCGCTGGTGGGCCTTGGCACCGGGGTGCTGTGGCGGCGGCCCGCCGGGACGGCGGTACTGGCCGGCACGGTCGCGGTGACGGCCCTGTGGTCGTATGCGCTGCTGGAGCGGACACCGGATTTCGTGCCGTGGCTGCGGTGGGCGATCGTGGCGGCCGGGGTCGCGGCGGTGGCGCTGATGGCGCCGGGCCGCTCGGCGCCGCGGCTGCTGGGCGGCGGGGCGGCACTGGCCGTCCTGGCGTCGCTGGCGGGACCGGCGGCGTACGCGGTGGAGACGGCCTCCACCCCGCACCAGGGGGCGATCCCCATCGCAGGCCCGCAGGTGTCACGAGGCCCGGGCTTCCCCGGCGACCGGTTCCGGCGCCCGCCGTCCCTCCCCGACGGCATCCGGCCACCGCAAGCGCGCCGCCCGGCTCCAAACAGCGCCCCCGGCGGATTCGGCCCGGGCAACGGTTCGAGCAGCTCCGGCTCAGCCGGTCGAGCCGGTGGCTCCGGTCCGGACGCTGGTCTCGGCGGCCCCGGTTCGAGCAGCCGTTCCGACAGGTCCGGTTCAGACAACGACTCCGGCAATTCCGGTTCGGATGGCCGATCCGATGGGCTCAGCCCGGGTGACGGCTCGGGCGGATGGCCCGGCGGATTCGGCCCGGGCGGCGGGTTCGGCTGGTTCGGGCCGGGCCGGCGGCCCGGCGGGTTCGGTCCACGTTTCGGTGGGTTCGGTCCCGGCGGCGGTATGGGCGGGGCCGGGGGTCTGCTGAACGCGTCCACGCCCAGTGCCGAGCTGACCGCCCTGCTCAAGGCCGATGCCTCCGCCTACACATGGGTGGCGGCGGCGGTGGGGTCCAACCGGGCGGCGGGCTACCAGCTGGCCACCGGGAAACCGGTGATGGCGGTCGGTGGTTTCAACGGCACCGATCCGGCGCCGACGTTGGAACAGTTCCAGCGGTACGTGCGCGAGAAGAAGATCCACTATTTCATCGGCGGCGGCATGCCGGGCCGGGCGGGCAGCGGCAGCGACGCCGCCCAGCGGATCGCCGAGTGGGTGCAGGAGAACTTCACCGCCCAGGTGATCGACGGAGTAACGCTCTACGATCTGACCGCCGCGCGATGATCGGCCGGCCCCGGTGGTCAGGCGGGTGCGCGGCGGACGGCCTGGGACTTTCTGGCCGGGGACGCCGGCAGGCCGTCGGAAGTGACGATGAGGGCGACCAGGAAGTCGATCAAGTGCTCGCGATCCACGGCCAGTTCGCCGCGCAGCCAGGTGGAGACCAGTTCCATCGCCCCGCCGACCAGGGTGAGGACGGTCATCTCCACGTCAGTGTCTGACAGCGGCATGTCCTCGGCCAGCTCGTGGGCCTGGGCGGTGAAGATACCGGCCAGGCGGCGGATCAGCGCGTTGCGGCGTCCCCGCAACGCCGGTTCGACCTGGATTTCGTGGGTCAGCAGCCGGGCGTGGCGGGGGTCGGCGATCAGGAAGCCGGGGCCGGCGTTCGCCACGGCGCGCACCCGCAGCGGCAGGTCGCGGGGGGCTGAGCGGACCGCGGCCAAGATGGCTTCTTCGCCCCGCCGGGCCACCTCGTCGAACACCGCCACCAGCAGGGCGTCCAGGTCGGGGAAGTTTTCATAGAAGTAGCGGTCGTTGAGGACGGCCAGTGTGCAGACGCCGCGCACAGTGGTGCCGGCACATCCTCGGGTGCCGAACAGTTCCAGCCCCGCCTCCAGCAGCGCGGCCCGGCGGCGGGCGCGTCGTCCTCCGCTGAGGCCCCGCGGCAGGGGCGCGCAGGTGACGTCACGCACCCGGTTCTTCCTGATCATCGGCATGCTGCCGCCGGCCGCCCGCGAAAAACTCGGTATCTCCTGGAGCGACACCGACGAGCGCCGGCTGCGGCTGCTGGGCCGCGGCCAAAGCGCCCTGCCCGAACGGCTGCGCTACATGCCGATCGCCTACCGCGCCCGTGTCGCCGCCCGTGCCGCCCAGCGCCTGGAGAAGGCCCTGGCCGAACGCCCGATGTGACATCCCGCCCGCCGCATGCGGCCACCGCCGGTCGCGCAGACCTGCTCCTTTGCCGACCAGTGGCCCTGTGCCCCGTGCTGACCCACCGCGCCCCCAGATCGGGGCGGGGCGCAGGGTTTGCCTGGGACAGTGCACGCTGCGCACCGCCTGCGTCCGCTGCGGTCCCTCTCAGCGCACCGCTCGCCGGACGCCCCGGCACCCGGCCACCACCGGGCATGTGTCGGTAAGCCGCAGATGCCGAGGTCCCCGTGGGCTCCGCTGCATCCGGGAGGTGCGGCGGGCCTGGTAGGCGGAAGGGGCGTAGCGGAGGCGTTCGGGCAGGTGGGGAAGGACGCGGGTAAAGAGCGTTCCAACAGCGCGCAGCCGGTGTTCGTCGTCTGCCGTCCAGGTCAGGCCGAGCTTGGTGCGGGCCGCCTGCGGAAGGGTGCCGACGGTGACCAGGTGGGTGAACCAGCCGCCCCTCAGGCCGAACGGGACGAGCAGCGGGCGCAGCGTCACCGGGACAGTCGAGGAGAAGCCGCCCAGCCGGTCCAGCACCCGATGCGCCACCGGGTGCGGTACCAGGGTGTGGGTCAGCATGTCCTCGAAGTAGGCCCAGTAGTCGGCCATCGTGGACGGCAGCATCCGCGCCGGCACTCCCCGAAGCCGTCCCAGCAGGAGGAACTCCTCGAAGATCCGCTGCTCCCGGTCCAAAGTCATCGGTTCGGCGGAAAAGTACCGCGCCGCGGTGACCGTGACGTAGAAGGTCGCAAGGTGCGCCCAGGCCAAAGGACCGGCGGGCAGGAGATGACGCGTCCCCTGCTCCCCGTACACCCAGGGCCGTATGGAGACGAAGTCGTGCACGGCCCGGCTCAGCCGGCGGGTGTCCAGGTCGGTCAGCCGCTCGGCGGCGGCGCCGATGGCCGGGTGCATGGCCTGCAGCACGAACGCGCTGATGTCGGTGATCGCCGCCAGGCGCAGGCCGCTGTAGTCCCACAGGAACGAGCCTGGCCCGAGCGGGGCCGGGGGCACGGGCTCTTCCGGCGCCGTCATGGCCTGTGCTCCGCCCGGCGCGCCGGCGGCTCCGGCGGTCCCGGGTCGGCGCCGTTGAGGATCCGGGCGCCGGTGGCAAGGTCCTGGTCCGACAGCGGCAGCAAGATTCTGGCCAGCGAGGGGCCGGCCGTCTCAGATGACGGCTCGCCCCAAGGCCGCGGGACGAAAGGTTCGTGGAGCACCGTGGTCTCCCTGCGACGGGTGGTGCGGCATCGGTCGTGCCCGCCGGAGGGGAGTACCCGGGCACGACCGATGCCGGTCGGGGGCGGATCACTGGTCGAGGGCGCCTGCCTTGCGGCCAGGTGAACTTTTCTCAACACGCCGTTCCCCTGCGTCGAGACGGGGTCCGGCAAGGGCCGGCAGTCGGGTGCCGCCGAGGTTCCCGCTGCCGACACCCCAGGCCTTGCGTTGAAAAACGTTCAGTGCCCGGTGTCCGTGGACGGCTGTGCCGAAGCCGCGTCCGGCCAGTCGCGGTGCGGTCGCCGTCGTCCGTCCGGTGTCCCCCCGCCGGGCGGGAAGTGGCGCTGCGGCGGCCGCCGCTTTGCCCGGAGGGCGCCTGCAACTCTTCTGCTCGGTCATGCTCGTGCCTTCGGAGGTGGATCCCGGACGCCGCCCCCCGCTTCCTCGGCTACCCGAACCATAGAAGCTAATTAGCGATACGCCAAGAGCTATTGGCGAATCGCCAACAATCATTTACCGTTACTGGTGATTGATCATGAGGTGGCCTGGATCACCCCGTTCCTCCCCGTGGAGCAGCCAGGCCGCCAGAAGCGGAACCGGAGTCGCCATGGACCTGGGCGCACTCGCGGCGACCGTCGTCGCCATGCTCTCCAGCGGGGCCTACCTGCTCGGCGTCGCGTTGTTCAAGGTGGCGGCCAACCGCATGGAGCCGCTGCACGGGTCCCACCCCTTCAAGCTGGCCCGGCAGATGCTCATCACCCCCATCTGGTACGCCGGGGGCTTCCTCGCCGCAGCGGGCCTGGCCCTGCAGTGGATCGCCATGTCGTCGCTGTCCCTGCCTGCCGCTCAGCCGGCGTTCGTCTCGGGGCTGGTGCCGCTGCTGCTGTTTGCCACCGTCCTGCTCGGTGAGCGCCTCACCCCCCGTGAATGGGGCTGCGTCGCGCTGGCGGCTCTGGCCACCCTCCTGGTCGCCCTGTCCTCAACGGGCTTCGGTTCGGCCGGACAGCCGCCCTCGCCATGGGTGGTCGTCGCGCTGACGCTGCCCGCGCTCTCCCTGCCGGTGGCCATGTTCAACTTCGGTGAGCTCTCCCCCATCGGCGCGCACGCCCGCCGGCCCACCGGGGTGGCCTACGGCCTCAGCATCGGCATCCTGATCGGCACCGCCGAGCTGGCTTTGGAGGGCATCGCCCTCTTCCACGACGCCGGTACCCCGATCATGGCCACCCCCTACCCCTACCTGCTCGTCCTGGCCGGCGCCCTGGGGGTCGCCCAGTTGCAGATCAGCCTGCAGCGCTGCCGGCTCGCCATGATCGGCGTCATCGCCACGGTGACCGCCAAGACCTACCTGCTGACCGTCTCCCTGATCCTGTACGGCTACGGCTGGCCCGGCGGCCGGTCCGTGCTCCTCCTGGTGACCGGCCTGGCCCTGTCGGCGGCGGCGCTGGCCGCCATCCCTCCCTACCACGACCCTCCCAGGCCCAAGCAGGAGCCTCCGCCCCCTCCCACCAACGGCCCCGTGCAGCGGGAGCCCCGGCGCATCGTCCCCAAGTACTCCCTGGCCGGGCAGGCGTCGGCTCCCTCCGCGGGCTCCTCGCACATCGGATACGAGAAATTCGCCTTCACCCCAAGAAGCCCGAAGCCGGACGGCGAGAACGTACGCTCACGGAACTGAGCGGACCTTTCAACACGTGGTCCAAGGCATCCCGGACGGGGCCTCGAAGGTGTCCCGAACTGGAAGGTCCCCGTCTCGACCTGCAGAGACGGCGTGTTGAAAAGGTTCGTCGCAGTCAGAGACGACGCTGTGACCCGCGACGGCCCAACACCGGACAGCGCTGGAGCGCCCGCCCTCGGCCCTCGAATCCGCATGCTGAAAAAGGATCGCTGCGGGAACGGCTTGAGAACACGCATCCCCGCGCGTCCGGCCTCGTGGGCGGGAGCAGCGAAAACCGCACCGACGAGGGGAGGAACCTCACGGTCGCGGCCGGCCCCCCAGCACCATTTCCCAGGGGATCACCTCGACCACGAAGTCGGCCCCGTGCTTGGCGAACAGCGCAGTGGCGGCCTGCAGGATCTCGAGCAGAGGCGGGCCTTGGGGATCCTCACCGCACACCAGGCGGACCTCCATGCGTTTCCCGGCCATCTGCGGGAACTGCTCGACCAGCTGCCCGGTCTGCAGGAACGCCAGATAGGCGTTGATCTTCTCCACGAGCTGCTGGTTCTGCTCGGGCGACCCGCTGAACGGACGGTCCTCGATCATCCGCAGAATGCAGACGGACTCGTCGGCGCTCAGCGATACGCTATCGACGACATCGGGGCTCTCAACGGTCA
>ERZ777003.2875-NODE-2875-length-18323-cov-7.126834_pt1 | contig 18323 bp, 11 predicted proteins | sample MGYA00374956_ERZ777003 | MGnify/ENA primary metagenome ERZ777003 (study PRJEB29302, sample SAMN06268252) | bioreactor metagenome | isolation source: Joint BioEnergy Institute, California, USA | place: USA:Joint BioEnergy Institute, California, USA | collected... | reverse complement strand
GCGCTGGAGGCGACGGAGAGCGCGGCGGCGGAGCAAGCGGCGGCCGCGGCAGCGCGCGATTCCACCATTGCAGGGCCGCCGGTGCCGGACGAGCCGGACGACCCGCCGCCCTCCCCGACGCTGCGCGCCGTCGCCCCGGCCCAGCGCCTGGCGCGTGAGCCGACGCGCTTCGTCCTCGACCAGGCGATCGACGTCGCCGCGCGCGTCGCCCACGGCGCGGCAGGCGCAGACCCGCTGGAGCTGCGCTACCGGAGCTGGCCGCGGCTCGGCCTGCCGGCCGGCGAGGTGGTGCAGGCGCGGCCCGAAGCGGGCGAGCTGACGGTCGCCGCCTTCGGCCTAATCGGCCCCGGCGGCGTGCTGCCGCGCCACATCACGGCGACGGTCGGGGCGGAGCTGCGCAAGCGCTCGACCGCGCTGCACGCCTTCCTCGACATGAACGCCCGGCGCTTCATCGGGCTCTACGCCAAGGCCGGCGCGAAGTACCGCCCGACCCGCAACCCGGTCCCGGCCGAGACGGTGCTGGCCGCGGCGATCGGCATGGCCACGCCGGGCCTCGAGGGGCGGATCGCGCCGCCCATGCCGACGCTGCTCTACCACGCCGGCAACCTCGCCGCCCGTACCCGCTCGGCGGAGCGGCTGCGGGCGATGCTGGAGGAGGAGATCGGCGGGCGCGTGGACATCGAGGAGTTCACCGGCGGCTGGCTACGGCTGCCGGAGGAGGAGCAGACCCGGCTCGGCGGCGGGCGGATCGGGCAGCATGCCGCGCTCGGCCGTGGCGCCGCAGCCGGTTCGCAGGTCTGGGACCCACAGGCGCGCTTCGTCATCCGCATCGGCCCGCTGCGCCGCTCCGCCTTCGAATCGCTGCTGCCCGGCACGCCGCGATACCGCAGGCTGGTGGACCTGGCGCGGCTGTTCGTCGGGCTCGATGTCGGCTTCGCGCTGAACCTGGTGCTGGCGAAGGAGGAGATCCCGGCGCTCGCACTCGGCGGCGGGGTGGCGCGGCTGGGCCAGACTTCGTGGATCGGCAGCGGGGCACCGCGCCTGCGGGATGGGACCGAGCCGATGTTCGACGCGCGCTAGGCTGCGCCATCAGCCTTCCGCCCGCCTCCGGCCGGTGCCGGCCGACGATGGGTGGGTGTCCGCAATGCCACTGCCGCGCCCGGCCGGTCCGGGGCGGCCCGAGGGGGAGGTGCCGCGTGGGTCATCCGCACTGGTTCGGCGGCTACGTCGCCGACACCCTCTACACCGCCGGCTACCACCCGGCGCAGTCGCCGACCGTCATCGGCCTCGTCTGCGCGGTCTGCGACGTGGCCTGGACGCCGGCGGACCGCGAGGCGCTGACCGTGATTGACCTCGGCTGCGGCAGGGGCCTCACGGCCTGTGCGCTGGCGGCGGCCAATCCGGGCTGGCGGGTGGTCGGCGTGGACTTCCATCCGGCGCATATCGGCGACGCGCGCGAGTTCGCCGCCGAGGCGGGGATCGAGAACGCCACCTTCCTCGAGCTCGACCTCGCCGGGATGGACGAGGCCGCGGCGGCGCGCCTGCTGCCCCAGGCCGACGTCATCACCGCGCATGGCGTATGGACCTGGGTGTCGGACGCGGTGCGCGCCGGCATCCTCGCGGTGTTGCGCGCCTGCCTCGTCAACGGCGGGGCGGCGATGATCAGCTACAACGCCCTGCCGGGCTGGTCGCAGGGGCTGGCGACGGCTCGGCTGATCCGGGCCGCCGCGGGCCAGCGCCTCGGCCCCAGCGACCAGCGCGCCGCCGCCGGGATCGAAGCGCTGAAGGCCTTCCGCCTCGCCGAGGCGGCGCACCTGCAGGACAACCCGACGGCCGAGCGCCTGGTCACGGGCGGCATCGGCAACAGCACGGCTTATGTTGCGCATGAATACCTGCCGCAGCACTGGCGGCCCGCCTGGGCGGCCGATGTCCACCGTGACCTCGCCGAGGCGCGGCTCGACTTCGTCGGAAGCTGCGCCATCGAGGAGAACTTCCCCGCTCTGCTGCTGACGGAGAAGCAGCGCGAGGCGGTGGCCCTGATCCAGGGGCCGGAGCGCGAGACGGCCATCGACCTCTGCATCCGCCGGCCGTTCCGGCAGGACGTGTTCGTGCGCGGCCGCCGCCGCGCCTTCGGCGTGCCGCGGCTGCACGAGCTGCGGCTGGCGCTCGCCGTGGCGCGCGACAAGATCAAGCCGATGGTCCGCACGCATGTTGGCGAGGCCGCGCTGCCGCCGCATGTCGCGGGCCCGGTGCTGGACGCGCTGGCGGAGCGGCCACGCCCGCTGGGCGAATTGCTGACCTTGCCCGGCGTGGAGAAGGCGACGGCGGGCGAGATCGTCGCCGTGCTCGTCGGCGGCGGCTGGGCCATGCCGCTTTGGCGCGACGTGCCGGCCTTCGACTCGCCCCTGGCGGCACGGGCGCGGCGCTTCAACCGGGCCGCGCTGAACCGCTACGGCATGGACGCGATGAACGGCGGCGGACGGCTCGGCCTCGTGGCGCCGGCGGCCGGATGCGCCTATTCGTGCCCGGCGGACGAGCTGGCTGCCGCGGTCATGCTGCAATCCGCCGCCGAGGCCGGGGAGTCGCCACTGGAGGTCGAGACGGTCGTTGACCGCCTGATGCGCGCCGATGCCACGGAGGAGGCGCGCGCCGCCTTCCGTGAGCGCCTTACCGCCCGCCTGCCGGGATGGCGTGCACTCGGGGTGATCTAGGCCGCGATCTCCCGGTGGAAACACGCGGGGCGTGTATCGCCTGGCCCCGCGCACCCTGACTGCGGCCAAGCCGACAAGGGGCGAGAGAGGGGAAATCCGACGCCGGGTGGCGCCCGTGGCCGACAGGCTGCGGTCCGTGGAAACCGGGCCCGGCCGGCAGGGTCCAGCTGCAGCGCCATCAGGGGCTCATCCAGGCGCCGGCGGCGGGACTCGCGCCCTCCACCGATCGGGCTCTTGCAACGCGCCCCTTCGCCGGCACCTATGCCAGGACGGAGGACGCGCGATGGCGGAGCACGACGAGAACGACATCCCCCTGACCGGCCAGGTCCGCGAGAAGCTGGTCCAGCGCAAGCAGGACTGGGCCCGCGAGGGGAGGCTGCTGACCGGCACCACCGCGGACCCCGCGCGCGAGCGCCTGCCGCCGGGACAGACCCTGGTGCGCGATTGGCCCGTGCTCGACCTCGGCGTGCAGCCGGACGTCTCGCGGGAGAAGTTCCGCCTGCGCGTCGAGGGCTTGGTGGAAAATCCTCTGCGCCTGGACTGGGAGGGCTTCCTGGCCCTGCCGCAGGAGGAGCAGGTCTGCGACATCCACTGCGTCACGCAATGGTCGCGCTATGACAACCGCTTCGCGGGCGTGAAGGCGCAGACTCTGCTCGCGGTCGCCCGCCCAAAGCCGGAGGCGCGCTTCGTCGTCTTCCACAGCTACGACGGCTACACGACCAACCTGCCGCTCGCCGAGTTCGACGTGCCGGACGCGATGCTTGCCCATTCCTGGGAGGGCAAGCCGCTGACCCGCCAGCACGGCGGGCCAGTGCGGGTGGTGGTGCCGCGGCTCTACTTCTGGAAGAGCGCGAAATGGGTCACGCGCATCGAGCTGCGCGCGGAGGACCAGCCGGGATTCTGGGAGGTGCGCGGCTACCACAACCACGGCGATCCCTGGCTGGAGGAACGCTATAGCTGATGCCTGCTGACGCCTGTTGCGGCGGTGGCGGCGCCTGCACCGCGCCACCACCGGGGGCCGAGGGCGACGGCGGGCCAGCATGGCGACGTGCGCTCTGGATCGCGTCGCCATCAATGGCGGGATGTTCCTGGTCGAGATCAGCGCGGGCGCGGCCGCCGGCGCGGCCCCGTTGCCGGGGGACGCGCTCGACTTCCTGGGTGACGCGGCAAATTGTGGGATCAGCCTGACCGTCGCGGGCATGCGCTCGCCTGACGGGCGCGCCTGTCCGCGCTTGGGCTGGGGTGATCGCGACGATGTTGTGGCAGCCCTCGCCGGGAAGCCGCCGGAGGCGGCGGCGATGGGCGCGGCCGGCGTCCTGGCGCTACTCGCCAATGCCGGCGTGGCTCTGATGCTGTTCCGCTTCCGCGGCGGCGGGCGTGTTCGGCACCGGCAGCGGATGGCCAGATCTGATGGTCGCACGGTGATGGCGTGGGCTCGGCCTCGCTGGCGGTTGGCAGATCATGTGCCAGGCGAGCGGCGAATTGCGGTGGGCGCGGACGGCAGTTCGTCGCCGTGGAGGAAGGCAAGTGCCGTGGCGTGGCGGGCTTGTGATGCGCCTGAACCCGCTCCGCCTGCGCCTTCTTAGCGCGGCCCCGCCGCTCCCGCTGCGGGCATGCGCGCCGCCCCTGGCAGGCGGGACAGCACTTCCGTCCTGATCCGCCGCACCAGCCCGCCGCGATGCGCCGTGTCGTTGCGGGCAATGTAATCGCGCGCTGCCTCGTCCAGCCGGTAGAGCGCCTCGGTCCCAGGCGCCGGCCGGAAGGCGCGCGCCATCCGGATCGCCGCCGGCCCCGCGCGCAGCCCCTGGACCGGCACGCCGTTGTGCGCGCCCTTCACCAGATAGGCCAGGAAGCGTGGCAGCAGAGCGGCCGGCGAGGCGCCGAACTTCATCTCGATGTAGAGCCGGTTGCGCACGAAGTGGAACCAGCGCGTGCCGGACCAGGCGAAGCGCCGCTCCGGGCTCACCTTGTGGCGCACGGCTATGTCACCGCGGTAGCGGATGCGCCGGCCGAGCGCGATCGCGCGCAGGCAGAAGTCGTATTCCTCCCAGCAGAAGAACAGCGCGTCGTCGTAGCCACCGCAGCGCGCGAAATCGGCCCGCCGGATCGCGTGGCCGGCGCCGACGAAGGTGACGGCGTCGAAGCTCTGCCCGGCGCGCGGCAGCAGCGAGGCGGGGTAGCCCCAGGAGGAGAGGTCGTCCTCGCCCGTTGCGTGCACCAGGATCCGACAACCCACCGCCGCGAGGCTCGCATCCTCGTCGAGCGCGGCGACCGCGCGGGCGAGGGTGTCGGGACCGTCGAACTCGGCGTCGTTGTCGAGAGCGAACACGACCCGCCCGTGGCCGAGCGCCATGACCCGGTTGCGCCCGCCCGCCACGCCCCAATTGCGGTCGAGCCGCACGAGCGTCGCATCCGGCGCGCCGCGCACCGCCTCGGCCAGTCGCGCCAGGTTCTCTGGCCGGCTGCCCTGGTCGGCGATCCAGACATGCTTGTCCACGCCGACCTGCGCGCGGGCGGAGGCGATTGCCTCCACCGTCTCCTCCGCCCGGTCGAGCGCCAGGATCACGACATCCGCCGCGTAATCCCGCGCGGCCGGCGCCGGCGCACCAGCGATGTGCTGGGGGGCGGGGTAGGGGGGTGGCCAGCTCATTCCGGCGGCATCTCCTCCGGCGGTGGCGGGATCGCGAGATAGGCGATGCGCTTGGCCTCGCGCCGTCCGCGCGTGACCGTGTCGAGCACCAGCCCGCAGGCGAGGGAGAGCAGCGCGGCGAGGGTCAGCGTCGCCGAGAGCACCGCGGTCGGCAGCCGCGGCACCAGTCCGGTGCGCAGGAACTCCTCGAGCACCGGCGCGAACAGCACGAGCGCAGTGGCGAAGAGCAGCGCGGCGATGGCGGAGAAGAAGGGCAGGGGCCGCTCCCGCTTCACGAGCCCGACGATCGCGCCGAGGATGCGCAGCCCGTCGCGCAGCGTGCTGAGCTTGCTCGCCGAGCCCGGCGGCCGCTCCCGGTATGCGGTGCGGAGCTCGCCGATCGGCAGGCCGAGCTCGAGCGCGTGCACGGTGAACTCCGTCTCCGTCTCGAAGCCGCCTGCGAGCGCCGGGAAGGACTTCACGAAGCGGCGGGAGAAGACGCGGTAGCCCGAGAGCATGTCGCTGATCCGGTTGCCGAAGACGATCCGCACCATCCCGGTCAGCACCCGGTTGCCGAGCCGGTGCCCGGGCCGGTAGGCGCCGCCGCCATTTGCCGCGACCCGCACTCCCGTCACCATGTCGAGCCGCCGGGCGAGCAGCATCCGCACCATCTCCGGCGCGGCGGAGGGGTCGTAGGTGTCGTCGCCGTCCACCAGCACATAGGCGTCCGCCTCGATGTCGGCGAACATCCGGCGGATGACGTGGCCCTTGCCCTGCAGGGCCTCCTCCCGCACCACGGCGCCGGCGGACGCGGCGACCTCGCGCGTGCGGTCGCGCGAATTGTTGTCGTAGACGTAGATCCTGGCTTGCGGGAGCGCGGCGCGGAAGCCGGCGACGACCCGGCCGACCGCCACCTCCTCGTTGTAGCAGGGGATGAGCACGGCAATCCGCGGCGCGGCGGCGCCCGGAACCGCGGTGGCGGCGAGACGGTCGGCGGGCGGCAGGGCGGCGGCCTCCTCATGCGCGGCGCCCGGGCGTCAGTCAGCACGCATTGCGCATGCAGGCGACGGCGACGAGCGTGCGCAGGATGATGGCGATATCGAGCCACGGCGACCAGTTCTCGATGTATTCGAGGTCGCTCTCCACCCTCCGGATCAGCTTCTCCTCGGTCTCGGTCGGGCCGCGCCAGCCGCGCACTTGGGCGAGGCCCGTCAGGCCCGGCTTGACCCGGTGCCGCGCGGCGTAGAGCGGCGTCACCTCCTCGAACAGCTTGCTGCCGGCCCGGGTGCCGGGCGCGTGCGGGCGGGGGCCGACGATGCTCATCTCGCCCCGCAGCACGTTGAAGATCTGCGGCAGCTCGTCGAGCGAGGTGCGCCGGAGCAGCGCGCCGACCGGCGTGACGCGTGGATCGCCCTCCCGCACCTGGCACCGCACCGTCGGGTCCGCCGCCTCGTGGTACATGGTGCGGAACTTCAGCACGTCGAAGGGGCGCCCGTTGAACCCTATGCGGCGCTGGCGGAACAGCACCGGCCCGGGGCTGTCGAGCCGGATCGCGAGGGCGATCAGCGCCATCGGCACCGCCGTCACCGCAAGCGCGGCCAGGGCGATGAGGTAGTCCTCAACCGCCTTGAACACCGCGGCCCAGCCCGAGATCGGGCGATCGGCCAGGGGCAGCAGCACGGTGCCGCCGCGCCCGCCTGCGGCGGGCGAATCGGAGGCGAGGCGGATCTCCACCGCGTAGTTGCCGAGCTGCCGCAGCAGCGCCAGGCCGCGGGCCTCCGCGACCAAGGGGGCCGGGACGATCACCTGTTCCACCTCGCCGCGGCTGAGCATGGCGCAGAGCGACGCCATCGGGCCGAGCAGGGGGGCGGCGTGGCCGATGGCGTGCATCCTGCCCGTGGCGCGGCGGCGCGCCGTTGAGCCGCCTCCGCCTCCGTCCAGGATGATGCCGAGCAGGCGGATCGCCCGTCCCTCCGTGGCGGCGAGGGTCTCGGCCAGACGCGCCGCCTGGCCCGCCTCGTCGGGGGTGGCGAGGATCACGGCGCGCGGTGCGGCGGCGGCGCGGGCCCGTGGAGAGGTCCGCAGCAGCACGGTCAGCATGCCGCGGCCGAAGGCCAGCGCAAGGACGGAGAGCACCACCGCCAGCGCGCCCCAGTACGGGGCGGCGCGTTCGGTCGCGCCGAGGGCGATGGTCGCGAAGGCGGTGCAACCGGCGGCGCCGAGCGCCGCGGGCAGCAATGCCCGTATTTGGCGGCGCAGGGAGAACAGCGCGGGCGGCCGATAGGCGCCGCGCGATCCGGCGAAGACCAAACCGAGCAGCACGGCGAGGGCCAGCGCGCCGCCGATCGCCGGCGGTGCCGCCCCGTGGCCAGGTGGCTCCAGCCCGTCCAGCGGCACCGGTCCGGTGAGCGGAGCGGCAAGCGGGTCGGCGAGGAGCCATGCGGCCAGGAACGCCGCGACCGACACCAGCGCGAGATCGAGTGCGCCGACCAGCATGGCGAGGACCGGCGGCGGCAGCGGCCCGCGGCGCCACGTGGCGTTGTGTCGTTCGGACCGTCCCTTGGCGGTACCGCCAGCGGTGGCCTCCCAGGAGGGCGCCTCGGCAGTGCTCGCGGCGCTTCCCGGCATCGCAACGGCCGCGGCAGCGGATGCCGTCGTGCTAGGGCCGGACGCGCCGCCGCCGATCGGCTGCCAGGCGAGGCCACTGCTAGGGTCGGGCCCTCCGATGCCTGCCACCGCCACGTCAGCGGCCTGCGAGGCGGCCGGCCGTTGCGTGTGGTGCCGTTGCGCCGCGGCAGCGGCGGCGGCCCTCGGATCCGGACGGCGGCTCATCGGATGCGCATCCACGTCGCGGTGTGCCCTCGGGGCTGCTTCCGGAGCGCGCCACAGGCGAGGCCATGGGCGCGGCGCAGGGAGGGCGGGGCGAGCCGGATCACGGCGTGCCGCCCTCCCGCACTGCCCATGGCCGATGCCGCTGCGAGCGGCGGCGATGCTGGCCGTTCGGCGAACAGGCACATCGGATCGGTGGTCGTCCACGCACGCATGCGCGACCGGGCATCTCTCGCTACGGGGACCGGGACCTCTTCAGGGACCGCGCCCAGGGCGCGCGCCGAAGACGAAACGTCGCGAGAGAAAAAAGTTCCCGGTCATGCCTGTTAGCGCCCCCGCCGCAACGGCGGTTATCGGATGGCGCGCACAGAATGGTGACAGGGTGATGAGGAGCGCGTAAGCGCCGTAGTTACTTGCGAAGCCGACAAGATTGACGAGGACGAACGAAAGCCATTGCTTCAGCGGGTCTGCACCACTGTCGCGATCGCGAAACGTCCACTGCCGATTGAGTGCCCAGGTCGTCGTCGCGGCGGCGAGATAGGAGAGGAGCCGTCCGCCATACGGGCCGGCGCCCGCGAGCCAGATCGCGGCGTACAGCACCGAAGTGTCCACCACGAAGCCGATCGTGCCGACCACGCCGAAGCGGAGGAATTCCCGCGCCAGGGCCAGCCTCTCCGGGCCGAGCGGGAAGGTGGCGCGGCGGTGCGTGGCGCGGCGCGGGCTGCGAATCGGATCGGCCTCCGGTGGCTGGCGGGATGGCGACGGGCATAGCGCGGCATGCCGGCGGGACAAGCCTCGCGGTGCGGGGCGTCCGCCGGGGCAGGCTGTCTCCGTGGCCACCTGATCCGGCAGCGGGAAAGTGCGCGCCCTCGGCCCGGCTACGGCCGCGCGGCGCTTGCGTCCGGCCGGGCCGCTGTGTTTCCTGCCGGCCGCACAGCTTCCGCATGGGGGACGCACTGATGCAACGACGCCAAATCCTCGCCGCCGCCGCCGCGATGGCCGGCGCGGCCGCCGCCGGCGGCCTGCCGCGCCCCTCGCTCGGCCAGGGCACCACGGCGGGCGGAGCCGGCGCGCGGACGCTGAAATTCATCCCGCAGGCCGACCTCGCGGTCCTCGATCCCATCCTGACCACGGCCTACGTCACGCGGCACCACGGCTACATGATCTGGGACACCCTCTATGGCTTCGACGGCGACTACAAGCCGCAGCCGCAGATGGTGGAGGGTCACGTCGTCGAGGACGGTGGCCGGCGCGTGACCATGCGGCTGCGCGAAGGGCTGAAGTTCCACGACGGCGAGCCGGTTCGCGCGCGGGACTGCGTGGCCTCGATCCGCCGCTGGGCGGCGCGCGATGCCCTCGGCCAGGTGCTGATGGCGACCACCGACGAGCTCGCCGCGGCCGACGACCGCACCATCGTCTTCCGCCTCAAGCGGCCCTTCCCGCTGCTGTTCGATGCGCTCGGCAAGCCCTCCGCGCCGGTCTGCTTCATGATGCCGGAGCGGCTGGCGAGCCAGGATCCGAACCGGCCACTGACCGGCGAGATGATCGGCAGCGGCCCCTTCCGCCTCAAGGCAGACGAGCGCGTGCCCGGCGCGCGTATCGTGTACACGAAATTCGAGGGCTATGTGCCGCGCCCCGACGGCACGCCGAGCTGGACCGCAGGCCCCAAGCGTGTGCATTTCGACCGCGTCGAGTGGCACGTCACGCCGGACTCCGCCACCGCCGCCGCCGCCCTGCAGAACGGCGAGGTGGACTGGTGGGAGCAGCCGACCGGCGACCTGCAGCCGGTGCTGCGCCGCAACCGCAACATCGTCCTGGAGATCCCCGACCCCACCGGGCTGATGGCGATCTGCCGCTTCAACTTCCTCCATCCGCCCTTCGACAAGCCGGCGGTGCGCCGTGCTCTGCTCGGCGCGGTGAATCAGGCCGACTACATGACGGCGGTGATCGGCAACGATCCCAGCCTCTGGCGCGAGGGGGTCGGCTTCTTCCCGCCCGATACGCCGCTCGCCAATGACGAGGGGATGCAGGCGCTGACGAGCCCGCGCGACTACGAGAAGGTCAAGCGCGACCTCGCCGCCGCCGGCTACAACGGCGAGAAGGTGGTGCTGATCGCCGCCTCCGACTTCCCCTCGCTCAACGCGCTCGCGCAGGTCGGCAACGACATGTTCCGCAAGGCGGGGATGAACGTGGAATACGTCGCCACCGACTGGGGCACGGTGGTGCAGCGCCGCGCGAGCCGCGAGCCGCCGCAGCGCGGCGGGTGGAGCGTGTTCTTCACCTTCTGGGCCGGGATGGACATGTTCAATCCCGGCGTCCACCAGAGCCTGCGCGGCAACGGCGACCGGGCTTGGTTCGGCTGGCCGTCCATCCCGAAGCTCGAGGAACTGCGCGCGCAATGGTTCGAGGCCCCCGACCTCGACGCGCAGAAGCGCATTGCGCGCGAGATCCAGAAGGTGGCCTTCGAGGAGGTGCCCTACCTGCCGCTCGGCCAGTACTTCCAGGCGACGGCCTACCGCCGCAGCCTGACGGGGGTGCTGAAGGGGCTGCCGCTGTTCTGGAACGTGCAGCGCAGCGACTGAGTCGCATCCACCTTAGACCGGATCCACGGAGCGCCGCCGCGGCCCCCTCGCGGCGGCGTTTTGCGTCATGTGGACGCTTGCGGCGCGGCGCGCGCGCTGGTCTGATGGCGTCCAACGATTTGGATGGAGCGACCCCTCCGAACCTCCAGGGGTCGCCGGGAGGCAATACATCATGCACCGACGGAGTCTTCTGCTGAGCAGCGCCGGGGCGGCAGGTGCGGCCGTGGCGGGGGCGGCGTTGCCCCGCTTCGCCATCGCCCAGCCCGCGCAGAACCGCGTGCTGAAAATGGTGCCGCAGGCCAATCTGACGTCGCTCGACCCGATCTGGACCACGGCGAACATCACCCGCAACCACGGGTTCATGATCTACGACACGCTCTACGGCATGGACGCGAGCTTCGAGCCGCGCCCGCAGATGGCCGAGGGCCATGTCGTCGAGGACGATGGGCGCCGGGTCACGATCACGCTCCGCACCGGGCTGCGCTTCCATGACGGAGAGCCGGTGCTGGCCAAGGACTGCGTCGCCTCGATACAGCGCTGGATGAAGCGCAACGCGACGGGCCAGAAGCTGGAGACCGTGCTGGACGCGATCGAGGTGGTGGACGACCGCCGCTTCCGCTTCCGCCTCAAGCGGCCCTTCCCGATGCTGATCCGCGGCCTGGGCAGCCCGGTCAACCCGGTCTGCTTCATCATGCCGGAGCGCATCGCCCGCACCGATGCGTTCCAGCAGATCCGCGAGACGATCGGTTCCGGCCCCTTCCGCTTCAAGGCGGACGAGTTCAACTCCGGCAGCCTCGTCGTCTATGAGCGCAACCCGAACTACGTCCCGACGCCGGTGGGCGAGCCGAGCCTGATCGCCGGGCCGAAGCACGCCCATTTCGACAGGGTCGAGTGGCGCATCATCACCGATCCCGCCACCTCGGCGAGCGCGCTGCAGACCGGCGAGATCGACTGGTTCGAGCAGCCGCCGCCCGAGTTGCAGACGCTGCTGCGCCGCAACCGCGCCATCGCCGTCGAGCCGATCGACCCGAATCCCTTCGTCGCCATCCTGCGCTTCAACTTCCTCAACCCGCCCTTCAACGACAAGCGCATGCGCCAGGCGCTGCTGCCGGCGGTGGACCAGGCCGACTACATGGCGGCCGTCGTGGGCGACAATCCCGATCTGATCCGCACGGGCGTCGGCATCTTCACCCCCGGCACGCCGCTCGCCAACGAGGCCGGGCTCGCGCCGCTCAAGGGGCCGCGCAGCATCGACCGCGCCAAGGCGCTGCTGCGCGAGGCGGGGTACACGAACCAGCTCATCCGCTTGATCGGGCCGACCGACATCCTGGCGCCGGCGGCGATCACCCAGGTGGCGGGCGACATGTTCCGCCGGCTCGGCGTGAACCTCGACTTCGTGCTGACCGACTGGGGCACGGTGGTGCAGCGCCGCGCGAGCCGCGAGCCGCTGGACCGCGGCGGGTGGAACGTGTTCCTGACCTCCTTCTCCTCTTTCGAATTCCTCGATCCTGCTGCGCATTCGCCGCTGCGCGGCAACGGCGCCTCCGCCTGGCCCGGCTGGCCGACCATCCCGCGCCTCGAGGAGCTGCGCGACGCCTGGTTCGAGGCGCCGGACGCGGCCGCGCAGCGGCGGATCGCCGAGGAGATCCAGACCGTGGCGATGGATGAGCTGCCCTTCATCCCGGTCGGCGGATACGTCGGGATGACGGCGCTGCGGCGGAACCTGCAGGGCCGGATCCCGGGCTTCGCGATCTACTGGAACCTGCGGCGCACCTGAGGCACGGGGAGGCGTGACGATGCGGCGGCGAGACCTGCTGGCTTCCGGGGCGGCGGCGGTCCTGGCGCGACCGGCGCTTGCGCAGTCCGGGCAGCGCGCCCGGGTGCTGCGCTTCGTGCCCCAGGCCGACCTCTCCAGCCTCGACCCGGTCTGGACTACCGCGAACGTCACGCGGAACATGGGCTACATGGTCTACGACCAGCTCTACGGCAGCGACGCGGAATTCCGCCCGCGGCCGCAGATGGCCGAAGGCCATGTCGAGGAGGAGGACGGCCGCAGCGTCACCATCACGCTGCGACCGGGCCTCCGCTTCCACGACGGCGAGCCGGTGCTGGCGAAGGACTGCGTCGCCAGCATCCGCCGCTGGATGAAGCGCCACGCCATGGGCCAGAAGCTGGAGCCGCTGGTCGAGGAACTCGCCGCGCTCGACGACCGGCGGCTGCGCTTCCGGCTGAAGCGCCGCTTCCCGCTGCTGATCGAGGCGCTCGCCTCGCCCGTCGCGCCGCCCTGCTTCATCATGCCCGAGCGCCTGGCGCGCACCGATGCCTTCACCCAGTTGCGCGAGGTGGTGGGCAGTGGCCCCTTCCGCTTCAAGGCGGATGAGTACCGCTCCGGCGACCAGGCGGTGTTCGAGCGCTTCGAGGGCTACAGCCCGACGCCCGATGGCGGCGAGGGCCTGACCGCCGGCCCGAAGCGCGCGCATTTCGAACGGATCGAGTGGCGCACCATCCCCGACGCAGCGACCGCGGCCGCGGCGCTGCAGGCCGGCGAGATCGACTGGTACGAGCAGCCGCCGCCCGAGATCCAGCAGCTCCTGCGCCGCCAGCGCGGCATCGCCATCGAGCCGATGGACCCGCTGCCGATGATGGCGCTGATGCGCTTCAACTTCCTCAACCCGCCCTTCAACGACAAGCGCTTGCGCCAGGCGCTGCTGCCGGCCATTGACCAGGAGCAGTTCATGCAGGCGGCGGTCGGCACCGACCCGTCGCTCTACGTCACGGGCGTCGGCTTCTTCACGCCCGGCGGGCCGATGGCGAGCGACGTGGCGCTGGAGCCGCTGAAGGGGCCGCGCAGCGTCGCTCGCGCGAAGCAGCTGTTGCGGGAGGCGGGCTACACCAATCAGCTCATCCGCCTGCTTGGGCCGACCGACATCCTGGTGCCCTCTGCGCTGACCCAGGTGGCGCTCGACCTGTTCCGCCGGCTGGAGGTGAACCTCGACGCCGCGCTGGTGGACTGGGGCACCGTGGTGCAGCGCCGCACCTCGCGCGAGCCGCTGGAGCGCGGCGGCTGGTCGGTCAGCATGTACGCCTTCTCCTCGATGGACTTCCTGACGCCGGCGACCAACCCGACGCTGCGGGCGAACGGGCGCGGCGCCTGGTTCGGCTGGCCGGACATCCCGCGCCTGGAAGAGCTGCGGGACGCCTGGTTCGAGGAACCCGACCTCGCCGCGCGTCAGGCGCTGGCACGGGAGATGCAAGTGGTCGCGATGGACGAGCTGCCCTTCATCCCGGTCGGCGCCTACCGCTCGATGACGGCGGTGCGGCGGGACCTCGCGGACCGCGTGCGGGGCCTGGCTCTCTTCTGGGGCATCAGGCGGACGTAAGGGGAGGGACTAATGAAAAGGCGCGACTTCCTGGCCGGTAGCGTAGGAGCGGCGACGGCGGCGGCAGGGCTTGCCTTGCCCGGCGCGCCGGCGATCGCGCAAGGCGCGGCGGCGCGGACGCTGCGGGTGATCCCGCAGGCGAACCTCACCAGCCTCGATCCCGTCTGGACGACGGCGGTGGTCACGCGCAACCACGCCTTCCTGATCTATGACCAGCTCTGCGCCCAGGACTCGAAGGGCGAGATCCGCCCGCAAATGGTCGAGGGCTGGACGACGGAGGCGGACGGCCTCACCTGGACCTTCACCCTGCGCGAGGGCCTTGCCTTCCACGACGGCGAGAAGGTGCTCGCGAAGGATGCCGTTGCCTCGATCCTGCGCTGGGCGCGCCGCGATCCCTTCATGCAGGTGCTGTGGCCGAACGTCGCGGCGGTGGAGGCGCTGGACGACCGGCGCTTCCGCTTCCGCCTGCACAAGCCGACGCCGCTGCTGATCATGGCGCTCGGCCAGACGCAGTTCCCCTGCTTCGTCATGCCGGAGCGGATCGCGAAGACCGATCCCTTCCAGCAGGTGCGCGAGGCGATCGGCAGCGGCCCCTTCCGCTTCCTGCGCGACGAGTGGAACCCGGGCCAGCGCGCCGTCTGGGCGAAGAACGAGCGCTACGTGCCGCGCCAGGAGCCGGTGGACGGGCTCGCCGGCGGCCGGGCGCCGAAGATTGATCGCATCGAGTGGACCATCATCAGCGACCCCGCGACCAGCGCCGGCGCCATGGTCACCGGTGAGCAGGACTACTGGGAATACCCGCTGCACGATCTTCTGCCGCAGCTTCGCCGTGCCCGGGATCTCGTCGTGCAGCAGCGGCTGCTGGAGGGCACCTACGGCATCTGCCGATTCAATTGCCTGCAACCGCCCTTCAACAACCCGGCCATCCGTCGCGCCGTGGCGATGGCGGTGGACCAGCGCGACTACCTGCGCGCCGTCGCCGGCGAGGAGCCTGACGGCTGGGGCGTCTGCGAGGGCGTCTTCACCTGCGGCACGCCGCTCGCCAACGAGGCGGGCAGCGAGATCCTCAAGGTCCGCAGCATCGAACGTGCCCGCGCCGCGCTGCGCGAGGCCGGCTACAACAACGAGAAGGTGGTGCTGATCGCCCCGGGCGACTACCCGCAGATCAACGCCCTCTCGCTGGTCACGGCCGACCTGCTGCGCCGGATGGGCATGAATCTCGAACTGGTCTCGGCCGACTGGGGCACGCTGGTGCAGCGGCGTGCGAGCAAGGAGCCGGTGGAGCGCGGCGGCTGGAGCGTCATCCACACGACCAGCTCGGGCCAGAGCCTGACGATTCCTGCCACTCACCTCTTCCTGCGCGCGAACGGCCCGCAGGCCTGGTTCGGCTGGCCGGAGGATGCCGAGATCGAACGCCTGCGCGCCGAGTGGATCGAGAAGGGCGCCGACCCAGCCGAGGGAAAGCGCGTCGCCGAGGCGCTGAACCGCCGCGCCATGGAGGTGATGGCCTACATCCCGCTCGGCTTCTACTGGCAGCCGAGCGCCTGGCGGCGGAACCTCACCGGCGTATTCCGCGCGCCGGCCACCGTGTTCTGGAACATCGGAAAGGCCTGAGGTCATGATCACCCGGCGCTCCGCCATCGCCGCGGGTGCCGCCGCGCTGGCGGCGCCGCGTGTCGCTTCGGCCCAGGCGCAGGCGCGCATCCTGCGCTTCGTGCCGCAGTCCAACCTCTCCAACATAGACCCCGTCTGGAGCACGGCCGTCGTGGTGCGCAACCACGGGCTGATGATCTACGACACGCTGTACGGCCTCGGCGCCGATCTGCGGCCGCGCCCGCAGATGGCGGCGGGGCACGAGGTCTCGGCCGACGGGCTGCGCTGGACCGTCACGCTGCGCCCGGGCCTCAAATTCCACGACGGCGAGCCGGTCCGCGCACGGGACTGCATCGCCTCCATCGCCCGCTGGTCGAAGCGCGACGTGCTCGGCCAGCGGCTCGACGCGCTGCTCGACGAGATGCGCGCGCTCGACGACAACCGCTTCGAGATCCGCCTCAAGCGGCCCTGGCCCGGCCTTGCCTTCGCGCTCGGCAAGCCCTCGGCCAATATCTGTGCAATCATGCCGGAGCGGGTCGCGCGCACCGATCCCTTCCAGCAGATCCAGGACTACACGGGCAGCGGCCCCTTCCGCTTCCGCCAGGACCTGTTCCGGCCCGGCGACATCGTCGTCTATGAGCGATTCGCGGACTACGTGCCGCGCGAGGAGCCGCCCGACCTCCTCGCCGGCGGCAAGCGTGTGCATTTCGACCGGGTCGAGTGGCGGGTGATGCCCGACCCCTCCACCGCCGCCGCGGCCTTGCAGAACAACGAGGTGGACTGGTGGGAGACGCCGCTCCCGGACCTCCTTCCGGTGCTGCGCCGGCACCGCGACATCGTGGTGGAACGGATCAGCGAGTTCGGCAATCTCGGTGTGCTGCGGTTCAATTTCCTGCACCCGCCCTTCGACAACCCGGCGATGCGCCGAGCCCTGCTGCCGGCGATCGACCAGCAGGCCTTCATGCAGGCGGCGATCGGCACCGACCCGGCGCTCTACCACGTGCCGGCCGGGGTGTTCACGCCGGGGACGCCGCTCGCGAATGACGCCGGGCTCGAGGTGCTGACCCGCCCGCGCGACCTCGAGGCGGCTCGGCGAATGCTGCGCGAGGCGGGGTACAAGGGCGAGCGCGTGGTGATGCTCTCGGCGACCGACCTGCCGGTCTTGCAGAACCTCGCCGAGGTGGCGGCGGATTTGATGCGGCGGATCGGGTTCAACGTGGACCTCCAGGCGATGGACTGGGGGACGCACATCCAGCGCCGCACCAACCGCGGCCCGGTGGACCAGGGCGGCTGGAGCGTCTTCTGCACCACCTGGGAAGGGCTCGACGTCTCCGTGCCCGGCAGCCACCAGCCCATCCGCGGCCACGGCGCCGCCGCCTGGTCCGGCTGGCCGACCATCCCGAAGCTCGAGGAACTGCGCGAGGCCTGGTTCCAGGCCGGTGACATCGAGCAGGAGAAGCGCGTCGCCGAGGAGATCCAGCGCGTCGTCTGGCAGGAGGTGCCCTTCATCCCGCTCGGCCAGGTGCTGCCGGTGCAGGCCTACCGGCGCAGCCTGACCGGGGTGCTGAAGGGCAGTTCCTCGATGTTCTGGGGGGTGCGGCGGGCGTGAGCGTTTGGCACGCGGCGTGCTTATCGAAATGGGATGCTGCGGCGCAGCACGTCTCGGCGCGCGTCAGATTGCTCATCCGACCCTGGCGCGATGCACAAGGTTGAGGCAGGGTGACGGATTAAGAGGCGAAGTCAGGGCGGCAAACCGCCCATGGGAGAGAGAGGGGGAGTGCAAACGATGGACCGCAGAAGCTTCCTGAGAGCGACCGCCGTCGGCATGGCCGCGCTGGGCGGGGCGCGCGGCCTGTCCGCCCCGGCGCTGGCGCAGGGTGCCGCGGCGCGCGCACTGCGCTTCGTGCCGCAAGCCAACCTCGCGAACTTCGATCCGATCTGGGGCACGCAGTATGTCGTGCGCAACGCCTCGGCGATGGTGTGGGACACGCTGTACGGCGTGGACAGCGAACTCAAGCCCCAGCGCCAGATGGTCGAGGCGGAGGAGCATTCGCCGGACTTCAAGGTTTGGACCTTCCGCCTGCGCTCCGGGCTGCGGTTCCACGACGGCGAGCCGGTACTGGCGAGGGACGTCGTCGCCTCGGTCGCGCGCTGGGCGGTCCGCGACCCGATGGGCCAGATGATCCGCGCCATCCAGGACGAGCTGTCGGTCGTGGACGACCGCACCTTCACCTGGAAGCTGAAGCAGCCCTTCCCGAAGATGCTGTGGGCGCTCGCCAAGACGAATACGCCCATCTGCTTCATCATGCCGGAGCGCATCGCGCGCACCGACCCGTTCCAGCAGATCTCGGAGTATATCGGCTCCGGCCCCATGCGCTTCGTGCGCGACGAGTGGGTGCCCGGCGCGCGCGCCGTGTTCCAGCGCTTCGACCAGTACCAGCCGCGCGAGGGGGCGGCGGCGTCCTGGCTCGCGGGGTCGAAGCGCATCCTGGTGGATCGGGTCGAGTGGATCGTGATGCCCGACCCGGCGACCGCCGCCCCCGCGCTGCAGAACGGCGAGGTGGACTGGTGGGAGAACCCGATCTCCGACCTGGTGCCG